>ENA-ORBV01001799-ORBV01001799.1-microbial-mat-metagenome-genome-assembly--contig:-NODE-1799-length-46897-cov-20.208116_pt1 | contig 46897 bp, 69 predicted proteins | sample MGYA00237777_ERZ505514 | MGnify/ENA primary metagenome ERZ505514 (study PRJEB26160, sample SAMN06269048) | microbial mat metagenome | isolation source: Oligotrophic lake microbial mat | place... | reverse complement strand
TCGCTCCGCCGCCCGCCGCCGCGCCCGCCGCCTCCGCCCCGTCGGGGCCGCCGCCGGTCTCCCTGCAATACCCGGCAGCGCCGACGCAGGAATACAACCCCGTCACGCCGATGCCCCAGAACAAAGGCCCCAGCGTGGCCCCCGCACCCAACCCATACGCCGATGCCGAGGCCCCGAAGGTCGACACCGGCCTGATCGGCGGCGCAATGACGCCGCCGCCCCAGGTGACTGGCTCGAACACCTCGAGCAACGTCGCCCTGGTCGACCCGTCGACAGTCACCGGCGGCGTCGCCAGCACGTACGACCCGACCGTATGGAGCGTCGGCCGCGAGCAGACCGTCGAGGGCACCCTCGACGACATGATCAAGTCGGACAACTACGGGATGCAGCAGGCGACGACCCGCGCCAGCCAGGAGATGGCCAAGCGCGGGCTGATCAACTCGAGCATGGGCGTCGGCGCCGCCGAGGCCGCCCGCTACAACGCCGGCATAGACATCGCCAAGCAGGACGCGTCCACGCGCGCCTCGGCGTCGCAGTTCAACGCCGGCGCCTCGAACAGGGCAAGCGAGTTCGGCGCGAGCGCGAAGAACGCGCTGCAGAGCCAGAACCTCGACAACACCGCCAAGGCCGAGCTGACGAACGCCGCCGCGAAGAACGAGTCCACCAAGTTCGACGCGCAGACGGGCATGCAGGCGCAGCTGTCGAACCAGGACGTGGCGGCCAAGCAGCTCATGCAGCAGTACGACACCGTCTCCAAGGTGGCGTTCCAGAACGCCGACGCGGCGGGCAAGCTGCAGCTGCAGCAGATTGACGCGCACACGCGCACGTCGATGGCGCAGATCGAAGCCGACTTCAAGACCCGCATGCAAACCAGCCAGTCGCTGGCGCAGAGCTATCAGTCGATGGTCGAGCAGGTCACGAAGATCATGTCCAACAATGAGATGAACGCCGACGCGAAGCAGGCCTCCATCGACAACCTGACGACCTTGTATCGCAACGCGATGGACATCCAGTCCGACGTGACCGGCATCGGCATCGGCACTCTACTGGCTCCCGGGCAGTTCGAGGCCATCCCCGGCGGCAACAAGAGCAAGGGCACGCCGGCGCTAACGCCGGAGCAGGCCGGCGCCCCCGGGAACTCGACCGACTTCGATAGCCCGGGCGGCTGATGCATTCGCAGTTTCTGCTCTGGTCGCGCCTGCCGGTCCCCGGCGGCGCCGGCCTGACGAGTTTCCAGGAAGACTGGACGATCGTCGAGCACCGGCACGCCGACCGCCTGGTGGCGCTCGCCGCCATGCGCGGCACCGAGATTCACTACGCCATGGCCCCGACCGAGCAGGGGCGCGGTTTCATCTCTCGAGCGCGCGCTGCCGAGTTCCTCGGCCCGCTGCTCGAGCGCCGCGGCTACCTCACGACGCGCGTCTGGGACGGCCGCTGCACCAAGTTCATCGAGCGCCTCGGCTTCCGGCACACCTGGAAGCACGGCAGCGTCAACCACTACATGCTCATGGCGCTGCCGTTCGCGCGCGCCACGAAGGAGTCTTAAATGCCCATGGTCATCCCCGCCGTCGCGGCGGCCCTCAGCATTAGCGCCGCCACGCTCATCACCGGCATGGCAATCGCCGGCACGGCCCTGTCCGCCATCGGCGCCATCACGGGCAACAAGACCCTTTCGATGTTCGGCGGTGTGATCGGCCTGGTCGGCGGCGTCGCCGGCATCGCCGCCTCGCTCGGCACCACCGGCGCGTCTGCCGCTGCGCTGGGTGAGGCCGCCGCCGCCAGCTCCACGGGCTCGCTGTCGCAGACCGCCGCCGTGGGCACCGGCCTTGATCTCGCGGCGTCAGAGGCCCTGGCGGCCGCCCCCGGCGCGCTGGACGCGGCGAGCGCCATCGGCGCCGCCGCCGAGCCGCTGTCGGCTACCGCGCTGGCGACCGACGGGGTCGTCAACGCGGCGGCCTCCATGGCCCCCGATGTCGGCATGATCGGTGGCGAGATGGCCGCCGCCGCGACCTCGGCGCCAGACAGCTCGCTCGTCACCGAGCTGATGCAGGCGCCCGCGCCTGGCATGGACCCCGCCGCCGCGGCGGACGCCGCTGCGCCGGCCGCCGAGCCGGCTGGTTACCAATCCAATTCGGCCGACAAGCAGGCCATCTTCGGCGGCGAGAACTACGGCTCCAAGGTCGAGCCGTCGTTCGGGTCCAGGGTCGGCGACGCCGTCAGTGGCGCCACCGACTGGATGGGCCGCAACAAGCAGGCAACGAACCTCATTGGCGGAATGATCAACGGGGCTGCGAAGTCGTACGGCGACCAGTCGCTGCTGAAGGAGAAGTACAAGCTCGACGAGCAGGCCTCAGCGCGCCAACGCGCGCGCCTCAACGCGTCGGTCCAGGGCCTGAAGATGCCCGTCTACCAACGCTCTGGAGCCTGACCATGGGCCTGATCAACGAGAAAATGGGCCCGGCAGAAGAAGAGCTGCCGCCCGAGCAGGCCGAAGCGGCCCCGCCCACCGAGGCGCCCACCGAGCCGGCCGCGCAGCCGGCAGGGGAAGACGCGCCCGAAGAAGGCGCCGGGGGCGGAGGCAAGCTGACGATCACGCCGGAGTCGATCGAGTCTAAGCTGCACCTCCAGGGCAACCAGGCGGAGCAACTGAGGCGCATCGTCGTCGCCGGCAAGAAGGTCATGTTCGACAGCAAGACGCACCGGCTGATGATCGAGACGATCAAGGGCGAAGGCGACTGGCCAACAAAGCTCGGCCAGGGCGTCACCGGCCTGATGGGCCTGCTCATGAAGGAGAGCCAGAACTCCCTGCCGCCGCCGCTCATCATCCCCGCCGGGCTGATCATGGTGGCCGAGGCCGCCAGCTTCATCGCCGACACCGGCGAGGACATCACCGACCAGGACGTCGGCGACGGCATGCACGTCTTCATCAACACGATCTTGCACGCCAGCGGCGTCGACGGCGACAAGCTGGCGGCGTACGCCGAGAAGGCCGGCGCGGCCATCCCCGGCGACGCACCCGCGCCCGAGTCTGCTCCGCCGGCCTCTGAAATGCCACCCCCGGGTGGCGGCATGATCAACCAGGGAATGCAGCAATGAACCTCGGCGGCATCATCGCGGGCGGCATGCAAGGCGGCGCGGCCGCAGCGCAGGGCATGGCCCAGGAGGGCATCGCCGCCGACTCGCGCACCGCGCTGATGAAGGCGACGCAGGACGCCGACCTGGCGCGCGCGAAGGCGCTCGACGACTACAAGCGCCAGGGCGAGAACACCGACCGCGCCGCGCGCGCGAAGCGCGTCAACGACGCCGCCGGCATGATCGACCGCGAGATGCAGGAGCGCGTGGCCGACAAGCACAAGCCGATGAACGGCATGGGGCCAATTCTGCCGGCCGAAGAAGTGCGCCTCAGCCAGACGCAGAAGGCGCGCAACCGCTTCGCCGGCGCCGCCAAGACGGGCGACCTGGCGCCGCAGACCGAGGCCTCCTTGCTCGCCAGCGAGGACCGCCTCATATCCGCCGAGCGCCGCGCCGAAAAGGCCGAGGACCGCCGCGACGGCCGCCTCGACAAGGCCGAGGCCGGCAAGAACCAGCGCCAGGACGACGCGCTCGATTCCCGTGAGGAGATCGCCCAGAAGCGCCTCGATGCCGCGCTTGCCAATGGTGGCGGGGCTGGCGGGGCGGAGAAGGAGCGGCTCGAGACGCTGATGAACACGCTGCAGACGCGGATGTCCAAGCTGCAGGAGAGCGACCGCGGTCGCACGCCGGAGGCGAAGGCTCAATGGCAGCGCGACTACGACGACGCCAGCGACCTGTACCGCGCCGCGCTCCAGCGCCGCAAGTCGAAGTTCGACAACGCCGCCGCGCCGTCGGGCGGCGCCCAGGTCAATGCCACACCGAAGCCGCCAGGTAAGGTGGGAGCTTCCGCAAGCACCTCGAAGGAAGCCGTCAAAGCGGCAGCCGACGCGGCCCGCGCGAAGTTCTTCGGCACTGGCTCCTGAGACACATGAACGACGACATCGAACTCGACCAGGAAAGCCCAGCCGCCACAGCCCCCCAGGCCACTGCCGCGCTTGTTCCCCAGGCCACCGCCGCGCCCACCGCGGCGTTCGATGTCTCCAAGGTCCGCGACCTTGTCTCTCACGCCGCCGACACGTTCGGCATCGACAAGGCCTACCTGGCCGCCGTCATCATGCGGGAGTCGAACCTCGACCCCGACGTCATCAGCGGCAAGCGCAAGTCCAGCGCCGGCGCGATCGGCATCGCGCAGTTCATGCCAGAAACCGCGAAGCGCTACGGCGTCGACCCGCTCGACCCAGTCTCCTCGATCATGGGCGCCGCGGCATACCTGTCTGACAACAAGCGCCGCTTCAACGGCGACATGGACAAGGCCGTCGCCGGCTACAACTGGGGCGAGAACCGGAAGGTCTTCGACCAGGACGACTGGCGCGACCACCTCCCCGCCGAGACCCGCGACTACGTCGAGTTCGTGCGCTCGTTCGCCGAGGGCGCGCGCCCGCCCGCGGCGGACCCCCGCTCGCCCCTGCCGGCCGGCGTGGCGCCCAGCGCCGCCGGCGCGGGCCGCGGCCGCATCAACCCGACGATGCCCACCGAAGCGCCGAGCAACGGCGGACTAGTCTCGCCCGGGCAGCTCGGCAAGGACTTCATGGGCGGCGTCGAGAACGTCAAGGGCCTGGTGCGGTCGGCCGGCGCGTTCGGCGCCTCGCTCTCGTACGGAGCCTTCGCGCGTGACCTTGCGGCAATCGACACGATCGATGCCACCGGCAAGCTGCCGCCGCAGAAGCCGAGCCTCAGCGGCAACACTGGCACTGCCTACGCCGACAGCTACGCGCTGACGCGGGACCCGGCGGAGCGCGCCAAGATTCGCGAGGCCGCCGGCGCCGGGTTGAAGCGCGACGAGAGCTTCATCGTCGACTCGATCAAGGCAGTGGAAGCCTACAAGGCCGAGGCCCTGAAGCTGACGGGCCAGATGCCCGACTTCACCGACATCGCCTCGACGAAGGACTTCACCAACTGGCTGCTGCGCCAGGGCGCGAACGGCACGCCGACGCTGGTCGCCGCCATGATCGGCGCCGCCGCGGGCCCGGTGGGCTTTGCCGTCACGTCCGGCGGCATGGCCGTCGGCGACCTGACGCAGGGCCGCATCGAGCACACCTCGCGAGTCAATGACCCGAAGCGATTCGGGTCGGCCGACCGCCAGGCCGACGCGCTCGCGGCTCGCGGCGCGAACATGGCCGGCTACCTGGCCGACAAGGCGCCACAGACCGCCGCGCTGACGGTGCCGTACCTGGCCGCCGACTCCTTGCTAGGGCCGGTGGCGCGCGCGCTGCGCGGCCCAGGCGCCTCTGCGGCCACCAGCGTCAAGCAGGCGCTGCTGAGGGGTGTGAAGGACGCCCCAGGCCAGAGCGGCGGCGAAGCGCTTGGCGAGGGCACGCAAGAGGGGGTGAACATCGGCGGCGAGATGCTGGCCGGGGAGCGCACCACCGACGTCACGCGCAAAGACGCGCTGCGCGTCATCAACTCGGCGGCCGCCGGCGCCGCCGTCGCGCCAGGGGGGCACGCCGTCAACGTCGGCCGCGAGGCGTACGCCGCACGCGGCAAGACTAACTTCACGCCGGCCGACTCCGCCACCGCGCGCGCCGGCCGGACGCCGCTGCCGACCGCCGAGAGTATCGCGCGCTCGAAGGGCTTCCTGAACAACGAAGGCATTGTCAACTTCACGCCGGCCGACTCCGCCACCGCGCGCGCCGGCCTGACGCCGATCGTCGTCGACCTGGGCGCCGCCAAGGCGATCGGCGATGCGAAGCGCGCGGAGGAGGCGCTCGCCGAGTCCACCGTACCCACCACACCCGAGGAGCCAGACTATGACGGCGTGCAGAGCGCTCTTGCCGCACTCCCTGGAGCTGGCAGTGTTTCACCAGGTCCTAACGAGCAAGGAGGCCTGGCAGCTGCAGGACCTCTGCCTGATGTCGCCGGAGGATTGGGTAACGATCCCGCCGGAGCTGCAGCCGGCGGCCAGGAGGCTGCAGACGTTCAAGGGCGAGTGGACCTTCCAGGGCCCGCCGGCGCCGACGTGGACGCTGGGGGTGACGCTCCACTAGAGAGCTGGATGGGCCGCAGCGGCACCGGCTACACGACCAAGGCCGATGCCCAGCAGGCGCTGCCAGGCCGCGCCCAGCGCAGCTCGCAGCTCGAGTGGCGCGCCGAGAAAGGCGCGGACGGCCGCTACGCGCTGAACGGCTACCGCCGGGCCGAGATCGACACGCGCGCGAACGAGGCGGCCACGTCGCCGACCAACGAGATCGCGCAGCCGACCGAGGCGCAGAAGGCCGCCGGCAACTACAAGAAGGGCCACGTCTCGATCGACGGGATGAACATCTCGATCGAGAACCCGCGCGGCTCCGAGCGCTCGGGCGTGGACAAGGGCGGCAATCCCTGGGCGGTGACCATGGCCAGCCACTACGGCTACGTCAAGGGCACCGAAGGCGCCGACGGCGACCACATCGACGTCCTCGTCGGCGAGCACACGACCAGCGGCAAGGCGTTCATCGTCGACCAGGTCCACGCCGACGGCACGTTCGACGAGCATAAGGTCGTGCTCGGCGCGCGCTCGCGCGAAGAGGCTCTCGTCACCTACCAGGCGAACTACGCCCCGGGGTGGACGGGCGCGGCCGGCGTCACCGAGATGCCGACGGCGCAGTTCAAGGTCTGGGCTAAGGCGGGCGTTCGAACGAAGCCACTCACGAATCTCAAGGAGGTCTCCGATGGAGAACGATCAGCAGCCGAGCGAGCCGCGCGCCAAGGGGTGCCTGCCGCCGAGGGACGAAGCGGAGCATCAGCAGCCGCTGCAGGAGCAGGCGGAGCTGTGGCTTCGCCGCAGGGCGGCGCTGGTGCAGTCCCTGAAGGACGCAGTGCCGTCGGCGCAACTCAAGGAGCCGTCGGCGCTGGAGTCACAGTCGACGGAGGGCCCGGCGCTGGAGCCCGCGCTGCGCAGCGCGGTGCGGAATCTTCTGGCGTCGTCGGCGGACCACCTACCCGAGACGATCGAGACGCCGGACGGGCTGATGACGTTCGTCCCGAGCGGGCACTACAAGATCGACTGAAGGCAGAGGCCGTCCTCCGCTCGATCGAGCGCGAGCGCGCCAAGCCGCGCGGCGATGGCCCTGGCGAGAAAATCAAGCTCACGGCGATCCCCGCCGGCTCGAGCGCCGACACCGACATGGCGGCCGCGCTCGCCCGCGTGTTCGGCAAGCCGATCATCTTCGCCCACCTCGACAAGCCGGAGGGGTCGACTGGGTTCGGCGCCGTCGTCGCCAACGGCACGATCGTCATCACCGACGACGCGCGCAACCCGCTCTTCGCGCTCGCGATGCACGAGGTCCTGCACACGCTCGATGCAGACATCAAGGCCGAGTTGATTGAGGCTCTCCGTCCGTACATGAAGGTCGATGCGCACAAGCGGACCTTCCCGGGGTACAGAGAGGCCATCAGAGAGGAGGAGGTCGCCGCGACCCTGGCCCAGCAGCACGTCGAGACTGCGGCCTTCTGGAATGAGATTGCCGCCAAGATGGGAGATGGCCAGTTCGCGAAGCTCGCGCGCCACATCCTGTCGACGCTCGAGAGGATCGTCGGCAAGTTCCGCGCGAACAACCTCACCGCCTACGCCACCGAGATCGATGCGGTGCGCGACGCGCTGACGTCGGCCTACGTCAAGCAGGCGCAGCGTGTAGCAGGGAAGGCTACAAACGTAGCTGAAAAGGGAACAGCCGACGAGACCGAGTTCTCCGAGAACGAGGCCGACCGCTATCGCAAGATGGCCGCCGACCTGATGGCGAAGGAAGCCCCGCCGCCGCAGCGCGCGTCGGTCAAGTTCTTCACCGGCGACCAGAAGGCGCCGCTCCTGCGGACCAACTTCGACATCGCCCGCTACTTCACGAACCGCAACAAGCGCGGCATGGAGGCGGGCAACCCCGACGCGCGCAGGCGCCTGGTCGAGTCGCTGCGCGCCGAGGCGCTGTACGCGCTCTCACGGCCCGGCAGCGCCGTCGGCTGGTACGACGCCAAGGTCAAGGCAGCGCTCGCCATCATGGCTGAGCTGCACCCCGAGATCGCGACTGACCCGGAGGCGAAGTTCGGTTTCATTGCCATGTTGGCGATCACCTCGAACGGCACCAAGGTCAACGCGAACTTCGAGTTCGCCGAGATTCTCTACCGCCAGTGGAGGGACACCGGCGCCTGGCCGACCGGCGACGGCGTCCTCGACACGAAGAACAGCAAGCCGATGAAAACCGGCCTGGCCAAGGTCGGCGCCCTCGTCGCGAAGCACGAGTGGGAGGCGGTCCGCGACTTTATGAAGGCCGACCGCGTCGTGCGCGACATCGAGAAGATGACGGGCACGAAGATCGCGTCCGAGGGCAAGGACAACGAGGTCTACGGCGCCGTGTTCCTCGGCTCGAAGATCGGTGCGTTCTTCAACAACCTCTACGGCAACTTCACCCCGGTGACGATGGACCGCTGGTTCATGCGCACGATCAACCGCATCCGCGGCAACATGCTCGCGCTGCCGGAAAACACCGACTCAAACCTCGCGAAGCTCGTCGACCAACTCGCCGAACTGGACAACACGTTCGGCGTGCCGCGCTCGCAGCTCCGCGCCGAGATCAAGGCCTGGCTCGCTCGGCCTGACGAGGAACGCGCCGACCCCGAGCTGGCCCTGCAATCCCTGCCTGGCGTGCGCGAGTACGCCAAGGCGCGCAACGACGCCTTCGCCAAGGGTGTCGAGATCGACGGCAAGAAGCGCAGCTACTACCACCGCACCAGGCAGAACATTCTAGCCAAGACTCTGCACGAGGGGTTCACCCTCGACGAGCAGACGCCCGCCGGCGGCGGCGATCGCAAGTACCTGCGCGGCGTGATGCTTGACCTACAGAAGGGCCTCGCGCGCGACGGAATTGTGGTGGAAATGGCCGATCTGCAGGCCGCCCTGTGGTATCACGAGAAGGACCTCTTCGAGCTGCTCAAGGGCAGGCGCGAGGCGGACCAGGACAGCCTGTTCGAGGAGGAACGCGATGAAGCTGAAGACTACGAGACAGCCGCCCGGAGAGTACGAGACCTTCGAGAGTCGGGGGCAGGAGGAGCAGGATCAGTTCGACCTGGACAACGACCTGCTGGACGACCGGCCGGGCGAGCCCCTGCCCGAGCCGAGCCCGCCGAAGCCGACCTCTTCGGCGACGACCCCCGCACCGGCACCCTGATCAACATCGGCCTCGACACGCCGGACGGTCGGGGCATTTCTGCGCCCGAAGCTATCACAATGCTGAAGTCGATAGGCGTCCAGGTCCTGTCGCACAGCGTCCACAAGTCGGACACCGAGCAGACCGTGGTCGCCCGACTGTCGCGCGCGCTCACGCCGGCCGAGGCCAACGACGTCAGCCTCAAGCTGCGCCAGGAGGCGATCGGCCAGCTGGTCGACGGCAAGGGCGAGCTGTACGGCCCCAAGGCCGCAGAGTGGCGCCCGTTCGACCCGGCGCGCTTTCTCACGACGGACGGCACCCGCCTGGCCCCGGTCGCCGCCGAGACGAACTTCTCGGACAACCCGCTTGACGGCCTGCCAACCCCGGTGCGCGTCGACGGCAAGGACGTGTCCTTCGGCCCGTTCGCGCCGGCGCGCGAGGCCGCCGCGAAGTACATGGCCGACGCCGGCTTCGCGTACACCCCGCCCACCACCTACATCAAGGCCGACCCGGCGCGCGGCGCCAAGGTCGCCGCCGCCTTCGCGCTCATGAAGCACGCGCCGCAGGACCCGCTCGTCAAGGCGTCCTACGCGGCGCTGATCGACGAACTGAAGGCGCAGTACCGCGCGATCCTGGCGACCGGCCTGAAGGTCGAGTTCAACAACGGCGGCGACCCGTACGGCAACCCGCGCAACGCGATCCTCGACGTCGTCAACAACAACCACCTCTACATCTTCAGCACGCGGGAGGGCCACGGTAGCGACGCCTCGGTCGACGTGAGCGACAACCCGTTGCTGGCCGAGACCGAGTTCAAGTTCGGCGGCAAACTGGCCCTGGCCAACGACGTCTTCCGCGCCGTCCACGACTACTTCGGCCACGTCAAGGAAGGCGTGGGCTTCCGCGCCGACGGCGAGGAAAACGCCTGGCGCTCGCACGTCGCGATGTTCTCGCCGCTCGCGCGCCGCGCGATGACGACCGAGACCCGCGGGCAGAACAGCTGGGTGAACTTCGGCCCGAAGGCCGCGCACAACAAGACGGCCAGCGGCGCCGACACGATCTACGCCGACCAGAAGGTTGGCCTGCTGCCCGAGTGGGTCTCCGCCGAGGTGGAGTTCTCCGACAACCCGTTCCCGACGATCGACACCAGCATGCTCTCACTGGCGCCGAGGGAAGAGTACCGCCCGAAGCGCAAGGACATCAGCGACTTCAGCGACGTGGCCGAGCCGATGTACCGCATCAGCAGCCAGGTCGAGGAAGTTCCGGCCAAGGGCCCGGAGGCCATCGCCGCCCTGCGCGAGATCGCCTCGCCGGAGCACGCCAACCTGTTCAAGCTGCCGAAGTCTGACGCCAAGAACCTTCGCCAGATCGTCGAAGACGAGGGCGTCGGCATCCAGATGAAGCGCTTCGCAGCCGACGCGAACCTCAAGGGCGAGCGCATCTGGCTGCTCACCACGCCGGACGACCGCAGCGCATTCATCACCATCCGCGATGCGGCGCCGCACGGCAAGAGGAGCTTCTACTCGGTCGAGAAGGGCGGCCGCCCCGGCGGCCCGCTGCGGCTCAACACCCGCCGGCCTGGCCAGAACATCGACGCCGTGAACCGCCGCACCGAGGAGGTCTACATCGACGTCTCGCGCATGAGCGCGGGCTCTGGCATGGGCGCGCACATTTACAACATCGCAGCGACGCTTGCGCACAACACCAACAGAATTTTTATTGGCGACCCCAGCGACATCTCGGACCTCGCCATCGAACGCCGCCCGCACCAGATGATCTCCAGCGCGCTGAAGTTCGGCACGACGAGGCACTTGGCCCCGCACCCCTTCCAGATCGACGGCACGCCCAAGGTCAATGGACTCAAGTGGACGTACGGTGACGACGACGCGAACGTGAATTCGTTGGCGCAAGTTATCACAAACGTGAAGTACAATCCGAAGCATGAACTTCAATTCAATGCCGAGGACGGCTCCTTCACTGACGCACGAGGCGTTCGAGTTCCTGGACCATCAGATGCTGCCGCGGGAGTACCCGCCCGCGGAGCTGCCGCTGACGCCGGCGGCGGAGGCGCGCGTACGAGCGCTGCGGCACCTGGACTTTCACCAGCTCGAGCTGGTGGACCGGTGGGAGAGGCTGCTCGTCCTGTCACGGCTTATCGCGTCGCGGTACTCCGGTCCGCACTGGCAGAGTCGAGCCAAGAAGACGGGCCCGGCCTACTGGATGAGCTTGGCCGTATCGTCGAGGAACATGGAGATTCCCTAGACGGCATCTTCTACGCCGCCAACGAGGCGGAGACGCCGCAGGGGCGGCTGAATGAAGAGATGGCGGCGCGCTCGTTCAAGAAGTGGTTCGGCGACAGCAAGATCGTCTCTGCGCACGGCGCGCCGCTGGTCGTCTATCACGGGACGAGTGAGAGCTTCGATGAATTCGACCCCGACGCGCAGGCGTTCGGGAATGCCGCGGTCGACAACGGCCTCCAGTTCTTCACGCGCAACCCCCGAGAGGCATCAGGCTACGCCACACGCGACGGCCTGCTTGGTGCGAATGTGCGGCCGGCGTATCTGAAGATCGCAAACCCGCTGGTGGTTGACGTCAAGGGTAGCGCCGCCGTCTATTGGGATGCCAACGGCGACAGAGAACGAGATAGGATGGATTCGGGCGGCCACGACGGCATCATCCTAAGGGGTGATGACGCCGCGGGCATCATGTTCATCACGGCAGACCCAGACCAAATCCGCTCCGCCATCGGCAGCAATCCGGCCACCGACGACCTCTTCTACGCGGAGAACCCCGCGGACGTCTCGGCGATCGGCTTCTACAGCGGCCTCAGCCGCGCCATCGCCGGCGGGCCCGGGAAGGCAATGCCCGAGCAGTGGGTGGCGTATATCCGCGGCCTGACGACCAAGGGCGTGAAGCAGGACGAGATCACATGGTCCGGCATCAACGAGTGGCTCGACATGCAGCCGGGCAAGGTGAGCAAAGAGGAGGTGCAGACCTTCCTCGATGCGAACGGCGTGCGGGTGACGGAGACGACGCTGCGCAGCCCAGAGTTCAACCACCAACGCAACGAGTGGCAGCAAGCGATCGACCGCGCCGAGGCGGATGGAGACTATGGCCTCGCGGATAGCATCGGGCGCGCGTGGGAGGGCAGTGACGAAGAGACTGGCAGCACCGCCGAGAGGCCCAAGTTCAGCCAATTCACCCTGCCCGGCGGCACGAACTACCGCGAGGTGCTGCTGACGCTGCCGGTGAAGGCGTACGAATATCCAGCCGTCTTAGTCACGCGGGTTGGAGACTGGGTTCCTGGCGACCCAACTGATGGCAAGTGGCGCATTACGGTTGGCGGAGAGGATCGCGGCTACATCCGCGCAGCCGACGAAGCAGATGCCAAATACAAGGCCGGTGATGATGCTCGCAACCGAGTTGAAAACCAGGGAAATTACCGCAGCACCCACTGGGACCAGCCCAACGTCCTCGCCCACATCCGCATGAACGACCGCACCGACGCCGACGGCAAGCGGGTGCTGTTCATCGAGGAGATTCAGAGCGACTGGGCGCAGGAGGGAAAGAAGAAGGGCTTCGTCTCCAGCGGCAAACTGCCCGAAGGTTGGATCGTAAAACAGACCGGACCCGGCGGCAGTTGGTACGTCATCGACAGCAGCAACACCCAGGTTGGCATCTACAAGGAGACGCGAGAGGCCGCCATCGTCTCAGCCACCACGCGCGACGGGTTTACCGGCGGCACCCCCTCCGCCCCCTTCGTCGGCAAGACCGACGCCTGGGTAGCCCTTGCCATCAAGCGCGTCATCAAGATGGCCGTCGACGAGGGCTACGACCGGGTGGCGTTCGTGACCGGCGAGCAGAGCGCGGAGCGGTATGACCTGAGCAAGCAGGTCGATGAGCTTGTGTGGTTCCCGGACGGCAAGGAAGGCGGCGACCTGCAAGTGTTTCAAGGCGGCCTCGAACTGTCGATGCAGAAGGGCGTTGCCGCCACGGCCCTGCCCGACATCATTGGAAAAGAAGCGGCGGATCGCCTGCTGAATCGACCGACCAGCACCACACTAGGCCGGAATGGCAAGAACCACACGCTGTCCGGCATCGACCTCAAAGTCGGCGGCGCAGGCATGAAGGCCTTCTACGACAAGATCGTGCCGAACGTGGCGAAGGACGTGGTGAAAAAGCTGGGCGGCGGGGTGATGGCGGAGGTAGGGATCAACACGGAGCAGGACTTGTCCACCACGCCGGATGACTTGCTGGTGAAGATCAATGAGACTTCGGACGGCCGGTTCAGGGTCGGCGTTGGCTCCGGCGAGAATCGCGTTGCAAAGACCGTCGACACTCGTGAGCAGGCCCAGTCGTGGGCGGACGAGCAGGTCAGCAACGCAAGAGGCGGAAAATTCACCCAGCAACCCGGCTTCGACATCACCCCCAAGATGCGCGAGCAGGCCGAGGGCGGAGTGCCCATGTTCGCCGCCAACCCCCAAGGCCCAAACAACCTCGCCACCATCACGCCCGCGAAGCCAAAGTCAGTCACGCGCGCGACCGAGGGCTGGATCGTCAGCCGCGACGAGCTGGGCCGCTTCCGCTTCGGCGCTGGCGCCAAGGCCTACCGCGTCGTGTCCGCCATCGCCAAGCTGGTGACCGACAAGATCGGTTTCACGCCGATGTCGCCGGAGCTGCGCCGGGCCGTGCGTGAGATGAAGAACGAGGTCGATCGCGCCCGCAATGCGGCGGCCAAGGTCGCCGGCGAGATGATCAAGATGACGCCCGCCGATCGCGAGATGGTCAGCGACATCATCGAAGGCGAGCTGAAGGCCGGCGTCGTGCCGACCAAGAAGGTCTTGGCCATCGCCCAGACGATTTCCGCTCTGATGGGCAAGCAGACCGACGAGCTGATCGCCGTCGGCATGCTGAGCCAGGAGGCCGCCGACAAGTGGAGGGACAAGTACCTGCCGCGGTTCTACGAGAGCAAGCTGCGCGACAATCTGAAGAACAGCTGGGACAAGGCTATCTCGCGCATGATGAAACCGGCCGGCGCGCTCACGGGCATCGGCGGCAAGAGCCTCCGGCGCCGAGGCATGACCGAAGTCATCGACGCCCAGGACCTGAAGAGCTACGAGGCGCAGGGCTGGGTGCTCGACGACCCGAGGTTCAGGCCCGGCATCGACCGCACCGTCCAGGTCCACCGCGACTTCAGCCGCCCCGAGCGGGAGAAGATGGGCGAGATTCGCGACTCGATGTTCCGCTTCGTCATGGGCTACATGCGCTCGCAGAAGGACCTCGCGCTCGGCCGCTTGTACGAGCACCTGGCCGACACGATGGCCAGCCGCAACGAGATCGAGGGCTACGTCAAGGTGCCCGACACGCAGATCGACGGCACCGACGTCCAGACCTACGGCAAGCTCGCCGGCCTCTACGTGCCGGAGGAAGTCCTGTCGCACCTCAGCAAGTTCGGCGAGAGCGAGCACGAGGCGATCCTGAATCTGTACCGCAAGGGCCTGGGCATGTGGAAGGAAGGCAAGACCGCCCTGAACCCCGTGGCCCACATGAACAACGTGGTCTCGAACCTGACCATGGCGCACTTCGCCGGCGTCAGCTACTGGGACACGCATAAGTACTTCGGCACCGCGCTCGACTTCTTCAAGGGCGCGCCGATGTTGCTCGAGGCCAAGGACGCCGGCCTGTTCAGTGGCACCGTCAGCCAAGAAGAGCTGATGAACATGCTGCCCAAGGAGATGCAGGTCCTGGCCCAGATGACCCAGAGCACCGGCGCGAAGGCCGTCGAACAGGCGTGGAACCTGGTGTCGCTGTACCTGCGGCGCCCGCTCGGCGCCGCGTACGACGGCGAGGACCTGTTCTTCCGCTATCTGATCTATCGCGACGCGCGCATGAAGGGCCTCCACCCGAACGACGCGATCGACTACGCTCAGCGGTACATTTTCACCTACGACGACCTGCCCAAGGGCGCGCGCGTCGTGCGCGACACCGCCCTGCCGTTCTTCAGCTACACATACAAGGTGGTGCCCGTCCTGGCGCACACGGCGCTCAACTACCCCTGGCGTTTCGCTGCGCCGGCGACGGCCGTCCTGGCCATCCAGACGCTGACCTACGCGGTCGCCGCGGGCGGCGACGACGGCGACGACTGGGAAGAGTCGATCCGCAAGTACGTCTCGAGCGCGGAGTTCCGCGAGAAGACGCGCGCGAAGGAGAAGGCCGAGAGCGCCAACCTGCCTCCCTGGATGAAGGGCTACAGCGCCTTCGGTGCCAAGAAGACGATCCGCTTGGGCACCGACGACCTGACGAACCTGCCGGTGTTCCTGGACATCGCGCGCATGTTCCCTGGCGGCGACATGCTCGACGTGACGAGCAACACCGGCGGCGTGCCGTGGCTGCAGAACCTCACGCCCAGCAACCCGCTCCTCAACACGCTCGCGGCGATGATGTGGAACAAGGACCCGTACTTCGGCAAGGAGATTGTCGACAAGAACGACACGCACGCCGAGTCCGCGGAGAAGCGCGGCACCTGGCTGTGGAGCCAGTTCGCTCCGGCGATCTCGATCAACAACTACATCTTCAACCGTAGCATGAACGCCGTGGCGCAGGCGACTGGCAAGCCAGTCACCTGGTGGCCCGGCGACTACACTGGCGTGGGCAAGGATGGCCTGCCAATCCAGCCTGGCTACGCGGCCCTGCAGAACATCGGCATCAAGGCGCGCCCGATGGACCTCGACATGGCGGCGAAGATCGAAGCCGCCCAGAAGAAGGCCATGATCCGCGACATCGACAGAGAGGTGAAGCAACTCCGCCGGCTGTCGAACCGCGGCGCCGTGACCGACGCTCAGGCGCAGTCGAAGATCGACCTGGCCAACGAGAAGAAGGCGAGGCTGCGCGCCGGGCAGGATGTGAACGGCAACGAGAAGGACGAGTAGGCCGCAGTCGGCGTTGCCCGAATATCACGATGCCTATAAACTGGGAGAGAGCGTTGTCACCTGTAAGAACACCTGAGAGGCCGCTGAAAATGAGACTTGTCGACGACTGGAAGTGGGTGGTGACGAAGGCCTACAGCTTCCGCCTGATCGCGCTCTCGGCCGTGCTCTCGGGGATCGACGCCGCGGTCCAGTACGTGGCGCCGGCGCAGGCCTCCTGGCGCTTCGCCGCGGCGGCCGGCATCATCAGCGCCGCCGCCGCCCTCTACCGCCTCAAGGCTCAGCGGCAGCAGCCCAGCGAGGTGACTCGTGGCGACTAAGCCGCGCCGCAGCCTGGTTGCTGTCGTCGGCGTCGCCGCGGCCGCGATCCTGTTCGCGATCGTGCCTCAGTTCGAGGGAACGATCCTCGGCAAGCCGTACGTCGACCCAGTCGGCATCCTCACCGCCTGCACCGGGCACACCGGCGTTGACGTGACCCCAGGCAAGTTCTATACGCCCGAGGCGTGCAAGGCCTTGCTCGACAACGACCTCGTCGACCACGCCGAGGGCGTGCTGCAGTGCATCGATGTCCCGCTCAGCAAGAACCAGGTGGCGGCCTTCACGAGCTTCGCCTTCAACGTCGGCGTGCGCGCCTTCTGCAAGAGCACCCTGGCGAAGCTCGCCAACCTGGGCGACTTCGTGGGCGCGTGCGCCGAGCTGTCGAAGTGGGTCATGGCCAAGGGCCGAGTCCTGCCAGGCCTAGTAAAACGCCGCGCCGCCGAGCGCGCCCTCTGCGAGACCCCATGAACAGATACCTCTCCCGCAAGTTCATCCTTGCCATGCTCGCGCTGGCCGCCTCCACTGCGCTGCTCTACCTGGGCGCGCTCGAGTCCGCTGGCTATGTGACCCTGTGCCTCGGCACCGTCGGCGCCTACATCGCCGGCAACGTCGCACAGAAGAGGCTCGTCGGGTGACCACGATCCTCGCCGACGCCAGGCTTGGGGTGATGGTGGCCGACTCCAACATGACCGACGGCGACCGCCAGTGGCGGGTCAAGAAGGTGCATCGCATCCATGGCGCGCTGATTGGCCTGGCTGGCGAGACGCTGAAGGGCGGGTACTTCCTCGATTGGTATCGAGACGGCATGAAGGCGCCACCGGATTTCGACTTCACCGACTGCGCGGCGCTGGTACTCGACGCCTACGGCCTGTGGATGTTCGACGAGAACTGCAGCACGATCACCAGGGTGCCAGACGGGCGCGAGGCGATCGGCACCGGCAGCACGGCGGCGATCTGCGCCCACGAGGCGCTCGGCTTCGCCAACCCGAAGCGCGCGGTACAGATCGTCTGCAGGCACGACAACGGCAGCCGCCCGCCCGTGCGGACCTACCGCCTGTGAGCTTCGCTGCGCCCATCCTGTTTCTCGGCGTCCCCCTGGCGTTGTACCTCGCCCAGGGCTGGGCCTTCTACTTCCCGCGCGGCCGCGTCGGCATGGCCATCGCCATGACCGGCTACGCGATCGGGAACGTCGGCCTGCTCATCGACGCCTACGAACAATCGCATTCTCAACCGGAGGCCTCAACATGACCGTACGCTACCTACCCGAGGGGCTCAAGGATTACGCCACCCCCCGCCAGGCCGAGTTCGTCGATGCGGTGAACGCGGGCGGCTCGTACGCGGCCGCCGCCAGGGCCCTCGGCGTCGACGAGTCCCAGGTTCGCAAGTCGGTCGACCGGATGACCGACGTCGCCTCGCTCCAGGGGTTCGCGCCGGGACACCCAGGCTGGTGCAGGCCGGTGCCAAGGACCCACGTCGCCAGCGGCGTGAGCGTCTACCACAAGGCGGTCACCGAGACCCAGCTGGACGGCACCGTGAAGGTCATCGAGCCGGCCGCCTGGGTCAAGGCCAACATGCGCAAGGCCGCCTACGACCAGATGATCCGCGACGCCATGACGGCGTACGTCGAGGACCTGCCGCGGCTGAAGCTGCCGCCCGCCGAGACGCGCGACTACAGCTCGGACGTGATCCCATTCATCCAGATCGGCGACGCGCACCTTGGCATGTTGGCCCACGCGGCCGAGGTCGGCGAGAACTTCGACGTCAAGATCGCCGAGCGGGAAATCTGCGGCGCTATGGCGCAGCTGATCGACGAGATGCCCTTCTGCAAGCGCGCGGTCCTCAACGACCTGGGCGACTTCACCCACTACGAGAACTTCACCGCGACGACCGAGGCCTCGGGCCACGCGCTGGACTACGACTCGCGCTTCCCGAAGATGATCAAGGCGTACGCGCGGATCATGCGGTTCGTCATCGAGCGCGCGCTGACGAAGTGCGAGACCCTCGACGTCATCATCAACCAGGGCAACCACTCGCGTACGAACGACATCTGGATGGCCATCTTCCTGAAGGCGATCTACGAGGGCGACCCGCGCGTGAACGTGCTCGACAACGAGGGCGTCTTCATCGGCTACCGCATGGGCCGCACGTTTGTCATGATCCACCACAGCGACAAGTGCCCGCCAGCGCGGCTGCGCACCGTCATGACGACGGACTTCCGTCGCGACTTCGGCGAGACGGACTTCCACTACGTCGACATCGGCCACGTCCACCACAGATCGGTCGCGGCAGACGAGGGCGGCATCGTCGTCGAGAGCTGGAACCACTTGGCCGCCAGTGACAAGTGGGCGCACGAGGCGGGCTACCGCTCTAGCAAGTCGATCACCGTGGTCCTGCGCTCGCGCACCTACGGCGAGATCGGCCGCCGCACGCTGGGCATCGCCGAGATTCGCGACCGCCTCTACGGCGTCGGCCACGAGACTCAACTGAAGAAGCCGGCATTCGTCGCCGTCTGACTATCATCATTGTGAAATGAAAGAAGGTCAAAAATGAGCTACTCCCCTCCGCCCCCTCCGCCGCGCGCCTGGATGAGGGCGATGATCTTCTTCTCGCTGATGGTCGCCGCGGTGTGGCTGAGCCTCGCGCCGATCGCCGCGTTCGGCACCACCGAGCGGCCCGGCCTCACGCCACCACCAGGGTGCGAAGAGGACGGCGGCTGCTTCTGGGTCTCGGGCAACTGGATGCAGAAGCTCCGCGACGCGGCGGCGGAGGACGCGCGCAGGCGGGTCTACTCCGACCCGGAGGAGGGCGGCCGCATCGGCTGCTCTAGGTCGTCATGACCGCCATCCTGGGCATCGCCCTGACGTTCTTCCGCGGCCTGTCGTTGCGCACCTGGCTGATCGGCGGGGCCGTGGTCCTGGCCTCCGCCGCCTACATGGTCCAGGCCGTGCGCATCGGATTCCTCAAGGCCGACGTGGCCAAGGTCACCACCCAGCTCACGGCCGAGAAGGCCTCCCGCGCGATCGAGCGCGACAAGGCCAAGGACGCCGCGCTCGCGGCGCTCGCGAGCTACCGCGAGATCGAGTCCCAGCTCCAGCACCAACTCAAGGAGGCCCAACGTGCCCACACCCTCGACATCGACCGCAATGCGGCTGTCATCGCTCGTCTGCGCGCTGAGCGTGGCGGGCTGCTTCGCGACCTTGCCAACTTCGCCACCGGTGGTCGTGCCGCCTCCGAAGATACCGTCGCCGCCGCACGAGATCGTGCGCGTGCCCTCGGGGACGTACTGGGCGAGGCTCTGCGAGAGCAGGAGGAACTGGTCCTCGCGGCTGAAGATCGAGCTGCCGATGCCCGAGCACTGCTCGACGCCTGGCCGGTGACGCGGCCATGATCCCGCTGGACAAGACCTACCACGTCATCGCCGGCCTGCTGGTCGCGCTCGTCGTTGGCGTCCTCGCCGGCCCGTTCTGGGGGGTCGCCGCATCCATCGCGGCCGGGCTTGCCAAGGAGGGCTACGACGCGACGGTCAACCACCGCCGCCTCGCCGCCGGCCTGCCGCCGGCCCACGACGTCGACCCGCTCGACGCCGCCGCGACGTTCGCCGGCGGCGCCATCGGCTTCGCCGTGCTCATGATCATCCTCCCGTGAGTTGAATAGATTCTTCCCGTGAGTCGAATAGATCGCCCAAGTGCATGCGCTTCGGGCGTTTCGTATACAGGTCCGGTGCCTTCAGTCAACGCACGCCAGGCTCGAGCTGCCGGAGCCATCGTCAGTCTGGCCATCCACATCGGCCTGGCCCTGGCCATCCTCAGCGCGCCGGCCCGGCACCCGCCGACGCCGGTGTCCGCGGGCGTGGCCGAAGAGGCCGAAGGGGAGGCGCGGCGCCTGACCGGCGACGATGGCACCGACCCGAACGGGCTGGCCTGCGCCGGCGACTACTACGACGGCATCGGCATCCTGACCAACGGCGCGGGGCTGGTCAGCCTGATCGGCGCCGGCACGCCAGCCGAGCGTGGGGGGCTGCGGCCAGGAGACCTGATGATCAACCACCTAGACCTGGGCCCCGACCGCTATCGCCCAGGAACGGCCATCGTGCTGCGCGTACGGCGCGGCTCCCAATTCCTGGATATCACGGTCACCGTCCGGCGCATCTGCAGGGAATGAGTCGTAGCTGGCCTACGGCATAGCCCAGCCCGTGGCGCCAATGGAGAACAGCCACAGGCCAAGCACAACGAGCGGCACGGCCAGGAGGAGCGCGCGCTGCTGGTCGGTCCAGCCAACCTCGTCCCGCTCCGGCTTCGGCTGGACGAGCACCAGGCGAATGGCCCACATGACGACGGCGAAGCCGGCGATCATCAGCCCGCCCTTGATGAATGGCTGGGCGAGCTGCCAGGCGAAGTCGCCGAGCAGGCCGGCCAGGTTGGCCCAGTCCATCTCAGCTCGCCTCGCCGATCACCGTGGTCTCGTGCGCCACCCGTCCGGCGGCGGCCTGGCGCGCGAAGTCCTCGGCGTCGAGCTGCTTGGCGTTGCGACGCGCCCACTCGGGCACGATCGTGTAGTGCTTGCCGTCGGCCAGGATCAGGAGCGGCTCGCTCAGCTCCTCCCTCTGGATGACCTTCAGCCCGCACAGCTCGTCGACCAGGTAGTCGGTGCGCCCCTGGCCGTAGGCCTCGGCCACCTCCTCCAGGAACCAGACGGGCGAGCCGATGACGGGCGGGAGCCAGGCGGCCTGGGCCAGGAGCCGTACCTCGCTGGCGGTCGGCGCGTTCCAGAACGCGCCCGCAACGGCGTCGAGCAGGCTGCGGTCGGCCGGTCCGGCAAGGTGGGCGACGAGCTGCGGGTCCTTCTCGGACAGCGCGCGCAGCGCGGCCTGCAGGTTGGCGATGGTTTCGTCGACGATCATGGGGTCTCCTTCATGCCACGGCGGGCGGTTGGTCTATCATCATTGTGACGTTGTCACCCGGATCGAGCAAGACAATTCGGTCCCGATCGATTATCACTCATTTCTCACACACGGCAAAACCCAGAACCAGGAAAGACAGCAGAATCAAGGACCTACGAAGGTCTCTACAGGGGAATCGAACCCCTCACCCGCTCCAGCCCCTGACGACTTAAGTCGTTGATTTCAAAGGGGTTGGGCTTCTGCATGTCCGTGTCACTCCGTGCTGGTTAGGATCGTCTGTCACTTGCGCTTCACGCGCGCGACAGTGTGCCGCCCAGCATCGGCGACTCGACGAAGAGCCAGCGCTCGTAGTTCCCGATCTCTCCGCTCAGCAGCGCCCCCGGCCCGCAGCGGTGAGTCCCCCTCCACGAGGTCTGGCCGGTATGGGCACGCGGCTTGCGCTCGATCGAGCGGGAGATGACCAGGCGGCGGGCGCGCTGCTTCACCCGACCCCCTGTCGGATGACGTCCGCGGCGAGGAGGGCCTCCGTCTGCTCGATGGTGATGACCATCAGCGGCGGCGGCCACAGCGAGCGGATGAGTACCAGCCGGTCAACGAACGGCCTGATATGCTCCCTGTGCTGGCGGTTCATCTCGGCCAGAATCTGCTGGAGGTCTCGCTCGTAGAGCATCAGGTCGTCGGGATCGTTCATGTGGTCTTCGCCCACTTCGCTCGGTACGCAGCCCAGCGCGCGAGCATCAGGTCGGCCAGGGCGACAGCGTCCGCCGGCGCCATGGCCTTTTCGGACCAATCGCCGTCGTCTGGCCCCGCGATGTTGCCGTCGTAGCCGTGGGTGACATCGAGGTCAGGTCCGAGACCCACGATGCCGCAGTGGGCCTCGACAACGCGGCCGGTCGACAGCCTGAGTTCGTCTCTGGCGCTCACGTCGCCGCCATCCAAGCCGCCGCGCTCGGCTCGAGCAGCATCGAGCCCCACTTAGCGATCCTCGCCGGCTGGCCGCCCATCCACTTGCCGTAGACGCGGGTGACCATCTCGGTGTTCTTGTGCCCGAGCAGGCTGGCCACCTCGAGCGCCGGCCGGCCGTCCATCAGGAGCTGGCTGGCGAACGTGTGGCGCAACTGGTACGTGTTGCGGTAGCGCACGCCCGCCTTCACGCACGCCGCCTTCCAGACCGCGTTCAGGGTGTTGTAGCCCCAGGCGTAGCCAGGCATGCGCGACGTGGCGCGCTGGAAGACGCGGTCCTCGGTGCCGTCGTCGCCATCATCGTCGCCACACGGCGGCGCCAGCATGGCCTTCATCAGCGCCTGGTGTGCTGCCGGCGTCAGGGCGAACGTGCGCACGCCGGCCCTCGTCTTCGGCCGCTCCTTGTCCTTGCCGATCGTGGTGGTCTCCTGGATCGAGACCGTGCCGGCAGCCAGGTCGACGCGCTTCCAGCGCAGCCCGATCAGCTCACCGGACCGCACGCCGGTGTGCGCCCAGAACAGGAAGGGCGCCCGGTCCCCAGGCGCCAGCGCCAGCAGCGCGGCGGTCAGCTCGGCCCAGGTGAAGGGGTCGGCCGCGTACTGGCTCGTGCGCCTGGCGGGCGGCACCATCTTGGCCAGCTTGATGGCGCGCAGCGGGTTGCCGGCGACGATTTCGTCCTCGACCAGCTCGTCGAACACGGCGCGCAGCGGCAGCAGGACGTTGGCGATCGTCTTCAGGCCCGAAGTCTGCAGGCCGACCCACTCGCGGATCACCGACGGGCGTACTGAAGCAGGCCGCATGTCGCCGAAGAACGGTTTCAGCTTGAACTTGACGGCGTTGTGGTAGCCGATCCAGGTCGACGGCTCGAGCGTGGCTTTGTTGCGCTCGATCCAGGCGTCGAGCAGGGCGCCCAGCTTGGCGTTGCCGGACGGGCCGCGACCGAAGTCGACGGCGCGCGAGGACTTGGGAAAGTATTCGCCGTAGCGGAAGTCGTTCCGCGCGATCTTGCCGAGCACCTCGGCGCGCAGGCGCTCGACGTACTTGTCGTTGGCCTTGGTGTGCGGCAGGATGATCGTCTCTCGGCACTGGGCGCCGCGGTAGCTGAAGGCGATGCGGTAAACCTCGATGGTCTTGCGCTTGACGCGCTGCCAGCCGGCGCGATCGGCGGTCACAGGTCACCCTCGCGAATGTCATAGCCATCGTGTATCACGAGGTTGAGCAGGTTCGCCAGATCGCGTCGGTCGTCCCAGGTCATGGCGCGCGGGTCATCCAGGCGCCGAGCCACCGAACGGATACTCTCCACCCGGCACGGCTCGAACGCTATGGCGATGACCGTCCGTGAAGGTGCGGGTTCGGCTTCCCCGCCGCCCAGTCGTTCACCGCGTTCAGATTGACCCATAGTTCTTTGCTCCCGTCCGGTTGACGAACATGAACATCGCGAATCCAGATGCCGGCTCGGAGGCGACCGTCGATGGCGTCGGCCGTTTCCTTCTCGCCGGCGATCGACTTGTAGTGCGATGCCCTCACCCAGTGAAGCGCCATTTTATCAACCTTGTGATGGGTTTGTCAAGCAGTCCGGCTCGATCGACTCCGCGGGCATGCGGCCCTCCGCGGCGTACTCGTTCCACACATCCTTCGTGGTCTGCCCGAGCTGGTCCCAGTCAGGCTTGACGCGGTTGGCGTTACCGCGGTACAGCTCCTCGCCGGTCACTTGATCACCACCATGGCGACGGCGATGCCGGTGCTGCGGTGCGTCGCCTCGGCGATGATCTGCTTCGGCGCGAAGCCGGCCTCCGCCTCGAACCTGGCCAGCGCACCTTGACGAGTGCGACCATAGACGCGCATCGGCGGAGCCGGAGGAGGTGGTTGATCGACGTCGAACCAGGCGTCGCAGCCATCGTTGAAGTTCATGGAAGCGTCTTGTTGAGTGGGAATGGGGCGACGTTCTTCACGTCGCAGCGGGCGAGCAGGAGCGCATACACGGTCGCGCAGATGGCGAGCCGGTAGGCGTGTTGCTGGAGGGCGTGATCGGTCATTCCCAGAATCGCTCGAGTCCGCGCAGCGCCAGGCTGGCGTCGACTTCGGTGAGGCCGCGCGTGTGGCGCGCCTTGATCGCCTTGACCATCGCCGACTTGAAGTCGACGGACAGGTTCCATGAGCCCTGCGCGACGGCCATCGGCACATGGCCGATCCTGGCGTCTAGCCGCTTCAGTGTGTCGGGCTGCGCCCGTTGCATGCTGGCTGTCATCCCGATCTCCTTAATAGGCGTGGTCCAATCTCGTCGAACTGGCGGTAGGTCATGCGGGTCGGCGCGAAGGTGTAGGCCAGGCAGTCGCGGTGCGCATCGGTTGCCATCTCGGCCGCCTCGCACGGCGTCATCGTGCAGCTGACGCCGTCGGCGGTGACGATGATGAAGTCGCGCTGCACAAAGCGGTACTCGACCCAGTCGAGCGGGCCCTCCAGCAGCGCGCCGACGGCCTCGGCGAGGCGGCTCATGAACACCTCAGCGTGCCGGTGAGGGCGAGCTGACGCGCCCACGACCGCTTCTTCGCCATCATCTCGGACCAGTCCCGCTCGAACTGCTCGTCGGTGCGGTGCGGCGACAGGGTGTGCGCGACTTCGCGCATCTCGTCCTTCGTGAGGCCTAGCGAGGTGTGGTCCATTAGTGTGTGTCCGAGTGGGTGTTGGTGTGTACGAGGCCGAGCTGAGATGCCGCGTAGACGGTGTGCTTCCAGGCCGCCCGGCCGAAGGCGTCGCGCGGGAAGTACGGCTTCGCGTCCGCCGGCCAGGGTGCCGTTTTCTCGACAGGCTCCGGCGGGGCTCGTTCCCGCTCCTGCGCGCGCGCGATCACGGCCTGGCGCTTGGCCAGGGCGGCGGCATCGAGCCAAGCCTCGGCGGCCTCCTTGCTGGTGAAGCAGCGGACGTTCTTGCCGCTGATGCGGGCCTTGTGGAGGTCGCCGCTGGCGACCAGGTGCTGCACGATGCGCGCGACCTGGCGGATTGTGGCGCTCGGCACCTCGTCGTTGGCCACGCCCCGCGCGCGCGCCGCCATGCGGCGGATGACCCGGCGCAGTGTTGACTCGACATGGACTCGCTTCATTGGCCCACTCCCAGGAGCGCCTCGTGCCTGCCCCGGCGCAGCTCCATGTACCGGCGGAGGAAGACCCTCTTGGCGAGCGACGGCTCCAGGCACCTGATGGTCACGTCTGCCGGCTCGATGTCCGCGGCCCAGGTCCAGGGGATCGGCGGGTCCAAGAGCAGCGCGTGCTTCTCGGCAATGAGTACGGTGTTGTCCGCCTCCTTCACGCACGCCGGCAGGACCGGGTGGATGAAAAACTTCTGGCAGATGGCCTGCCAGGCCAAGTCTTCGAGTTCCGCGTATACCGCGCCGAGCATGTGCTTCAGCGGGCGCGGCACATCGCAGACATAGGCTTCGGTCGCGTCGTGCATGAGAGCTGCGAAGGCGTGCTCCTCGGGCACGACCTGGCTGACGAGGACACTGTGCTCGGCCACGCTATAAAAGTGCCAGGTGTGTCCACCGAAGCGGCAGATCATCGAAAGGGCGTGGGCGATGTCGTTGATGTCGATCGACTCCTGCCGAGGGCTGCGATGGTGGTAGGCCTTGCCGCTGTGCGTTTGCATCCAGCCGCCGAGGTCCCCTGTATCAGCATTGTGATTGTCGGTGGCCATATCTGCCTCTCTTGTTGGTTGTTTATGACTTCGGTCAAAACGGCCTTGCTACAGCTTGGTCGCGCAGTTCGTCCAGGGTGCGCTTGCGGACCTTGCTGGCAGCCGCGGCAGCCTCAGCGGCCTCCAGCTCCGTCTGCAGGAGCGCCAGCGCGCGCCAGGCCATCTTGGCCGAGTGGCGCTGGCCGTCGCCGCCGTCGATGGTGCCGTGCTCCAGGAGGTGGCGCGCGATGCAGTCGGCGTGGTCCAGGCTCTTGGTCCGGTCCCAGTGCAGCGGCTGGCCGGGGTTGTGCTGGTCGTTGCCGGCCTTCGAGGCGCGCGCGATCTCGGCGATGGCCAGGGGAAAGTAGTTCAGGACGCCCGAGAAGATCGGGGTCGCCTTGCGGGCGGCTGCGTCGACGGGGAGGGCTGCGGTCATGGTGGTCTCCTTATATCACGTTGATGATATCCTAGAACGGGATGGGATCGGACTGCCACGACGGGCATCCCAGGGGAACGACGTCGGCAGGAATCTCGGCGCCGTCGGCCCGGCTGCAGCGCGTGGTCCGCTCGCCGTTGAGGTAACCGATGAGGTGATCGCAGGTCTTGCAGCCCTCCTTCGACTTGCTCTCGATCACGGCCAGCTCGCTCGATGCGCCATCGATGGCAACGCGCATGGCTACCAGTTCGGTTCGCGTCAGCATCCGAAACATCATCTTCATGCCGCCTCCTGTCGCTGTGTCCAGCGGTACGCCAGGATGTCTGGCCGCTTCGCCTTGATGTCGATGGTGATCCCCATCGGCTCGCTGATCGCGCCGCCACGGGCCTGCACCACGGATTCCGCAACAGTCCTCGGTATGCCGTCCTGCTTGGCCCTCATGCGCCACCACTTCTCGGCCTTGAGGCGCGCGTAGCCGCTATGGTCGAGGCAGACCCACTCGCGGGCGACGGCCTGGATGCCGCTCCAGTACTCGACCCGCAGCGAGCTGGGCATACCGGGCTTGTCGTGAATGTCATAGGTCACCCGGGTGACGTCGACATCGCGCTCGGGGTTGACCTGCGACGAGAGCACGGCCGCGCCGTTCGCGTAGTCCTTGTGCTTGATCAGCTCCGGCGGCGGGAACAGGAAGCCGCAGTCCAGGCACTCGGCCGCGCTTGCCTTGTTGCGACTGCTGCACTCCGGGCAGAGGCGGAACGGCTCCTCGCCCGCGCCGCCACCGCCGCGCGGCATGCGGCCCTTAACCTCGTCAACCGGCCCGAGGCGCAGCGTGGTGTCGGTAAAGTCCGCCCACAGGCAGTCGTCCTTGCCGGCGGCCAGGCGCATGCCGCGGCCGGCGATCTGCACGTAGAGCACGGGCGACTTGGTCGCGCGCAGCATGGCGATGAAGTCGACCTCTGGCACGTCGAAACCCGTGGTGAGCACGGCCACGTTGACGAGCATGTCGTACAGGCTGCCGTCGCGGAAGCCACCGATCATGGCCGCGCGCTCGGCCTTCGGCGTGTTGGCGCTGACGATTTCGCACCGAATCCCACGCCGGCGCAGCGCATCTCGCATGTGCGTGGCGTGCTCGACCGTGACCGCGAACACCAGCCCGCGCCTTCTGTCCGAAAAAAGCACATGTATTTCGGACGCCGTCGCCTCGACCAGCTCGTCGGTGTCGGTCATGGCGGCAAGCGCCGAGACCTGGTAGTCGTCGCCGCTGGTCGGCAGGTCCGCCGCCTCGACGCGCGTCTCCGTCTTCGCCGGCGTGAGCGGCGAGAGGTAGTCTTGGGCGAGCAGCTCCTTCATCGTGATCCTCGACGCGACGTGCGTGAACAGCGCCGTCTTGGCGGCGGTCAGGTACACGCCGTTGCCGCGGTACTCGGTGCCGGTCCAACCGAGCACGCGGCACCGCGGGTTGTACCGCGACAAGTCGGCGAGGAAGGATCGCCACATGCCCTCCTCCTTAGGGTTGATCAAGTGGCACTCGTCCGCGTGGACCAGGTCGATGCGGCCGAGTAGGTGCGCGATCTTCCACACGCTGCCGATCGTGGCGTACATGACCTGGTTGCCCAGCTCCTTGCGCCCGGCGCTCGCGGAGTAGACACCGACGTCACCATCCGGCCAGATGCGCTTGACCTTGTCGACGTTCTGCTCGAGCAGCTCCTTCTGGTGCATGAGCACGAGCGTGCGCACGCCAGGCGCCTGCGCGTCCATGCGCTTCGCCGTGGCGGCGATCATCAGCGACTTGCCTGCGCCGACCGCGGCGACGATGATGGGGTTGCCGTCGGCGTGCTTGCCGAACCACGCCCACAGGTCGTCGAGGACCTTCTCCTGGTAGGGGCGGAGGATCATTCAATGCTCCACTCAGCTGGGCTCAGGTAGCGGTCCAGGCAGTAGCCGGCGTCGATGTTGCTCGACTCCAATCTGCCGCACGAATGCCGGCTCCATATGTGGCCGAGGCAGTGCAGCCGGCGCCATTCGTAGAACCACCTCACGCCACCACCCGCGCGCCCGAGGCGAGGAGGGTGCTGTTCATGCTACCTCCACCCAGCTGCCGTCACGCAGCAATTCCACCTGGGAGCGGAAGTCCTCGGCGTCGGCTGCTGTCATGCTGAACATCATGTACATCCTAGATCGTCCAGGGATCGCCGACTCGCGGCTGAACCATTTTACCGTGACCATCATGTTGCCCCTTTCGGTCTGTAGAACCGCCTTCACGCCACCACCCGCGCGCCCGGGAACTCGCCCTTGATCCCGCACATCTCCGGCAGCAGTGACTTGCCCGAGCACGCCCTGATTTCGCCGCTCGTGAGCGAGCCCTGCTTGCCAGACCCGTTGCCGAAGAACTTGCTCTTGTCGGTGTTCATCTGGTAGACGACGACGCCATGCTCGAACGCCACCGGCTTGGCCGTGCGCTCGAGGAAGATCGGGATGAAGCGGTGCTCCAGGCAGCCCGACCGCTGGAGCGGCTCGCTCAGCACCGGCGCGCTCTCGAGCGCGGGGTTGCTGCACCGCCACTCTCCCTCCTTGCGATCGACGCCATCGAGCACGGCCGTGCTGTACGAGCAGGTCCGGCAGTTCACCTCGGGCACCTGGTCGCCGTGGCAGACGTTGAAGAACGCGCACTGGCCCGGGCCGGCGCCGCTCGCCTTGCCTGACCATCCGCAAGGGAATTTCGTTGGATCGTCGGAGATACGCGCCGGCGGCTCTGTCGCGCGGATGATGCCTTCGGCCCGAGCGACGAGGCGGTCGAACTCGGTTTTATCGAACTCGATGCGCTCGCTGTGCAGCTCGTCGGTGTTCTTGTTGACCACGAGGTAGAGCGCGCGCTTCATGCCGCTCATCCCCATGTTGACCATCATCTGCGCATGGTGCTCGGGCTTTGCCTTCTTGCAGCCCTCCTTCACGACCTTGTCGAAGTTCTTCTGGTTCAGGCCCTTGAATTCGCAGACGTGCCAGGTTTTCGGCGCCTCTGGCAACCCAAGCGCGGCCGCGTCCATCGAGCAGCCGAAGTGCCCCGACAGGGTGCGGAAGGTCCACTGTCCGCCCTGCGGGTCGAAGTCCTCGACCTGCACGCCGACCCGGCGCAGGTCCTCGATCAGGCGCGGCTCCTGGAGGTGGCCGCTCCCGAACAGGCGCAGCTTCTGGCCGGTCAGCTTTTCGCGATCGGCCCAGTGCAGCGTGTACCACAGCTTGCGCGCGCACTCGCCGCCGATGATCGATGCGCCGAGGTGGAGCCGGTGCCTCTCATTCGACGAGCGCTCGTACCCGCGGAGGATCGAGACAGCCGTGTTCGGCTGGGCGCCATCGGGGATCGCGGCCATTTGTTCGCCTTTCAAAGGGGTGAGGGGGCGGTCGTCGAGACCGCGTTGCCCGGCTTGTCGCCGGTGACTTCGTTAGTCGACCCCTCATTGATCTGCGCCCGCACCTGGTCGGAGATGTCGTTGATCAGCTTGGCCACGGTCATCACGGGCGCATGCAGCGGGTTAGCGTTCAGCGTGTTGACGATGAACTCGACCGCCGATGTCTTCAGCTCGAGCGTGACGGCGACGTCCGCCGCCGGCGCGGGTTGTTGGGAGTTCACGCCGCCGTCCCGTCGGTCTCCTCGACGTCGACGTCGGACGTCAGCGCCTTGACCAGGTCGTCCTGCGAGGCGACGCGGATGTCGAGCGGCTTGGCGATGTGGGCGACGACCTGGGCGGGGTTCTGCGCCCGCACGAGGCGCTCGGGCACGCTGGCGTCGTCACTGCGCACGAGGTAGATTCTGTAAGCTGCGGCCATGGTGTGGTCCTCCTTTTGATGGTTGCGAAAATGGCGCCCGTCTCTCCGAGCTGTCTCGCCTCCCCGTTACAAGCGGGGCACTCACACCCCCCGATGCGCCGCGTTCGCGCGATCGGGGTTGCCGGGATGATCTAGGCCCCGATCAAGGGCCGCCCGGCAGGTTCTCTGTCAGCCCTGCTTCAGCCAGGGGAAGGCGGCGGGCGCGGCGGGCGCCTGGATCGGAGCCTGGGCGGCGGGCGCGGGCGGCGGGACCGTCCACACCATCGTCGGCGCGACCGGCGCGGGCGCCGGGGCAGCGACCTGGGCCGGAGCCTGGGCGGCCACGCCCGGGCCGGTCGCGGCGCGGTTGCCGAACGTCATCGCCGGGAAGAACCCGGCGACAATGTTCTTGTCCTTGCCCGCGTACTTGCCCTCGCCGATTTCGACCTCCAGCTCGAGCCCGCACGCCTTGCTGTGCAGCACGAGCGTGTCGGGCACGGTGCCGTGGAAGCCGAGCGCGGCCTTCAGGTTGGCCAGCTCGACCTGCCCGATGCGATGCGCCTCGGGCGAGCTGCCGTGCTGCACGTTGATGTACTGCCAGACCTTGCGGCCCTTGAACCCCTCGTTCAGCAGCTCCCAGGTCAGGTGCATGACCTGACCGGTGCCGCTGCGGTTCGGCTTGATCTCGGACTCGACGATCTGCCCGACGTAGTCGCCGCGCGGCATGATGTCGAACTTCTTGCGTTCTTCGGGCTGAGCGCCCTGGTCGTAACCTTGCATTGACGCCATGGTGATTGCCTCCTTCGGCAGTTAAGAAAACAGGTGCTTGGCCAGCGTGGAGTACATCGCGCCCCGGGGCACGGCAATCTCCGGCGGCAGGCCGTAGCGGTTCTTGGCGAGGTGCGACGGGCGCTCCTCCGTGTAGATGACGCGCTCGCCGAGGCCGACGCCGCGGGCGATGACCTTGTCGAAGCCTTTTTTGTCCTTCTGGATGTACGACTTCTGGTTCAGGAAGAGCACAGCGTCGGACCACTCTTGCGCCAGCGCCGAGGCGCGCGTCTGCAGCTTGATGCTGTAGCGGTCGTACGGCTCGCTCGACGGGTCGTTGAACGGCTTGATCTGCGAGTGCGCGGTCAGGATGACCTGCATGCCGCGCTTGTCGCGCAGGTCCGACAGCATCTGGAAAAACTCGCGCCAGACGTCGTCGGCCGCGCCGAACCCCTTGCCGTAGCCGGGGGTCTCGATGTCCGCCCAGTTGTTGCGGCGGCACGTCTCGGCCCAGACGATCGGCTCGAGCCAGTCGAGGCTGTCGGTGCCCGCGGTGCCGAACTCGTGCGGCTGGTCGCGCAGGGTGACGAGCGCACTCACGACATCGGCCCAGCTGCGGGCCAGGGGGAAGGACGCGATGTCGATCTTGCCCTTACCGTCCTCGGTGGGCAGCAGAATCGGCGCGGGCGCCTCGCTGAGGAACGTCGTCTTGCCCAGCCCGTGCGGGCCGTAGACAATGAGGCGCGGCGGCGTGATCTGCGGGCCGCGCGTGATCGAGGAAAGATCGAAGGCCATGGGGTGTCTCCTTGGTCGGGTCGATATTCACGCCAGCTCGAGCCGCAGGCTCGGGCTCGCGTCGCTGGTGGCGATGTACTCCGCCAGCACGACCTTGTCGTCCGGCGCCAGCGCCTTGAACAGGGCCTCGCTGACTTCGGCCTTCCAGCGGAAGACGCGCTGCAGCGTGACGGGCAGCTCGGCGAAGTCGGCCTTCAGCGCGTCGCTGTCGACCTTGCGTGTGACGCCGTAGGTCGTGATGACCTTGACGTCGCCGACGCGCGTTGTCGCGGTCATCTTCGGCAGCAGCCCGAGGATCGCGCTGTCGCACTCGCGGCGCCGCTCGATCGCACCCTCCTCCTCGCGCTTCGCGATGACTCGGGCGCGGATCAGCATGTCGAGCTGGACCTGGGTGTCTTCGAGTGTTGCGATGGTCATGGCGTCTCCTTCAAAAATGGATTATCAGCTTTGTGAAACTGCGTGTCAACACTATTGTGATGACGTGCGAGATTTTTTTCGCGATTCGTGTACACGATGGCCAGGACGAGCCAGAGCACGTTGGCGGCGGCGATCATGCAGCCACCGAGAAAACTCCAGTGCTGCGCGAGCGACGGGTAGTAGTAGAGGTTCCACCCGCCCCACAGGAAGAAGAAGGCTGTCGTCTCGATGTTGACGCCGCGCACCATCTTCTGCAGGTACAAGGTGCGGCAGTTGCGCAGGATGAACAGCGCACCCAGGGCCTCGAATGCGCCGTTGATCTGGTCGGGCGTCATGAGCGAGTCGCCAGTCTCTCGGCCGCGTACTTGACGATCGCCCGCTCGATCTCCCTGCGCGGCGGCCCGGCGAGCACGAAGTCCACCACGTCCGCAATGTCGTCATGCCGTAAGGGGCCCGTTTGCGCCCCTCCGGCTCGGCTTGGGGTGTTGGTGGCCCCTTGTGGGGCCGCTGCTGCTCCTGTGGGGGCGCGGTCTGCGGAGCGGATGGCCGATTCAATAGCCTCCGCGGGCCAACCCATCAGCTTGTGCTTGAAGAAGTGGCCCATGCGCGCAGCAACATCACAGTGCGCCTTATCCCTCCCATAGGTAGTGACGTGCTCTATTCCGCCGATCCGGCGTGCGACGATCACAACTTGGTCGTAACCGTAGTTGTTGGCAATGGCCCTGCCAGCAGCAACCGGGATCGGCACCGCGGCCGGCTCGGGCGCGGCTCCTGTGGGGGCGCGGTCGGCGAGGGCGCGCAGACGGTAGCTGATGCCCATGTACCGGCCGTTTTGGATAGCTGTCGGCGACTCTGGGTCCATGCCGCACTCGCGCTTCAACGCCTCAACGGCCCGTGCGATCGACAGCAGTTCATCGCGTAGGGGGTCACTCATGGCTGGCCTTTCGGTTTGCGCAATGGTGAGCCGATGGCCCCTCCTGCCTTGCACAGGCGCAGAATGACCTTTGCCCATTCCTCTTTGCGGTGTCGTGCAGCGTAGAGGCGGCAGTCTTCGAGTCCCTGCTGTGCGGCCTGCTCGGGCGCTGCTCCTGTGGGGGCGGCGAGGGCAGCGCGGGCGATGTCGAGCCGGCGCTGGGCTTCCTGTCGTATGCCGCTGCCGTTTGTGCCGTCATAGCCGCACTGGCTGTCGGCTTCGAGGTACGGAATCGCAAGTTCCAGCGCCTCCCGCAGCAGCGCCTCTCCGGCCGGCGCTGCTCCTGTGGGGGCGCCAGAGCTAGCGAGGGCGGCTTTCGCCCGGAGGTTGACGTTGTTCATTTGCGATGCCCTTTCAAGGCGTTGGGTGGAAGAAAGAGGGCGCCGGCGCCGGAGCCGGGCGAGCAGGGAAAAAGGGAAGTGGGGAGGTGAGAGGCCCCGCTCGAACGCACCCAGGAAAACTCAGGTGGCGTTGCCCATGACGAGCGGCACCTGGCCGATGCCGGCGCGGATCTCGGCGATGAGCTCGAGCGCGGCGCGCTGGTGGACCAGGTCGGGCCGCACGAGCTCGTACCAGAAGATCGGCGGGTTGGAGAGACGAAAGCGCAGCCGAGCGGTGAGCAGGTAGGCGGCGACCTTTTCGCTCGCATCCTTGGGCGCACGCCAGAACACGGGAATGCCGATCGAGAACCGCTCGAACAGGCGCATCTTCTCGGTGGTCGCGCCGTCGGCTTCGTTGATGAACTCGAGGGCGGTGCCGCCGGTTTGCAGGCTGATCCTCGACTTGATCTTGAGCTCGGCCTTCGCCTCGAAGTCGAGCGCCATCCGCATCATGTCGCTGCTGGTCGGCATGCCGTCGACCGACGCCAGGTCGGGCTCGTGATCCTCGATGAATTGCGCGAAGTCGGCTTGCCTCTTCGGCTGGCCCGACCCGTTGTTGTACGTCCAGACCTTCCACTCCTCGCTCACGCGCGGGGTGAACACGCCCAGGTGGTCGCGCCAGCCTGGCAGGCCACCGGAATCGTGTTCGTTGATGACGCAGCGGAAGCTGAGCGCCAGCTTGCTCGGGTCGAACTGGCACCAGACGGTCGTGCCGGGCCTAGCATAGCGGCCGACGAAATCGACGAAACTGACCGCGTCGTCGAGCACCGCCGAGCCCTTCGCCCGGCGCGGGCTGTTGAGGATTTTCTCGTCGTCGAGCGTCTGGATATTCCAGCCGGCCGGCACGCCGACGTGCGTCACGCCGCCGAGCTCGCCTTCGCCTAGCTTGACCGGAACGGGGAGCTCGCGCGAGAGCGTTTGCGCAATGTTTTCGACTTCGTTATCCATCGGAGAACCTTTCGGGTGGTTGGGGGTGGTGGGTGGCTCAGCTCGCGCGGATCTCGCGCGTCTGCGTGACCGGCGTCAGGTCGAGCTTCTGCTGATGCGGGTTCTCAGGGACCAGGTTGCCATCGACCGTGGCCCAGAGCAGGGTGCCGTCGGCCTTCGGCTCGGGCACCTTGTTCGTGACCTTTGCGACGACCTCGATCGCGCCGCTGGCCCGCTTGAGGTCGAGCGTGATCGTCAGCTTGCCGGCCTTGCCGGTTTCTTCGACGGCCTTGACGGCTTCGGAGAGCTGGTCGCTGCAGAGGTCCAGGAACATGCCGCCTTGCAGCAGGCGGAGCGTTTCAAAGATGGGGCGTGGCATGGGTTGGCGCTTTCAAAAAGTGGCGGGCACAGGGGGGAAAACTCAGGACGCGGCGGGCTCGGCCGCCGGCGCCGTGACCAGGGCGAACTTGCCGCGGATCAGCGAGCCGTAGGCGCGGCCCAGGCTCTCGGCCTTCTCGAAGGCCTCCGCCGTCTCGGGCGGAACGGCGGCATAGTCGTAGCGCTTGCCGCTGGTGAGCTGCACGGCCAGCGTGCGGCTGTCCGGGTCGTAGCCGAAGGCGGCGATCGCCGACGAGGCGACGGGTTTCAATTCGATGGGCATGGTCAGGCCGCTCCTGCGAGGGTGAAGATGGATGCGTTGGCGGCCAGCGCGCGGGTGATGCGCGGGCCGCTCTCGCGCATGCGGCGGCGCTCGCGGTAGGCGCGGTTGAGCTCGGTCAGATCAATCGGCGGCGGCTTGGTCTTGTGGTTTCCTGCGCCCAAGCACCAGAGGGCGGTGCGCTCGCCCCGACCCACTTCCCAGTCGCCGATGCGCGCCAGGCGCAGGCTTCGCATGCAGCGCAACAGCTTGTAGAGCGTGTGCGGGCAGATCCCTGTCATCGCGGACAGGTCCTCGACCGAGCTCGGCGCCTTGAGCGCATGCCAGACCGCGGCGAACCGGGTCGGCTCGTGCGCCGGGGCAACGCTGGCCGTGGCGCAGTGGCGCGAGCGCCGACCGTCACGATTGACCGGGCGCTGCGGCACGCAGACCGGCGGCTCACCGACCCCATACACGCGAGCGGCCGGACCCCGATTTGCGGCGCGGAGCTCGACGACACAGAGCACGCGCAGGTCGAGCAGCCGGCGCGTCACGCGCCTGGCCGTGTTGGTGCTGATGTTGAACCTGACCTGCACCTGGTCGGCGGTGCGCGGCTCCTCCTTGAGGGCGGCGACCAGGCGCGCGCACGAGCGGAGCCCGCGCCCTAGTTCGGCGGGCACCGCGCCGCGCGTCACGCCGCCACCTCCGAGCGGACGGCCGATTCAATCGGCTTTCGGCCGAGCATTACGACCGCGGAATCGTCCTCGGCGCCCTGCAGCGCTGCATAACACGCCTCAATGATCGAAATTGCTTCCTCGCCAGTCGGGTCGCGCGCAGGATCAAAGAACCCGGCGAGCAACTTGGCGGCGGCGCGTACCTCGTCCTCAAAGAGAACGACGCAGCGGTACTCGGTCTTGGCGCTCACGTCGCTACCTCCGCAAATTCAACGCCGCGCTCTACGGCCCATGCCTGCACGAAGTCCACCAACTCCGCGCACTCGGCTTTAGTCAGCTTGGAAGTGCGGCGGAAAACAACGTCGATCCCGTGCCCGTCTATTGCCGGCAGCACCTCGACCGACTCGCCCCGAGCCCTAAGCCACGCCGCGGTACAGAGCCGCTTCCACGTCTCTACGTCCCGCTTCTTGCCGGCCCACTCGACGGAGCGGGCTATCTCGGTCAGGAGGGCGTGCAGGAGGGCGTTCTGAGCGCTGTTGCGGCTGGCTGCCCCCAAGGTCACGACCATCCCCGGCGCCGCCTCGGCAACGGCCGCCATTGCCCTACGGCGGGCCTCAGGATGGGCGAGAACGAATCGCATGTCAGAACGGGATGTCGTCGTCCATGCGATCAAAGCCGGTGCCCGAGTTCCCGACCGGCGAGCGTGTCGCAGCCCCGGGCAACGCCTGCTTTTCCTTGCGCTTGAACTTGAGAGCCTGATACTTCTGGCCCGCCTTCTCGCCGCTCTGCACTTCGTTCGTCCAGGCGTCAACGAAATAGGCAACCCCGTCGATGAGGCACGAGCCGGTCATGTTCGGATGCTGGTCGGTCGTCTTGCGCTCGTTTTTGAAAATCGAGCCGGTCATGTCTTTCTGTTCGTATGCCATCAGGCGGTTTCCTTCATCAGTTGTTCAACCTTGGCACCGACTTCCGCGAGGAAGGCCGTCACCTCTTTTTCGACCGCCGCGATGAGTGCGACGTCCCTCGGAACCCTCACGACGAACAGCCGGAGGTGTTCCGGCATCCGAGGGTCATAGCTGGCGAAGTCACACCACGCCCGATTCGCGCAGGCCATTTGCCATTGCATTTGATACAGGTACTTGCTCGCTGGCGCCTTGTCGATCAGCGTCTCGATGTGGGTCGCGGTGTTCGGGCACTTGATCTCGACCAGGCCCTCATCGCCGACCAGGCCGTCGGGGCTCGCGCCGCTCTGCTCGATGCTCGGGTGGACGTAGAAGCCGGCCTCGTCGATCAGCTCTCCCGTGCGGGCGCTGTAGGCGTCGCGGGCCTTGGGCTCGGTGTCGGTGCCCCACTGCATCGCGGCGTTGGTGAAAGACTCGGCAGCCTCGCCGGTTAGCCGCTCGACGACGAGTTGTGCGCAGTAGTTCGCCCGGCTGGCGGAGTAGCCGCTTTTCGTCTTGGCGAGGATGTCGGCGATCCGGCTAGCGGTGACCTTGCCGGCGCGGGCCTTGAACCATTCGGGGGTCTGCTGATCCATCACGCGGCCTCCAGGGCCTTGCGGCGAGCGGTGAACGTCGGCACCAGCGGTGCGCGCTCCTTCTCGGGCATGCTCTTGAACAAGAGCGCCAGTTCTTTGACGCTCGGTAACGCCATGATCTTGGCGACCGCCTCCTTACTCGGCTGGTCGGCGGCCTTGGAGCCGTCGCCGTCCGTGTCTTCCTCGGTCATCAGCCCGAGGATCATCGGGTAGCCGTAGCGGCGCCGGTAGGTCGTCTCGATGCCGTATGCCTGCATGTTGGCGTGCTCGGCATTCATCGGCATTGATCCTTCGCGCCATTCGCCGCTCGGGACATGCTCCAGGCGCGTGATGAGGGTATGGCCCTCGGTGCTCTGCGTCAGCAGAAGGGAATGTTTGCGGAGGACCGGCTGTACCAGATCCCGGATGTCCTCCAGCGGGGCATAGAGGAACGAACGGTTGCCCGCCTGCCCCTTCTTGGTCTTCGGGATGATGGGGAACTCTCCTTGCGCCGTGAACAGCGCGTTCAGCAGCTTGCTCTGGGTGTCGCTGGTTTTCATTTGGCGTCTTTCGTGCTCTCGCGCGGGAAGTAGTCAGCGGTCCGCAGCCGCTCGGCAAACGGCTTCGGGTTGCTGTGGGTGTGTGCTGGGATGTACGGCTTACCCTGCAGCAGCGATTTAGAGGGAATGGCGGGCTTGTTCATTCGTCCCCCGTTGCTTTGGCGATGGCGGCGAGGGCGCGATCAACGCTGTCGCAGTAGTCGCCGTTTGTTTTGTTGCGCGCGACGTATGCGAGCCGGCCCGCCTCCATTGCCCACCGCAGCGCCTCCAGCAACTCCGGTGCGGCCGCGATAAGGCGGGCGTTTGCCTCGTGAGACCGCGACCAAGAAAGCCCGGGCGTGTGCTTGTTCATTCGTCCTCCGTTGTTTTGGCGATAAGCGCATCGATAGCCTGGATGCGCGCGGCGGCCTTGGGCGATGACCCTTGCAGCCACTCGCGGCAATACCGGAGCATTTCCAGCAACTCCGGTGCAGCAGCGATAAGGCGGGCGTTTGCGCGCCCGAGGTTGCCGTCTTCATCGCCCGGCTGCACGTCTGCCAGCGCCCATTTGCCGCCCGCGCGGCCCGCGCGGGCCACTATGATGAACCCCCGGTGGTTCTCGCTTGCGGTGAGCTTCGACACGAATACCCAAGGCCCCGGCGTGTGCTTGTTCATGCAAAGCTCCATGCAATCAGGACGCAGGCCACTGCGATTACCGCGACCCATTCATCAGCGTTCAGGCGGCTCACGCCGCCGCCCTCAAGACAAAGTGCAGCCCGATGACAAGCACCGCAACGATCCCGATTGCTACCAAGAGGTAGCGAAAAAAGGGCGCTGTCGTCTCGCTTTCATCCTCGTATATCCCGCACGCTGCGGGCACTTTGCAAGGTACTTTCTCGCAGCTGGAACAGCCGTGCGTTGATCCGCGCCACACCCGGACATCGTGGCGGGCGGACTTCACAGCCAATCCTCGAACGCTTCGGCCACCAAGGCGGCGAACTCCTTTCCCGCGGCATCCCCCGCGGCATCCCCCGCGGCATCCCACGCGGCATCCCTCGCTGCATCCCTCGCGGCATCCCTCGCGGCATCCCCCGCGGCATCCCACGCGGCATACCTCGCGGCAGCCCCCGCGGCATCCCACGCGGCAGCCCTCGCGGCACCCCTCGCGGCATCGTCGCCCATGAGGTAGTCGAGAACGACTTGCGGCGGCTCCCACAAATGCAAGACAGCCAGCGCTTGCGAGCGAGCGAACTGCCGAAGCAGCGGCTCGGCATCCATGCGCGCCAGAATGGTCCGCTCGGTGCAAACGAGTTTGTCATCGCTGTGCAGGACGGTCCCGCCGCACTCGACGAGGCAGAGCGTATTGCCCGGCGCGTACTGCAGCGCATCGAACGCCTGCAGGCTGGCGTGCAGCCCTCGCTCGCACAGAATCGGCTGGCCGGGGTAGATCAGCTTTTCCCCGTCCTTCGGGATCGGTGCGCCATCGCGCAGACGGTTGCCGACGAAGTGCCAAGCAGCTTTCACAAAGTTACCCATGAGACGAACTCCTTGAGCCGGGTGCGGCCGGCTACCGTGCGGCGGACGCCACTGACATGCCCCGGAGGGCATGTCGCTGGGGTCAGCGGGTCAGAGGGCGCCAGAGGCGGCGAGGAAGCGCGGGTAGTCGAAGGTGGCGTTGTTGCAGCCGATGGCGGCGGCGACGCGGAGCGCGGCGCTCCTGGCGCCAAGGCGCTCCACCGGGTCCTTGGCGTCGTCGACGGCCTGTTTCAGGGCGGCGGCGATGTAGACGTAGTCCTTGCGGGTCATGCTCATGGTGTTCTCCTTGGTGGCGGGGGTCAGTGGCAATGTGATAGATCAGGCCGAGCGCGTGGCGGTCAGGTCGTTGACGAGCTGGGCGGGGCAGTCGTAGCCGGCGTGGTAGCGGGCCTTCGAGCCGCGCTGGCGGGCCATGCAATTGGCGTAGTCAGCGCCGGCCTGGGCACCTTGGGGGCCGACCGTGTAGCCGATGACGCCGGCTTCGCTGGAGACAACGGTGTGGACCGGGACGACCTTGTGAGCTGGGGTGTGGAACATGACACTCTCCTTCATGGGCATTGTGATGGTTCAGTCCTGCAGTCGCTCTCAGCCTTGGAACGGCGTGGTGTCGGTGAGATTCATGCGGCCTCCCAGTAGCCGCCGGTAAACTCCACGAAGCCCGGCAAGGCGGCTAGGTGCTCGCCGATGCCTTCGATGATGTTTTCGCGGGCGGTGGCGTCGTCGCCGCACTCAAGCAGGCAATCCGCGCGGTCCTGCTTCTCGACCTTCTCGACAAGCTCGCCGGCTTCGCGTACCCGGTAGGTGATGACTGCGGTGCTGTTCATTGCTTCTCCCCGAACGGCGTGTGATCGACCGAGTAGATGCGGTCGCCGCGGTAGCCGCTGAGGACCACGACTTGGTCGGCCGTGAAGTCCTTGCGGTAGACGATGGCGCTCATGTTGTCGTCGAAGATGCCCTGGCACTTCAGGACGCCGGCGAGGGCCGGGATCGGGGCGTAGGCGTAGAGCAGGGCGGCGAGCAGCGGGGCCGAGGACCGAGGGCGGACCGTGATCCGCTTCTCGGTGCGCGTGTCGCTATCGACCGTGAGGCCGGCCGGGCGGTCCCAGCGGTCGCAGTTCAAACCGTACCAGTGATCCCATTCGGCGAGGGTGCCGACGAAAACCTCCTGGTTGGTCCTGGCGTTGGTGACGGTGTAGGTCTTGGTCATGGCGGACTCCGTTGTTGTGAGTAGCCATTGCATCACAAAGCTGATACCCGAGTCAACTGACCGGGCGTCGTCAATCCCGACTAAAGTGTGTGGTTAATCACAAAAGCCCCGACCTTGTGTTGGCCAGGGCTTGACAGGGTGCTCAGCCCAGATTGGCGGCCTGCGTCGTCGCCGAGTAGCTGGTCGATTTCTCGCTGGCGTTGAGCACGTACGCGATACCAATCAGCTCCGCGCGCTTCGTGTCGCTCATGCTCTCGTACATGTCCATCAGTCCCGTGGTGTTCGCTGCCCTCCACCTATCACAAAGCTGTTGCGCGGGTTATTATTGGACCTTGCGATCCCACCCGGAAGGAGACCACGATGACACCGAAACAAGCGATCAAGCACTTCAGGACCCAATCGGCACTTGCCGCCGCCCTTGGGGTCTCCCAACCGGCGGTCAGCAACTGGCTCTCTCGTGGGGCGATCCCCGCGATCAAGCAGCTGACCCTGGAGAATATCACGGGCGGCGCGCTCCAAGCCGGCCGCAATGTCAGGGCGTCAGTATCAGGTTTGTGATAGTCGCCGCAGTGTAGGACAGCGCCGCGAAATATCACAACACACCTCACGACACCAGGAGACACATGATCGACGCGAGAACCTCGCGGGTGCTTGAGCACGGGCTCGCGTACCTGCAGCAGGGCTGGAAGCTGGCCGCCATCCCCTCCGGACAGAAGGGGCCATCGAACCCAGGCTGGAACACCGCCGCCGAGCTGATCGACGATCCGGCCAAGCTGGTGGAGCGCCTCAAGCATGGCGCCATCAACCTCGGCCTGTGCCATCAGCCCTCGGGCACGGTCGCGCTCGACGTGGACTCCGAGGCATTCACCCGCGTGATCCTCGACGAGTTCAGCATCGACATCGACGACCTGCTGGCTCGCGGCCTGCGCATCAACTCGTCGCAGCCAGATCGGGCGAAGGCGATCTTCCGCTGCCCCGACATGCCGCTGGTGAAGATCAACTGGCCCACGAAGGACGGCACGAAGATCACCGACAAGTTCTCGGTCTTCGAGCTGCGCTCTGGCCCGAGCCAGGACGTGCTGCCGCCCTCGCTGCACCCCAGCGGCGCGACCTACGAGTGGATGGAGGGGTTCGCGCCCTGGGACCGCGACGAGGTGCCGGCGATCCCCGAGGCTCTCCTCCACTTCTGGCGCGACTACGCGGACACGAAGACGGGCGTGCGCGAGGCGGTCCAGGCTCTCTGCCCCTGGCGCAAGACGCCACCGGTGGCGAGGCCAATGCGGGCACGCACGCCGGGCACGAGCACCGGCGTGATCGAGGCCTACAACCGGGCCAACGACGTCGGCTCGGTGCTCGAGGCCAACGGGTACAAGAGGCGCGGCAAGCGCTACCTCGCCCCCAGCTCGAGCACGGTGATCCCGGGCGTGGTCATCCTCCCCGAAGGCCGGGCCTTCTCGCACCACGGCTCCGACCCCCTGGCCGACGGCTACGCGCACGACGCCTTCTCGCTCTTCACCATCCTCCACCACGACGGCGACATGAGCGCAGCGGTGAAAGATGCGGCCCAGATGCTGGGCATCGAGCGCGATGCGCTAGTGGTGGACACGCAGATCGACCTCGACGCGGCCCTGGCGGCCCAGGCGAGGCGGCGGGCGGCGATGGTGCCTCAAGAGCGCATTGAGCTGGTTAATGGGCACTCAAGGGCCCATGAGCCCATAGCAGAGCCCATAGCTGCCAAGGGCCCCGGCGCGTGTGGCTCGGCGAATAGTTCGGCGTCATTCTCAATTCTCGAAACGAGAACGAAGCCCTGGCCGGCGCACCTCCTGCGCCCGCCGGGCATGGTGGGCAGGATGGTCGACTGGATTCTCCAGACCAGCCAGCAGCCCCAGCCGGAGCTGGCCGTGGGCGCAAGTATCACAATGATGGGATCGGTGCTCGGGCAAAAGGTCATGAGCCACACCAAGGCGCGGACCAATTTCTACGTGCTGAGCCTCGCGGCGTCGGGGGCCGGCAAGGACCACGCGCGCAAGGCCATCAACATCGCACTGCACGCCGCCGGCATGGGGGCGCACCTCGGCGGCGAGGAGATGGTGTCCGGCCAGGGCTTGCTCACGCGCATGAGCAAGGTGTCCAACTCCCTGTTCCTCCTCGACGAGTTCGGTGACCTCGTGTCCGCCATCAGCGGCGAGAAGGCGGCGAACCATGAGAGGGGCGTCATGACCATCATGAAGAAGATGTTCAGCTCCACCGCCACGGTCTACAAGGGCGCCGAGTACGCGAACCAGAAGGATCGCGCGCGGCTCGACATCACCTGCCCGCACGCCGCGATGTACTGCACCTCGGTGCCCGAGTCCTTCTACGGCTCCCTCACGAGCACGAGCGTGTCGAGCGGCTGGCTGAACCGCATGCTGGTGATCACGGCGCCGAAGGGCTGGCCAGTGGACCAGGAGGACGCCGCCCTGGGCGATGCGCCCCAGGACATCGTCGAGTGGATCAAGGCAGTGCGAGGGATGCACGCTGGCGGGATGATCGGGCTCGATGCGGCGTCGCCGATCGAGGTGCCGGCCGACCCGATGGCCCAGACGTTGATGACGCAGTTCCTGGCGTGGATCAGAGACCGCCAGGACGAGCTGGGCCAGAACCCGGACACGGCGGCCCTGGCAGAGATGTGGGTGCGAGCACGCGAGCAGGCGATCAAGCTGGCGGTGGTCATTGCCGTGGGTCAGGCGTCGCTCGCGGCGCTGCCCCAGGGCGGCCAGAGCAGCCTGGAAGTCGACGCTCGCTCGACCGCCTGGGCGATTGACTTCATCAAGCATGTCGTGCTGGAGATGGAGCGAGAGGTGGCCGCGCGGGTGGGTGACAGCGAGATGGATCGGGTCGGCCAGGACGTCGTTCGGGTGATCAGCATGGGCGAGGAGACCGGCCTTACGTTCGCCCGTCTCTGCACGTTCAGCAGACCCTTCCGCAGGATCGCTGACCTGAAGAAGCAGATGGCCCTGCTGCAGCTGCTGCAGGCGCGCGATGAAATCGTGGCGGTCAAGTTTGTGGCCACTAACAACAGGTCATGCGAGGCGTACGTCGCGAAGGCGTTCGCGCCGCCTGATGACAGCAAGACGCAGCAAGACGCCGTGTCTGCGCTGCCTGATGACGGCAAGACGCCGGTGTCTGCGCTGCCTGATGTTAGTGTCCACCAACAAAAGGCGTTCGCAACGGAGACGGCGGAGACACAGCGTGACACCGGTGTCTGTGCTGTAAGTTGTTGATTTTGCTTGTCCTTCTTCTATATATATACAAAAAACTTCTTTTTAACATATATATATTATTTGATCTCTTTTCACGCGAGGCCAGCCCCTAAGGACCCCCGTCTTGCGTCTTTTTGCTTGTTTTGTCTGTGCTGCCACCAAAAGTCCGTTAGCGCCAACTAACATCATGATGATATCCACTGTCACCATCGAGCTGCCCTACCCTGGCCGTACAGGCAACCATTCCGTGCGTCATACGGCCACAGGACGGCACTACGTGTCCAAGGAGGCCCTGGCCTACCGGGCGCTCGTTGCGCAGGCGCTGCGGGGCCGCAGGGCCCCTCCTGGCCCCATCAGCGTGGCCTGGACCTTCGTACCCCCCGACCGCCGGGCCCGCGACGCGGACAACCTGCTCAAGGTCGTCAAGGACGCGCTGACCCTGGCCGGCTTCTGGGCCGACGACTCGAACAAGGTGATCCAGCGGGGTGACTGGGAGTGGGTCGAGCCCGAGAAGGGCGGCTCGATCTTGCTGACCGCGTCGTCCCTCGATCAAGGGGGAGATATCCACATTTGTAACAAACGCACCGGCCGTTCGCCCGGGTTTTCGAGCTGAAAAGGAGACCATGATGGAATTCGAGAACGAGAACGAGAACGAGAACGAGACCAAGACCAAGACCAAGACCGAGACCAAGACCGAGGCCAAGACCGCGGCCGACGGCGAGGTGGACCTGATCGCGGGCCGAGCCGAGACGCGCCGCGCCATTCGCGCGCACAAGCACGGCGTTCCCGTGCAGTGGCGCTGGCGCTACGGGCCCAGGCCCGTGTGGTGGTCGCAAGGAGACGGCCCGCTGCTGGAGGGCCTGGACTACCGGGTCAAGCCGGGCGTGCGGGTGGCCTACATGGGGCTGCGGGCGGAGCAGAGCGAGCTGCAGTTCGACGACGAGCGCGGCGTCTACACCGCTGTGCCGGCCCCCGCCTGCGATGCCACTCGAGAGCACGAGACCACCCGCGCCCGGCGCGCCCACCGCAGCGGCGTCCCCGTGCAGCTGAATGAGCCCTACGCCTATCGGGTCGTTGCGCCGGCCATCTCGCCCCACGCGGCGGCTCAGCAGTGGAAGCAGACCGAGGCCGGCCACGCCAGGATCATTGACCTGGAGACGCGGCTCGCCGCGGCCAACGACGCGCTCGCTGTGGCCGACGACGCGCTCGCCGCGGCCGACGGCGCGCTCGCTGTGGCCAACGCGGCGCTCGATGTGGCCTACCGGCGAGGCGTCGCCGGCGGCCTGGACCAGGCCAAGAGCGCCATCGGCGATGCGCTCGAAGGCGACCTGACAGCATGGATTCGCCTGCTCGCGAGGCAGCCAGCTACCGGCAAGGAGGCCTGACATGAGCGGCCCCTACCGGCTGGGCACAGCAACCCGACAGGACATCCTGGCCGGTCAGTGGGCCATCGTGCAGCAACGCATCGAGAGCAACCGCCGCAAGGCGGCGCGCCAACGCGGCTACCGCGTCGCCGAAGAGCAGAAGCCCTTCGCCGCGATCGCCGACACCACCATCGAGGAGACCACACCATGAGACCACTGACCCGGAGGGCGTGGAAGCGCCGCTTCGCCGAGGCGCTGTACGCGCTCTCGCCGCACCACGACGAGGCCCAGTGTGCCTCCCTCGCCCAGGCCTGCGCGGACGACTACGCCGACATGCGCGTGTGGAGCTGGCCCCACCCGGTGGGCGAGGCGAGCTATGAGGCGGCGGTCATCGAGATGGAGCCGCCGAGGATGAAGATCGCCGCGGCCGCGCCGCCGGAGCACATGCTGGCGCCGTTCCTCATCAATGCTGCCGTCCGAAAAATGCCCCGCTCTTCGGACGGCGCAGAGATCGACAGCCTGCCGCGCACCGGTCTGATCATCAAGGGCGAGCGGACGGTCATCGTGCCGGCGGCGGCATGAGCGCGGAGATCGACGCCGCCGACCTGATCGCGGGTGCGACCGGATGCAGCCGAGGCTTTGCCTACACGCTGATGGAGCAAGCCCTTGAGGAGCGCGACAGCCACGGCGCCGCGCATCGAGGCGAGGATGGCCGCACACTGCTCGCGGCGTTCGAGCGCTGGTGGTACGGCCAGGACGAGGACGATCGCCCCGACTACGGCGACGGTCACGCCGGGTTTGTTGCTGGCGTGGAGTATGCCCACGCGGCCGCGGCGAGGCGGGTGTGAACATCGAGATCACCGCCTCGCTCCGGCAGACGGCCGCCGACATCGCCGCGGTCATGCTCGAGCCCGCACCACCACCACCGCCGAGCGCGAAGAAGACCAGTCGGTACGCGCGCAACAAGCTGGCGGCGGGCGTCGAGACCACCACCGTGCGCGTCGACCCCGACGTCTGGGAAAAGATCAAGGCCGCCTGTCCAGAGTTCCGCGGCTCGGGGCAGAGCGCCTACATCAACGCCGCGGTGCGCGCCTACACCGGCCCGCCGCCCGAGGCCCAGCTCATCGCCGAGCACTACCTGCTGCAGGAGTGGCCAGGACTGCGAGACCGTGCGCACGTCACGGAGATTGCCGTCCGCCTGATGGCCAGCCAGACGAAGGGGGGTGAATTGACGCGTATCGAGGTGTAACACATGCCATAATGGCATCGTGAAGTTCAACAAGGAGACCCACTGAAAATGGAACAGACGACCCCGCTCCCCGCCTGGATCGAGGGCACAACCCTCGACGACATCGGCAACGGCCAGACGACCCCGCTCGAAGACCCGGCAGACGCCACTGTGGACGAATGCATCGACGAGATGAACAACGAGATGGCGAAGGACATCGCCTACCACCTTGACGCGCTCGAAAAGAAGCGCCCCGGAGAGGCCGACAAGTTCATGAAGAGGCTGGCCAACACCTTGGTCCTGACTCTCCTATGTGCCGACCGTGACGACCGCCTGACGGCGCCACCGATCACAATGCTGGTAGCTGTCTCTTATACACATCTCCGAGCCCACGAGACTAAGGCGAATCTCGTATGCCGTCTTCTGCTTGAAA
>ENA-ORBV01001798-ORBV01001798.1-microbial-mat-metagenome-genome-assembly--contig:-NODE-1798-length-46905-cov-12.653199_pt1 | contig 46905 bp, 36 predicted proteins | sample MGYA00237777_ERZ505514 | MGnify/ENA primary metagenome ERZ505514 (study PRJEB26160, sample SAMN06269048) | microbial mat metagenome | isolation source: Oligotrophic lake microbial mat | place... | reverse complement strand
GCCCAGACGATGGAAAACGGGTCACTCATGCCCGTGCCCAGCGGCGACCAGGCGGTCCCTTTCCAGCGGGCGATCCTGTTCGCGATCACGCCCCCGGCCGTGGTGAAGTCCCCCCCGGCAACCAGATCGCCGTTCGGCAGCACGGCCAGTGCGGTGACGGCGGGAACATCACCACCACTGATGCCCGTGCCCAAGGGCGACCAGTGGGTCCCGTTCCAGCGGGCGATCCTGATCGTGCTCACGCCCCCTGCGGTCGTGAACTGACCCCCGGCGACTAGGTCGCCGCTCGGCAGTACGGCCAGCGCGGAGATGCGGCTGTTCACGCCCGTGCCCAGGGGTGACCATGCGGTCCCGTTCCACCGGGCGATCTTGCTCGCGCTCACGCCCCCGGCGGTGGTGAAGCCGCCCCCGGCGACCAAGTCGCCGCTCGGCAGCACGGCCATCGCGTAAATGCCGAAACCGAATCCAGAGCCAGCCACCCCGGTAACGCCCGTCCCCAGGGGCGACCAAGCGGTCCCGTTCCAGTGGGCGATGTTGCTCGCGCTCACGCCCCCGGCGGCGGTGAACGATCCCCCGGCGACGAGGTCGCCGCTCGGCAGCACGGCCAGCGCAACGACGAAGCCAAAATCGCCACCGCTCATGCCCGTGCCCACCGGCGACCAGTCGGCCCCGTTCCACCGGGCGATGTAGTTCGCGCCCACGCCCCCGGCAGTGGTGAAGTCGCCCCCGGCGACCAGATCGCCGTTCGGTAGCACGGCCATCGCGCTGACAAAGTTGTTCATGCCTGAGCCGAGGGCGGACCAGGCGGTCCCGTCCCAGTGGGCGATCCTGCTCGCGCTCACGCCCCCTGCGGTAGTGAAAGATCCCCCGGCGATTAGGTCGCCGCTCGGCAGCACAGCCATCGCGCGGACTTCGCTGTTCATCCCCGCGCCCAGGGCCGACCAGACGGTCCCGTTCCACCGGGCGATGTTGGTCGCGCTCACACCGCCAGCGGCGAAGAAGTCGCCCCCGGCGACCAAGTCGCCGCTCGGCAGCACCGCCAGCGCTCTGACCGTGCTGTCAATGCCCGTGCCCAAGGGCGACCAGGCGGTCCCGTTCCAGCGTGCGATGCTGTTCGCGCTCACGCCCCCGGCGGTGGTGAAGTTGCCCCCGGCAACCAGGTCGCCGCTCGGCAGCACGGCCAGCGCGTAGACGATGTTGTTCATGCCCGCGCCCAGTGGCGACCACCGACCCGTCTGCGGATTCCACACCGCGATCCTGTTTGCGCTCACGCTCCCGGCGGTCGTGAAGAAGCCACCGGCAACCAGCACCGCGGGCTGAGGGCCAGCGCCGTCGGGGTCCCACATCGTCGTGGCGAGGACGGCCTCGTTCATACCCGGGATGCCGTCCCCCGGCAGCCACTGGCCGCCGCAGGGCTGGGCCTGGGCTGGCGAGGCGAGCAGACCTAGCACCGCCGCGAGGGCGGCGAGGATGAGGACGAACGTGTTGAACCCATACTTGCTGTGCGACATTTTCTGTTCTCCTAAGAAATTAGTATAGCCCACTGCGCGGTTACGCGGCCGTCAAACTTTTTCATCATAACAGGCCCGGCGAGCCTCGCGTTTCACTAACACCAGCCGGGGTTTGCTGGCCATTCAGCAACCAGCCACGAACGCATTGACAAAGGCGTCGAAGTCGTCGGCGTTGACGAAGCCGTCGTTGTTGAAGTCGGCGGGGCAGATGTTGTCAACCGCCAGCCCTGCAGGGTTGCTGGGGGTCGGGCCGCAGGCGTTGCTCGCGACGCAATCAAACGCGGCCCCGTTGTCGCTCAGGGCCACGGGGTTGATCGTCAGCGTCGGAGTCGTTGCGCCCGAGACGGATCCGGCGTTGACCAGGTTCACGCCGTTGCGTCGCCACCGATACGTCGGTGTGGTTCCTCCCGGAGGCGAGGTCGCGGCCGTCGTGAACGACACCGAGGCGCCGGAGAGCACGCTTTGTGTCGCGGGTTGCGTCGTGACGAGGGGAGGAATGGACAACGGAAACGCCAGCAGGATGGAGACGTTGTCGCCGTCGCCGTTCGCCACGGCGAGGTCGGTCCTGACATCGGCGTTGAAGTCGCCTACCGCGACGAAGCGCGGGCGGCTGCTCACGGCGTAGTTGATCGGCGACTGGAACGTGCCGTTGGCGTTGCCCAGCAGGATGGAGACGGTGTTGCTGTCGGAGTTCGCCACGGCGAGATCGAGCTTGGTGTCGGCGTTGAAGTTCCCCACCGCCACGGAGCCCGGGCCGCCGACCACCTCGAAGTTCGTCGCCGCTCCGAACCGGAAGTCCCTACCAAAGCCCGTGCCCAGCAGGATCGAGACGTTGTTGCTGTCGTTGTTCGCCACGGCCAGGTCGGGCCTGCTGTCGCCGTTGAAGTCGCCCACGGCGACGGAGATCGGGTTGGTGCCCACCAGGTAGCTCGTTGCCGCGCCGAAAGAGCCCGTGCCCGTGCCTATGAGGATGGAGACTTTGTTGGTGCCGTTGTTCACCACAGCCAGATCGCGCCGGCCGTCGCCGTCGAAGTCGCCCACCGCGACGGAGACCGGCTGGAGGCCCGCGCCGTAGTTGACCGCCGCCTGGAACGTGCCATTGGCGTTGCCTAGCAGGATGGAGACAGTGTTGCTGCTGTTGTTCGCCACGGCCAGATCGCGCCGGCCGTCGGCGTTGAAGTCTCCCACGGCTACCGAGATCGGGTTGGTGCCCAGCGGGAAGTTCGTCGGTGCGCCGAAGGTGCCCACGCCCGCGCCCAGCAGGATGGTGACGTTGTTGCTGCTGATGTTCGCCACGGCCAGGTCGGGCTTGCCGTCGGCGTTGAAGTCGCCCACCGCGACGGATTGCGGGCCGGTGCCCGCGGCGTAGTTGAACGCCGCGACGAAGCCACCCGTGCTCGTGCCCAGCAGGATGGAGATAGTGTTGCTGCTGTTGTTCGCCACGGCCAAATCGGGCCTGCCATCGGCGTTGAAGTCGCCCACGGCTACGGAGGCCGGGTTGGTGCCCACCGGGTAGTTCGTCGCCGGAACGAAGATTGTGGGGCACTGGGCGTGGGCCGCAGGCGAAAGCCACAGGGTTGCGAGCATGAGGACGACGGCAAGCAAGGAACGGTTCATGGTTTTCTCCTGTTAAGGGCTTTCGCCCGGTGATCCAAATTAGCAACCGGCCTCAAACGCATTGACAAAGGCGTCGAAGTCGTCGGCGTTGACGAAGCCGTTATGGTCAAAGTCGGCGGCGCTGTCGCCCAGTATGAAGGTATCGACGAAGGCGTCAAAGTCGTCGCCGTTGGCGAAGCCGTCGCAGTTGAAATCGGCGAGGCAGTTCCTGTTCAGGAGCACCGAGACGTTGTTGCTGGCCTGGTTCGCCACGGCCAGGTCGGGCCTGCCATCGGCGTTGAAGTCGCCCACCGCGACGAACTGCGGGAAGGTGCCCACGGCGTAGTTGACCGCCGCCTGGAACGTGCCGTTGACGTTGCCCAGCAGGATGGAGACGTTGTCGCCGTTGGCGTTCGCCACGGCCAGGTCGGGCCTGCCGTCGGCGTTGAAGTCGCCCACCGCGACGGACCGCGGGTTGAAGCCCACGGCGTAGTTGACCGCCCCCTGGAACGTGCCGTTACCGTTGCCCAGCAGGATGGAGACGTTGTTGCTGCCGGCGTTCGCCACGGCGAGGTCGGGCCTGCCGTCGGCGTTGAAGTCGCCCACCGCGACGGACTTTGGGACGTCCCCCACCACGTAGTTGACCGCCGCCTGGAACGTGCCGCCCACATTGCCCAGCAGGATGGAGACAGTGGTGCTGCCTAAGTTCGCCACGGCCAGGTCGGGCCTGCCGTCGGCGTTGAAGTCGCCCACTGTGACGGACGCCGCGAGGAAGACCACGGCGTAGTTGACCGCCGCCTGGAATGTGCCAGCGTTGGGGGGGGGGTTGCCCAGCAGAATGGAGACGTTGTGGCTAGCCTGGTTCGCCACGGCCAGGTCGGGTCTGCCGTCGGCGTTGAAGTCGCCCACCGCGACGAAGAACGGGCTGTCGCCCGCGGCGTAGTTGACCGGCGACTGGAACGTGCCGCCCAAGTTGCCCAGCAGGATGGAGACGTTGTCGCTCAAGAAGTTCGCCACGGCTAGGTCGGGCTGGCCGTCGGCGTTAAAGTCGCCCACCGCGACGGACTGCGGTTGGCTGCCCGCTACGTAGTTGACCGCCGCCTGGAACGTGCCGTTGGCGTTGCCCAGCAGAATGGAGACGTTGTCGCCGACGTTCGCCACGGCCAGGTCGGGCCGTCCGTCGGCGTTGAAGTCGCCCACCGCGACGGACCGCGGGTTGAAGCCTGTGGCGTAGTTGGCCGGGGCGTTGAAGGAGAGCAAGCACTGGGCGTGAGCCGCGGGCGAAAGCCACAGGGTTGCGAGCATGAGGACGACGGCAAGCAAGGAACGGTTCATGGTTCTCTCCCGAGGGCTTTCGCCCGGTGATCGGCGCACCGTCACCCGCGCGGGCAACGATGCGCAAGCGTGTAGCATAACTTACCCTCTATTTGTCAACAAGAGGAATCGGCGAGGTTGGGCGGAATCGGTCCTGCCGCGCTGTTGGCGATCGAGCGCGTGGAGCGAGTGATTGATGAGGATCCGCTGGCGTTTCCGGATGGCGGGAAGTGCATCATTCAGAGGATGATGAGGGAGGAGGCGGAGGTTCGGTCGGAAGTTGGAGAGAACCGTAGAGACAGGTTGAAAACCTGTTCCACGAGAGACAGGTTGAAAACCTGTCCCACAAGATTATGTAGAGGTTGGAGAAGAGGCGCTACAGCAGCGGGCTCAGGAGTTGGGCGGCGTTGTCGATGAATCTCCGGTAGGGCGGGCGTTTGCGCCAGTGGTGGAGGTCGATCTGCTGAGAGTCGGCGAGGTAGCCCTGCTGCATGAATCGAAGGACGCTGGCGAAATCGTCGTCGTAGATGAAGAGCGTGGCCTCGAAGTTGAGCCAGAAACTGCGCATGTCGAAGTTGACAGAGCTCACGAAGGCGAGCTTGCGGTCGATGGTGGCGGTCTTGGCGTGGAGCAGGCCGTCGGTGTGCTCGAAGATTTTTACGCCAGCTTCGAGCAGGTCTTCGTAGTGAGCTCGGCTGGCGGCGGCGACGACCTTGGCGTCGAGGTGGTCGGGGACGATGATGGTGACGTCCACTCCTCGAACGGCGGCGCTGACGAGGGCGTTCTTGGTCGCCTCATCAGGCACGAAGTACGGGGTGGTCAGGATGATCTCTTCGTTGGCGGCGAAGATCATGAGCAGCAGGGCTTGGTGGATCGCGTCGGGCTGTGGACCGGGGCCGGAGGGGATAACGTGGACGATGCTGCCGTGGACGGCGTTGCGATTGGCGGCGTCGATGGTGGGAGTTACATCCTGCACGCGCGGAAAGAACTCGGCGAGCTTCTGTTGCATCTTGTCTAGATTTTCTTCGAAGTTTATGGACCAGTCGGCGAGGAAGATGATTTGGAGTGCCTGCGCGGCCGGGCCTTGGACGCGGACGGTGGCGTCGATCCACGGTCCGATTTTTTTGTGGCGTCGGTTGCGGAACGTTTCGTCGGTGAGGTTCTGGCTGCCGCAGTACGCGATGGTGCCGTCGATAATGGCGATCTTGCGGTGGTTGCGGAGATCGAGGCGCGCGAAAAGGAAGCGCACGGGGTTGACGGGGAGCGCCGCGGCCACCTGCACGCCCGCGTTGCGGAGCTGGTCGGGGAGTTCGCTGTTGAGAAACGGACGGCTTCCCACGGCGTCGACGAGGACGCGGCACTCGACGCCGCGCCGGGCGGCTCGCATGAGCGCTTCAGCGACGGCGAGCCCGCGGCTGGCGGGCATCCAGATGTAGTAAAGCAGGTGGCAGTGGTGGGTGGCGGCGTCGATGTCGGCGATGAGTCGGTCGAGGACTTCGGGGGCGTTCCCCATGAGGTCGAGCCGGTTGCCGCCGAGGGGGGGCAGGCCGCCTACGGCGGTGCAGAGACGCGACATGTGGTTGAAGGTCCTGTCGTGCTCGTCCCAGCCCTGCACTCTGCCTTGGAGATACGGGATTGTTCGTTGCTCGACGGCGGCGGTGAGCTGGGCGATGGTTTTGGCACGGTGCTGCCCGAGGCGGCTCTCGCCGATCAGGAAGTACACGAAAAGGCCGACGAAAGGGATCGGCACGAGAAGCAGCGTGAGGATCCACGACAGGGACATTGGCACGGGGCAGCGGCGGAGCACGACGCGTGCGACGAGGAGAAGACGGAGCGTCCAATCGATCACAACGATCCAGAGGCCGAGGGAACCGAGATGATCGATCAGTGTCATGGCGTGGCGTGGGCATGAGCGCGCGGAGCGACCACAGGCACTAGACGACGGCGACGCTGCCGCGGGCTTGGGCGAGGTCCGCGAGGGCGGCGGCGAGGTCTGTGACCTGGAAGGGTTTGCGGAGCACGCGGGTGAGCGGGTCGCTGGTGGTGAACGACTCGGGCTGGCTGGTGATGAAAAGAAGTTCGAGGTGAGGCATCTGGCTCCGGATCGCGCCAGCGAGATCGCCGACCTCGTGCGTGCAACTGTCCAGATCCAGCACGAGAAGCGAGAGGGTGTCCCTGCGTTCCCGGCTGAAACCCAGCGCGGCCTGACCTGTTTCGGCCTGAAGCACCGAGAAGCCCGAAGTTGCGAGCATCGACGCGACCACGCTGCGGACCAGCGAGTGCGCGCACGCCACCATCGCGGTGCGGCCCGAGCCAACGCGCCAGATCGACGGGGCGGGGGCGTCGGTGCGTCGGCACGATGGCTCGATGGCGGGCAAGAGGATCGTGAACGCGGTTCCCTTGCCAAGTTCGGAGTCGGCTTTAATCTGCCCGCCGTGCTCCTTGAGGATGCTGTGCGTGATCGAGAGCCCCAGCCCGGTGCCCTGCCCGCGCGGCTTGGTCGTGAAGTATGGCTCGAAGATGCGGTCCTTGATCTCGGGCGACATGCCAAGCCCGGTGTCGCGGACGACCAGGCGGACGACCCCGGCCCGGCTCGACGCCACGATGTCCGGGTCGAACGGCAGCGTGTCGATGGTGACCGTGAGCGTCCCGCCCTTGGGCATCGCGTCGGCGGCGTTGATGGCGAGGTTCATCACGGCCTGCTGGATCTGGGTGGCGTCGGCGTTGACCCAGGGCTCGGACGTGCCGGTGCGGACTTCCAGAATAATGTTCGCGGGGAGCGTGCGGCGGAAGAGCCGCGCCGCCTGCTCGACGATGGTGGTGAGCTGCACCGGCTGCTTGAGCGTGGGGGATTTGTGCGTGAAGGTGAGCAGGGCGTTGGTGATGCCGCCCGCCTGCTGCGAGGCCTCGGCGATCTGCGCGAGAGATTCCTGGACCGGGTGGTCGCGCGGGATGGCTGCCTGAGCGAGGCTGATGTGCCCGTTGATCGCCATCAGGAGGTTTCGGAAATCGTGCGCCAGCCCGCCCGCCAGCTGGCCGATGGCGTCCATCTTCTGCGAGTGGCGGAGCTGGTCTTCGAGCCGTTTTCGTTCGGTGATGTCGGCGATGAAGCCGATCATGAGGTCCGTCCCGCCGCGGCTGTCGCGGCGGAAGTAGCCGTTGTCCTCGACGGAGAGGTTGTGACCAAGACGGTGGCGGACGCGGTACTCGAGATGGAACGACGTGTGAAATTCGAGCGAGCGATCAAGTTCGGCGAGATACTCCTTACGATCGTCGGGGTGAACGAGGGAAAGCCAGTCCGTGTGGGTGGCGAGCTCCTCAGCGGTGTACCCCAGCGTCTCGTCGGTGTTGCCGCCCCAGATGATGGAGTGCGTGACGGCGTCCCAGTCGTAGAGGATCTGGCCGCTGGCCAGGATCGCCGATTCGTAGCGAGACTTCCATTCGCCGATGGCGGCGATTGCGTGGGCACGTTCGAGCTCTCCGCTCGCGCGGGCGGCGAAAATGCGAAGCGTGGACTCGAAGACCGAGGTATCGGGGAGAGGTTGTTTCGAGGCCACCTCCAGCAGCCCGCGGACCTGGCCGTCGGAGGAGAGCAGCGGTACGCCTAGGTAGCTGTCGGCCCGAAACTCACGTACCAAACGAGCATTCGGAAAAGCGGTGGCCAGGCCGGTTCCCTGACCGAACGCGCGATCGAGAGACGAGTCCGGCGCGTCGGGCTGGTCGAGGCTCGCGGGCGATCTGGCGACCACGCGTCGGGCGGGTTCGTTATGCCAACTCCAGACGAAGTTGGGCACTTCCTTTCCTTCGACCCAGGCGGCGAGAGTTTTGGCCTGTCCCAAGGCGGGGTCGGCGATCTCCGAGAGGAAAACAAGTTCTACTTCGAGCGTGGCCGCCAACTGCTCGACGAGCGTTCGGAAGAACTGTTCGCCCGTCTTGGCCGAGACCGCGTGGGCGATGACTCGGAGAGCGTTCTCGGATCGGTGGCGTTGAATGGCGTATCGGATGGTTCGCGCCAGGAGCGGGCCGGTGATCGTGCTCTTGCTGAGATAGTCCTGCGCCCCCTCGCGGACCGCGAGCAGCCCCATCGCCTCGTCGTGAAGCCCGGTGAGGACCACGATCGGGATGGTCGGGGCCATGGCGTGGATGAGGCGGAAGGACTCGATTCCCTGCGCGTCGGGCAGCCCGAGGTCGGCGAGAATGAGGTCGGGCACCTGTCCCTGCCCATGTCTAGGCACCTGTCCCTGTCCCTGTCCCTGTCCCTGTCCCTGTCCCTGTCTCTGGAGCATGGGGCGAGCGGCCGAGGCTCGCGATACGTGCGTCAACTCAAAGTCACAGCAGAACGACTCGCGCAGGTGCTCGCGGATCAGCGCCGCGTCCGCGAGGTTGTCCTCGACGATCAATATTCGCGTGAGTTCAGGGTTCATGGTCGCGCGTGGGGTCGCTCTGGCGACGAGACGGAGTTAAGGTCAGGGCGTGCGGGGCAGGTGGACGATGCTGAACCAAAAATCTTCGATGGATCGCACCACGTCTATGAATTGCGAGAGATCCACGGGTTTGGAGATGTAGCAGTTGGCGTGCAGAGCGTAGCTCTGAAACATGTCGCTCTCGGCCTTGGAGCTGGTCAGCACGACGATCGGGATCTGTCTGTACAACGGGTCGCCTTTGAGATCGGCCAAGACTTCGAGCCCATCACGCCGCGGGAGGTTGAGATCGAGAAGGATGAGGTCGGGCGTGGTTCGGTCGGCGAAGACCCCCAACCCTCGGACATACTCGACCGCCTGTTCACCGTCGGTCACGACGTGGAGCCGGTTGACGATCCTTCCCTCGGAGAGCACCTCGCGCGTCAAGCGCACGTCCGCAGGGTTGTCTTCGATCAGAAGGATCTCGACGGGCTGGGTCTGGTTCGGCTCGGGTATCATGACGACGTTTCTCCGTCCGGGGCGGGCGGCCGGGAAAGGGTGAACTTGAACGTTGATCCTCGGCCCGGCTGCGATTCCACCCAGATCGTACCGTTCTGCTGTTCAACGATCGTCTTGCACATCGACAGTCCGATGCCGTTGCCGGGAAACTCGTCGCGGCTGTTGAGGCGTTGGAACATCACGAAGAGCCGGTCGAAATACTTCGGATCGATGCCGATCCCCTGGTCCGAAACGCTCAGGGTCCATTGTTGCTCGCCGTGTTCGGCCGAGACGTGGACCAGGGGCGGGGGCGTGCTCGTGAACTTGATGGCGTTAGCGATGAGGTTCTGGAGCACGAGCGCCAGCTGGCCGGGGTCCGCGAGGACGGCGGGGAGCTCGTCGCGAGTGATGATCGCCCCGCTGCGTTCGATGGCGCTTTGCAGGTTCTTGAGCGCGGTGTTCAGGCACTGCTCGGCGGGCACGGCGATCGGCGTCGGTTTGTGCGCGCTGACCCGCGAGTACGCCAGCAGGTCCTCGATCAGCCGCTGCATCCGCGTCGCGCCCTCGACGGCGTACCCGATGAACTCGTCGGCCGAGGCATCCATCTTGCCCCTGTATTTCCGCGCCAGCAGCTGCGTGAACGACGTGACCATGCGGAGCGGCTCTTGAAGATCGTGGCTGGCGACATAAGCGAATCGTTCCAGGTCGCGGTTGCTCCGCTCCAGGTCGCGGGTGCGGTCGCGAAGCGTAAGCTCGGCCTGGTGGCGGTCGGTCAGGTCCGTGCACGATCCGATGAACCCCAGCACGTCGCGCGTTCGGTTCAGGCGGGGGACGCCGACGTTTAAGAGCCAGCGGAAGGTGCCGTCGTGCCTCATCGCGCGGTATTCGATCCGGAAACTCTCGCGAGCTTCGAAGGCGGCGGTGAAGGCCGCGCTGAACGAGCCTAGGTCGTCGGGGTGCACCCCGTCTAGCCAGCCCGACCCGAGCTCCTTGTCGGGCGTGCGGCCCGTGAACGTACACCAGGCGCGGCTGACGCCGATGCAGGCGTTGGCGGCGTCGGTCATCCAGATCATCACCGGTGCCGCGTCGGCGAGCTGGCGGAACCGTTCTTCGCTCTCGCGCAAGGACTCTTCGGCCCGAGTTCGTTCGGCGATCTCTGCGTTGAGCCGCTTGTTCTGCTCGAGCAGGTCCGCGGTCTGTTTGAGGACAACGCGGCGGAGCTGGAACGACCAGGCGAGCGAGATCACGATCAGCACCAAGGCCGTCGCCGCGATTCCCAACGCGAACTTGTCCCACGGACGCACCAGTTCGCCCGAATTATTGAACACGTACCGGTCGAGCGGCGAGGTGCCAAAGTGATCCGACTGCGAGGTGTGTCGTTCAGGGGGCCAAGGGTCGCGCACGGCCGGTTCTGCCAACGCTCGGCCGACGGGCGTGCAGATGGTGAAGGTCAGCGTGAGCGTGACCAGCACGGATCGAACTACGACCCAGCTCGCGCGGCGGGTCTGTGCGAATCCATCGTGTGTCCAAACGCCTCGTGCCGACAACGCGCAGGCTCCTTGCAGCGGCACCGATTGGCCTGCGGATCAGGCGCGGAGCCGTTTCCAAGATACCAGCACGCGAGCCGGTGTGCGAGGTTTCTGACCCTGAGATCGATCTCAGCCGGGGTTTGCTGCGCCGCCTACTTGGTCAGCCCATCGCGCACCGCCAGCCGCTTGGCGACGCTCGCGCCCGAGCTGAGCCCGCCTTCCATGTACCCGACGAACTTGTAGCACGCGTGCTCGCCCGCCAGGTGCAGGCGCCCGCTCAGGTGTGACTGAGCCATGAGCGGGCCGACGGTAGTGACCTGGCCGGGCGCGGGGAACGAGTAGCTCGCGCCGGTCCATTGTTCCTTGGGCCAGTCCATGTAGCGAGTCGCGACGAGGTTGGCTTTGTACCCTGGGAAGAACGCCTCGTAGCACTCGGCGAAGGCCTTCTCGCGGTCTTCCTTGGACATGTTGAGAGCGCGTTCGACAACCGGCCCGCCAGCGAACCCGGTGAGGCACGCGCCGCCGTTCGAGCCTTCCGCGCCGCCTTCGACGGGGCCTTGCGCGTCGGTGGCGTCCCAGGTGAGCTGGATGAGCCCGTTGGACAGGGCGTACTGGCTGAGCTTGGGGTCGAGCTTCTCCCAGAAGCGTTCCTTGACGTGAGCGAGGAACTTGGTGTTGAGCCCCATCTGCGGCGTCATCGCGGCGGGCAGCGCGGGTGAGAATTGGATCTTGTTCCACACCGTCGGCGGGACCGCCAGCACCACGTCGTCGCACTCGAGCGTGCGGCCGTCGGACGCTTCGATCACGATCACGTTGCCCTTGAGCATGATCGACTTGGCCGCGAGCTTGAGATTCACGCGAGCCTGGCCGATGCCTTCAGCGAGCTTGCGCGCGAGCTGGTCGTTGCCGCCCTTGCAGCGGTAGACCTCGGTATCGGTCCAGTATTTTTCGAGCCCGTGGCCTTTGATGCAGGCGAGCTGGCCGAGGAAAGACTGCTTGAACGGATCTTGCCCGTTGTCAGCGGTCTGGTTGATGAGCATGGCCTTCTTGACCAAGGCTGGCAGGTCGAGCGCTTCGGTCCATTGCCCGGTCGAGGTCTTGTCGAGCTTGTCCGCGCCCTCGCTCTTCCAGGGCTCATCCTCGTTAACCTTGGAGGCGATCTCGTTCATTTGACCAAGGGCCGCCTCCATGTCGTCCCAGAGCTTCTTGCCCTCCTCGTGCGTGAGCGCCTTGCCGTCGATCACCACCGGCAGCGCCCAGTCTGCTTCCTCGCTCACGTCCAGCCATTCGAGCTTGAACTTCTCGGCGTAGCTGACCCAGGCGGGGTGGTTCGAGCCGATCAGCTCGGCCCCGCCTTCGATGTTTCGGCCCTTGATGTACTCGTTGCCGTTGGCGGCGTTGAAGCTCAGCACACGCCCGCCGATACGGTTGCGGGCTTCGAGGATTGTCACGTCGTACCCCATGGACTTCAGCTCGTGCGCACACGTCAAACCCGCGAAGCCCGCGCCGATCACCACGATGCGCTTCTGCGAAGTGCGGCCCAGCCGGTTCATCGCCCAAGCGTTGTTCGAGAGCAGCAGGCCAGCCGAGGCCGCGAGCGTTGCTTTGAGGAACTCACGGCGTTCAGCGGGCGAGGCCGGATTGCCGTAGCGGGAGTGGAGCAGCGCGGGGAGAGATCGAGACATTCGGGCCTCCTGAGTGGAGATGACAATGAGAGAAGAAAGAGAGGCCGACCCGTGCCCAGGTCGGCCTCTTAAAAGCAGAGAAGGAAGAGAGAGGGTAGAAGAGACAGGTTGAAAACCTGTCCCACTAGATTAAGTAGCCAGGCAGAATCAGAAGCCGGGCAGAATCAGTTGAAAGGCACAAGAGAGGGCTTTATTCGTCGTTGGTCGGGCCGGTGGCGACCATCCAGAGCTTGAAGAAGTTCATCACCTGCTGCTTGGTCAGCTTGTTGGCGTGCAGGTTGTAGGTGATCTTGCTGGACGCGGGGGTCTCGCCGTCGGCCATGAACGTGTCGACATACGCGACCTTGCCGGTGAGGCACGGGACCGCGTCGTCGACCGCGAAGAACGCGTCCTCCTCGCTCATTTTGGCGAACGCCGCGGACTCGGTGCTGGGGGCCTTGTTCTTGTCCTCGTTGAAGCGGAGGTTGAACTCGTAGGCGCCCTTGCCGTTGGTCTTGCGGTCGGCGTCCTCGACCCACTTGATGGAGCCGGTGACGACGTCCTCGGTGTCCTTGCCGTCGGCGTTGTACTTGAAGCGGATGCCGTCGGTGAACCAGTTGCCGGTCTCGTAGTCGTAGTCGAGCCGCCCGTTGACGATCGTGGCCGGGTACACATCGACCGGGCCCTTGGCTAGCTTGATGTTCTCGAACCGCATCGGGTCGGACTTCTTCACGACGATCGAGACGGTCTTGTCGCCGATGACACGCTTGAAAGTGTACTCGGCCAGGGTTTCTTTCTTCTCGGCCTTGCCCAGCAGGCGGCCCGCGAAGCCGTCGGTGAAGCCCGTGACCTTGCCAGCGGTGTCGATCGCGATGCGCAGGGCGCTCTCCTTGGCCGATCCGCCCGAAAGGTCGAACGCGCCGCTGGCGGTGTCGATGGGGATGGTGCCGACCCACTTGCCGACGTTGCGCTTCTGCTTGAGGTCGGCGGGGTTGAGGACCGCGATGTTCACGTTGAACATGAGCTGCGCGTCCTGCTTACGCTTGCCGATCAGGGAGCTGTAAAGGTTTGGTTGGCGCATGATGTCGCCGTAAAACTGCGTCGTCTCGGCCACGTTGAGCTGGAAGGTGTACTTGTCCTTGGCCCCGATGGCTGGCGATTTTTCCTTCAGATCACCCGTACGGTCCATGTTCGTGCGAGTGTTGAAGTCGATCGTCATGGTGCCAGCGATGACGTCGTCCTTGGTCAGGGTCTTGTCCTGAGCCAACGCGGGAGCGACGGCCGCGAGCAACGCGACGGAGGCGACGGCCGCCCCGACCAACGAGGTCAGCGCAAAGCGTGTGCGGGCGACGGGTTTCGACGACGTGTTCAAGAGCGTGTTCAAGGTCGTGTTCATCAGGTGGAACTCTCTTTCTGGTCTGCAAGTGGTGCGGGTTGGGCCGGGGCCCGTGAAAGCCATGCGCCGTGCAGACGCGACGTGGCCGGAGATTCTTCGGAGAATGATACCGAGGTTTCAGGGGCGGGGGGAGGTAAGGGAGCGGGAGTGCCGGATTACCGAGCTTTGACTTCGTCCGGTTCCGGTTCAGCTGCGAAATCCAATGGCTCCAAGACAAGCTGTCGGTTCACCCATTTTTCGCGAGCGGCTGGGTCCGACGCAATTGCCTTTTCAATCACCTGCGTCTCACGGAACTCTCTCGACTCAGCAGTCATGGTCCACTTTGCCTCGATGCCCAGGGTTTCGATCTCCTTCCTGAGTGCTGAGACAGTGGTTCGAAAGAACTCTTTACGATAGTTCATCTTGTTCACTTGGTTCAGCACAAAGTGCTGGTGAAGCTTGTATTCTAGGGCAGGGGCGTCGTCGCTCAAAATCAGGGCGTGAACGTCGAACTCAAACGGGACGCTCGAGTCGCCAAGTTCGCGCACGCGGTCCAGTGGCTCAAGTCGTCGTGTGAGCCCAATCTTGTAGACGTTGTCGCCGAATGAACCAATATTCGAGATCACATACACGAAACCCTTCTTTGTTTGCTGGGCCATCGACAGGGCTCGTTGGTTGCGCTCTTCGGCGTCTTTGAGTCTCATCCCCAGATCAGCTAATTGCTGCTCGTACTTGGCTCGCTGCTCCGCTGTCGCCTCGGCAATCTGAGCTTCGGCCTTTGCCATTGCCTTACGGAGGACATCCTCCTCCTTTTCGGCATCTCGGATCGTACGCTCGTACTCGCGGCGAGCTTTTTCTTCTTCACGCATCTGTTCACGAACGCGGCGCTGTTCCTCTTGCTCTTCCTGGCGCAGTTGTTGAGCCACGGTTGCCCATCGCAGCTCGTCAAGTCGAGCCTGCAAGTATTCTTCAGTGATCCGCGCATCGCGGAACGCTCTGCCTCCATAATTCACAAGAGTGAAGGCATCTTGGATCTCTTGTTCAAGTTTTCCAGCATTGTCTTCGCGAACGCGCGATAAAATTGAATCGACTTTGCCGTTGAAGGCGTCGAGGACGAAGGATTCAGCTCCTTCACGCCGCCGCGAATCGACGTACTCGCATCGAGCGGCTGCGCCGTTCTTGATCAAGTTTCTCGTGTTGGATCGGGCCGCCTTCAGGCTCTGCCCGGCGTCCTTATGCGAGAAATCGTCGGCGAGTTCATCAAGGAGGCTGGCAGGTGGCGTCAGATACCGATCGCCATAGCCGTCGATGATATTCTTCATCGCTTGAGCGGTTCGTCTGTTTTCATCAGCATTGCGAAGTGCGTCGAATGCGGAGCCAGCAATTGATACCGCTTGCTTTTCAGCTTTGCTAATGATCTCGGCGGCGTTCAACGATGCGGTTTGGATGATCGACTGAGCTTCATGCGTCGCCTTGAGGGTCTCTTGTCGCGCATTGTCATGTATTCGTCTGGCTTCAGTTCGTGCGTGACCCATCGCGGCTTCGACGGCTATTGTTTTGGCAGCAAACTGAGCTTGTGCCGCTGCCGTTTCATTTTGAAGGGCTTGAAAACGGCTCTTTTGGATCCACAGAAGCATCCCTAACCAAACTAAGCCACCTGCTGCGAGCGCCAGAATGATCGTCAGTAGTATTTCCATTAGTAATTACCTCTTGCGAAAGGGAGAAACGAATTGCCGGAGCTTACTCCCACTCAATCGTCGCTGGCGGCTTGCTCGAAATATCATAAACCACCCGGTTCACACCCCGCACCTCGTTGATGATCCGCGAAGAGATTCGCGCCAGCACCTCGTGCGGCAGCCGCGCCCAGTCGGCTGTCATGAAATCCTGGCTCTCGACGGCCCGGATCGCCACCACGCTGTCGTACGTGCGGCCATCTCCCATCACACCCACGCTCTGCACCGGCAGCAGCACCGCGAAGACCTGGCTGGTCGAGCGGTAGAGGTTCGAGGACACGATCTCTTCGAGCAGAATCTCGTCACACTCGCGCACGATCTCGAGCTTGGCCAGCGTGATGTCGCCGAGGATCCGCACCGCCAGCCCCGGCCCGGGGAACGGATGCCGCCAGATCAGGTGGTCGGGCAATCCCAGCACCTCGCCGAGCTTGCGAACTTCGTCTTTGAACAGCTCGCGCAGCGGCTCGACGAGCTTGAAGCCCAGGTCGGCTGGCAGGCCGCCGACGTTGTGGTGGAGTTTGATGTTGGCCGACTGCCCCGCGTGCCCGTGACCCGATTCGATCACGTCGGGGTAGAGCGTGCCCTGAGCGAGAAACGAGGCGTTGGGAATGGTCTTAGCGGCGTCCTTGAAGACTTCGATAAATCGGCTGCCGATCCGGCGCCGCTTCTCCTGCGGGTCAACGACGCCAGCGAGATCACGCAGAAAATCCGCGGCCGCGTCCACGACTTTGAGGTCGATCCCGAAGTGATCGCGGAAGGTGCTTTCCACCTTCGCTCGCTCGGCCTTGCGAAGCAACCCGTTGTCCACGAACACGCAGTGCAGCTGCGGTCCGATCGCCTTGTGGATCAGGGCTGCGGTCACGGCCGAATCTACGCCGCCCGAGAGCCCGCAGATGACGTGCGCGGCCCCGACCTGCGCGCGGATCTTGGCGGCGGCCGTGTCTGCGTAATTGGACATCCTCCAGCGGCCCGCGCACTTGCAGATCTCGTACACAAAGTTGTTGATGAGCTCGGTGCCGTGAGGCGTGTGTGTGACTTCGGGATGGAACTGCACGCCGTAAAAACGGCGTCCCTTCGCGGTCGAACGGACCGCGGCGAACGGGCACGTGGGCGTCGAGGCCAGCGGCTCGAAGAGAGAGCGGTCGAGGTCGGTGACCTGGTCGCCGTGCGACATCCAGACCGTCGTTTTTTCGGGCACCGCCGCGAAAAGATCGGAGCGATCGCGGATCGAAAGGTTGGCCCGCCCGAACTCGCGGTCGCCAGCGTTCTTGACCGTGCTGCCTAACAACTTGCAGGCGAGCTGCATCCCGTAGCAGATCCCCAGGACCGGCACGCCGAGGTCAAAGATGGCGGGGTCGCAGGTGGGCGCGCCGTGGTCGTACACGCTGGCCGGGCCGCCGGAGAGAACGATCCCGCGAGGCGCGAGCTTGTTCAATTCCGCGACCGTGATCGCGGGCGAAACGAGCACCGAGAAGACCCCGGCCTCGCGCAGGCGACGGCAGATCAACTGGGCGGTTTGCCCGCCGAAGTCGAGGACCGGGATGACCTCCTCGTGAGGGGTGGGGAGAGGAGCGTCGAAGGGGCGAGTGCTGAGTGCTGGGTGCTGATCGTGCATGGCGTGGCCCTGTCAAGGAGCGCGGGCAGAGTGGAAGGGGAGAGCGTATGCATGAGGCGTGGGGTGGTCCGTGCGAAAAGGCGAGGTTCTTAGGTACGATCGCGGCCTTGCGAGGCCGGGCTCGCGCGATCAGAGCGGACACTTGCGTGCGAGGTTGCCATGACGAGAACATCGAGGTCAAGGACATCGAGCGCGACGGTTCCGGGGTTGATGGCGACGCTCGTCGCGGCGTTGGTCTTCGGCGTACTGACGCTCTAGACCGGGTGCTCGGACCTTCCGCGTCACGCGACCCCAGCCGATCAGGTGGAAGGTTCGCGGCTAGCGGGCATCTGGACTCTTTGCAACTCTTCCGCGGCATCATGCTCGCGTCGGCCTTAATTACCGGCATCTTCCCGCCGGTTATCATCGGCGTGGAAGCGCCCAACGGCCAGAGGTACGACGAGATGCACTGCGAAGGCGAGGTCTCGACCCAAGTGTTCTTTTACCCGGCCGCATTCAGCTTCCGCGACCTTCCGGAGCCAGCCGTGGCCAAGCCGCACGCGGCATCTCTTTGTTATCCGCAACGCCAAGCTGACGCCAGCCTGCGAAGCGATCGAGCGCAAGATCTTGCCCATCACCGCCCGCGCGATTTCCACGCTGATTAAGACCCAGAGCGTGGGCGACCTGTACCGTATCTCCCTGGGCACCCAGTGCCAAGGCTCGATTTCAACCCGGCCTGGTCCCCTCAGGAGTTTCACGCCGAGTCGGACCAAGCGTTCGACCCCGACTAAGAAGCCGCTTTTCCAGCTCGGCTACCAGCTTGCTGGGAAGAGCTATCCGTGGGCCAAAGCGCCGCCCGGCTTCGAGCCGCCCAAGATTCGATCGGCCGTGATCGACGAGGGTCCGCCGGTCGCCGCGCTGAGCATCGTGTGGTGTGCCGAGTTGTGCCGTCGCCCTTCCCGCGCACCAACTTCAAAAACCTCGTCAAGGGCGATCGGGTACCATGATCACGATGCTCTCCGTGGTTCGACCTCATCTTCGCGGCATGAACCTGTTGCCGACGCTGGCCGTGCTCGCGGCGTTGGTGATGGTCGGCCTAGGGCTGAGCGCAGGGCTGAGCGGGTGTTTCCCCACTGCGAAGAAGGGGTTTGATTCCCCCGACAACGCGCTGCGGATCGACGCTTCGGTCCACGCCGCGGAGTCCGGCGACGTGAAAGCCGTGCCGGACTTGGTGAGGCTGCTGGACAGCGACGACCCCGCGACGAGGCTGGTGGCCGTCCGTTCGCTCGAAAAGATTACCGGCACCACGCTCGGCTACGATCATGCCGGTAACGCCTCGGATCGAGAGGCGGGCGTCCAGCGGTGGCAGGGCTGGATCAAGGACGGGCTCAAGCCGCGAGCCTTCGGAGCCGATGCCAAGAGTTCCCCGAGCCAAGGCCCCGGAACGGCCAACCTCGTTCCGGCTAATACCGTCCTAGCCAATCCGCAAAAGGAAGCCGCGAAGTGACCGCCGCGGACTCTCGATCGAATCGCGCCCAGTCTGTTGGAGGTTTAAGACCCCGCAAGGGGCAGCAACCATGAACCCCGGCCCGCACATCCGCATCGAGATGCTCAGCAACCCTATGTACCTCAGCGGGGCCCGCGAGCTGGTCTCCGCTGTGGCTCGGCGGCTAGGTTTCAATGATGCCAACTGCTCGCAGATCGCCCTCGCCGTGGACGAGGCCCTCTGCAACGTCATCCGCCATGGCTACGACCGCAAGGCCGACCGTCCGATCTGGCTCAGCCTCTGGCCGCTCGAGGGCTCCGCGCACGGCACCCTTGATGGCGGGCAGCAGGGGCCGATCACCGCCGCGATCAAGATCGTGATCGAGGACGAGGCTCGTCAGGTTGAACCAGCCCGGATCAAGGGCCGCGACCTCGAAGACGTCAAGCCCGGCGGGCTGGGCGTTCACATCATCAAAGAAGTCATGGACGAGGTTCGGTACGAAAAGCGTGAGGGGGCGGGGATGAGGCTGACGCTCGTGAAGCGGCAGGCGATCCCCGCGAAAGAATGCGGGACAAACCTTCAACCGGCCGGGGCAAAGGCCCCGACGGCGTGAGAGGGATCAAAGATGGCGGGCGCACATTCGTTGGAAGTTCAGGTCGAGCACCGCGGTGACATCGCGATCGTTGCGCCGCAGGGCGAGATCGCGTACACCGAGGCCACCGTCTTTCGGAACGCGATGAAGAAAGTCACCGAGGTCAAGCCCGCGCGGATCGTCGTGGACCTGGGCCGCGTCGATTACATGAACACGCCGGGGCTGGCTGTGCTCGTCGAGGCGCTGCAGTCGGCCCGCAAAAGCAAAACCCGCCTGGTGCTTTGCAACATCAATCCCAAGGTCAAAGCCATCTTCCAGATCGCGCGGCTCAACACCGTCTTCGAGATGACCGAGACGCTCGAACTCGCGCTCGCGTGAGGGCAGGTTTGATTGACGGCGTGAGCGACTTTTGCTCACGATTCCGTGTTCTCCAGGTAAAACCTGCGCCCGTGGACGCCGCAACGAAGCGTTTCCGGAGGTCCGGGTGTTTGGTCAATCACGCGACAACTTGATGGAGTGCGGACGGGGCGTCCGGGATCGGCCCGAGTGGGATCGGCCCGGGGCAGTTCTTATGAACCCTGGCCGTTCGCTTTGACATCGGTGACCTTCGCGTCGGCAAGGATGTACAGCCCGACAAGCCAGTCCCCGGCCAGGTACGGCTTGACGCTGAACTTGCCCTCGACCGAGCCGTAGCTCGCCAGACGCTGCTCCTTGGTGACCGTCTCTTTCAGATGCACCTCGATGGCGTCGTAGGGCGTGGGGGGCACGCCGATACAGCAGCCGTCCCACTGGTTGAGCATCGACAACAGCTCGCGCGGCTGCTCGACGAACATCGGGTACGCGACGTACCCGGTGAGACGGACAATCTTGCCCTCGAACATCGTCAACCGATCCGGCAGCTTCTTCTTGCCCACGCGCGGGTCGTAGGATTCGCTGATGGACGTGAGGAGTTCCCAGGAAAGCTGATACGGGGCCTCAGCGGTGCCCGAGCCCTTGACCGTGAAGCGGTCGTCGATGAGGAGCGAGCCGTCGTCCTTCTTCGTGACCTTCGCGGCTGGCGCCTCGGCCGGTGGTACGGCCAGCTTGGTCTCCGCTTTGATCTCCGGCTTGATGTCTGATTTATCCTCCGGCTTGGTTTCCGACTTCGCTTCGGAGGCCGCCGCGAGCGTCGTCGTCGCATCAGTTGTGGTCGGCGTCGTCGTGGAGTAGGACTTCGGCTCTGCGGTCGCAACCTCTGCGATCGGCGTGGCCTCGGCCTTGGCTTCGACCTTCGCAGGGAGCGCCGGTGTGATGGGCTTTGTCAGGGTCTGGTCGTGGGCCGGTTCAGGCAGTGAGACCGCGAGCGCTTGGTCGTTGGCTGGCGCAGCGGCTGGCTTGGACGACGCAACCCAGACGGCGACCGCTCCGCACGCAAGCAACCCGATGATGAACCAGAAAACACGCATGAGAACCTCCGATTGCCGGGCCACGACCGCTGGCCCAATGGTGTACCTCTGAGGAATGATGCCGGTTCGAAAGTGAGGCCTTGAAATGGAGGCCAAAGCCTCTGATTTCGTGCTCCAGGCCACTGTAGAAACTGTATGCGGACGCAGTTCTGTTCGCCGAACGGACAGTCTCGGTTGAGTTCATCCGCAGGATCACCCGAGAGGCTTGAGGTTTTTAGCCACAGGCGTTCGGTACGCCATGAGCGCGGGGATGAATCCTGCGAGCACCCCTAGGGCGATGGTGGCGACGACGACCAGCATCGCGACCTCGGGCGAGAGCAGCGGTTCGATAACCAGGCCGAGCCGGTCGCGCATGATCGCGGTGACGATGCGGACGCCCAGCAGGCTGATGACGAGGCCGAGGATCGCGCCGAGAACGCCGACCAGGGCGGACTCGGTGAGGACGAGCCCGAAGATGCGAGTCTGGCTCGCGCCGAGGACTCGCAGCACGGCGATCTGGCGGCGGCGCTGCTCCATCGAGTTGTAAAGCGCGAGCATGATGGCGATACCGCTCGACGCCATCACGACCCCGGCCATGCCGACAAGGATCTGGTCGATGTTGCCGACGATACTGAACAGTCTCGTGATCTCCTGGTTGGGCTGCGCGACGGTGATGGTGGGGTCGCGGCGGAGCATGTCGAAGATCTGTGGCAGGTTCGCGGGCGAATCCGAGCCCTCGCGGGTGATAAGGCGGAGGTAGAGCCCGGTGACTTTGCGGTCCTCGTCGGTGATGTCGGCGAGCGTCATGGGCGGTTCGTGGTGGGCCTTGTGATCGTGGTCGTGATCGTGGTCGTGGTCGTGGTCGTGATCGGCGTGGTCGTGATCTTTCGATGAGTCCGAAGCGTGCTCGGCGCGTTCGCGGCGGTCGAAGGCGTGGATGATCCAGGTGCTGTTGAGGTTGGTGAAAAGGGCGCGGTCGTGAGCGCTACCCGTCGGTTCGAGGATGCCAACGACAGTGTACTTGAACTCGCTGTGAACGTGGCCTGGCGCTGGTCCGGGCTGAGCGTCCTTGGACGCTCCGGTATCTCGCGAGCCGCCCGCGCCGTGGGTGAGCGCGATCTGATCGCCGAGCTTCAGGCCTGTGGTTGCGGCCGCACGCGCGCCGAGCACGACCTGCCACTCGGTATCGAAGAACTTCCCACTCGCCAGCTTCCACGGTTCTTTGGGCACCGGTTGGAACTTCGTGAAGAACTCAGGGGTCGTGGCGAGAACCGGGTTGCCCTGGTAGGAATCGCCGAGCTGAGTAGGGACGGCAAAGTCAAGCGGGAACTTCGCGGCGATTTCTTGGTACTTCGACCACGCGATCGGGCGGCGCGGCGGGTTGGCGTAGAAGATGCCGTTGAGGATCGAGACGAGCGGGCTGGCGTCGGCGCTGACGAGCAGGTGCATGTTTCCCGAGCCGCGCTCGAACGCTCGGCGCCCCGAATCACGCATCATCAGCAGTACCAGCATCAACGCCACCGCGACGGCCACCGTGACGACGGTGGTGATCGTGGAGAACAGACGGGCGCGAAGGCTTCGGAGGATGATGGTCCAGTCGGTCATAGAGTTGCTCATCGCGCGGCCTCCTGAGTTGCTTGGGCGTTGAGGTCGCGGAGCGAGATGCGGCGCTCGAATCTTGAGGCCATCGCCGGGTCGTGGCTGACGCACAGGAGTGCCGCTCCGATCGAGCGACAGGTCTGCTGGATCAGGTCCATCGCGCCGCCCGCGTTCTCAGGGTCGAGGCTCGCGGTGGGCTCGTCGGCAAGGATGAGCGCGGGCTTGCAGGCGATGGCACGGGCGACGGCCACGCGTTGCTGCTGCCCGACGCTGAGACGGTCAGGGTCAGAGTCGGGCTTGTCGATACCGAGTTGAGCGAGGAGTTGCAACGCCGTAGCGCGGTGTTGAGATGGTGGGATCGAAGAGAACATCAGTGCCGCCATAACGTTCTCGCAGGCGCTGAAGCCGTGAAGGAGATTGAAGGTCTGGAAGATCATGCCGGTGGTTCGGCCGCGGTGCAGGTCACGCTTGGCGCGCGACAGCGACGCGAGGCTGACGCCAGCGACCTCGATCGACCCTTGCTGGATGTCGAGCAACCCGGCGACGAGTTGAAGAAGCGTGCTCTTGCCCGATCCCGAGCCGCCGGTGAGGAGAGTTTGCTCGGCGGGCGCGAGTTTGAAGTCGAGGATGTTGACGGTCCACTGCTTGTCCGCCGTACCGGGGTATTGGAACTTCAGGCTGCGGATGTGGAGCGCGAGAGTGGTGCTCATGGGTGAGCAAGGCTAGGGCGGTCGAGATGTTGAGACTGCGTTCGCGTTCTTACCGCAGATCGGCGATCGCGAGTCCAGCGAGGCAAAGAGGAAAAACCCGGCGTCGGTTTGATTCGACGCCGGGCCATGGGCAACCTGTCTCTCCTCAGATCAGGTGCCCGAGAGCTTTATTCGCGTGAACAACTCAGGCGCGACGACGGCGCGACGCGAACACCCCGAACGCGCCAAGAACCGCGAGCGAGGTGGGTGCCGGGACGAGCGTGTCGCGGACCCATTGAATCGCGGCTTCATGCTGGGCAACGGGCTGGTTCCAGTTGAAAACGAGCCAGAACGGGTCCGTGGTTTGGAGCCCGGCGCTGCTCGTGAGTTCGAGTTCCAAGAGGAAGATTCCGTCGTCGTGCGGCGTGTCGAGGTAGTAGCTCGGGTGCTCGTGCAGCCCGCCGAGCAGATCGGTTTGGACCTGCGGGCCGACGACCAGAGAGTCGGTCAGCGATGAGGTCCAGGTGTTGGGCCCGTATTCGAGCGTGATGGTGGAAACGGAGTTGGTGAGGAAGTCCGCGCCATTCCAAACGCGGACGACCTTACGGATGTTGACGCCGATGAAGCTGCTGCTCGGGAGCGTTCCATCGGGAACCTGGAACCCGGGCTCGTCAGTGAAGACGCTCGGGCCGACGCCGAAGAACTCGCTCTGGAAGACTCGGTCGAGGGTGCTCGCGCCGCCATTCTCGGGGATGGCGGCCGTGAACATTTTGCCGGCGCTGATCTGGATCGACACGTCGTCGGCCAGTGCCTGACCCTGGAGTGCGAAGATGGACGCGAGGACGGTTGCGGCCGAGGCCGCGGATTGGAACAGACTCTTCATGATGATCTCTCCTGAGTTCGAACAACAAGAACAACATTGATAAAACAAACAACAAGGGAACAACGAGTGACGACCGGTGTAAGGTTGGTTGGCGCGGTATCCTCCTCCGATTTTTCAAGAATGAGCGAGATTTAGCCTGTTTTTACCAACGTGAGGCGGTCGTTGTGGACGAGCGATAGGCGTCGGGCTTGATGACCTATTTGCCCAAGTCTGGATGTCTGAGGTTGGTTGCGAGCCAACCTCATGGTGAACTATGCGTGCGGGCGTGCGTGATTAGCAACCAGATTCGAAGGCCGCAACGAAGGCGTCAAAGTCGTCGCCGGTGACGAATCCGTCGCCGTCGAAGTCGGCTTCGAGACCCCCGCCCTCGAACGCGGCAACATAGGCGTCAAAGTCGTCGCCGGTGACGAATCCGTCGCCGTCGAAATCGCTCGCGCACCCGAGGAGGTTGTTCTCCACCCAGGTGTACGCGTCGTTCTGATCGGAGACGGAACCGTTCTGATTGAAGACGATGAAGAATGGTTTAGATTCGGCGAGGCCCGAGACAGTGGCCCAGAGTGTTGCTTCGAAGAGGTAGATTCCTGTTGAGGTAGGGGCGAGGAGCGTGTAACCGAAGTGGTGATGGAACTCGCCGTCGGAGGAGACGGCGAGCGAGAAACCTAGAACGGGCGTATCGGTAAGGGGTGTCAGGATCGGGCCGAAGGGCCCGAGCCTGACCTGGATGCGTTCGGGCGGGACGGTGTTAAAGTTTGATCCGCCCCACTTGCGAAGGGCCGACTGGATGGTGAAACCGATCTTGCTTGGGACGGGCCACTGGTCTGGGCCGGAATCAAACCCGGGGTCGTTGGTGAAGTTCGGTGCTTCGCCGAACGTGGCGATGAACACGCGCACGCCCATGGTGACCTGGCCGGTTGTGGAGTTAGCCAGCCCGGTCTGGACCCGCATGCTCGTCGAGTTTGGACGAACAACGATATCGCCAGCGTGGATCTGAGCGTGGGCGTTGAGAGCGAGGGCGAGTGTGGTGGTGATGGACATCAAGAATGATCTGGTGCGATGGTTCATGGTTGGAGCTCCGTGAGTGGGAGATGGTGTTTGAATGAGGCTGGATCAGGATCAGGAGAGAGAAGGAAGAGAGACGGGTTGAAAAACTGATCTCAAGGCAGTGAGTCGTTTCGGAACGAGGTCAGCGCTGTTTGGCGTCTGGCCAGAACTTGTTTCTGTCATAATCCGTGTACACGTCGCCGAACTTGCGCGTACCGGCATGGCCGTCGATGAATCCGTAGTTGGCGAGTGACACGGTGGAGTTTGGTGGGCCGCCGTTGGCGTTGATCTCGAGTTCCTGACCAGCGATTTTCGAGGCGCTTTCTGGGCCGTTGTCCGCCCAGCCCTCGGCGTGGACGTGGTCGGCCTTGGCAAAGTCGCTGCCGGTGTGGCCTTCGTTCATGAGCAGGAAGTGGACAACCTGGTCGGGCGCGTTGATTTTCGAGAGCCGGTCGTAAGGCTCACGCTTGAGATCGAAGCCCGGGTTCTTGCTGCGCGTGACGTAGTTGTTGAGCCCGTAGCTCGTCCAGCGCGCCACGTTCTTAAGATCGGGCGTGAGCCCCGAGTTGAGTTGATCCAGGAGCTGGTTAAGCGTGAGCCCGGTGCTCTCGCCGCCCTCGGAGGTCGGCCATTGCGGGCTGTTGTCCCCGGGAGAGTGCAGCGCGAGCGGCGTGCCGAAGTACTGCGCCAGCGTGAAGGGCCAGGCGCGTTTGACACCAGCAACGGAGGCGACCCCGCCGTGGGCGAGCCCGGCGTCGATGAAGAGTTCTTTGTTGGCATTCATATAGAGCGTGTGGGCCGATTCGAGCTGGTGGATGTTGCTGAGGCACTTGAGCGTGCGAGCGGTGCGCCGGGCCTGAGAGAGTGCCGGGAGGAGGACGCTGACCAGGATCGCGATGATGGCGATCACGACCAGCAGTTCGATGAGAGTGAAGGCGCGAGAGTTGCGAATGGACCGGGGCATGAATGCTCCCAACTCGGGCGCAGACGCGGCGTGAAGAATCGCGCGGCGGGCAGGCCTTGATTGGTGGAGAGGTAATGAAGTTCGCGGTGGAACGCCCGAGCCTCGGGCTCACGGCGAGAGGCCGGATCGAACCCGACGCGCCATCGCGAGGTTCGCTGCACGGAACAACAGGCCCGGAGTCAGGCCGGTTTTATGCGACGTACATCGGAGGCCCGCGCGGGGCGGCGAGCGCCCGGAACTCGAACGAAATCGCACGCTGGGTCGTCGCGACCTCAACGGCACCGACCGCTGTCCATCCGAAAAACTCAAGCGACGTCACGTGTGGTACGGCCCACGCCACGGTCATCAGGAGAATCTTGCAGGTTTGGCAATCTAAAGGATCGTGGTGGCTGCGGTGGCTGTGCTGTTCGGGTGAGGGCCGCGCCGTGCGATCAGAGCAGACCGCACTTTCACGGCCTAGATCGGACGAGCAGGCGCGGTCCGCATGGTTTGCGGCCTGACTCGACGCGAACTCGGCCTGTTGCCAGCAATCACGAGAGTCTTCGCTCACCAAGTGAGCCAGCAACGGGACGCCCTGAATCGCCCAGCCCATGCACAGAAGCAAAGCGGCCCAAAGCGTGACAGCACCCCGCGTTCGTTGGCGAGCGGGAACACGAGGGAGAGAGTTGCGAGAATGGCGAGTTCGGCGTGAGGTCATAGGGTGAGAACGTGCTCTCAGTATCAAGAATAGCAAGCGACACGCGGCGATGCAAGAGGGAATTTGGACGGTAATTGAAAAAGTGGGTCAGCGGGAAAAAATGGTGGCTGGAAGAGGGGCAGAGGGGAAGTCGCTCGGAGAGCCGACCTACTAGAGAGCAGACCAATAGAAAAGGCTTGAACGACCTTGCGATCGTTCAAGCCCTGAGGAGAGAGAGTCCGTGAAAGTTCGGCGGATCGATTCTAAACAGAGAGAGAGAGAGAGAAAGAGTCCGCTTACGCCACTGTCGCAACCAGCGGCCGCGTCTCCACGCGAGCCACCATCGCGTTGGGAAGCTTCGACAGACCAGCCTGGATCGCGATGCGAGCCAGCTCCACGCGGTTCGTGGCCTTGAGCTTGGTGCCCAGCGAGACGCGGTGCCATTCGATTGTCTTCACCGAGCGGTGCAGTTCGCGGGCGATGTCCGCCGTCGAGAGCCCGTCGCCGATCAGCTTCAGAATCTCAGTCTCACGGTGCGTCAGCGTCGAGAGCGAGCCCTGGTCGTCCACCGCGCCGCGGATCACTTCCGTGCTGTCGCTGGGCGTGCGTAGCGAACGCGAGCCAGCCGTGAACACCATGAGCACCAGCGGCGAGCCGCCCGGCCCGATCACGCGGCGCATCACGGTCCGGTTCCACGAACCATTCACCATGCCGTCGAGCGCGACTGACTTGCCCGTCGTCGCGACGTTGCGCACAAAGGTCAGCCGCTCGTTGGCGAAATCAATCGGGTAGAACTCCTGGTAGTTTCGCCCCAGGATCGGCCCGCCCGCGCTGTTGATGAGCGTCAGGGCCAGGTCGTTGGCGAACGCGATCTTGCCGCTGGGTTCGAGCACGAGCACCGGGCTGTCGGTGTCGGCGATCAGCGCGGTCAGGATCACCGCGTTCTCAGTCCCGAGCAGCGAGGCGAGCAAGCGCGCGTCGTTAGGCTCGGCCAACGTCGCTCCCTGGATTCCACCGATTTGCATGTTGGTCATTGGTGCCCTCAGATCTTGGTCGCACGAGAACTCGTGCGACGTACCCAGCGGCGGGGCTGGCGTCGTGCCCGGTGTTCGTTCCGTGAACACCCTCGGACGCCCTACATTCGATACACCCCGCAACTCTGCTGGTGACATCGGCCGCAAACGTCCTATACCCCCAGCCCTTGACGACATCGGGGTTTATCCCCCACACCAGCCCCGGGGAGCAACGTCCCGGTTCTCTCCATGGAGTTCGCTGCTAAGTACCCGAGATCGCAAGTGGTTATACTCTCAGCCCGTGGGGTTACGTCTTGCAATTATCGGTATCTGCGGCGGGCTCGGATCCATCGTGCGCTTCCTGATTTCTCTTGCCGCCTCACGTATCGCTGGTGAAAAAGCGCCGTGGGGCACCCTGGCGGTGAACGTGCTGGGGTGCTTTCTGGCCGGAATCGTGCTCTATTTCAGCGTCGATCGCCCGACGTTCTCGCCCAACTTGCGGGCCGCGATCATGACCGGGTTCCTAGGCGGGCTGACGACCTTCTCGGCCTTCGGCTACGAAACGGTCCTGCTCGGGAAGGAGCGGCAGTGGGGGATCGTCGCGCTAAGCGTCGCCGCCAACGTCTTTCTGGGGATCGCGGCCGTGCTCCTGGGGCGCGAGGCCGCGCGGCTCGTCACCTCTTGAGTCCCGCTCTGTCTTCGATTCCGAACGAATCTTTTTTCCACGACCTCTCACAACAGATTCCACGAGAACCCATGACCGACCCCGCACCTTCTGATCGCACCATGATGAATCACTTGCCTGCCGACAACGGCCACGAAGTTGGATCGCGCACCGTCGAGCCCGTCTCGCGGCCTCTTGCGACCGATCCCATGCCCCCGACCAGCCCGGGCGGGCCGCCGTGGGTGAAGCCGACGCATATCGAAGAACAGAAGTTGCTCATCGGACCGCGGTCACGCCGCTCGGAACTCTTGCGCGCGATCCGAATCTTCATCGAGTTCATCCGCGGGTTCCGCGCCCTGCACTTTGTCGGCCCCTGCGTCACCGTCTTCGGCTCGGCACGATTCCCCGAGAACCACCGGTATTACAAGCTCGCCCGCGAGATGGGAAAACGGATCGCGGATATGGACCTGACGACCATGACCGGCGGCGGACCCGGGATTATGGAGGCCGCCAACCGCGGGGCGCACGAGGCTGGCGGCAAGTCCATCGGGTGCAACATCAAGCTTCCTATGGAGCAGAGGCCCAACCCCTACGTTGATCGCTGGATCGAGTTCAAGTACTTCTTCGTGCGCAAGGTGATGCTCGTCAAGTACTCCTACGCCTTCGTGGTACTGCCCGGCGGCTTCGGCACGCTCGACGAAGTGTTCGAGACCGCGACGCTCGTCCAGACCGGCAAAATCAAGCACTTCCCGATCGTGTTGATGGGAGTCGAGTTCTGGCAACCCATGATGGACTACCTGCGCGAGAAGTTCCTCAAAGAAGGAACCATCGGGCCCGAAGACCTCGACATGCTCACGCTCACCGACTCACCCGACGAAGCGGTCGCCGCCATCGTCGCCGGCCTCTCACGCCACATCGCGGACCTCAAGCGCGACAAGCCCAAGCGGAAATGGTGGTTGGGAGAAAAATAGATCGACGCCTTCGCAAGCCGCACCATCTATCCGGTGCCACCACGTTCAAAGTGAGGCACGACCGATTAGTCCACGCCCTGCGCCGCCAGCCAACGCTCCGCGTCCAGCGCAGACTGGCACCCCATCCCCGCGGCCGTCACCGCCTGGCGGTACTCGGCGTCCGCGACATCGCCCGCCGCAAAGACGCCAGGGATATTGGTGTGGCTGTGCCGCTTGTGCAACGCGACGTAACCTTTCTCATTGAGCTCGATACCGGCGCCCTTAAGGAAAGAGGTCGCTGGCGTGTGACCGATGGCGATGAACAGCCCGCGCACGTCGAGCGTCGATTTTTCGCCCGTCACGGTGTCTTCGAGCATCACGCCGCTGATCTTCTCGTCGCCCAGCACGTCGACCACAGCCTTGTTCCACAGCACCTTCGCGTTGGCCCTGGACATGTAGCGCTGCTGCATAACCTTGGACGCGCGGAACGAATCGCGGCGGTGGATGACGTAGACGGTGCTGGCGAACTTGGTGAGGTACGTCGCCTCTTCCATGGCCGTGTCGCCGCCGCCGACCACCGCCAGCGGCTGACCGCGGAAGACCGGCAGCGCGCCGTCGCACACCGCGCACGCCGAAACGCCGCCGCCCGTGGTGGCGAGACGCATCTCGTTGGGAAGCCCGATCCAGTTGGCCGTCGCGCCCGTGGCGAGGATGACCGCGCGAGCTTGCACAGCCTTCCCCTCTGACGTGTGAAGCACGTGCGGCGTCGCGGGGTCGTGCGAGAACTCGCACCGCTCGATATCCTCGCCGACGACCTTGGTCCCGAACCGCTCGGCCTGCTCCTGGAACTTGGCCATCATCTCCGGGCCCATGATCCCGTGCGGAAACCCGGGATAATTCTCAACCTCGGTGGTCAGCATGAGCTGCCCGCCCGGCAGCACGATCGACGGCGTCTGCTTGGGCACGCCGGCATAGCACACCGGGTCGAGCTGGGCTCGCGCCGCGTAGATCGCGGCCGTCCAGCCCGCGGGGCCCGAACCGATGATGATGAGTTTGTGGATCGGGTCGGTCGCTGAGACGGGCATGGCTTGGCCTTTGTTGGTCGGTGCGCTCGAGTCCCTGCGCGGAGAGAGTGCTGTCTGAACTACTTTAGATCGCCCTTGTCGATTTGATACTGCCGGAAAAGCGACTTGATCGGCGGCCAGATCAAGTAATCTGCGCCGAGCACGCGCGCGGACGTGTTCTGAACCTTGGATGCGTAGTTCTTCGCGCCGTCACTGCCAGCCGAATAAATAATGAATTGGTCCTGCTTGAACTTCAGGTCAAAGTTCGCCTGGTCGGGCATGAAGATGCTGATGGTGTGCGGCTTGGGCTCCTCGCGAGGGCCGAACGTCTGGTCGCGGATCGGCACGAAGTATTCCAGCGGCGGCACAGCCCCGCGCCCGCGATTCGGGTTGAACGGGTCCGCCTCGAACAGCTTTACCCAGCGCGGCCGCACCGACGTGATCTGCGGCGGGAACGACTTGGTCGCGTAGAAGTAACCCATCACACCCAACGCCGCCCGCGTGCCCGCGACCTCGGTCCTCAGGACCTGCCGCAACTTGAACAAGTCGTCGATCGGCGGCAGCGTCTCGGCCAGCACCGCGTACGACCCGCGGTCCAGCGTACTCGCGTACGACGGGGTGTCCAGCCGTCGATTGAACGCCTCAAGGTCCCAGCGCCCGGCCCAGTCGTTGTAGGGCTTGGGCAGCTCGTCGTTCATGTCAAACCAGCCCTTCTGACGCGGAATGATCGACTGCCACTTGGCCGATTCGCTGAAGAGCCGCAGCGGGCGGTCCGTGCTGCCCAGCGCGGCCATGGTCGTCGCGAAGGTCGTGGTGTTCACGCCAGCACGATTGACGAAAACCCGACCCATGAGCTGCTCGGCCCCGATGCGATCGCCCGCGGGCAGCCGGATCCTTGCGATGTTCAGCGGCCCCTTCTCAGGGTCCAACCGCTCGATCAGCCCAGGTAGCTCGTCGCTAGCCTTGGCCGACAAGCCTTGCTTGGCCTTGGAATCGAGGTACGTGATGTCGCGCATCCGCTCGACAGACGCCGTGATGGCGCGCACGCCCCAATCGATCTCTTTATAAAACTGTCGATCCGCGATCTGGCGCGCAAAGACCGCGAAGTCCGCGAGCACCGTCAGCCCGCCCATCGTGTCGCCAGCGTCGCTCCGCCGCATCGCCTCGACGTGCACCAGGTTCTGCATCGCATCGAGCGCGGGTAGGAACAAGAAACGAGCCCCCGACAGCGTGGCCGGGTCGCCTAGGTCGGTGTACAGCTTGGCGCGAACCAGGTCGATCGGCACGCCCTCCACGCCGTAGGGCTGTCCGAAGACCATCGACTTCTGGATGTCGGTCTCTTTCACGAGCCCCGGGAGCGCATCAAGCACGGCCTTCTGAGGCCCCGCCTCGGCCCAGGCCTTGGCCTCGGCCCAGCCTGACGAGGCAGGGATCAGCGATCGCGCCGAGTCAAGCGTGCCCGCCGACTTCGGGGCTGGCGCCATCTTCGCCAGCAGCGGCAGCAGCACCAGATCGCTCCGCCGGGCCTGGCTGATCTCCGCGAACGCTTTATTGGCCTTGTCCACAAACTCGTCGGCCCGAGCCAATGGCAGCGGCCCGGCCGCCAGCAGCGACCCCGCCAACATCAGCCCGGCCAAGCCTTGGTTCCAACGAACGAAATTCTCAGCAATCTTCAAAGTTGACATGCCGCGGATGGTAGCAAATCGGGCGAGTTCATTCCTGCGATCACGAACCGCCCTCGCTTCAGCCCTTGGGCCCGGCCGCACGCACGCCCTCGGGCATCTCAAACTTCGCGTCATTCTCCCGGAACAGCTTGGCCAGCTTCGTCGCCTGCGCGTCGTAAGCGGCCCCGTCCTTCCAGGTATTCCGCGGGTTGAGCACTTCCTTGGGCACGTCGTGAACCACCTCGGGCAACGGCAGCCCGAACACCGGGTCGGGCGTGTACTTCACCTTGGCCAGCGAACCGTCCAGAATCGCCGTCACCATCGCGCGAGTGTACTTGAGGCTGAACCGCTTGCCCACGCCATAGGCACCGCCGGACCAGCCCGTGTTCAGCAGCCACACGTTCACGCTGTGCTTCTTGATTTTGTCCGCCAGCATGTGCGCGTACTCGATCGGAGGCCTGGGCAGGAACACGCCGCCAAAGCACGGCGAAAAGTTCGGCTGCGGCTCGGTCACCCCCGCCTCCGTCCCCGCCAGCTTGCTCGTGTACCCGTTGATGAAGTAGTACATCGCCTGCTCGGGCGTCAGCTTCGACACCGGCGGCACCACGCCGTACGCGTCGGCCGTCAGGAAGATCACGTTCTTGGGGTGCCCGCCCATGCTGGGGATTACAGCCCCGTCGATATAATCAACCGGGTACGTGACGCGCGTGTTCTCGGTCAGCTTGGCCGAGTCATAGTCCGGCTTGCGCGTCACCGGGTCGATCACCGTGTTCTCCAGCACCGAACCGAAGCGGATCGCGTTCCAGATCTCCGGCTCGCCTTCCTTCGAGAGCTTGATGCACTTGGCGTAACACCCACCCTCGAAGTTGAACACGCCCGAGTTGGACCACCCGTGCTCGTCGTCGCCGATGAGCGCACGGTTGGGGTCGGCCGACAGCGTCGTCTTTCCCGTGCCCGAGAGCCCAAAGAAAAGCGCCACGTTGGTCGGATCTTTCTTGTCCACGTTGGCCGAGCAGTGCATCGGGAACACGCCGACCTCGGGCATGTCGTAGTTCATCGCGTAAAAAATGCTCTTCTTGATCTCGCCCGCGTACTCGGTGCCGAGGATGACCACCATCTTGCGCGAGAGCGACTGCGCGATCAGCACCGGTCCCTTGACGCCGATCGCCTTGGCCTCGTCGGGCGTCAGGCGGCGCTTGCCCGCGTTGATGATGGTCCAATCCGGCTTGAAGCTCGGCTCGGTCGCGCCGACCAGCGTCCCCGCGTTCCCCGCCGCGCCCCCCGCGGCCTGGCTCCCTTGCTTGATAAACAACGTCGACGCGAACAGCGCGTGCCAGGCCTGCTCGGCCACCACCCGCACGCTTAACCGATACTTCGAGTCCGCCCCCGCGAAGCCCTCGAACCCGAATAGTTTGCCCTTACCGTTGAGGTGTTCGACGGCGATCGTGGTCGCCAGATCAAACCCGGCTGGCGTGATCGGCTGGTTTACCTTCCCCCACCAGATCTTCGAGTGGATCGCCGGAACGTCCTCGAGGAACTTATCGTTGGGCGATCGGCCCGTGCGATCGCCCGTGTTGCACACCAGCGCCCCGTTGGCCGCCAGCTTCCCCTCGCCCGCCGAGATCGCCAGCTCGATCAGATCGGGGGACGACAAGTTGACGTGAAAACGCTCGGCCGTAAGTTTCAGGGCGTCAAGGTGGCTGGGCATCGGGATCCTCTCCTTTGAGAACACGCGGCACGCGACACACGCGGAACAGAGAATTTACCACGCCGCGGCGCTCAGGTGGGAGGAAAGCGTAGCGAACAGCACGCCACAAACCCAACTTTCAAAGACCGTCTCGTTGCGACGCTTCGTTTCAACGTCGGCATGCAACGGCGCTGGAACAAACGTTCCAAGTTTCGTATCGGCGTGAGGTCGCTGTTCACTTTGGACGTACGGCATCCGCCGCGTCTGGCGTCAACGACGGCGCGAGCCGTTCGGGCCCGGCCGGGCTCGCGCTGGTCCGTTCCACGTACTTCCGAAACACTCGCCGAACCAGATCACCGTACCGCGGCGGGACCGCCTGCTGCTCGACCGACCTTTCGGCCCCGGCGGCCGCACTCTTGAAACGCTCCGCCACCGTGAAACGCTCGCGCGCGGTCGTCGAACCACTCGCATCGGGCGGGCCCGACCATGTCGAGATTACCGTTTCGGGCTCCGTGCCAATTCGATCCCTCGAGGGCTTGGGCCGGGCGTCGAGAAGCTGGGTCTTTCTCTCGCCAGCGTCCCGTGGCGGCTGGCGATCGTCCCGAACTTGAGGCGTACCGCCGCGATTACCTGGCTGCGACGATGACGGGTCAGAAGAGGAACCGAGTGAGGTACCACTCGAGGAACCAGACGCGGGATCCGAGGCGGAACCGGGCGGTTGCTCCGAGGACGAATCAGCCGGAGAGTCTTTGCCAGATTGACCACCAGATTGACCACCAGATTGACCGCCAGATTGACCACCAGATGGACCACCAGATTGAGCACCAGGTTGAGAATTGGGCTGTGAACCTCGCTCATCTCTGGGCTCACCCCCGGGCTCGGCGTTCTGCGGCTCAGCCTTGGGGTCTTTCTGCATTTCCTTCTGCAAGTCGCGCGCGAGCTGTTCGAGTTTTTCGCGCTGCTCCGGGCTTGCGTTCTCGAGCATCTCTCTTGCCCGCTCGCGCATCTCGCGGGCGCTCTGGGAATTGTTGCGCGCGCGGTCCGGCTTGGCACCGAGTTCTTTGAGCTCCTTGGCCAGCCGCTCCATCGCGGTTTTTTCGCCAGGGTCGGCCGAGGGGATCGAGCCGGGCGATTTACCAGGTTTGGAGAGATCAGGGTTGGGCTCATCACGTTTGGACTGATCAGGTTTGGACTGATCGGAGTTCGACTTATCAGATTGAGTTTTTCCGGATCTGGGCGCTTCCGGCTTGTTGGTTTGCTCACGGCCGTCCGAGCCCGCGAGCTTGCCGTTGTCAGGCTTGGGCTCGTTCTCTTTGGCGACTCTGCTTTCGGTCTCCTCGTCGTTCTTGCGGCTGTCCTCACGCGTGCTTTTCTCGGCTCCGCGTTCGTCGCCCTGACGCTCGTTGTCGTTCTCGCGATTCTCCCGCCTTTCGTTGCTGTTCTTCTTCTCCCCGCTATCGCTGGTCGGCTGAGGATCGGAGGCCGGCTTCGATTCAGATTTCTTCGGCTCGCTCTTGCCAGCCGACTTGTTCTCGGCGAGCTTCGTCGAATCACGAGAGTCCTTCGAGCTTTCAGAGTCCTTCGAGCCCTCAGAGCTCTTCGTCGAACGCTTCTCGTCATTCGTACGCGAGTCTTCCGCAGGACGATCTTGTTGAGGTGGCTTTGAAGCGGCCGAATCTTCAGAGGGTTTCTCGTTCTTGAGTTCCTCCGCGGCTTCCTTGATCGCGCGCGCCAAGCGTTGAGAATCGCTTTTGGCGCCATTCTTCTTTTCGGTCGCGTCGTCACGAGCGGTCTTGGGCGGTTCCGAAGCGCCCTGAGCTTCAGGAGGTTCGGAGTCGCTTCGCTCGAGGTTCTTTTCGGCGTCCGCACGTGAGCCCTGAGGTACGGCCAGCGTTGTGGCTGGTTCGAGATTCTTCTTCTCAGACCTCGCGTCGTTTGTCGATGTGCTGCCCTGCGCTTGCGTGCTTGCGGGCGGAGTCTCCGGCGCCTTCTCGGCTTGCGTCCGATCTAGTTCTTTTCCGAGTTCAGCCAGATCGTCCGCGAGCGCCAGGCGCTGCTCGAGGTTCATGCCCTGAGAGTCCTTGGCTGCTTGCTCGGCGGCCTGGGCGGCGCTCGCAACATCACCCGCCGCGAGAGCACGCCGGATCGCTGAAATATCGCCCGGCTTCGTTTCATCGGAGCCAGCATCGGCGGGCGGCGTCTCGCGCGCGCGAGCGGCCTCGGCCAGCGCACGCCGAGCACGATCGAACTCCTCCACGTCGGTTCGGGCTTGATCTTCAAGACGTTCGGCAACACGATCGACCGCTTGGGCCGAGCGCGACGCGGCCTCGGCCGGGCTGAGGCGCTCCGCGGAAAGCTCACGTTGGATGTCCTCGAGCGCCGCGAGATCGCGATCGCTCGCGCCGAGGGCGTTTGCCGGGGCGGCGTCGCTGACGAGCGGCAAGATCTCAGCAAGTTTGGCCGCCGCGTCTTCACGCTCGCGCGCCGAGGCCTGCGTTTGGATTACATTCGCCAGATTGATTCTCGAAGGCGCCCATACCTCGACGGCAACGCTCGCGGCGATCACCGCCAGCCCAACGAGCCACCAGCGACGAGGCGAGAATGACAGAGCGGAACGCACATCGATCCTCGCGCTCAAGCGCTCTGCGTCCTCGATCGCGACACGCACGAACGGATCTGCCGGAGACGCTTTCGCGAGCTGCAAGGCCGAGGACAGGCGGTCATTGAGCGGGAGCCGAGATTCAAGCTCGCGCGCGGCCCTGATCACCGACCAACGTGAGAGCAGCGCCGAAGCGCTGCCCAGCGCGGACCCGGCGATCGTTGTTATCGCAACGCTCCACCACCACGGCCAGGCGAGCGGCACGAGCTTGCCCAGCACGATCAGGCCCAGTCCCAGCGCTGCTCCGATGATCGCGCCGGTCGCGCCGCGATGGATCGAGGTGTGCAGCCAAGCGCGGTTTGAGACCCGACGCATCAAGGCCCGAGTTTGTTGCAGGGACGCCGTCACGATGAATGGTACGATCGCGAAACGCCGCGCGTTCGGCGAAAGCCAGCGATTCAGGTCGCCGCACAACTTCTAAACCTTCCACGTCCTGCGTCGATCAGAGCAGCGTGCCGCGGAGGATGGACAGGGCCGTGGAGAAGTAGATGATGAGCCCGGTGACGTCCACGAGCGTCGCGACGAGCGGGGCGGAGATCGTGGCCGGGTCGAGCTTGAACTTGCGCAGAATAAACGGCAGCATCGCCCCGCACAGCGTTCCCCACAGCACGATGCCGACGAGCGCCACGCCGACAGTCAGTCCGATCCGGTGATAAAGCCCGCTGATGTCGTAGATCGAGTGAGCACCCTCCGAGACATACGCCTTGTTCGAGTCGTAATTGGCGAAGCCGATCCACTGCCATACGTGAATGCGGAGGAGCCCGATAAGTCCTAGAAGCACGCCAAGAATCGCCCCGCACGCGAGTTCTCTCTTGAGCACCCACCACCACTGCTTGAGCGTGATCTCACCAACGGCCATCGCGCGGATGATCAGTGTTGACGCCTGCGAGCCGCTGTTGCCTCCGCTTGAGATGATCAGCGGAAGGAACAGCGCGATCACCGCAGCCTTTTCGAGCTCCGCCTGGTAGTGGGACATCGCGCTCGCGGTCAACAACTCTCCCAGGAACAACGCCGCAAGCCACCCGCCGCGCTTCTTCACGAGCCTCAAGACCGAGATGCTGGTGTACGGCTCGTCGAGCGCCTCCATCCCGCCCATCTTCTGAATGTCCTCGGTCACCTCTCGCTGCGCAACGTCCGCCACGTCGTCGTGCGTGACGATCCCAAGCAGCGAGCCGCGGCTATCGATCACGGGCAACGCGACCCGGTCATAACGGGTCAGAAGTCGGACCGCCTCTTCCTGGGGCTGGTCGGCCTTGAGCGCCACAAACGAGCGGTTCATGATGCTCTCAACGGTGTGCGTCGGGTCGGCCAGGAAAAGCTGCCGCAACCGCAGGTCGTCGATCAGCACGCCCTTATCGTCAACGACGTACACGACGTTGATGGTCTCTGCGTCGCGTCCGAACTTACGAAGATGGTCGAGCGCCTGCGCGATGGTCCACTCGGGCTTGATGCGGATGTAGTCGGGCGTCATCAGCCGCCCGACGCTGCGCGGCGGATACCCGAGGATCGCCTGCGTCGCCTTGCGGTCTTCGGGGCTGAGCGACGCGACGATACCCTGCGCCACCGCCTCGGGGAGCTCGTCGAGAATGCGGGCGCGGTCGTCGCCGCTCATGCCCTCGATCACGCGCACCGCGTCTTGGCTGCCGAGCTTGCGGATGAGCTGCTCTTGTTTTTCCGGCGCGAGGTAGGTGAACACTTCCGCGGCGTCGTCGCGTTGGAGGAACCGAAAGCCCACGGCCGCGTCCGCCGGTTCGAGCGCGGAGAAGATATCCGCCACGTCCGCAGGGAGCACGTGATGGAGCGCCGCCCGCAGTTCCGCGTACTGCCCGTCGCGGATCAGCTCGCGAACCTCGGGCTCCAGAAGTTGAGCGGTGGGGTTCATGGACATCATCAAAGCCGCGCCCGAAGCGCGAGCCCATCGCGGATCCACAATTTACGCAACTCAATTTTGGCGAAGTCTCGCTCAGACCAGCTTGAGCGCGTAAAAAATCGCCGTGAAAACCAGGTCCGCGATCACCACCGCGACGACGCTCTGGACAACCGTCGAGGTGGTCGCCTTGCCCACCCCGGCCGCACCCCCGCTGACCTTGAGCCCGTTGGCGCACGCGATCAGACCGATGAGCATCCCGAAGATCGTGCCCTTGCCGACGCCGGTCAGGAAATCCACTAGTTTGGCTTGGTCGAGCGTGTTCTGTTTGTACGTCGCGAAGGGGATGTCCAGGATGGTCACCGAGACGATGCACGACGACGCGAGCGCCGCGACGTCGGCGACCACCGCCAAGACGGTCATGCTCACGCAGGTCGCGATCACGCGAGGCACAACCAGGAACCGGACCGGGTCGAGCGCGAGAGCTTCGAGAGCTTCGACCTCCTCGCTCACCACCATCGTCCCGATCTCGGCCGCGATCGACGCCCCCGCAAAGCCCGTGAGCACGACCGCGGCTATCAGCGGGCCCAGCTCGCGCAGCACAGCCACGCTGACGATGTTCGCGACCAGATCCTTCTGACCGAAATCATCGAGCGGCGGCGCCAACTGAAACGCCAGGATGAACCCGATCGCACCAGAGACCAGCGTGACGATCGCGATCGCGCGCACGCCGATGCGGACCATCTGAGCGGTGATCGCTGCGTACCCAAATCGAGTGCGCCGGCCGAAGATCGCACGGAAAAGCCATCCCAGCGCAGCACCCGACAAGTACACCATCGAGCCGATGTGGTCCAGCAGGTCCAGAACACGTCGGCCGACCGATCCCAGCGCGGCCCGCATGCCCGATTCGGGCGCTGGTTCCCTCGAAGGTTCCTCGTTGAGAACGCCGGCGGTTGGCAATGGTTGGGCTTGGCCCTGATCGCTCATGGTGAGGCGAGCATATCACACGAGACTCGGGCTGGTCGGTTTCTCAGTTTGTTGAATCGATCCCAACCCTTGGGATCACCAATCGAAGCCAATCCAAGCCAAAATAGGCTCGGCCAGTCGCGCGAGCATCGCGCTATGCAAAGAGATCAGGCCGACGTTCTTTCGTCCGTTCGATCATCCGCTCAAGCCGCCACGCCGCGATCTTCGCGTGGTCTCCGTTGAGCAGGATTTCCGGCACGCTCGCGCCCATCCACTCGCGCGGCTTGGTGTAGTGCGGGCAATCCAGCAGCCGGCGCGGCCCGGGCGATGGTTCTGACTTTGACAGCCGCGGCAGCTCCACGGGCGAAAAACTGTCCGACTTGTTCGAGCCCTCATCGCCCAGCACGCCCGGCAACAGTCGGATCACCGCGTCCATCACCACCATGGCCGCCAGCTCGCCACCGCTCAGCACATAATCGCCCAGGCTGACCTCGATCGGCTCAAGCCTCTCGATCACACGCTCGTCGATCCCCTCATAATGCCCCGCGATCAGCAGCAGCCGCGGCTTGGCGGCGAACTCTTCCACCATCGCCTGGTCCAGCCGCCTCCCCTGCGGCGTAAGCAGCACCCGCGTCGCAGGCCGAGCGTCCAGCCCTTCGACCGCCATCACCGCGTCCCACACCGGCTGGCACATCATCACCATCCCCGGCCCGCCGCCAAAGGGCCGATCATCGGTCTTCGCGTGCTTGTTGGCGGCGAAGGATCGGATGTCCGTCGCGGTCCACTCTACAAGCCCGGCCTTGCGCGCGCGCGAGGGGATGCTCACCCCCAGCGCGGCTGGCGATTCCGCGCCAAACATCTCGGGGAACGTGGTGAGGATGTCGATGCGGAAAGGCATGAAAGAAATGTTTCGCCGACGAACGGAGACGCCGGATCTGATGCTCTCCGAAGGCCCAGGTTCATTGTTCTCGAGCAAACGAACCGTATGGAGTTCGTTCCACGCTGATACCGATCACGGTTGAAATCTGGTCAGCGACGCTGGAGAAGTTTGAGAAAACCAGGAAGCCCACGCGGGCCGTGGAGGTGCCTGGGAGCCCAGAAATCAAGCGCAAAGCGAGCAAGAAAAAACCTCGTCCAGATGGACGAGGCTCTGAGAAATCGAAGCAAAGGGTCAACGCAAATTCTCGAACCCGGACTCAGACCTTCTTCGGGTCTTTCTTACCAGCCGGAGCCGCCGCCGCGGCCGCCTCGGCGATCGCCTTATTCTTGGCGACCATCTCGCGGTCGTACTTACGATCTGCTTCCCAAGCCTTCAGGTCGCCGATGTTGCGCTTCGCAAGGAAGTCGCGCACGGTGTCGCTGGGCTGTGCCCCGACACTAAGCCAGTGCTTGACGCGCTCTTCGTTGATCTGGATCTGCTTGGCGGGGTCCTTGGCGAGCGGGTCGTACCATCCGAGCTGCTCGATCACCGCGCCGTTGCGGCGGACGCGCTTGTCCACCGCGCCGATGCGATAGAAGGGACGATTGTGCCGACCAAGCCGCTGCATCCGGATCCGAACCACTTGAAACCCTCCCGGGCCGCCGCTGGAGATGCCGTCATCGTGCCCGCTCGGCCGGTGTGTTCTGACTTTTCAATACCTGCCGCCGAGACGCCTCGCGCGGGAGAGGACAATAGACCAAGCCCGGTCCCATGGCTAGTCCGGCGTCAGGCCTTCTTCCAAGCATCTTTGTCCAGCTCGGGGAATGACACCTCGCACGTCCCGGGGTCGATCGGCGCAACCCGAGCAAAGCCCTTGCCGTCGAGCGTCCCTGTCTCCGTCCGCCCATCGGGCAGCTTGATGCTGTACTTCTCGCCCGGCACCGGCCCTCCCGCCTCATCCGCCAGCTCGATCTCGATCCAACTCGTCCTCGTCCCCTTCTCCTCTGGGCTCGCAGGCGGCCGGTACGGCTCGATCGGGGTCTCGCCGTACTTACCCGTCTGAGTCTGAATCTGCTCGGCGATCGCGCGAGCCACCTGCCCGGGGTCGGCCACATCGGCGGAAAGCGCTTCCTTGGGAGCCGTCGGCGCGACCAACGAAACCGCAGATCCGGACTTGGGTTCCATTCATCGCTCCCTTTGAAAATCTCAACCGTGGTCGCAGGTGTTCAAGATGGGTGCCGTGACCGATCCGAACCACGCTGCATCAGATCTCAACTCGACGAATCTGCGTCTCCAATGACAATTTAGAATGTATCACATCGAGCGCACGAACGCGAGGATTCGCCTCTGCCATACTCTTCTCGCCATGCGACAAGTCACGTTCCCGTCATGTGTTCGACGATCCGATGCGCTTGCGACGTGAGTGCCGACCGCCGACCTTATAGATGTGAAGGAAAACACAGTTCGTCCTTCGCTTCCCAAACAGCCCCCGATCGCGCGAAGAGGCGACCTAGGCTGCCGGGTCTCTACAGTAGAGAACCAAGTGAATAGGTCGGCCCTCATTTTATGGTCCGACAGCGCGCGGACTGGCAATGCAATAGTGCAACGGGCGGAGCAACTTCAGGGGTGACGAGCCGAGCACTCGTAGCGAGGAGAGAAAATAATGGCGCCGATCCAATCGTTCTCAGGCGTGGTTCAAGCGGCCGAGCAGACCGCCGCGAGTCAGCACCAGCAATCGCGGGCCTGGTTTGACCGTGCCAAGCGTGTGCTAGCGGGCGGCATCAGCAGCTCGGCCCGCTCCACGACCGCGGGCCGCGTCCCTCACCCGATCTACATGAGCCACGGCGAGGGCTCGAAGATCTGGGACATCGACGGCAACGAGTACACCGACTATCTCCTGAGCTTCGGCAGCCTGATCCTTGGCCACGGCGACCCGGCCGTCCGTGCCGCGATCGAGCGGCAGCTCCAGCTCGGCACGATGTTCGGAACGTGCAACACGACGGAGGTCGAGCTGGCGGAGCTGATCACGCGGCTGGTCCCGTGCGCGCAGCAGTTGCGGTACGCGAACTCGGGCTCCGAAGCTATCCTGGGCGCGCTCCGGGCCGCCCGTGGATATACGGGGCGGAACAAGATCCTGAAGTTCGAGGGGCACTACCACGGCTGGGTCGATGCGATGGCGGTGAGCAATCGGCCGACGGTTGAAGAATCCGGCCCGCTGGAAGCGCCGCGCAGCAGCCCGCACTCGCGCGGCATGGCGTTAAGCGCGGCCGCGGAGGTTGTCATCGCCCCGTGGAACGAGCCCGCGATCCTGCGTTCGATCCTCGACGCTCACCACGGCGAGATCGCGGCCTTGATCGCCGAGCCGATCGTCGCCAACAACGCCTGCACCATGCCCGCGCCCGGGTTCTTGGAACTGCTGCGTGAAGAATGCTCGCGTAGGGGCATCGTGCTGATCTTCGACGAGATCGTCACCGGTTTCCGCATCGCGCCGGGCGGCGCTCAGGAGGTCTTCGGCGTGGTGCCCGACATCGCGGTGTTCAGCAAGGCCGTGGGGGGCGGGTTCCCGATCTCGGTCTTCGCGGGCTCGCGTGCGATCATGGAGCCGATCGGGCTCAACACGGTGAAGCACGGCGGGACGTACAACGGCAACCCGCTTTGCGCCGCGGCCGCCCTCGCCACGCTGCGCGAGGTCGCGCGCCCGGGGGTCACGCAGCGGATCACGCTCGCGGGCGAGACGATCGCCCAGGCCATCCGCGCCGCGGCTCGAGATTTCGGAGTTCCCGCGGCGGTGCAGGGCATGGGCGGGATGTTCCAGGTTGTTTTCACGCCCGACGGCCAACCGCTGCGCCACTACCGCGACATCCACCGTGCCGACACCAAGCGTTTCGCCGCGTTCTGGCAGGGGTTGCTGGATCAAGGGATCCACGCCAACAGCTCGGGCTCGGCCTGCTGGTTCATCTCGTCGGCGCACACGACCGACGATGTTTCGCGCACCTGCGCCGCGATCCGCGTCGCCATGAAATCTGTTGCCTAGGTCTTCCTTTGCCTGGTTCGCCTGTTTCCCGGTACGCGTTGAGTTTTTCACTCTCTCGGAGAGACGTTGATGATCGCTCTGGCCTCTGAACTCTTCGCCCAGCACGCCTCGCTGGCGATGATCGAGCGGATGTACCGCGCGGTCTCGCCCGCGATGAAGTTGATTGGCGGCGTTTTATCGTTTCGGGGAGCGAGCGAGTTCTGAGCAACACGCCGCTGACCAGTACTTAGCGTCGCTGGCGATGATATTTACGATCGCTTCGGCGCGCGGCGTGCGCACGGTGCTGGTCGAGGTGATTGGTTCGCAGATGACGTCGCGTTAGGTGCATCTCACAGAGATCGCGGCCAAGAACCTTTCGCCGATGATCGTGCAGTCGAGCGACCAGCCGCGGGTGGACGAGATCGTGCGGGTGAGTCGCGAGAAGGCGGCCGAGGTGGCGCGGGCGCACGGTGTGCTGATCGCGCCGGTGGGATCGAGCATGAACACGCGCGGCGAATTGGCGGTCGGCCCCGACGGCACGCATCTCAACGACCACGGGCACGCGGTCATGGCCGACGTGCTGGCCTCGTGCCTTGCGAGCGTGCTCCTCGCGGTCGTTTCGTGAATGTTGAGATGACGGCCGATTCTTGCTTGTGTTCGCGTTGAACCCGGCGATCGGCTCACGTGCGGGCTCGTGACTGGGCTCAAGACTCTCGAGGCCAAACTCCTTCGCGGTCTCGCAGTGCTGTCATCTCGGGCCTCGCGGAACCCAAATGCGAGGGGTCGGTGTTGGATCGCGCTGCGATTGCCAGTAAGGTTTCGGCGGAAAAGTCTGCATCTGCATCTGCATTGAGATCGGCTTCGGCTAAGTTGCTTGTCACGGTTCGGATGAAGAGGCTTTTCAAGCGGTTTGATGCGGGGCGTCTGCAACAAGCGTGGCGTTCTCCGCGCCTTGTCGAGATCGCTCTGAACGAGCGGGCCGACCGAGAGCTTGAGTCGGCGTTTGGGTTACCCGATCGTTCGTCCGCGTCGCAAGGGTTGGACACGCTGGCGGCGAGCGGCCCGCGGTCGGGGATGATGGCGTGAACACCGTGGCGCGGCTGATGATCGCGGCGTGCATCGTGACGGAGACTGTCGAGCAGTCGCTGTATCGCAAGGGGAGCACGAGCCCACCGGGGCGGAGAGCCCGGTTCATTGTTCTCGCGGTGATCTTGAACAATGTGGCGCTTGCGATGTGGTTGGTGCTGATCAAGCAAGTGCCGCTGGGTATCGCGCTGCCGTTGATGGGCGCGGTGCCAGCGATGGTGAGGGTTCGGTCGCGGCCTGATCGCGGTCGGTCGATTGATGTCGTGGCTGGCGTGCTGATGCTGGCGTTACTGGCCGCGAATGTGGCGGTGTTTCTGCTTTAGAAGAAGGTGAATGGCGGTGATGATCATGACAGCATCGCCGAGTTCTTCTTGAGGCTGAGCCAGACGCCGTGACTGTGGATTGTGAGTGGTTTGATGCCGGTCCAGCTTTGGCTTGGATTCAGATTTTTGCGCGGCTTGACCTAGGGTGGGCCTATCCGATCACGAGTCTGGCGTACCCGATCACGATGATCTTCGCCGCGGTCCTGTTTTCAGAGCGTTACGACTGGCAGGTGTGGGCGGGTGCGATGCTGATCGCGGCTGGCGCGGTGGTGCTTGGTCCGCCTCGGCGGTCGAGCGTGGTGTTGGTCGATGGCGCGACGTGTTCGGCTGAGCTTGCACCATACGTTCGGGCGGGTGCCGTTGAACCTGACGGATTCTTCGGTTGCGTTCGCGACGCCGATCACGAAGACCGATGATTGGTTCATGGCGGTCGGCGCGAGTTTCGGGTATGCGAGCGATCGCGGGCTGGCGAACAGCGACTCGTGGTACGAGAAGGGCAGCGTGACGGCGGGCCGCTGACCTCACGCGGTGGTTTCGCAGGGCGGGGCCCTCTCGCTTGAGAATCTAGGGTGGTTGCGGGGGCACCCGCGACTGAAGATTTTGGATCCGGTGCTGGCGGTTTTCTGCTAGTCTTTGGTCGGCGGTGTTTTCGCCAGGTTTTTCGAGGTTCCCACGAAACGTTCACGGAGGCGTCCATGCGTCTGAGGCCATCGTTGTTTACCACGTCCCGGTTTCTCACGTCCCGGTTTCTCACGTCGGGGCTGCTGTGCGCTCTGGCGAGCACGGCTCTTTCCGCGTCCAAGCAGGTCACGCCGGAGATCGCGCGAGCAGCGTTTCAGAACGTCAACCCCGGCACGGGGCTCTACCTGACTCAGGGCAAGATCACCTCGATCTTCGGCCCCGCTTTTTCGCACGGTGCGTCGGCTCAGGCGAGCGCCGATAACTTTGTCCGGCTGCATGCCGAGATCTTCGGCGTCGGCCGCGACGAGCTGTCTCCCGGCTCGCTCGCGGGCGATAATCAGGCTGTGCGCCAGATCATGCCTCAAGGCGACGGCACGATGAAGTTCACGCTGCTGTCGTATCTTCAGACTCGGGATGGGATCCCGGTTTTCCGGCGCGACCTTCGCCTGCTGGTCCGCAACGAGGCCGAGTTTCCGGCGGTCTTGGCACGCTCGGCGCTCGAAGACCTCGGTGGATTCGCGGTCGCCCCCGCCGTCGCGGCCGCGCCGAACGTCGCCGCCGCGTTTGTAAGCGCAGGCATCAAGCACGCGGGCATTGGAAACTTTTCTGCTCCCGACGTCGTGATCTGGACGGGGACGGAATCAGAACCGTCCGAGCCGGTTCTTGCGGTCGCATTCTACGGGAGCGCTGGCCAGACCGGCGACGCGAACTACGGGCGGTGGTTGGTCGTTGCTGACGCCAAGTCGGGCGCGGTGATCTGGACCGAAGACCAGATCTTTCACGCCGACATCACGGGCACAGTCAAGGGCATGGCCACGCCCGGCAAGAAGGCCGACATTTGCGCCGCAGAAGTGCTCACCGCCCTGCCGTACGCGCGCGTGAGCACGGGCTCGTCCTTCGCGTTCACCGATATCAACGGGGCATTCACCCTCTTGAACCCCGGAACATCGCCCGTAGGCGTCTCCTCGGGGCTGCGAGGCCGCTGGTTCAACGTGTTCACCCCGACGACGATCTACGGGGCGGTCACCAGCACGATCACCCCGCCGGGCCCGGCGAACTTCGTGCACAACAGTTCCAACTCAATCGAGCTCGAGCGTGCGGGCGTGAACGCGTACCTTAACGCCAACATTGCCCGCGACCACGCGCTGAGGTACAACCCGACGTTCCCGGTTATCGGCACGCAGGCCGAGTTCCGCACGAACGTTTTCGTTTCGGGCACCTGCAACGCGTACTACGACGGCCAGTCGATCAACTTCTTCCCGGCTGGCGGCGGCTGTCCGGACACCGCCTTCGGCGATGTCGTCCACCACGAATACGGGCACCACTTGGTCCGCACCGCAGGCTCGGGGCAAGGTCAGTACGGCGAGGGGTTTGGCGACCTGGTCGGCGTGATCCTCTCGGACGATCCCGTTCTTGGTTACGGGTTTTTGGGCAACTGCGGCAGCGGGATCCGCACCGCCGACAACAACCACCAGTACCCCTGCACCGGCGGGATCCACGATTGCGGGCAGTTGCTCACGGGCTGTTTCTGGGACGTGCGAAAGAACCTGGTCGCGGCTGGTGTTTCCAACTACCGAGACCTCGTTTCTTCGTGGGCCCTCAACAGCGTTGTGCTGCACGCGGGTGATCTCATCACCCCTCAGATCACCATCGACGTGCTGACGCTGGATGACAACGACGGGAACATTTTCAACGGCACGCCTCACTCGGCCCAGATCTCCCCCGCGTTCTCCAAGCACAACATGCCGCCGCCCTCCCCCACGCCACTAAACTGGTCGTTC
>ENA-ORBV01001796-ORBV01001796.1-microbial-mat-metagenome-genome-assembly--contig:-NODE-1796-length-46952-cov-14.669483_pt1 | contig 46952 bp, 45 predicted proteins | sample MGYA00237777_ERZ505514 | MGnify/ENA primary metagenome ERZ505514 (study PRJEB26160, sample SAMN06269048) | microbial mat metagenome | isolation source: Oligotrophic lake microbial mat | place... | reverse complement strand
GTGTTGCGGCGGTGGAGGTCACCGGACGCCTCGCAGGAAATTCGCCATTTTTGCGCGGTTTGTGGCAGCCGCTAACAGATGAATGCTCGCTTCCAAGTTTGTCTGAGATAGCGCGGGTTTGTTTCACAAGTTCAAGAAGGAGAGATGAACTTCAAGGAACGGCCAGCGATGCGAATTTAGAGTTGCGCTCCATCATGGGTGCGGGCAACTGCAGGTCTTTTGGTTGTGCGGAAGCCGCAGCCGCATCGCACATCCAAGTCGGCGAGCGTGCGGAAGAAGTATGGAGCAGTCGCTTTTCCGCTTTAGCAGCAGCGACAGCGGAAAACTTCAAGCGCGTGATCATTGTTGATCGATATGTTGCTGAAAGGCACTTGAATGAAAGGAAAGGTGAATTTGCTCGCTTCCTTAAATTCCTGTCGGTCACGGCAAAAGGGAAGAAGCACGTCTCTGTGTACACGCGTCGGCCAAAGAGGGATTGCGGGCTGTGGCGTGATGAAGAGATTGCCGACGAGCTTCGGCAGCTGAAATACGAGAATATCGCATCGCTGACAATCTGGGTCGCACCGAAACGGGATGAAAGAGAGAATCAGAAGGATCGGTTTGTCATGTTCGGCGACAAATATGTCTGGGATCTCGGGCATGGACTGGAGCCATTTGAAGATGCCACTGTCCAGAGCAATTGTTCGGCCACGCTGAAGACATGGGAGTCAACCGGCTCCTATCAAGTCTTGCTGGATGCGATGCAGGGCATCAAGACCAAGCGCATAAAGGTCTGGGGATGAGTGCAGGCACACACTACCTCTTCGACTTGCCAATCTACCGGTTGTCCGAAGACGACTACTACGCGCAGCGCGACGCGCACGTCGACAGGATCATGACGGAGAACCCGCTTGCCAACACTCCCATCAAACCCAGCGAAGCAGTCCGTCTTGACCCGCAAGACGCGGCATTCGTCTCCCACCTCCGCCACAAGTACGGTGGCCCGTGGCAGTTCAACGAAGTCGTCGGTTATCTCCGATTGCCCGTTTTGGGTTCTCAGGTTCGAGCTGAGCATTGGCTTGTGTGCTGCAAGCGCGTCTCGAAATCGAGAACCAAGATCATCGAGCTCCGTTCGCTCAAGTTCGTCCCGGAGACGGAATTGCCTTCACGCGGCGCCAATCCGGATATTTTCGCAGCCGTCCTGCGCCACATAGATGCCTGTGAGAAGCACCTCCCTCGTCGATTTCTGGACACGAGCCAGCTCAACCTCCTTGGACCGCACCTGGACTGGCGTGGGCTGATAGGTTTCCCGGCGCGATCGATGGTAGGCCGTCTACCGCGCCCAATGGGGTTACCTGCGAGTGGCCGCTTTCGGTAAACAACCACCAGGCACCCTCAGTGGCTGTTGTTGGCCGATTTGCGCCTGTCAGATTCTCGCCGGATGCGGTTAGCTGCGCTGGCGAAGGTGGTCTGTTTGCTTGGCGAGACTGGTCAACTGGCTGGCGGATTGCACTGCGAGAACGAGCGCCAGATGATGGAAGAGTCAGCGCCTGAGTTCGTTAGGCATTTTGCCAAGGACCGGCTTCTAGATCCTATCCAGCAGAGTGTTGCCAAGACCTTCGCCCGATCACACGCCTTCGGCCTGCATTCGACCAGGACGAGTGTGGAAGAGCTGGGCTTCAGCGAGAGCCCTGATGCTTGGCCGAAGATCCTGCTGCATGCAAGCGTGATCTACGACGCTAGTTCCTTGAACGTTGCTCACTCTGGCCCGAAGATCCTTCACTACGTCATATGGGGCCCTGAGGATGTTGCAGAGCGCACATGGCGTGACAACCACGACTCTGACTACCAGCTCAAGCAGATCGGAACTTCCACCTTCGGAAAAGTCGTAGGATGAAAGCGACTATTCGATTTTCCCCCTCGCAACCAGCGTACGAACAAGGCCATCAGAACCCTTGGCCGCAAGATCAAGATCAACCCTTGATCTCAGATGGGCGCACCGCGCACGTTTGGAAGTGGTCGCGGCGTGAGACCCAGCGAGCAAGAATGCAACTCTCAAGATGGATATCCTTCGCATGAAACTGTTTGGTCAAATCGTTCGATGGATTGCTGGCCTGCGCGTTGATCCGCGCCGACTGTCCTCACCGTCAGCAATCCTTCGTGTCGGAAATGCGCACTTGCCGAAGCGCTTCCCGCTTTCAGGGGCTGGTGCGCGGCAACCGTTACGCCCCGGCTAGTGCCAAACCGCCTGTCACTGTCACCCGGCGAAATCGAATATGAATTTCGGTGATTGGGCCCACCAGCGGGCCCACGACGGCACATCCGAATAGCGCATCGTCCAGCGCATCAACGGTTCACGGGCTCAACCCATCTTCTGCGTCGGTAAGTAGTTCGGCGAGCAATGCGGTCGTGTCGTCTAGCCCCTTACCCTAGCCAAGGCGTCGCTTGCGCGCCAATCTTCATCCAAAGTGCAGGCAGCCAATGCGTGAGAATCCACGAAACGAGCGCGCAGATGCTTTCTTGCGAGCAGCGCATTGACTCTCGGCGAGAGCATTTCCGACGCGCCGTTGGCGCGGTGCTGATCAGCGTGTCGCGAACGCGCAGTTGAGCGCGTTCGCGACGTTGTGTGCTTAGGCCGAAATGGCGAGTTTCTCGCGGTGATACATGCGAGAGGCGATCAGCCACAACAGCGCACCAATCGCGATGCCGACACCAAGGTAGGTAGACCATTCGAGCGCTGACGGCGGTTCGCTGCGAAGCAGGCGCACGATCATCTGGTTCTGCGCGAGGAACGGCACCATGAACATCCACAGCTGATCCTTCACCGGGCTCACCATCAACGCGATGGTCGGAATGATCGGCAGAAACATCAGGATCGACATGTAGCTCTGCGCTTCCTTGACCGACTTCACCGAGGCCGCGATCAAGGTCAGCAGCACCGTGCCCAGCAACACCATCGGCACCAACACCACCAGCAGTTTGGCGATCACCAGCCACGACACATCGATACCGCGGAAGATGCCACCGCCGAAGGCAAACGTCGCCTTGAACGAGAGCAATATCAAAAGCAGGCTGACCATACCGAACACGCAGGCGGCGAGGATCTTGCCGCTCATGACACCTTCGCGACTCGCGGGCGTTGCCAACAAGGGTTCCAAGGACTGTCGCTCACGCTCGCCGGCGGTGGCATCAATGACCAGATAGGCACCGCCAAGAAAAGCCGACAGGATCAACAGGTAAGGCAACATGGCGGCCAACACCTGACCACGTTTGGCTTCGGGCGTGGCCAGATCGCGACTGTTGACGCGCACGGCGGCATCCAGTGATGGACTGACGCCGCGGCTGAGCAGGCGCAGCTTGCCGGCGGTGGCGCTATAGGCCTCCAAGGTGCCTTGCACCCGCCGCAGCGGAATCTCCGTATCGCGACGCGTCGAGTCGTAAATCAACTCGATGTCGGCGGCTGCACTGCTGCGCCACTGCTCGGGATAGGTGTCCGGAATGCGCAGAATGATGTCGTAGTTCTGTTCGCGGATATCGGCGTCGGCGTCTTTCGGTGCGGGCAGTATTTCGATGTTCTGCATCGCTACAAAGGCGACCAGATTGGGTGCATGTTCGGCCCCAATCACCGGCAGCTGCAGGGTTTTCTCCAACTGCGTGGTGGCGCGCTTCTCGGCCAGACTGCCGACGCCGAGCAGCATCGCTGGCAGCAACAGTGGCATCAGCAACAGGCCAAGCAGGACAGTGCGCCGATCACGCGAAAGATCGAGCAACTCTTTGCGCATCACCGCATAAACGATATTCATAGGTGCAGTCCTTCTTCCGAGCCAATCGCCTTCACGAAGGCGTCTTCCAGATTTTCTTCACCGTAGTGCGCGCGAAGCTCGTCAGCGTTGCCCTGGGCGACCACTTGACCCTTGGCGATGATGACGATGCGGTCACACAGGGCGGCGACCTCTTGCATGATGTGACTGGAGAAAATCACGCAGCGGCCTTCACTACGCAGATGCCGCAAGAACTCGCGCATGGCGCGCGTGGTCATCACGTCCAAACCATTGGTCGGCTCATCGAGGATGACGTTGCGTGGGTCGTGCACCAAAGCGCGTGCGATCGCAGTCTTGGTGCGCTGACCTTGCGAAAAGCCTTCGGTCTGCCTGTCCATGATTTCCGCCATGCCAAGTGCATCGCTCAAGCGCTGGGTTTGCTTGGCAATCGCGTCTTCTTTCATGCCATGCAGACGGCCGAAATAGGCGATGTTCTCGCGCGGTGACAAGCGCTTGTAAACACCGCGGGCATCCGGCAGTACACCAAGGCGCCGCCGCACGGCTTCAGCGTCTTTGGCGATATCAAAGCCGTCCACCGTCACCGTGCCGCGATCCGGCGTCATCAGTGTGTAAAGCATGCGCATGGTGGTGGTCTTGCCAGCGCCGTTGGGGCCCAGCAGACCCGTGATCTCGCCATCGTTGGCGGTAAAGCTGACGCCATCGACGGCTTTGACGATGCCGTTTTTGGTCTTGAATTGTTTATGCAAATCGCGAACGTCAATCACGGAGTGAGCTCCAGTAGCCAGTGCCAGTCGCAGCTGTGCGCCGCGCGAAGTGTTGAGTGAATGCTCATGGTTCCCACCCGTAGGCACCGGCGAACGGCGGCAGTGGCTGCAAACGCTGCAAACACTTGGCGTCGAGTTTTTTGGCGTCCCTGGTTTCGATGAACTGGGCAAACAGCTTCGGCATGCAGCCGATGCCGATCACGCTGTGGCCCTGACCCGGCAGCACCAGCGCGCGGCTGTTAGGCAAGGACTTCGCCACTTCATCGGCGTAGCGCGGTGGGGTCACCGGGTCGAACTCGCCGGAAATCAACAGCACCGGCAGATCGCCGGCCAGTGCTTGGCGGAATGCGGGGTCGCGGGTGCCGCGTGGCCAGACGCTGCATTGCGCTTGCGCAAACTCGATGAATTCGGTGCCCATTACGCTGCCGCGATCTTCCTCACGGGCGACAAACTCGTCGGCGTCTTCGGTGCACATCACCGACAGCTGCATGCCGTGATAAATCTGCTCGGTCAGCGAGCGGCCGAGGCTGCTGGCTTGAGCCAGCATCGCCTCATAGCGACCATTCGCCGCTTCTGCCAACAGATACGGCAATGTCGCTGCCGCCTCTGGTGAGTAGGCGTACATGCGTAACAAGATGGCCAAGTGGGCAAACGTCGGCGTCTCTTCGCGCCACTCGCCCGAGGTGGAATCGCGATAGCGCACCGCCGCCAACGTGCCGCTGCGCAGTACTTCGCCCACCTTGGCCAACTGCGCTTTTGGATCGCCCATCTGCTCAGCGCAGGCCTTTATGTCGCGGCAACGGGCGAACTGCGCTTCCAACGCGGCTTGCAAATTGGCGGCGTGTTCGTTGCCGAGGACCAGGCTGTTGGGTGCCACCGAGTCGAGCACCACGGCGCGCGTGGTGGTCGGGTAGCGCGCGGCGTACTGCTGCGCCACGCGGGTGCCGTAGGAAATACCGATCAGATTGATGGTCGGTGCGGCGATGGCCACGCGCACCGCTTCGATATCGTCGATGTGCTCGGAGGTGCCGTAAAACCGCAAGTCGGTGTCGGCGCCGAGCTTTTCTGCGCAGCGCTTGGCGAAGTCGCGCGCGACTTCCATATCAATCGTCGTCTCGCTGCCATCGCCCTCACTGATCGCCGCTTCGCCTTGCTCATTGCGACACACCAACGGATGCGACTCACCGGTACCACGTGCATCCAGCAACAGCACATTGCGGGACCGTCGCAAGTCGCGAAACGCCGCATGCAACAACGGATAACTCTGCTTGGCAGATTGACCCGGACCACCGGCGATCATGAAAATCGGATCGGGCTCCGCGTCATCGGCGGACGGAATCCAGGCAAGCGCGAGCGAGATCTTGCGGGAGCCAGGGTCGGCGCGGTTCTCAAGCACTTCGAGGGTGGTGCACTGCGCCTCGACCGCGCCAGGAACGCCATCGGCGGCCAGCGAGCAAGGCTCGAACTGCAACGCGCCGAGGCTGCGCTTTTTGATGGGCGCGTCAGTGCTTGCTTGCGCGCTGCTGCTCGGCGCGACAACGGCCAAGCCCAAGGCCATCGCCAGTGCAGGAAGGGGTGATCTCAATGCCATAGCAACGCTCTCTGGTGGGTGCTTCGATTCGGATGAGCCTATTGAACGGCCTTGATCGACATCTGTGACATCGCTTGAGTCAAAACGCGCTGCTGCAGTGTGCTCTGCATGCCTTGGACTTCGGTACCTTTGGTTGAGCGGCGCTGTTACTTGCTACTGACGTATTTTTCGCGACGCACGTGGGGCACGGGCAGGCCGGCGGTTTTCAGCACTTCGAATGCCGCATCCACCATGTTGGGATTGCCGCACAAATAGGCGATGTCGGTTTCAGCATTGGGGGCAAATTCGAGCAGCGCGTCCTGCACGTAACCGCGCCGATCATCGGCACGCGCGGAGGCTGGCAGCTCGCGCGAGTAACAGGGCACGAATCGAAAGCCGGGCGTCGATTCGGCAAACGCGATGAACTCGTCGCCATAGAGCAGCTCGGCTGGCGTACGCGCGCCAAACAACAGCACCACCTTAATGCCGCGCTCGGCGATCTGCCGCCTAAGCTCGGGCAACATCGCTCGATATGGGGTGACACCCGTGCCGGTCGCGACCAGCAGATAGCGTTGGTTGGCGTCTGCGGGCGCTAAACAAAAGCGCCCAAACGGACCGCTGGCCTCGATCCGGTCGCCCTCGACCAGTTGTTCAAAGAGTTGCGTGGCCGCGCCGCCGCTGACGTAGGACACTGCCACTTCCAGCGGTGTATCGCGGTCAGTCTCACCTTCGCGGATGGTCGCAATCGAGTAGCTGCGCTTGGTCGTTTTGCCATCGGCGTAGGTGAAATGCACTTGTACAAATTGGCCGGCCAAGAAGTCCAGCGCTTCGCCGTCGTCGCGGACAAAAACGAAGTGGCGGACGCTGGGCGCAAGCATGCGGCTGCTGACGAGGCGGAGCGGAAAGTGGACGGGCACGGGGTCTCGCTTGGGCGACGCCACAACGTTTGTGCGGCAGGGGGCCGATATACTAGCGGGTCGCTTTGTTCACCGTGTCTGCAACACGTTGACGGCAAGCAATCCTCTTCGTTTCAGGCGCAGGCATTCGCAGCCGATGAGCACACCGTTTTCCGCAACAGCCGGGGCTCCACCAGCACTGGCCATCCGTGATCTCAAGAAAACCTATGCCACCGGCGTCGAGGCGCTTAAAGGCGTCACTCTCGACGTGGCCGAGGGCGATTTTTTTGCCTTGCTGGGGCCGAATGGGGCCGGCAAATCGACCTTGATCGGCATCGTCAGTTCGCTGGTGAATGCCAGCAGTGGCGCGGTGGAAGTGTTCGGCGTCGACTTGCTGAAGCAAAGGCAAGCCGCCATGCGCCTGATTGGCCTGGTGCCGCAGGAAGTCAACTTCAACATGTTCGAGAAGCCGCTCGATATCTGCGTCAACTACGCCGGGTTTTATGGCGTGCCGCGTGCGCAAGCAATCGTCCGCGCCGAGCAGGAGTTACGCCGCGCGCAGCTGTGGGAGAAGGCGCACACGATGTCGCGCACGCTCTCCGGCGGCATGAAGCGGCGGCTGATGATTGCCCGCGCAATGATCACTCGCCCACGCCTGCTGATTCTTGACGAGCCCACCGCCGGCGTCGATATCGAAATCCGGCGCGGCATGTGGAAGACCTTGAAGGAGGTCAATGCCGCCGGCACCACGGTCATTCTGACCACTCACTATCTGGAAGAGGCCGAGAGCCTGTGCCGCAATCTGGCGATCATCGATAACGGCCGCATCATCGAGCACGGACCGATGAAGTCGCTGCTGGCAAAACTTGATGTGGAAGGTTTCCTGCTCGACATCGACGGCGAACTTCCTGGGGTACTGCCCACTATCGAAGGCGCCATCCTCATCGCCACCGACGACCACACCCTCGACATCGACATGCCGCGCGCAATGGACTTGAACCGGATATTCGCCGCGCTCGGCGACGCCGGCATTCGTGTGCGTTCGATGCGGACCAAGACCAACCGATTGGAGGAGTTGTTTTTGCGGTTGACGACGAAGGAAGACGGGGTTGGGGGCTTGCAGCAGGGGGCGGCGGCAGCGGTCCGTTGACGGTGTGTTGAGCATTTCAGAAGCGGGAGCAGGGACTGGGGGCTGGGGCGCGCTGTTTGCGTCTTTGCGCCGCCCGACTGCTTCGTTAAGTGCGCCCCAGCCCCCAATTGCCCGGCCCTCGCGCATAGCGCTCGGGCGTTCAGCATCGCGCAAACCAGCGGTTTGCAAGCGCGACGCTTCACCCCAGCCCCCAGACCCGCTCTTTAAGAAAAAGAAAATGCACCCCAACCTGACCGCCCTCTACACCATCGCCCGCCGCGAGATCACCCGCATCATGCGCATCTGGGGTCAAACCTTGGTCCCGCCGGCGATCACCATGACCCTGTACTTCCTGATCTTCGGCAGCCTGATCGGGCGCCGGATCGGTGAGATGGGCGGCTTCGACTACATGGACTTCATCGTCCCTGGGCTGGTGATGATGAGCATCATCCAGAACGCCTACGGCAACATTTCTTCGAGTTTCTTCGGTGCCAAATTTGGCCGCCACATTGAAGAGTTGCTGGTCAGTCCATTACCCAACTGGGTGATCCTGCTTGGCTATGTGAGCGGTGCGGTGCTGCGCGGTCTGGCAGTGGGAGCGATCGTGTTGCTGATCGCGATGTGCTTCACCCACGTCCGCATACCGCATCCGCTGGTCATGCTGAGCACGGTGCTGCTGGCCGCCACGGTGTTTTCGCTGGCCGGATTCGTCAATGCCGTCTACGCGAAAAAGTTCGACGACATCGCCATCGTGCCGACCTTCATCCTCACCCCACTGACCTATCTCGGCGGGGTGTTTTACTCGGTCACCTTGCTGCCTGAGTTCTGGCAGAAAGTGAGCTATCTGAATCCAGTGCTGCACATGGTCAACGCCTTTCGCTATGGCTTGCTCGGGGTCAGCGATGTGCCCTTGTGGATTGCCTATGCGGTAATGCTGGGCTTCACCGCCGGCTTGAGTTTGCTCGCCCTGCGCTTGCTGGAGAAGGGTGTGGGCTTGCGCAGCTAAGTGCGTTTGCCGTGAAGGTCGTCTTCACGCGAGAATGCCTCCGCCGCGACTTTCGTGGCGTCTGCGGAATGTCCCCATGATTGTGTTGAGTCGCGCCCGCTTGCCGGCACTGTTGCTGGCGTCGCTGCTGGTTGCACCCCTGGTCCATGCGCACGAAGGTGAGGCAGCTGCGGGTGAACCGTCTGCCCAGGAGGTCGACGAGATTGCCAACGAGATTGGCAAAACCACGGATGACGAGCCGAGCTTACAGTCCACGCTGACGTTCCAAAGTGGCACCGTGGCGGTGCCTGAGGCACACGTCCAGTTACGATTGACGGACAGCTTTCGCTACCTGGGTCATGAGGATTCGCGACGGGTGCTGGAGGAATACTGGGGCAACCCGCCCGACGACACGGTGCTGGGCATGTTGATTCCCACGGCCGATGATCTGCACAGCGAGCACAGTTGGGCGGTGGTGCTCACCTACAGCGAGGACGGCTACGTCAGCGATGCCGATGCCAACGAGATCGACTACGACAGCATGCTGGCGGATATGAAGGAAGAAACCACGGACAACAACGAAGCACTCAGCGAAGCCGGCTATGACACCGTCGAGTTGTCGGGCTGGGCGCAAGCGCCGCGCTATGACGCGAACAGCAAGCGCCTGCACTGGGCCAAGGAACTGAAGTTCGCCAGCAGCGAAACGGCGACGGTCAACTACGACATTCGTGTGCTCGGCCGCGCGGGCTATCTGAGCCTGAATGCGATTGGTGACATTGGCGACCTGGATCGAATCAATACTGGCATGGCCGAAGTGCTCAGCATGGCCCAGTTCGACGACGGCCATCGCTATGCGGACTACAACGCCAGCACCGACAAATTGGCGGCTTACGGCGTCGGTGCGTTGGTGGCGGGTGGCCTGGCCTCAAAAGCGGGCTTGTTCGCCAAGATTGGGATCCTGTTGGCAAAGTTCTGGAAGCTTGGACTGATCGCCGTGGTGGGCTTAGGCGCGCTAGGCAAGAAGCTGTTTGGGAAGGGCGACAAGCAGGGCTAAGTTCGAGTCATGTTTGCACTCAGTCGCGCTCATGGAGGGCGCCGCTCCTGCGGCGCTGTGCTGCATTAAACATCCGAAGCAGCCGCGCAGGAGCGCGGCCCTCCAACAGCCGGCAAATTGAAAAAGGTGCGCGCGGCGGCGGTGGTGGTGGCTGCCGTTTGCGCCACCGCTTCCTCGCGATCACGTGCCAGTTCTTCGCAGATATGCGACAGGTACATCGGCTCGTTGCGGCGATGCGATGGTTGTGGTCGTACTGTCCGTGGCAACAAATAGGGGCAATCGGTTTCGATCAGCAAGCGATCGGCGGGAATGTGGCGCACGATCTCGCGCAGATGTTGACCGCGGCGCTCGTCGCAGAGCCAACCGGTAATGCCGATATACCAATCACGATCCAAGCACTCGAACAGCTCCTCGCGGGTGCCGGTAAAACAATGCACGACAGCGCGCCCCAGCTGGCCGTCAAACTGACCCATCACCGCCACAAAATCGCTGTGCGCATCGCGTTGATGCAGAAACAGCGGTTTGCGGTTTGCCGGTTCAGATCCGCTGTCGACCGCGATTTGCAGTTGCCGCTCGAACGCCCGCCGCTGCGCGGGTCGCGGCGACAGATCACGGAAATAGTCGAGCCCACATTCGCCGACGGCGACCACCTCGGGTGCCGAATGCAAGGCGCGCATCTCAGCGTCGGCTTCATCGGTGAAGGTCGCCGCATGGTGCGGATGCACGCCGGCCGTGGCAAACAGAAAACCCGGATGCGCGCGTGCCAATTCCAAAGCGCGCACCGAACCCTCGCGGCAGGCCCCGGTGACCACCATCTGGTTGACCCCGTGAGCGCGCGCGCGCGCCAGCACCGCGTCGAGATCGTGGTTGAAGGATTCGTGACCCAGATTGGCGCCGATGTCTATGAGCATGAGTGTGGGGATTCGGGATTCGGGATTCGCAAGGTCCCGCAAGCTGACGGACGCCGCTCTGTACCTGAATTCGAGCGAGTTTTCAGCCATTGAACAACCAAGAACTCGAAGCAACCGAGGTCCGCTGCCGCGAATCCCGAATCCCGAATCCCGGCTCCATCAATCCGCAGCCACACACCGCTCTCGCGCCCACTCCCTTAGCCACTGCACTTTCTCCGCCATCAGTACTGACAACGGCCGGGTGGCTTTGATGGCGGTGAGAAGGCGGGCGGTGTCGGCGGGTTGGTTGTCGGCGTGAGCGTCGTAGAGAGCGGCGACGATGGATTGCTCGATTTCGGCACCGGAATAACCATCGGTAGCGGCGCTGAGCGCGTTCAGATCGAAGCGATCAACCGCCAAGCTGCGGCGTGTCAGATGAATCCGAAACGCGGCGTCGCGAGCCTCGGTGTTGGGAAGATCAACGAAGAAAATTTCGTCAAAGCGACCCTTGCGCAGAAACTCCGGTGGCAACTGGCTGACGTCATTGGCGGTGGCGACCACGAACACCGGTGCCTTGCGTTCATTCATCCACGTCAACAAAGTGCCCAGCACGCGCTTGCTGACGCCATCGTCGCTACTAGAAGTGGCCAGTCCTTTCTCGATCTCATCACACCACAGCACGCACGGCGACATCGCTTCTGCTGCTTTCAGCGCATCGCGCAGATTGCGCTCGGTTTCACCGTGAAACTTGTTGTACAGCGCACCGAAATCCAGCCGCAGCAGCGGCACCCCGAAACCCCCTGCACAGGCCTTCGCAGCCAAACTTTTTCCGCAGCCCTGCACGCCCAGCAGCAACACACCGCGCGGGGGATCAAGCCCCTTCGGCGCATTGCCGTCGACGAAGATGGCCCGGCGCTGGCTGATCCAGCGCTTGAGTTTTGACAGTCCTGCAACTTGCGCAAAGTCCGCTACGTCAGGCTCGAAACTGAGCACGCCGCCACGCCCAAGCAGTTCGAACTTCGCCCGTTGCGCGGCCAGCACATCGGCTTCGGCGATTTTGCCATCGTCGTGTATCAACTTGCGCACGATATTGCGGGCATCGATCATGGTCAGCCCGCGCAGATGGCGGATCAGCGAGCGCTGTGCGTTGGTGTCAATTTCGGCGCGGCGACCGCTGTGTTCGCGCGAGTAAGCAAAGGCTTCGTCGCGAACCATCTTGCCCAAGGCTGCTTCATCCGGCAGACGAATCTCAAACCGGGTGGCCAGCGGCGCCAGCTCGTCGGGCAATTCGATCTTGGCGCCGATCAGAACAATGCTGTGCCGCTCGCCCGCGGCCGCCAGCACCATCTCGCGCAGGCGACGATTGTTGGCGGCATAGCGCAGGTAGGGGCCAAAATCGAACAGCAGCCAGATGCTGCGATTGCCATCACGCTGCATGGCTTCGAGCAGCACCGAGGAGTCATTGGCTTCCGGCGTGCCCATGTCATCCATGTCCAGCCGTTTTAGGCCGCGCGTGATGCTCCAGGTGTACAGCGGCCTGAACAGCTCGGAAACCACGTGCCGGAACGCGTCAACCAACAGCGCCTCCTCATTCGTTTCAATAACGATCAGCGGCGCGCCGGAGCGCAACAGTACGGCGAGGTCGTGGGCGTCGAACATGCGGCGGAAGGGTTTTAGGAGGAGTGCAGACTAGCACCCTGCCAGCCGCCGTCAGCTGGGTGACGGCGGCGCAGAGCAACCGTGACAACCGCTTGCGAGGTGCGGTGTATCCTCGCGTCACAACAGAAACACTGGCAACGGGAGCGACTCTATGCGGCAGCTTCGAATGATCGGACTTGGCTCGGTATTGAGCTTCGCCTGTGCGGTCGCGATCGCGGCGGCACCCTCTGAACCCGCCAACCTGCCGCCGCTCGCTGCCGCCTCGCGCATCACTCTGCCCGCCTTGGATGTCAGCAAGGCCTTGGCCGAAGACATCGACGAGAAGCAATTTGGAATTGCGCGCCGGTTCGGTTTGGTGGCCCCGCTCAATGGCGTGACCCTCGCAAGCGGTGAATGGACGCAACTGGCCGACAGCAGCTGGTTATGGCGACTGCAAGTGGATGCCCCCGGTGCGAAGGCGCTGGATTTCAGTTTCAGCCAATACCACTTGCCGTACGGCGCGACCATGAGCATCCGTGGCCTCATCAGCAAGGCCAGTATCGGACCGTTCAGTGATCGTGATAACCGTGTTTATGGCGAGCTGTACACGCCGCTCCTGGAAGGCAACAGCGCCATCCTTGAACTGCGAGTGTCAGCCGATCGGCGCGACCTTGTGCGCCTGCAGTTGGCCGGTGTCACGCGGGCGTATCGCGGTGCCTTTGGCGACATTGCGAACAGCTCCGGGTCCAAGTCAGGCAGCTGCAACGTCGACAGCATTTGCCCGCAGGGCGACCCTTGGCGACCGCAGATTGCTTCAGTGGCTCACTACACCTTTCAAAGCGATGCGGGCGGGGCATTTGTCTGCACCGGACAGCTGACGGCCGATGCCAGCCGCAGCGACAACCGTTTGATCACGACGGCCAATCACTGCATCAGCAGCGATGCCGAAGCGCGTTCGATGGTGTTGTATTGGGGCTACGAGAATCCCACCTGTCGCACTCCTGGCAGCGCGGCTAGCGGCACCCGGATTCCGCTGAACGGCAATTTCCGCGCAACTCAGAGCGGTGCGCGTTTGCTTGGCAGCCACGGCGAGAGCGATTTCACCCTGGTTCGGCTGGATGTCGATGTGCCGAGTTCGGCGCAGGCAGTCGCCACCGGCTGGGATCGTCGCGAGACCGTTCCAGCGCGCACTTTTTCGGTTCATCACCCGCAAGGTCATGAGAAGCGCATCAGCTTTGACGATGACCCGCCGGTACTGCTCAACGGTCCCGTCAGCGGCATCACCGGCACCCGCTACTGGCAGATTCTGGCGTGGAATCTGGGCACCACCGAAGGCGGTTCCTCGGGCTCGGGACTGTGGAATACCGATGGCCGCTTGATTGGCGCCTTGAGTGGCGGCGAAGCCAGCTGCACGAACAACGTCAACGACTATTACGGCCGCTTGTCGACCGCGTGGGAAGGTGGGGGCAGCGCGGCGACGCGCGTGCGTGATGGCTTGGATCCGTTTTCCACCGGCGTACAGTTCGCCGATGGTGGTAGCGCGTCGTTGGGCGGTGTCACCTTGAGTTCGACCGCCTTTACGAGTTCGCCACAGGCAGGCCAGACCGTTCTGTTCGAAGCCAGTGCCAGTGGCGGCACGCCGCCTTACAACTTTCGCTGGGATCTAGATGGAGATGGTGAGATCGACCGTACCAGTGCGGCGGCTCGTATCGAGGCCACCTTTCCGCGCACTGGAAGTGTGCAGGTCAGCGTGCAGGTCAGTGACAGCACTGGCTTGAGTGGCATGGACAGCCGTAGTCTGAGCGTGCTCGGTCCGCGTTTGCAGGCGGAAGCCGTCGGTGCCGCCACTCAAGTCTGTGGCAATAACAATGCGCTGGTGGATCCGGGTGAGCGCTGGCAGCAGGTGGTGCGTCTTACCAACGCGGGCGATGGCGCGCAGGCGGCTGGTCATTCTTTGTTTGCTGCCGCCAGTGGCAGTTTGCCGATTGGCCCCAGCAGCAGCGGCTACACCGCCACCACGTCAGCGACGGGTGGTTGCGGCTTCAGTTGGATTGATCTGGTCAACGGCACCAGCGCGACTCCGGCGCTACCCACGACAGTGGGTAACGGCAATGGGTTCGGTCCGCTGGACGATGCACGCACCGCAGTCATCACTCTCGGCGGCACGGGTTTCAACGCCTTTGGGGTGGTGAGAGCGCAGGCGGTGATGTCGACCAATGGCTACCTGTCGTTTGATCCGCAGGAAAGTGGCGGCGATTTCTCGCCCACCTGCACCGCCGATTTTAATGCCGGCGCACTCGGACCGCAGTTGCGCCCCTATCAGGACGACCTGCTGGTGCTGGGCACGGGAACTACGCCTGCGGCCGGCGCCGGCTTGCGCTATCGCTACTTCGAGTCCTGCCCACGCAGTCCCGAAGTAGGCGCGGCCCAAGGCTGTCATGTGTTCAGCTGGACTCGCATGCAGCGTTACAACGGCAACCAGCCCAGCGGTGATTTCGACTTCCAGGCGATTGCTTACGCCAACAGCGGGCAGATTGCGTATCAGTACCGCACCGCGTCGACCGACTCCGGTGCCGCTGCAACAATCGGCATCGCCAGCACCAGTGGCAGCGAAGTGCTGAATATTTCCTGTCAGACCGGCAGTCCGGCACCCGCCAACAGCGCGGCCTGTGTGTTTGCGCCCGGTGGACAACCGAACAACCAATCACTGGTGCGTTTGCCGATTGCCGTGCAAGCGGTCCCGGCCATCGCCATCGGCCAATCGACGACGCTCACGGTGCCGTTCAGCGTCGACGCCAACACCGCATGTGGAGCGAGTTTGGCCTTCGATTTTGTCGCTGCGGTAAACAGCAACAGTCATTCGGTGGAAAGCCGACGCGTGTACGACGGCACCCTCGCCAGCAGCTGTCAGTCGTTCGCCGGCTGCAGCGTGCAGGGCACACCGCCCAGCGTGCGACCGGGCCTGTATTTCAACCCACAGCGTTCCGGCAATGGGGTGCTCAACTTCGTTTATCCTCAAGCCAACGGACGAGCGATTTTCGGTGGTGCCTGGTATACCGCGCTGCGCAATCGCACGCCGGTCTGGTATGCCTTGCAAGGCGAGATTGCCGACGGCGCGGGCCGAGTACCGATTGTCCGCTTCAGCAACAGCGCGGCACCCAACGGATTTGCGCCGGTGCCGGCGGCGGCGGGTAACGCATGGGTCGGACAGATCGACGCTACCAGCATGCTGCTGGCATGGCGGTTGTCGAATGGCGACAGCGGTGCCGAGCGGATGGAAGCGACGCCACTGCCTTTCGGCTCGCCCAACCACACGCAAACCTGGTTTAACCAGACGCAGTCGGGTTGGGGTTTGGCAATTGAGAGTCTCAATGCGGGTGGGGCCTTCGAGTTCATCGGCGCGTTCATTTACGACGCTACCGGCGCGGCGCGCTGGGCGGTGGGCGACATCGCCAGTTTCACGGGTGGCAATGTGCCTTTGATTGGCCATCGACCGCATTGCCCGGCGTGTCCGTGGATCCTTGATTGGACCAGCGACGGCCGTTCGGCCGGCAGCCTGCAGATTGGTTACGGATCGCGCAGCACCGGCACACTGTCGACCAACATCACCCTCCCGGCGCCTTATGCGGGCGCTTGGAGCCGCACTGCCCTTCCCATTATCCCCATCGCGGAGCCGCAACCATGAGCAACGAACTCACCGTGTTTTTGCTGCGTCACGCCCCAGCCGAGGCGGCGCGCGGCGGTCAGGATGATGGCGAACGAGCGCTGTCGTCGCGCGGTCTAGAAGAAGCCGATGCGGCGGCCGCGTGGCTGGTGGGCAAGACCACCCCAAAACGAGCTATTTGCTCACCCGCCGTGCGGGCGCAACAGACCTTGCAGCGCGTGATCGCGCGCACGGGTGATATCGAGACTGTCACCGAGCCCAGCATCTACGAGGCCACACCCGGCCAGTTGATCGAAGTGATCGAAACCCACCGCGATGCGGGACATCTGTTGCTGGTGGGCCATAACCCAGGATTTGAGAGTGTGGTGGCCCTGCTCACCACGGGCCAAAGTGGTGACCACCGCGGCATGCCCCCCGCAGGTTGCGCGGTGTTGCATTTCCCCGCCGACGCCGCGATCGAACCGGGTACCGCCCAGCTCACTGCGTTTTGGTCGCCCTGATCGTGTGCTGAAACGGGCGATGGCGGATCGGTGGACAGCGCGCGGTGCACTGCAAGTGCTGGCCAAGGCCGCGTTGCTGCTTGGCTTGCTCGCGGACCCACCGGTCCACGCAGCCGGCGTAGGAAATGCGGACGCAAACCCTGACGTGGCCAACCTCCCCGGATTGCAGATCGATTCGAGCCAATCACACGCTGGATTTTCGGTGCGGGTGGCGTGGGTGCGAACCTTGCCCGGACAGTTCGACCACGTTGTAGGCGCGATTGATCGCCAACTCAAGCAGGCGACCCTCAGCGTGGATGTTCGCTTGGCCACCAGCAGTCTGTCGATGGCCGACGCCAACCACGCCGCCTGGGCGCAATCGGCGGAGTTTTTTGACGGCGCAAACTACCCGTGGGTTCGCTTCTTCGCCGAGGGCGTTCCCGAATCCTTGTTGCTGACCGGCGGCGATTTGAGCGGCCAGTTGAGCCTGCGCGGCATCACTCGGAAGGTGACGTTTTCAGTGCAACCGAGCACCTGCGCGCGACCCGGTATCGAATGCCAAGTAGAGGCGCTGGGTGAGCTGCGCCGCAGCGATTTTGGTATGCAAGCAAGACGTTTTGTAGTCGCCGACAAGGTTCGCTTGAGCTTGCTGATTCGCGTTCGCGAGGCCGTGACCACCCCATGAGTATGGTCCTGTTGCAGCGCGTGGGAGTGTTGTTATTGCTGTTGGCATTGACCGCCTGCATGCCAAGTCGGCGCGAGATTCGTGAGGCGCAAGCCGATGCGGCGACCTACCAATCGTCTGTGCTCACGTGCACGCGCGCGGATCGTTGCGCCATCGCCTCGCCGCTGCGCGAGCAGGCGCAAGCCATGCTTGGTGCCTCAACTGCGGATTCACCGCAGCATCAAGTGTTGCTGCTCGATTACGGTCAGGACGCGCTGTTGGCGCGCATCCATCTGATCCGTTCGGCGCAGCGCAGCATCGAACTGCAAAGCTACATTTATGCGCAAGACGATTCCGGTTACTTTGTGCTGACCGAATTGCTGGCTGCGGCCCAGCGCGGCGTGCGCGTACGCGTGCTGCTGGATCAGCTTTTCAGCTTGGACAACCTGCAGCTGTTGCTTGCACTTGCCCGCGTTCATGCCAATTTCGAATTGCGCCTGTACAACCCGACCTTTGGCGACGCGCGCACCCATCCGGCCGAGTTCGTCGCCGGCATCCTGTGCTGTTTTTCACGCATCAACCAGCGCATGCACAACAAGCTGCTGCAGGTCGACGGCATGCTGGCGATTACCGGTGGTCGCAATATCCAGAACCGCTATTTCGACTGGGACCCCGACTACAACTATCGCGATCGCGACATCTTGATCGCCGGTCCCGTGGTGGCGGCGATGGGCGATTCTTTTGAGGCGTTCTGGCGGCACCGATTAAGTGTGCCAGTGGCCGCGCTGCGCGATGTAGAGGCCTTTGCAAAAGCAGGCGGGCAGCCACCCGTGCTGCCGTTACCTTCGGTGATACGCGGCGACCGCATGCTCGAACTGTCTGCGCAAGCCGACAGCCGCAGCGTTGTTTCTCGCCGTCTGCTGACGCCAATGCAGCGCGTTGGAAGGGTCGAATTCTTCTCCGATGTGCCCAACAAATTGTTCGAGCGCAATACCGCTAACGAGCTTGGACTTGGCAATACGTTGAAAGAACTGGTGGCAAGTGCCAATCGCTCGGTGCTGCTGCAAACGCCCTATCTTGTGCTGTCAAAAGCCGCCCAGCGCCAGTTCCGTGCCATGCGCAAGCGACCTGTGCCGCCCGAGGTGATCGTCTCGACCAACTCCTTGGCCGCCACCGACGCTATTCCGGTGTACGCCTTGAGCCACAAATACAAACGGCGCTATCTGCGCGAACTTGGCTTTCGCATCCACGAGTTCAAGCCGTTTCCGCTGTCGGCACCTATCGACGTCGACGCCACCGGCGCGCTGGGCGCCGAAGCGCTGGGTGCCTACGCCACCGAGTCGCGGCGCGCATTCGGGTCGTCGTCGGGAAGCGCGCGGCGGGGGCCGCTGCCCTTGCGCGCGGCAGGAGTGCGCATAGGCTTGCACGCCAAGTCGCTGGTGATCGATGAGCGCGTGGCAATGGTCGGCACTCATAATTTTGACCCGCGCTCCGATCAGCTCAACACCGAAAGTCTGGTGCTGGTGCATGACGCCGAATTTGCGCGCGAGCTCAGCCGCAGCATCCTGCATGACATCCGGCCTGAGAACGCCTGGACCATCGCGCCTCGACCTCGCAGCGCGGTGCTGCCGGCGCTCAACTATCAAATCGGCAAGCTCTCCGAGCGCCTGCCGATCTTTGATCTGTGGCCGTGGCGCTATGCCACCAGCTGGGAGCTCAATCCGGGGTGTTCGCCTTTGCCACCGAGCGACCCCCGGTTTGCGACCTGCTACACACCAGTCGGCGACTTCCCGGAGGTTGATGTTTCCGGCAAGTCGTTTTACACCCGCATCATCACCGCGTTTGGCGCCGGTCTCGCGCCGATTCTTTAGGCGCGCCGGCGTTGTGTGGATTGACGCGTCTCGTGGCGCGGCCTAGTCTGACAGCCCAGCCCACCGCCGCGGAATGCCGACATGAGTTTCACCATCAACATCGATCTCTCTGAACGCGACCTCGAGCATTTTCGCGCGGCCCAAGCCAAGTCGGCGGCGGCGGCTGAAGGCTCGACCGAAGCAGAAATAATGGCGGCAGCCGTCAAGCTGTTGACCGAGTCGAAAGACGTCCACGTGCCGGATTTCATCGCCAAACGCTTGCTGCAATTAGACGACATGATCGCGATGCTGAAAGACGAAGGCTGGGCGCTATCCGGCGAAGATCGCAAGCGGGTAATGGCGGCGCTGGTGTACTTCGCCAATCCTGACGACATCATTCCCGACACGGTACCCGTGCTTGGTTTTCTCGACGACGCGATCATGATCGAGCTGTGCGTTCGTGAGCTCAAGAATGAGATCGACGCCTACGACGACTTCTGTGAATTCCGGCAGAAGGAAGCCGAGAAGCGCGGCTTGGATCCAGCCACGATTGGTCGTGCCGAGTTCTTGGAGCCGCGCCGCGAAGAACTGATGAACCGTATGCACGAGCGTCGTGACCGCGAGATGGGCTCCGGCTATGGCGGCTCCAGCGGCTGGGCGCAGAGCAAGACCTATCTGGGTGCCGGCTGGCGTCCGGGTTACTACAGCCGCCGCTGAGCCTAGCCGACGGTAAGCCCACGCATGGGATTTTTCCGCCGCCGGCCAAGCTTGATCGAACTCAATGCGATGAACGTCGGCACGATTGCCGATGTGCTCGGCATCGAGTTCACCGAGCTGGGCGAAGACTATCTGCGCGGTCGCATGCCGGTCGATACGCGAACCAGGCAACCGTTCGGGCTGTTGCACGGCGGCGCCTCAGCGGTGTTAGCTGAAACCTTGGGCAGCGTCGCCGGCAACCTGTGCATCGACCCCGAACGCGCGCTGGCGGTCGGACTTGAGATCAACGCCAATCATTTGAAGGCAGTCACCAGCGGCTGGGTCAGCGGCACTGCGCGGGCGATTCACATCGGTCGCAGCACGCAGGTCTGGGACATCCGCATGGAGGCAGACGATGGCCGCCTGTGTTGTGTCTCGCGGCTGACCTTGGCGATTACGCCCGTCGCGCCCAAGGCCTGACGCCATCGTGGTGCCGCTGATTGGTGCCGCCGCTGATCTTGGGCCGTGGACGTTGTTGCTCTTGATTTTCGTCAGTCACGCGCTGTTGACCGAACTGAGCACCCACAACGCGGTGATCGTGCTCATACTGCCACTGGTGCTTGCCGTCACCCGGTCTTTGGGAATGAATGCGTGGCCGTTTGTGCTTGCGGTGGTATTCGGCGCCAGCTCAAGCTTCGCTACTCCGATCAGCCACCCGACCAATACCTTGGTTTACCAGTTGGGAAACTACCGGTTCGCCGATTTTGTCCGTAACGGTCTGCCACTCAAGCGGGTAGCGGGAGTCACCGCCGTGGCGATGATCGGGTTGCTGTATCCGCCTAGTCAATAAACCGGACTTTTCATGAATCGCGCACGCTCCTGCTGTTCACCCTAACGCACAGAAAATTCTCTGCAGTCGGCCGTATAGTCCGCCACGTCGCTTCTGCAAAGAGGTCTTGGTTCGGTGAGCATCCTGCGAGATCATGGTGCAAATTCATTAAAAGGCGGGGTCAAGACGTCATTTCGATTGAATACAAGCGAGTTGATCAACCAAAAAAGCATGAGCCAAGTGTGAGTCGATATGCACGGGTTGGGTGCTTTGCTCTAGCGAGATGCGTAATGTTGCTGCAATGAACTCGATTTCCGACCTCGCTCCGCCTGCGCGCGACGTGCTGCGGCCGCTGCGATATGCGGTGCGGCTTCCGTTTCTGCTGGTCCACTTGGCGCTGGCGTTACCGCTTACGTTGATTTGCATCAACCCGCTGACCCAACGTTGGCGGGTGGCTGGCGAGCGCGTGGATCATCGCGTGATTCGCGCGTGGTCGGGCGTGTTGTTGCGCATTTTCGGCTTCAAGTTGCGCCGCATCGGCACGCCGGTTCGCGGGCCGGCGATGTTCGTGGCCAATCATGTGTCGTGGATCGACATCGAGTTGATGCACAGCCAGAAAGTGGTGGGTTTTGTCGCCAAGAGTGAGATCAGCCGGTGGCCTTTGATTGGCTGGTTGGCGAGTCGCGCCGGCACCATCTACCACCATCGCGGCAATAACGAATCGCTCAACGGCGTGATGCACCAGATGGTGGAGCGCTTGCAGCAGGGCGAGTCGGTCGGCGTGTTCCCGGAAGGCCGCACCACCGATGGGCTGACCCTGGGGCCCTTTCATGCGCGCATCTTTCAACCAGCCGTGCTCGCGGTCACCACAGTGCAACCCGTCGCGCTGCGCTTCGGTGAACACGGCAGCGGCCAGGCCAGCGTTGCCTTCGGGCCGGGCGAAAACTTCCTGCAGAACTTCCTGCGCTTGCTGGGGGAACCCAGCCGAGTCGCCGAAGTTCATTTTCTGGAACCACTGGAAGCGGGTGACCAAGGTCGGCGCTGGTTAGCAGAGCGTTGTCGCGAACGCATCCAAGTGGCCATGGCCAGTCGCAATTGAACGTCGGATAAGCCAACGAGCCGCCACGTGAGCCCGCCGCCGTTCCTGCCGCCACGCTTTTTGCGCAACCCGCATGTTCAATCGGTGCTGGCCTCCAGTTCACTTCGACGCGCGCTGTCGCGGCGCCGGCGTGTGGGGCTGGAAGCGCCAGCGCAGGAGATCCTTCTCGAATGCGGTGAAGGTGTCCGTCTGCAGGGCTTTCATACCAGCCAACATGCTTTGGCGCGGGCGCGCGGACTCGCGGTGCTCTTGCACGGTTGGGAGGGCAGCGCGCAGTCGACCTATCTGCTGCACACCGGCGTCCATTTGCTGGATGAAGGCTTTGACGTATTTCGCCTCAACATGCGCGATCACGGCGATACCCATCATCTGAATGACGGACTGTTTCATTCCAATCGCATCGATGAAGTCGTCGGTGCCGTGGGTGCACTCGCCAAGCGCTTCGTGGATCTGCCGATGGCCGTGGTTGGCTATTCGTTGGGAGGCAACTTCGCGCTGCGGATCGCCTTGCGCGCGCCTGCCGCTGGCATCCCGCTGGTTCATGCGGTGGCTGTGTGTCCGGTGATCAGCCCGGCAGCTGGTCTGGCCTCCATCGAAACCGCGCTGTGGTTTTACGAGGCGTACTTCCTGAAAAAGTGGCGAGGTTCGCTGCGTCGCAAAGCCGTCCTGTTTCCAAAACAGTATCGGCGAGAGGACTGGGAGCGAGGGCAGAACCTGCGTGGACTCACCCGCCAACTGGTCGAACAGCACACCGATTTCGGCACCCTCGAGCGCTACCTCGAAGGTTATTCGCTAGCCGATGATCGGCTCGCTGCGATGCAAGTGCCGAGCAGCATCCTCACCGCCGCCGACGACCCCATCATCCCGGTCGAAGACTTCCGCCGCCTGACCTTTTCGCCAGCCGTGCGCTTGGAGATTGCAGCGCACGGAGGTCACTGCGGATTCCTGCGTGGCTTGAACGGTCGCACCTACGCGGAAGAATTCATTGCGGCGGCGTTGCGGGGCGCGGTGGATTAGCGCTCGGTTCTGAGCGCGCGCGCACCAGCAAGGTAACGCTCCCGCGTGACAGCTTTGGCTGGTTTGCCGCAGAGACAATTCAGCCAATTGCAAATCGCCAGTTAGCTGGCTTTCCTCCGCATCGAAACTGAGCACCTCCGCAAGCCTGTTTGAGGACAAGCCGCGTGCTGGTGACCGGCTCGATTTGATCCGACGCCGTCGCTAATGCCACCCAGACCCATCGAAAAAACTGCGACTGGTGGCGACGCTCTTGCGCACTCGCAATCCAGCCTGTCGAGAATCACAAGATGGGATCATCTGCCTGAACTAGTTTTCGGGTGCCCGTATCTGTTCGCGGTGCAAGTGTTGGGTGCTGCGCAAACTCATCGACAAGAAAGTCGATCAGGGCGCGAACCTTGGGTGCCAAGTGCCGCCGCGAGGCATAGACCGCGTGGATCGGTAGAGGCTTCGGCTCATATTCCGGCAGGATTCGAGTGAGTCCGGCGGCCTCAATGTCCTCCGCGAAGTGCCAAGTGGGCAGAATCGCGACGCCCAACGCGTTCAGCGCGCCGGTGCGCACGGCCTCTGAATTGTTGCTGCGCAGGCGACCGTTGACCGCCACCGACAGCGCGCCATTGGGTCCATCGAAATGCCACACCGTGCCGCCGCCCAAGCGCGTGAAAAGCACGCAGTCGTGCCGCGCAAGCTCATGGGGGTGTTCGGGCGTTCCGCGGACTGCGAGGTACGCGGGAGCCGCCACGGTCACGCGGTGCGTCGTCCCGATCAACCGCGCCACGAGGCCAGTTTCGCCGAGTTCGCCAATGCGGATGGCGAGGTCGAAGCCCTCCTCGACCAGATCGGCAAACTCCTCGCGCATGACCAGATCGATATCGAGTTGCGGATAGCGCTGAAGAAAACGACACAGAGGCTGCAACAGGTGCATACGCCCGAACACCACCGGGCAGGCCAAGCGAAGTTGGCCGCTTGGGGCATCCCGGCGGCGGCCGACCAGGTCCTCAGCATCGGCAACGGCGGCCAGCACCGCGCGGGCCTTTTCGTAGAACAGCATGCCCTCCGCCGTGGGGGTGAGGGCGCGCGTGCTGCGAAGCAGCAGGAGGGTGTCCAGATGGCTCTCGAGCGCAGCGATGTGCCTCGAAACAGTCGGCTGCGAAGTGGCCATCTCGGTCGCGACGGCGCTGAACGAGCCGGCTTCCACCACTCGGCAAAAGCTCCGGTACCAAGTAAAAAGATCGGACACCTTTGCACATCCCATACGCGAAGTGCATAGAAGATAGTCGAATTGGGCTGCGTACACTCGCTCCGGCGCATGACAGACTGCGGCCATCACTCATTTGCCCGGAAAACTGATGATTTATTCCGCCGCGCGCCCGTACGCCAGCAACGGGGCATCCATTACCGGCCTGCCATCTGCGGCGTTGGCGGCCTTGCGAACGCGGTGCCTCTTCCGCCTCGCGATGATGGCGCACTGATCATGCTGGATCGCCTGCTTGGCTACCGGTTGATCAGCCCTGCGGTGCTGCGGGCGTCGCTCGGCGATACTGATCTGAAGGTGTTCGATGTGAACTCGGTGCAGAGTTGGCAACGTGCACGAGTACCGCAGGCACGGCACTTGGATCCGCAGCGGTTTGTCCGTGCCGACCTGCCTGCGGACATGCAGACGCGGCTGCTGTTCTATTGCTCCAATTTCTTCTGCGCCAAGGCGCCGCAGGCCGCCCGCCGCGCCCGCGCCATGGGCTTTGAAAATGTTTTCGTACTCGCGACCGGCATCAGCGGCTGGCTCGCCGCGGGTGCACCGATTCACGAAAGCGGGGATGAAGGTAAACAGTGCGGCATACAGCCTTCAGACACCACAGGAGACAGCCCATGAACCCGGAAAAGCAACCCGCCAAACCTGCTACTTACTCTGGCACAGGCATCGCAATCGGAGCCGCGTTGGGAGTGTTGTTCGGCGCCGAGTTCGAGCAACTCGCGATGGGCCTCGCACTGGGAGCCGGATTGGGCTCGGCATTCGAAATCGTGTCGCACCAGTCGACACGCCAACAGTGAGACCCAGCGCGTGCTGGAAGCGCGGAGCCTGATTGCTACGGTCGCGGCGAGTAGCGGCCAGCCGCCACCGCCAATATGTCACTGCTTGTAAAAAGCTTCTCGTTTTTGACATCGCTCAAGATCGTGTTTTTGTGTTTGCTTCCGCCGGCAATCTGGCGACCACCCAGGAGCTGCTCAACTGTCTGCGGCGCGGCCTCGCCGTGGGCGATGACCGCGAAACGCTGCTGACGGTGCGTTACATGTTCGAAGCGGCCAATTATGTTGGCCGCGTGTCCCGCCTGGTGCAGGCACAACACGCCTAGGCTTTGGCCGCCGCCGGGGTACCCAGGGAAACCACCTTGATACTTGGCGGGCAGATCCGGGGCGATTCGCCTCGGATCATGTTGATCTATCCGCAGGGAAACGTGATCGAGGCGTCCGACGACACCCTCCACCTGCAGATCGGCGAGAGTAAAACCGGCAAACCAATGCTTGATCGCCTTGGTGGTGAAGACATTCCGTTGTATGGCTGCGCGCGGCTGGCAGTCATTTCACTTGAAGCCACCATTCGCTCAAACCTGTCCGTCGGCCCACCCATCGATCTGGTCATCATGCCCAAAGACACGCTCGCCATTTCTCAGGAACTGCGGCTGACCAGCGAATCTGCGTTCTACCTTGAGTCAAAGCGGCACTGGCAGGCAGGGATCGAAGTGGCATTCAAGTCGCTTCTAAAGTTCGAATGGGAGCAAGCTGGGTAATCGAAAGCCGATCTCATGAGTTCGCGAAGTTCGAAATGGCGAAGTTCGAAATGGACAACCGCGCCTGCGGTGGCGAGAACGGGAGGCCGAAACACTATCCGGGCCGATGGTTTAAGCGCTATCTCCTCAGCGTTCTTCACTAGCTGCCACCCCTGTCGAGAATGGGCAACAGGCAACAACCTGGGTCAGCTGATGGCGAGGAGACCGGGGTCTTGTCTTGCACGCATATCAACTAACCCTTCACACCGAACGCCGCGCAATCTTGCTCTCCGTCGAGTGATGCGGACCGACGTGCTGGCCAATTTCGGTGAGCATAAATCTGCCCGTCCGGTATGCCAGAGCTATCGCCGAGTCTCGATCCTTCTCTGATCCCAACAGGCTCGCAAGGCTGATCCACTGGCGCTGGCGTTTTGGTACTTCCTTCGGCGGCGACTGCAAGTGGCGGGTGACCCATTCCACGAAATTTTGATCGCCCAGGAATACCTGGTTCAGCACCTTGGCCGTCGGATCGTCCGCGGCGATGCCCGCGTTCACAAGACCTGACCCGATTGGCACTCTGAGCCGAATGCCACTTGCCTTAAGGCTCGTCATCCCGGCGAAAGCCGGGATCCACTGCTGTTGAAGCATTGCTACTGCGCGGAAGGGCTGGACTCCGGCTTTTGCCGGGATGAGTGCGCCCGCAAGGGCATCGTATCAGCGCGGTGGAAGTCCGCGTCGGGGCGCGCCACGTCCCCGAAGTTGAAGGTAACTGCGTTGTTGAGAGGCGAGGTGGAGAGCAACCGGAAACGAACTGACAGTCCGTAATGAAGTGAACCCGATTCGGCGGAGGCGTGCGGCGAGCCTGCTGATTCGTGGCGAAGCCCGGAACAAGCCGATCACCCTGATGTGGCTATCAAAGCGATGATCGGGTGCGCGACGTGGTTGCGGATGGAATGTCGGGAAGGTGCGATGCGTGAAGCGGGGAGACCCGGCCGCAGGATGAACGGGGTCGGGAGTCAGAGCCTTCGTAATACTGCAGTGCCGATGGGATGGCACGGAACGCGCGGAGAGCAAAGCCGCGCTTAGGGAAGGGAGGCAGGTTCGCTGGATTCGGGAAATCGAGACGATGCAAGCACGAGGACCGCAGGTGCCTGTGATGGCTAGACAAGGTTCAGACACTCGACGCCCGGCGACGGCGTGGGTGGAAGCATCGGTATGCACGGACCGGATGTTGGCGGCGCTGGGTCACGGCGTCGAAGGAACGCGGTGGTTCAGACTGAAGGCCCATACGCGGTGGACCCATGCTTGCTTCGCTGAACACGGGCTTTTTACCCTACATGAAGCCGACGTCTCGGCGAGCCAATCTCGATGTAGTAACCACTGACTGGAGAGCCGGATGCGGGAGAACCGCACGTCCGGGTCGGAGGGCGGGGAGGGCAACCTCCCCGACGCCTATCGATTGTTTGGCGCTTGCGCTTAAGTAAGTGCCATTCAGACCCGACCCGTTCTTGTGACCCCGTTTTTGTGAGACCCCGTTCTTGCGCTTGCGCGTTTGCCAAGGACCTGACCCCCGCGCTTTCTCAGGGTGTGACCCCCTGCTCTGCGAGTTTCCTGCTTCCACGCCTCACGACCCAGTTCTGGCTCAAGCCTCGCTGTCGCAGCTCTTTGCAAGCGGCCCTTCGGCGCGAACCGCATTGGCTGCCGAGGGCTCGGCGCGAGCGCTGGTGTACCATCCGGCGTTCACCGACGTGGGGACGTTTTGATGATGCGCAGCCTGACCGGCCTCCTACTTCTGTTGTGCGCGGGCGTCACCTGCGCTGCCGAAGCCAGCATCGACCAGCGCATCGAAGCCGCTGTGGCACCGATCTCGCAGGCAGTGTCGAATTTCATTTTCTACTCGGTGCAGGTCAACGGCGCGGCGCTGCCGCTGATCGTGGTCTGGCTGATCGCCGCCGGTCTGGTGTTCACGGTCTACTTCAAGTTCGTCAACGTGCGTGGTTTTGCTCACGGCTTCCGACTGATCCGCGGTGACTATGCCGAAGACAGCGGGCCGGGTGAGGTCAGTCATTTTCAAGCGTTGACTTCGGCGGTATCCGGAACCGTCGGGCTGGGCAACATTGCCGGCGTGGCGGTGGCGATCACCATCGGCGGGCCGGGGGCAACCTTCTGGATGATCGTCGCCGGTCTGCTTGGCATGTCGACCAAGTTCGCCGAGTGCACGCTGGGTGTCATGTACCGGCTGGAAAAGCCCGACGGCACGGTGTCTGGCGGCCCCATGTATTACCTCAGTCGCGGCATCGGGCAGAACTATCCCGGCCTGAAGGGGTTTGGCTGGATGCTGGCCATCGTGTTCGCGATCTGCGCCATGTTCGGTGCGATCGGTGCCGGCTCGATGTTCCAGGCCAATCAGGCCTATTCGCAGTTCCTCAACATCACCGGCGGCGAGGCTGGCCCGCTCGCCGGTCGAGGCTGGCTGTTTGGCATTGTCATTGCAACGCTCGCGGGTGTGGTGGTCATTGGTGGCATCACTCGCATCGGCGCGGTCACGGCCAAGCTGGTGCCCGCCATGGCGGCCATCTACATTTTGGCTTGTCTGTTCGTGCTCGGCAGCCATTTCGCCGACATTCCGGCGGCGTTCGGTGCCATCTTGGACGGTGCCTTCAACGCGGATGGCGTGGTCGGCGGCGTGATCGGCGCATTGATTGTCGGCTTCCGTCGGGCGTCCTTTTCCAATGAGGCCGGGCTGGGCTCGGCGGCAATCGCCCATTCAGCCGTGCGCACCCGCGAACCAGTAACCGAAGGCTACGTCGCGCTGTGGGAACCATTCATCGACACCGTGGTGATTTGTACCATGACCGCGCTGGTGATTGTCATCACCGGCCAATACGCGGTGCCTGGCGCCGCCGATGGCGTCCAGCTGACCTCGGACGCGTTTGCCAGCGTGGTCAGCTGGTTCCCTTATGTGCTGACCGTCGTCGTGTTCTTGTTCGCCTTTTCGACCATGATCACCTGGGCCTACTACGGCGCGAAGGCGGCCAGCTTTCTCGCCAACGAATCGAAGGTCGCGCTCTATGGGTTCAAGGTTTTCTACTTGGCGATGGCGGTGGTCGGCTGCACCATGAATCTTTCCAGCATCGTCGACATCGCCGATGCCCTGCTGTTCATCATGGCGATTCCCAATCTGATCGGTGTGTATCTGCTGTTGCCGGTGCTCAAGCGCGCTGTCGATGACTACGATCGACGGCTAGCGAGTGGCTCAATTCGTCCGAGAAAAGGGGCTTAACGCATGAGCAGCGCTGCTGAAACGGTGGGCCGAGGCATGCCTTTGCACACCCGGATGCTTATCGGTTTTCTTGCCGGTGCGGTGGCCGGCATCGCCGCAAATCTGCTGGCCGCCGACGCCGACTGGTTGAACGCAGTGGTGACCTATGTCACCAACCCGGTTGGCCAGATCTTCTTGCGTCTGCTGTTCATGCTGGTGGTGCCGCTGGTGTTTTCGGCACTGGTGCTGGGCGTCGTCGAAATTGGCGACCCGCGCTCGCTCGGGCGGATCGGCGGCAAGACTTTGATGTTCATCGTCTTCGTCACTGGCGTCGCGGTGACCATCGGACTGGTGACAGTGAACCTGCTGCAGCCGGGCGCCGGCCTGCCGCCCGAAGTGGGACAGGCCATCCTGGCCAGCACAGCCGACGGTGCCAGTGCCATCGTCGCCCGCAAGGACAGTCTGTCGGGCATGGACCTTCTGCTCAACCTGGTGCCGCGCAATCCGCTGGCATCGGCGGTTAATGGCGATCTCATTGGCGTGATGTTTTTCGCGCTGCTGGTCGGCATCGCCGCAGCGGTCGTGAGCAGCGAGGGCACCCGCAGCTTTCTTGGCACCATGCAGGGTATTTACGACATCTGTCTGCGCCTGATCGACTGGATCATTCAGCTGGCACCTTATGCCGTCGCGGCGCTGTTGTTCTCGATTACCGCCAAATTGGGTCTCGATGTGCTGGTGCAGCTGGCGCGCTTCGTCGGCACCGTGGTGCTGGCGCTGGCCATCCACTTCTTCGTGGTGTTTCCGTTGCTGGTCAAGTTGATCGGCGGAATGTCTCCACTGGAGTTTTTCAAGCGTGCGGAGCCGGCGATCCTGACCGCCTTCTCGACCTCGTCCAGCTCGGCGACTCTGCCGACCACGCTGATGGTGGCGGAAGAGCGCCTGGGTGTGCCACGCCGCGTGGGTCGCTTCGTGTGTACCTTGGGCGCGACTGCCAACATGAATGGCACCGCGCTGTTTGAGGGCGTGACCGTGCTGTTCTTGGCGCAGTTCTTCAACGTAGACCTGAGTCTGAGTCAGCAGGTTCTGGTGCTCTTTATGTGCATCCTCGGCGGCATCGGCGCGGCCGGAGTTCCTGGCGGTTCGCTGCCGGTGATTGCCACCATCCTCGTCATGTTCGGCATTCCGCCGGAGGGCATCGGCCTCATTCTCGGCGTCGACCGCTTCCTCGACATGTGCCGCACCACGGTCAACGTCACTGGCGATTTGGTCGGTGCCGTCGTGGTATCGCGCGGCGAAGCGCCGGATCCGCTGCCCGAGAACGGCTCCGCGCCCATCTGAAGGGGGCACACCTTGGCCGCTATGACTCGCTGCTCCAAAAGCGGTCAAGGCCACCGGACCATCGGACCATCGAGCGTCTGCAATCCCTGACGTGCCGGCGCGACGCAGCGCTGGGGATGCAAACTGGGGCAACACGTTCGCGCGGGATAACGAGCCGCTAACGGGGGTCTGACAAGCCTCGGACCTGCAGGCCCGTAGAACATCGGGAGCCCCTGACCGATGCCGTCATGACATCCATCCTCTCACTGCCCTCGCTGAAGTTCGACCGGCTGCGGCTGTGGCCGACGCGCTTTACGCTGGCCCATGTTCTGCTGCCTGGCCTGTTGCTGGTCATCGGCACCGCTGCGCTGATGTTTGGCGGCGGTGACATGTGGTTGGCGCAACAGGCCTATGCCCTGCAAGGCGGCAGCTGGGTGCTCCGCAACCACCTGGTCACCGAAGTCCTGGTGCATCGCGGCGGCCGTCTGCTAGCCACCCTGGCGTGGCTGTTTCTGCTTGGCTGGCTGCTGGTCTCATGGTTCACCGACAGCAGCCGACACCGACGCCGGACCCTCATCTACCTGTTGCTCAGCGTGCTCTGCTCGGTGGTGCTGGTCACGCTGCTCAAGCGCGTGCTGGTGGTCGATTGCGCCTGGAGCGTCGTTGGCCTCGGTGGTGATCGCATGCACCTGACGCTGCTCGATCCGCGCCCAGCCAGCTACATGGCGGATCACTGTTTTCCGGCAGCGCATGCCAGCGTCGGCTATGCATGGCTTGCGCTGTATTTTGCTGGCTTCGGTTGCCGCCGCAGCCGCTTGCTGGGTCTTGCTATCGGACTCGCCGCCGGGCTGCTGTTCGGCATCAGCCAGCAGCTGCGGGGTGCCCACTTCGCCTCGCACGATCTGTGGGCGGCGATGATCTGCTGGACCGTCGCGATGTCGTGGCGGCCGCTGCTGGGGGGCGCGACCATTGGCCGCGACAATGAAATCCTGGCCGAGCGCAAACAGCGCCAAGCGGTTGCCGTGGCTGCCAAGCAATCCCAGCGTCCGCGAACAGCCAGTAAGGGCGCCTGACCTTTGTCTCCAGCAGACCGACGCCGCGCTTATTTGCCGCTTGCAGACGCTGTCAAAAATGGATTGATGAAACGATGAATGCGCTGAGTCCTGCATTGCGGTCGACCCAAAAATGCGCGACCAGCCGAGTGCCCAATCCGCTCGGCGCGCAATGCTGTGAATTGAAAACCGGCAGGACGCTGCAGACGCGGCATGGCGGGCGAGGCGCTACAGCCCAACCGCCAAGTACCGCGCGCAACCTCGGCTCTTTCGACCTAGCCGAAAGGCCTGACTCGGTGGAAACCCCCGCAAGCTCAAAAGGTATATCTCGCAATGGACGCAAGCGATAGGGAAACATTGGCAAAGGTTCCGGCCCTCACGCTGGGCTTCTGGACCATAAAAATCCTGGCGACGACGCTGGGCGAAACCGGGGGCGATGCCGTCTCCATGTCGATGGATTTCGGTTACCTCGTCAGCACCGTGATCTTCATGGCGATCTTCGTCACCAGCGTGCTGTTCCAGATTCGAGCAGCGTCTTTTCGACCGTTCCTGTACTGGGCCACCATCATTGCGTCCACCACGGTAGGCACAACGCTGGCCGACTATGCCACCCGCTCGCTCGGCATCGGCTACACCGGCGGATCGAGTTTGCTTCTTGCACTGTTGCTCGCCTGCCTGATCGTCTGGCATCGAGCGCTTGGTCGGGTGGACATCGGCTCCATCGATACGCCCAAGGCCGAGTTCTACTACTGGCTGACGATCATGTTTTCGCAAACACTGGGCACCGCTCTTGGCGATTGGACGGCTGATACAGCCGGTCTGGGCTATCTCGGTGCCGCTGCAATCTTCAGCATCCTGTTGCTTATGGTGGTGCTGTCCTACTACTTCACCAATATTTCGCGCACTGGATTGTTCTGGACCGCCTTCATCTTGACCCGTCCGTTGGGTGCAGTGGCCGGAGACTTCCTCGACAAGCCGGTGCTCGAGGGAGGACTGGAACTCAGCCGCTATACCGCCACCGGCGTGCTGTTCGCCGCGATCATTGTTCTGATTTTTATGCTTCCGCAGCGCGCGGCAAAAATCGCGCACTGAGCTAAAGCGCAGCCCGGATGCAGCGCAGCATTATTCGGGGTTGTTCGCGAAGATCCAGCCGCGGTTGCATCCAACCGTCAGCAGCACCTTGCGACGCCCAGTGCATTGTTCGCTCTGCGGCCTTCAGGTCCAACTAACCAAAACCTAACTCAGCTACCACGCTGCTCCGACACGCGCGCAGGAATGATTCAAGCTCGCAGAATTGAACGGGATGGCGATGAGCAACTTAAGCGCTTTCAGTGCTCGAGCAACCGCCGTTTCAATCGGCGACCGCCCCGCTTTAGGGGTTATTGGCGGCGCAAACAGCGCATGCTCCAAACACGTCCACGCCCTCGCATGCATGCTCCTGCAGGCAATTGTCTTTAGCGGCGTGTGCGTAGCGGCCACCCCGCCAGTTCGACTGCAACTCAGTAATGCGGAGCTGGAGCAAGCCGGGGCGATCATCGGTGAGATTTCCATCGTCAACGCGGATGTCTTCGACCTCGACGATCCGCGGGAACGCAATGCCTTTTACCGATTTGCCACCAAGCTGCACCCAGTCACTCGCCCGCACGTCATCCGCGCGGCCTTGCTGATCAAGCCGGGGGACGTGTTCTCCGCGCGCTTGCTGGCAGAGACAGAGCGGCTGTTGCGGGCGAAGCGCTATCTGGGCGAAGCGAGCATCACCCCCGTTCGCTTCGTTGACGGCAAAGTCGATCTAGAGGTGCGAACGCGCGACGTGTGGTCGCTTGACCCAGGCATTTCCTTCGGTCGCCGAGGCGGCGAGAACCACTTCGGCATTGAGCTGCAGGACGTCAACTTTCTTGGGACCGGGATTGAACTTGATCTGGAACATAAAAACTCAGTTGATCGGGTCACCAATTCGATTCAGCTGGCGAGCGATCAGGCGTTTGGCGACCGCAACGAGTTGGATATTGGCTACTCGAGCAACAGCGATGGAAATGGCTGGCAGCTAGGCTTCGAGCAGCCGTTCTACGCGCTGGACACCCGTCGAGCCTATGGTGTGCGACTCGAACGCAACAATCAGGTCGACACCTTTTACCAGTTGGGTGAGGTGTTGGATCGCTACCTCGTTCGTGGCCGTGACGCAGAACTCTATGGCGGCTGGTCTTCGGGCCTGTCGGACGGCTGGGTGCGACGCTGGACGGCCGGCTTCACCCAGCATCGGCGACAGTTCGAGACCGTTGTGGACTCGCTGGGAACCGGGCTGCTGCCTGCTGATCGGGATTTGGTCTATCCGTGGATCGGTTTTGAGTTGCAGCAGGATGACTATCAGGTTTGGGAGAACCGCAATCAGATCGGCCGCTCCGAAGACGTGCTGATCGGCACCCATATCACCGCCAGAATTGGCAGGACGTCGACTGGCCTGGGCAGCGATCGCAGTGCGTGGCTTTACCAGTTCGGCGTACGCAAGGGGTACGAGATAGGCACCGAAGATTTCCTCCTGCTCAACTCGGAAGTGACCGGTCGGAAAGAAAATTCGGGACATGCGGATGTGCATTGGGACAGCAGTGCGCGCTACTACAGGCCGATTTCCGAGAAGAACCTGCTATTTGCCAAGATTGAAACCTCATGGGGGCACAATCTCGACCTGGACCGCGTCAACCAGCTCGGCGGGGACAATGGACTTCGCGGCTATCCGCTTCGGTATCAAGGCGGGCAAAGCCGCGCTTTGCTCACCCTCGAACAGCGCTACTACACCGATTGGTACCCGTTCCGGCTGTTCCGGGTCGGTGCAGCCGTTTTTGTCGATATCGGCCGCACGTGGGGCGATGACGGCCTTGGCACGCCTAATCTTGGCTTGCTGAAAGACGTGGGCATCGGCCTGCGGCTTGGCAATACGCGCTCATCAATTGGCAATGTGATCCATATCGATTTGGCATTTCCGCTGGATGGTCCCTCGTCGATTGATCGCGTGCAATTGCTGCTCGAGGCACGCCGCGAGTTTTGAGGGCGGGACGATGGGCACGGCTGCCCCGCAGGGTGAGATCTACAAGGACGGCCCGCGTTTCAACGCCGTCCGCCGTGTTGGTGGGAACGCATCCGAGCCGAGACGGCAACCGACCTTCGCATGGCGGGGTAAATGTACCCGAGCCTCTTTGATCGCAGACTAGGATTTGGTCGGTGGCGTGCTGAATTGGTCGCTTAAGGGCGGAGGTGAGCCCCGTTCCTGTAACCCCGTTCTTGCTAATCAACTGCGCTTGATAATGGTGATGTGGCCGTTGGTTTCCAGCACGGCCAGCTTGACCTCGTCGATCTCGCGGCAACCCGCTTCACGCAACGCTTTGTCGAAATCGGCGCGACTGATCAGCTCTTTGCGCAACACCCCGCGATACACCTCGCCATCGCGCGCCAGCAAGACCGGCGAGCCTTCGATCATCGCCTCCATATTGGCACTGCGCGCGGAGACGAAACCCACGCCCCAGTTGAGCGCGACGAGGGTGGCCGCCAACAGCAGGCCACCGGCGACCGAGGTGTCGCTGCCAAGCAACGCGTTTTGCACTGCACTGCCCAGCAACACAACCAGTAGCATGTCGAATGGAGTGAACTGCCCCATCGTGCGCTTGCCCGACGCGCGGATCATCAGCAGCAACACGAAGTAAACCGCGCAGGCTCGCAACACGAACTGCCACCAAGGCATGGCCAGGTCGAACATGGAGGCAAAGGCGGTCGGCATGGCGGATATCCTGATCAGAGAGTGCGTGACATTAGCGCAGCACGCCCGCCAGGCGCAGGCTGCATCGACACAGAGTCACTGGCTAAGCAGGGGTCATTAGCAGGGGTCACATAAGCAGGGGACAGGTCTTGTATTAACACTGCCATCCCGCGCAACCAGTCGCGCGGTGTTGCCGACGGTCGCCTCGTCGAGCCCGAGAGTCAGATCCGGTTTGCGATTGGCATTTACGGCTGTGTCCCGAGCTGCAGGCCGCAACCGCGGCAATGCAGGGCATCGGTTTCGTGGCCGCGCAGCCCGCAGCCATCGCAACGCCGGCGGTCGCGGTCCTGACGCAGACTGGTGGCCAGTTCTGCGGTGTAGATGCCGGTCGGCACCGCGATGATCCCGTAGCCGATAAGCACCAGCACCGAGGTGATCAGCTTGCCGAGCGCAGTGCCGGGTACGATGTCGCCGAAGCCGACCGTCGCCACTGTCACCACCGCCCAATACATCGACTGCGGGATGCTGGTGAAGCCGTTGGCCGGGCCTTCGACCAGGAACATCACCGCGCCGAACACAATCACCAAGCTGACGATCGCCAGCAGGAAGATGAAGATCTTGCGCCAACTGCGGACCATCGCACCGACCAGCAGGCGCGATTCGTCGACGTAGCGGATCAGTTTCAGGATCCGAAATACGCGCAGGATGCGCAGCACGCGGATCACCAGCAGGTACTGCGCGCCCGGAAACAGCAGCGACAGCCAAGTCGGCAGCACCGCGAGCAGGTCGATCACGCCGAAGAAGCTGCGCGCGTAGCGCAGCCGGTCGGCCACGATCGCTAACCGGACCAAGTACTCGGCGGTGAACAGCAGGGTGAAGATCCATTCCAGGCGGTAGAACAACTGCCCGTGGCGTGCGTGCAGCTCGGCCACCGAATCGGCGATCACTACCGCGACGCTGGCAAGGATGGCGAGGATCAGCAGGACGTCGAAGTTGCGCCCGGCGCGGCTTTCGTGCCCGAAGATCACCTCGTACCAGCGCTGGCGCCAGCCGCGACGAGAAGGGGGCTGTGGATCGGCGAGCAGGTCCATCGTAGGCAGTGTACTTGGCGCGAGCGCGGACGCGGGGGTCGAAGCGGCGATCAAGGTGCTGGCGTACGCCAACGATGCCGGCTGCTGCTGGGGATCGGACGTGGTGGCGAGAGCGTCTGAGCCACGCCCGCAAGACGCGAGTGAATCGTGGTCCTTCGCTTATCTATTCGCCTCGCCTCGCCTCGCTACCGCTTTCGTTTGCGCTTGCGAGGCGTGCTTGGTGGTGGCCCGAAGTCTTCCAGCATGGCCATGAACGCATCCAAGTCGGAGTCTGCCGACGCTCCAAGGTTTGCGTCGGCGAGGCTGTTCAAAAAGGCGCGGCGCTGGCTGGGGGTGTTGATGCTGCGCAGGTCCTGCTCAAGTGTCTTCAGCACAGCCTTGGCGTCTTTCACCTGGCGGTTGATGGAACGATCTATCCAATGGTTTTCGACGAATGCATCGGGCACGCTGAACAAGTCTGCGAACGCCTTCTCACGTTCACCCAGTTGAATTTGCAGCTCCCGGAGTTGCTCACGCAGCATGAGGATGTAGTGTTTGATGCGCTCCTCAGGCAGATTGGCGAGGTGGCTTGCGTCGATCTGCGCAATCTCCATTTGCAGTGCGAACAAGGCCATCAAGTCGCCGCGCTGGTAGGCTTGGTTGGCGCGCTGCAACAGCACCGTCTTGCGTTCACGCTCGCCGATGTCGGGCTCGCGATCCGGGTGCAATGAGCTGACCAGCTTGCGGTAAATGTCGCGCACCGATGCGCTGGCCTGCTTGGCGGCTTCCTGTTTGCGCTCCTCAGCCAATTCCGACTTGGTCGGCCGGCCGCGCTTAGTGCGACGCTCGGCTTGCCGCTGTGTCTCTGCCTCGAAGGCCGCCTGGTTGAGCGCGTCCACTTTGTCGCGCACGTGAGCGCGCAAATCGTCGACATTCTGCGCGGAGTGGCCGGCCACGGCATCGACGCCAAACAGGGTACTCAGCATTGCTTCGGCTGCCTCCATGTCGGCGGCTTGGTCGCCAGGCTTTGAGTTGCTGAAATATTTCTCGCAGAGCGCAATCAGCGATGGGTCTTCGCTTTCGCCGGTGGAAAGCAGACCGTCGATGAGCATGCTGATGTAGCGTTTCAAAGCGTTCTGATCGCGGCGACTCAAGCGCGCAGCGGGCTCTTTGGAATCGAGCCAGTGGTCGATGCCAAGCGCCAATTGCCACTGCGCCTCGCGTATCCGTTTGTGCACCGGTTGCAGGGTCTTTAACAGGCGCTGGTGACACGCGTCCAAGCGTTGCTCGGCTTCGAGCAAGCGCTCGCGCTCACGCTGAATCTTCGCGGTGAGTTGGTTGAAGGCGCGCTGGCTGCGGCTGTCTGCTGCCTTCGGAGTGTGTGACCCGATCAACCCTGATGTTTCAGTGCTGGCCAATCGGTCAATGTCAGGAATGGGTTGGGTCATCGAAGTGGGCTTGCTCGCGGCAATGGTTTGGCCGTTGGATGATGGGAATGCCGCTAAGCGGCTGTTTGCGCAAGCAGACTAGCGAAGTAAGCGCGATCACGGTAATTGAAATGAGCCGTTTGATCACGCGCAAATGAACGGTAACCATCGCCCAGCTGAGCGACCGCCAAATCATCAACGAGGGTGAGTCAACTGTCAGCAAATCACTCCGTTGTTGCAGCCAGAGATAGCCCATCACGAGCTATCCAAACCGCGAGGGTGCAGACAATGAAAACGCGAACACAAGGTGCTTGGGTGGTGGGCCTGGTATTGAGCTTGCTGGCGACAGATGACGCGTATGCCAAGCGTGATCGCGACGACAATCCACCCGGGCCGCGCGGTGGTGTGGCTACCAATTGGGAGAATCCGCGCGGCTGGCGCGGCGGGCCGGGCGCGTCGCCCGATCATCGGTTTTGGCGTCACGACGGCAAGCGGCTGCGTTTCGAGCAGGTCGAGCATGGCTACTATTTCCATGCCGACCACGGTTATTGGCATCCGCAGCATGGATTTTGGAATGCGGCCGCTCGCTGCTGGTTGGACAACGACAGCAATCCGCCGGGGCGTGGTGGCGGTCGAGGCACCAATTGGGAGAATCCGCCGGGATGGGAGGGAGGTCGGGGAGCGTCGCCTGATCGTTACGGCCGCTGCCGCTAAGCATCCGCAAAGCATGTCGCAACCTGCAGCAAAGAACCCGCGAGCTGGCAAGCTAGACCTCGCGCAGGATAGATCTCGCAGGACAGACCTCGCAGGACAGACCTCGCAGGATAGACCTCGCAGGATAGACCTCGCAGGATAGAATCAGCGCCTTTTGCGACCGCGCGGTCGCGTTAGGAATGAGCATGCTTGATGCAGCGTTTGCGGCCATTGCCCGCGGTGATGCGGTGGCCGCGCTGGCCGCGGCGCAGTCTTCGCTGGAGGCAACGCCGGAGCTCGCCGATGCGCATTTGGCGCTGGGGTTGGCTTTGCAGTTGGGTGGCGATTTGAGTGCGGCGGCGACTGCGCTGGAACGAGCCATCGTACTTGACCCTAACCGCGCAGCCTTGCATTTGGCCCGCGCCAGTCTTGCAACAGCACAGCGCGATCCCGCCGCCGCAGACGCAGCGACGAGCGCGGCTATCAGCGTCGATCCCAATTCGCTGGGCGCGTATCTGATGGCCTTGCACTTGGCCTTGGGGCGGCGCCAGCCGGACGAGGCCAAGCGTCTACTTGCGCTTGCCAAACGCGTCGCCGCTGACGATCCGCAGGTCTTGGCGGCGGAAGGCTCGCTGGCACTGGCTATCAACGATCACGCGGACGCGTTGCGGCTGTTGAGCCAAGCCGCGATCGCGCTGCCGGATGATCCGCTGGTGTTGGCGGGGCTGGGCCTGGCGCACCGTGCTGCAGGCAACCACGCCTTTGCCGAGGCCACCTTGAATCGGGCCATTGCCAAGCAGCCGCAGGCGGTCGGTCTGCGCTGGGCATTGATCGACAGCTTGCGTCGCCAAGGTCGCGAGTTGGACGCCATCTCTCCGCTACGGGAACTGCTGGCGATCAAGCCCGACCAGCGCGCGGCTTTGGCATTGTTGGGTGACTTGCTGATGCGCAAGGGCGAAGTGGCCGCCGGTCTGGATGTCTACCGCCAACTCATCTTGTTGCCGCCGTTTCAACTGGCACCGTTGGATCGCCTGCTGCAGCGGATGGTGCAGGCCGGCATGCAGCAACCGGCACTGGCAATGTTGGACGAAGCGCTGGCTCGGTTTCCGAACGAGGCGATGCTCTGGCAGCGGCGCATGCAAGGCGCCGGGCGCGATCCCTTGGCGCTCGCCGCCGTGTTGCAGCGTTGGCAGCAAGCGCAACCCGACAGCGCCAACATGCTGGCGGCGAGCGCCGATCTGGCCGAATGGCGTGGTGACTTGACCTCAGCGCAAGCCCACGCGAGCGAGGCACTGGCGCGTGATCCCAGCATGATCGGCACTGAGGCCATTTTGCTGCGTGCCGAACTGCAAGCCGAGCCGGCCGCGGCGCTGAATCGGATCGAGCGGTTGCTGGCGACGTCGCCAGCAGCGGCCTGGTTGCGCGCGCTCAATTTCTGGCGGGGTCAAGCGCACGACCGCCTCGGTCAAACGACGCAAGCGGTAGCGGCGTGGGAGGACGCTTGGGCACACAGCGGCGACGGAGAGCCGTTGCCGGCCGCGATTGCCGCATCTGCCCTGACGCCATCGGCAGGTGCCGAACTACGCCGCGAGTTCGGCCCACCGCCGCGTCTGTTGTGGTCACCGCCGGGCGGTCGGCCACGCGAAGTGTTGGCCATGCTCGCCCAAGTACCGGGCTTTACCGTGCTGGATGATCGTTTCAGTCGCGCCGCACGCGCCGATGGATTTGGCCCGCCGCGCAGCGACGGCGGCCTCGCCAGCGAGGCAGGTTGGCGCCATGTGATCGAGCAGCTGGGCGGTGATCCGAGCCGTTGCATCGACTGGCTGCCGCACTGGGACAGCCGCATCGCCGCCGCCTTGCCGGGCGCCAGTCTGGTCGCCGTGGTGGCCGACCCACGCGATCTACTGCTGAACTGGCTCGCGTTTGCCAGCCCGTTCGCGGTGCGTTTCCCCGGCCTCATCGCTGCGGCCACGTGGTTACGGCAAAGCTTGCAGCCGCTGCTTGCGCGGATTGAATCCGCCGACCCCAATCTGCTGCTGGTCACGGACTCGCAACTCATCGACGACCCAGCCCAAGTCGCGATCCGTCTGCAACAAACCCTCAGCCTCGACGCCTTGCCCGACGTGGCCACACTGACCGCCAGCCGACGCGGCATGGGCGGATTACCGGTTGCGTTTGCGCCGGGCCATTGGCGGACGTATGCGGAGCCGTTGGCGGCGGCATTTGCGCCGTTGCAGCCCATTGCGGAGCGGTTGGGGTACCGCACACTTGAATAGCATGTGCATGTGCATGTGCATGTGCATGTGCATGTGCATGTAAAGCATATATTTATCATCGAGATCGAGTTCGATCCCGACCAGGCGCAAGCGAACTTCAAGAAACATCGGGTTAGCCTCGCGCATGCCGAGCAGTCGCTTCGCGACGACTGAGGCATCACCATCGAAGATCCGGATGCTGAAGGCGAGCGGCGGCTGATCACGCTGGCGATGGATTCTCAGGGGCGAGTAGGGGTCGTCGTGCACACCCCACGTGGAGAGCGCACGCGATTGATTTCTGCTCGCAAGGCCAGCCGCGGCGAAACGGAGTACGTCCATGCGTAACGAGTACGACTTCAGCAAAGCAGAGCGTGGCGCAGTGCTCGCCTCACCCGGAAAGACGCGCATTACCATCATGCTCGACGACGACGTGATCGAGCTGTTTCGGCAAAAGGCGGAAGCTGCTGGGACTGCCTATCGGACCGAGATCAACAGAGTGCGGGAGTACCTCGCAAGTGGTGGTCGTCCGATCGCCCTGGATGCACTTCGCCAAGTGATCCGCGAAGACCTGCATGCTGCGTAACTGCGCCCCAACAATTCGATGAAGCAGAGTCGAAATCCCAGCGCTCACGCCCCCGCCGGCAACCCCAACAACAACGCCGCTCCCAAGCCAATCCGGTACCACGCAAATCCAGTGAACCGGTGCGTCTTGATATAACCAAGCAACCAGCGCACGGCCGCAAATCCAGCGACGGTCGCGGCGACGAACGCCACCGCCAGCTCGCTCCACGCCTCACCACCTTGGCCGCCATCACGCAGCCAGGCATAGCCGGTGGCGGCGAACATCGTGGGTATGCCCAGTAAAAAGGCGAACTCGGTGGCGGCGGGGCGGTTGGATGCGCCGGCCAGCATGGCGACGAAGATCGCGGCGGCCGAACGTGAAGTGCCGGGAAACACGCCCGCCACGACCTGTGCCACGCCAACCAGAATGGCCACGGTCCAGGTGATCCGCGTCGAATCCACGCGGCCGGCGGTGATTCGCTCGGCGATCAGAATCAACACGCCGCCAATCAACAAGGCCCAGGCAATCGGGGTGACGGTCTCCGGCAAACGGATGCCCGCCTTGCTGACCGCCAAGCCGAGCACGGCGGTGATGGCGAAGGCCACGATCAGCTTGAGCACGTAGTCACGCTGTTCCACATCGCTGAGGAACCCGCGCGCCAAGCCCCACAAGCGCTGTCGATAGACCAATACCACCGCGACGATGGCACCGGCCTGGATGCTGATGTTGAACAGGTCAGAGCGCGGCCCCAGCCAATGTTGGGCGATCAGCAAATGGCCGGTGCTGGAGATCGGCAGAAACTCGGTCAGACCTTCGATCAGGCCAAGCAAGAGGGCGGAAAGCAGGCTGTCCATGGTTTCGATGGTTTTACAGAATCGGGCTTTGCAGACGCGTAAGTGCGATCAGGATACGTCAGCACAGCCGCCGTGCTGCACCGCCGCAATTTAAGGCACACTCGCGAGCCCACCCAATTCCCCATCAGCCAAGCTGTGTCCAAGCTCATCACCATCGCCCACAAGTTCGGCGGCTCCAGTCTCGCCGACGCCGCTCGCATCGCTCACGTCGCTGACCTGCTCACCGCCCGCGATGACGCCGTCCAGATCACCGTGGTGTCGGCGATGCAAGGCATGACCGATGCATTGATCGGCTTGGCCCGCACCGCCAGTCGTGACGCTGATGCCGCGAATCTGGAGCAGCACCTGGTGGTGACGCGGCATCGCAAGACCGCGCTGGCCCTGCTTGGCGACGGAGCAGCGGCGGCACTAATTCCGCTTGAGCGCGATTGGGACGACCTCGGCGCGCTGCTGCGCGCAGTGCGCCTGCTCGGCCATCCGGCGGCCGACCTGCTGGACTATGTGCAAGGCTTGGGCGAAGTGTGGTCGGCGCAATTGCTGGCGGCCTTGCTGCGCGCGCGTGGCGAAGACGCGATCTGGCTGGACGCACGCGAAGTGCTGGTGGTTGCGCACAACAGCTTGGGCGCGGTGGTCGATTGGGAAATCAGCGGTCGCAACCTGGCCGCATGGCGTGCGCTGCATCCGCAAAAGCGCGTCATCGTGACTGGTTTTGTTGCCCGCACGGCGGAGGGTCGGCCGACCACTTTGGGGCGCAACGGCAGTGACTATTCCGGGGCGATTTTTGCGCGCTTGTTTGCGGCCGCCGAGTTGCACATCTGGACCGATGTGGATGGTGTGTTGAGTGCGGATCCGCGGCTGGTGCCGGATGCGGTACTGCTGCCGCGCATGAGTTATGACGAAGCGTTCGAGTTGGCCTATTTCGGCGCCAAGGTCGTGCATCCGGGCACCATGAGCCCGTTGCTGGCGGCGCGCATTCCGGTGTGGGTGCGCAACACGTTCAAGCCGGATTTACCGGGTACCCGCATCGGCCCAGAACACGATGCCGAGGCGCGGCCGGTCAAGGGGCTGACGATTGCCGCCGATATGGCGCTGGTGGAAGTGGAAGGCACCGGCATGATCGGTGTGCCTGGCACCGCCGAGCGTGTGTTCGGCGCGCTGCGCGAGGCCGATATTTCAGTGGTGATGATCGCCCAGGCCAGTTCGGAACATTCGATTTGCTGCGCAGTGCGCGGGGCCGACGCCGAGCGCGCGGTACGCGTGCTGCGCGAAGTGTTTGCCCGCGAATTGGCCTCGGGCATGTTGCAGGCGATCGACGCCGAAGGCGATATCGCCGTGCTGGCGGCAGTGGGCGATGGCATGGCCGGGCATCCGGGTGTTGCGGCGCAGTTGTTCACGGGTCTGGCGCGCGCCGAAGTGAACGTCCGCGCGATTGCGCAAGGTGGCAGCGAGCGCAATATCTCGGTCGCCATCAACGCCGTTGACGCCACCCGCGCCTTGCGCGCGGTGCATGCGGGCTTCTGGTTGTCGCCGCAAACGCTGTCAATTGGCCTGATTGGGCCGGGTCAGGTTGGTGCCGTGTTGCTCGACCAATTGGCCGCCGCAGCGGATCGTTTGCGCGAGGATTCGCAACTCGACCTGCGCTTGCGCGGAATCGCTGGTTCGACACGCATGAGCATCGCCGAGCGGCGCATGGATTGGCCGCACTGGCGAGCTGAGTTTGTCGAAGCCGGCATGCCACTGGATCTGGCTGCGTTTGCCCAACACATTCGCGCGCCGCATCTGCCGCACGCGATGATCATCGACTGCAGTGCCAGCGCCGCGGTCGCCGCGCACTATGCCGATTGGTTGGCCGCCGGCATCCACATCGTGACCCCCAACAAGCAGGCCGGCAGCGCGCCTTTGGCGCAGTACGACGCTACTCGCGCCGCCGCCAAACGTGGTCATTGGCGCTATGAGGCCACCGTGGGTGCGGGTTTGCCGGTGATCTCAACCCTGCGTGATCTGCTCGATACCGGCGACGAATTGATCGCGGTCGAGGGCATTTTTTCCGGCACCTTGAGTTACCTTTTCAACAATTTTGATGGCATCAAGCCATTCTCCGAGTTGGTGTTGGAAGCGCGCGCGGCCGGCTATACCGAGCCCGATCCGCGCGACGATCTGTCGGGCATCGACGTCGCCCGCAAATTGGTGATCCTGGCGCGCGAAGCCGGTCGCCGCATCGAGCTTGGCGATGTTGCGCTGGAGGGCCTGGTGCCGCCGGTGTTAGCTGCGTTGAGTCGCGAACAGTTTCTCGCCCGTGCCAGCGAACTCGACGCGCCCTTGGCCGAGCGCATCAATGCCGCGCGCAGTCGCGGCCGGGTGCTGCGGTTTGTGGCGCGCCTCGACTCAAGCGGTGCCAGCGTCGGCCTGGTCGAGCTGCCGCCCGATCACGCCTTCGCGCATCTGCGACCCACTGACAACGTGGTCCAGTTCACTACCGCGCGCTATCGCAACAATCCGCTGGTGGTGCAAGGGCCGGGTGCAGGTCCCGACGTCACTGCCGCCGGTGTGTTCGCCGACTTGTTGCGTGTCGCTACGGCTTTGGGCGCGCGCTTGTGATCGAGCCTGTTCGGCAGTCGGCGCGCGCGTTCGCGCCGGCCAGCGTGGGCAATGTCGGGGTTGGCTTCGACATTCTCGGCCACGCATTGAATGGTGTCGGTGATCGCGTCACGGTGCGCGTCATCGACGAGCCCATCGTACGCATCCTCGCCATTCGAACCAGCGAGCGCGAGTTGCCAATGAACGCAGCCGACAACACCGCTGGTGCGGCGCTGATCGCCCTCCGCAGCAAGCACGCAATCGCTTGTGGGTTTGAGATCGAGATCGACAAAGGCATCCCGTTTGGCTCCGGCATGGGTGGCTCGGCGGCATCGGCGGTGGCGGCGTTAGTCGCTGCGAATGCGTTGTTTGCCATGCCGTTCACGCTGGATGATCTTTACAACGCGGCGCTGGATGGTGAAGCCGTCGCCAGCGGCAGTCGCCACGGCGACAACGTCGCACCGATGCTGCTGGGTGGCCTGGTGTTGGCCGCGCCAGACGTCGCGCCGATTCGTTTGAACGTGCCGAGCGAGCTGCACTGTGCGTTGGTGCATCCGCATTGCGTGCTGGAAACGCGCCGCGCGCGGGCGGCGCTGGTCGGTGCCTATCAATTGTCAGAATTTGTTGAGCAAAGCGCGCATTTGGCGCTGCTTTTGACCGGTTGTCAGCGCGCCGATCCGGCCTTGATTGCGGTCGGTCTGAACGACGTATTGATCGAGCCCAGACGGGCCGCATTGGTGCCAGGCTTCGCGCTGGTCAAGTCGGCTGCCTTGGCCGCCGGTGCGCTGGGCGCAAGTATTTCCGGCGCTGGACCGAGCGTTTTCGCCTGGTGTTGGGGCAGCGCCTCGGCTCACCAGGCCGCTGTCGCGATGCAGATGGCCTTTGCCAGCGTCGGCCTGGTAAGCGATGCTCATGTCGGTCCTGTCGATGCGCCGGCAGCGGAGGTGATCGCATGATGTACGTCAGCACCCGTGGCGGTGGCGAACCCATCACCCTTTCGGAAGCGTTGGCCCGCGGGCTGGCGCCGGACGGCGGTTTGTACGTGCCAGCGCAATTTCCTGAGTCGCACGTCAATTTGCCGCCGCCGCGTTCGCTGCCGGACATCGGCAACTGGCTGCTCAAGCCGTTCTTTGTCGATGATCCGTTGGAGGGCGATCTCGCATCCATCTGCGACGAAGCCTTGTACCTGCCGGCACCAGTGGTCGAAACCAGCGATCACAATGTCTATCTGCTGGAGCTGTTTCACGGCCCGACTGCGGCCTTCAAAGACTTTGGCGCACGCTTTCTGGCTGCGTGCTTGGCCGCGCCACGGATGTTCGATGCGCCACCGCTGACGATTCTGGTTGCGACTTCGGGTGACACCGGTGGTGCGGTGGCGGCGGCGTTTCATCTGCGCCCGACCTTCCGGGTGGTGGTGCTGTATCCCGACGGTCGCGTCTCCCCGCGGCAGGCGCATCAGCTGGGCGCCTTTGGCGACAACGTCCACGCGCTACGGGTGGCTGGCAGTTTCGATGATTGCCAGGCGCTGGTGAAGCTGGCCTTTGCCGATGCCGAACTGCGTCGCGAAGTGCCGCTGTCGTCGGCGAATTCGATCAGTCTGGGCCGCTTGCTGCCGCAAATGACGTATTACGCTGCCGCAGCGCTGCGCTGGCATTCCATTCATGGCACCCGCGCCAACTTCGTGATTCCGACCGGCAATCTTGGTAATGCGATGGCCTGCGTCTGGACGCGGGCGCTGGGCCTGCCCATCGGCGAGATTGTTTTGGCTACCAATGCCAATCGCGCAGTGCCGGATTTTTTGGCCAGCGGCGAGTATCGACCACGTTTGGCGATCAGCACCTTGGCCAACGCCATGGACGTCGGTGCGCCCAGCAATCTCGAGCGCCTGCGCCACTTCATGCCCGATTTCGAGCGCTTGCAACGAGCCGTGACTGCCGAAGTCGTGGATGACGCCGAGATCAGCCGCGTCCTGCGCGAGAGCGAATCACGCTACGGCCACGTGGTATGCCCGCACACCGCCACCGCCTTGGCCGTGATCGAACGCCGCCGCGCGACCGGTGATCGCCGCCCCTGGATTGCCGTCGCCACCGCCCACCCCGCCAAGTTCGAAGGCGTCGTGGAGCCATTGATTGGCCACCCCGTCGAAGTACCGGAGAGTTTGGCCGAGATTTTGGCGCGGCCGTCAAATGCGACGCCGCTGGCGGCGGATTACGAGGCGTTGGTGGGGGTTTTGCGGGGGTTGCCGGTGCCATAGCGTGGGTTGTTGCGGGGTTTGGCTGGACTCCCGCTTTTTCCTGGCATTCCGGCCACCGCCGAAACAACCCCAGCCTCACCCCACATCCAAATCCCCTGTCTCTTATACACATCTGACGCTGCCGACGAATAGAG
>ENA-ORBV01001795-ORBV01001795.1-microbial-mat-metagenome-genome-assembly--contig:-NODE-1795-length-46980-cov-13.143488_pt1 | contig 46980 bp, 48 predicted proteins | sample MGYA00237777_ERZ505514 | MGnify/ENA primary metagenome ERZ505514 (study PRJEB26160, sample SAMN06269048) | microbial mat metagenome | isolation source: Oligotrophic lake microbial mat | place... | reverse complement strand
ATTTTCCATCATCGTCTAAGATCAGCCAGCATGCGACGGCCTTCCACGCGCCAGGCCAGGGCGCTGAACAGGCCAAACACCAGTAGGCGCAACAGCCAGACTCCGGCGTCACCGAAGCGCTGGAACTGCGGCCCTTCGACCTGAAAATAAACCCATACCAGAAGTACCGAGGCCAGGATCAGGCCCGAAAGGCGGGCCACCGGGTAGGGAATCGGGTAATGGCGCTGCCCCCAAATGCCACTGAGCCAGGCCATGACGCCGTAAGCGGCCAGCGTAGTCCAGGCGGAGGCCCAGTAGCCATAGCGCGGAATGCCCCAAGCGTTGCCCGCCAGCGTGATCAGAGCGCCTGCCAGCGCGAGCCAGATGGCGCTTTTGGTGCGGTCGGTGACTTTGTACCACACGGCCAGGTTGTAAAAAATGCCCAAAAAGAGGTTGGCCAGCAGCAAAATAGGCACCACACCCAGCGCATCGCGGTAATTGGCCCCGAGAAGGTAACCCAACGGCTCAAGGAGCACAGAAACACCCAAAAAGATGCCGCAACCGGCCATCACAAAGCCCCGCATAACCAGGGCATAAACAAGGGTAGCGTTGCGCTGGCCGGCCATGCGAAAGAAAAAGGGTTCCGCACCAAGCCGAAAAGCCTGAACCGCCAACGTCATAAAAATGGAGAGCTTGTAGGCGGCCGAGTAAATGCCCACCTGCGCCCGGTTGGCCAGCGTATCGCCGGGGAGCCAGCGCACGAGCAAAATGCGGTCCAGGGTTTCGTTGACCATGCCCGCTAAGCCAGCAAGCAGAAACGGTGAGCCGTAGGCCATCATTTTTTTCCAGAGCTGTAGGTCGAAGTGGAGGTGCAGCCGGAGCAACACCGGTACTAATGCCAGGAGCGTTACAGCGCTGGCCACCAGGTTGGCCAAAAAGACGTAGCCAACGCCCATGGCCGGGTCATAAACAAACCCGATAGACGAAAACAGCGCAGGATCGCCTGCGACCAGCGGCCAGAGAAACAAAAAGTTGAGCCCAACATTGATGCTCACATTGAGCAGCTTGACGAAGAGGTAATATCCCGGTCGGCCTTCTTGCCGCAGCACGGCAAAGGGCAGGTTGGCCAGCGTGTCCAAACCGATGATGGCGGCAAACCAGATCACATAGCGGGCCTGGCCAGGGAGCTGGAGAAAGCTCGCCACAGAGGGCGCTCCCACCATCAGGACACCGCAGCCAAGTGCCGTAGTGAGCAGCAGCGAAGTAAAAGCCGTGCCGAAAACTTGCTTGGGCTCGGAGGCCCTTCGCCCCGGAGTGCTCCCGACAGGGTCTTTAAGTCCTGGTTGTACAAAGCGAAAGAATGCCGTCTCCATGCCGTACATGAACACCACGTTCAAAAAAGTGACCCAGGCGTAGAGTTCGGAGATAATGCCGTAGTCGGCCTGGCTGCTGGCGAAGGCCACGGTGTGCAGCGGCACCAGCGCGTAGTTGAGCAGGCGCACCGCCACGGTGCTGAGTCCGTAAACGGCGGTCTGGCCGAGCAGGCTTCGAAGGGCAGAAGAAGAGCCGGGCGCGTTCAATGCTGCCAAAAATAACGCACGGAGGGCTAGCGGGGTGCGATGGACCTCAGACCAACCAACGGCCTATCAAGAGGTTGCCTACAAAGAACAGCGCCAGGATAAAGAAAGTGCGGGAGGCTATCGGGTTAGCGGTTTTGGCCAGCAACTGGTGGTAGGCGAGCTGGGCGATCAGTGCGGTGACAAACCACCCGGCGTAGTTGCGCAAAGGCGGGTGGCCGCCGGTCCATTGCCAAAGGTCAAAACGGATGGCGAAGGGCTCCAACAGGGCATCCATGCCCACCATGAGCAGCGCTCCGGAGAATACCCGAATGGCCTGGCCGGGATCAACTTTGCGCGCAACAAATCCAGCGCAGTAGGTAACGGTAACCCAATTCAACCCGATGACCACCGGGACGGTTAAAATGCTTAGCCCCAGTTTGTCGCTGTATTCGTACGCGCCAAAAATGGCATGCGTGCGCACACCGATGATCTCCACGCCCAGACCCAGCACAAAAATGCCCCCTACAAAATAGCCAAAGGCCCTGTTCCATTTGCCGTGCAGCGACAGCACAATGCAAAAGAGGAAAATCAGGTTGACCTTGATCAGCGGAACAAAGTCGCCCTCAAAGCGCGGAATGTTAAGACCGATTAATCCCACTACGTGAAGGATGATCAAAACAGTAATGGCGGCGCGTTCCTGGAGTTTGGTCATGGGAGAAAATCGTGCTCTAATACAAAGAAACTTTGAATAAAGAAACGAATTGCGGGGCATAGAGCAAGCCGTTTGGCGAATTTTCGCTACTTGTCTGTCCGTGACGCCAGAACCCTTACCCCGCACAGGATCAGGGTTTTGGCGACCCCTTCCGTTCAACTTCGGCGCTGCACCTGCTCGTCTACGATGCGGGCGGACAACAAACAAAGCGGTATGCCGCCTCCGGGATGAACGCTACCCCCGCAAAAGTAAAGACCGGGAAGATGCCGGGCGAAATTGGGGTGTCGAAGGAACGCGGCGAACAGGTTGTCACTGCTGTTGCCGTACAACGCGCCAAGGTGACTGGAGGTTCGGGCTTGGATGTCGCGGGGGTCCAGGTGAAATTCGCTGCGGATGTGGGGGGCCACCGGCTCGCCGAGCAGGGTTTCCACTTTGCGCAGGATGGCTGCGCGCGCGTCGCGCACCAGCGCATCCCAGTCCTGACCGGCCAGGTGAGGCACGTTAATCATGGCGAACCAGTTTTCACCGGTTTCCGGTGCATCGGTTGGTTCGGCTTTGCTGGAGATGTAGAGGTATACCGTCGGGTCGGGGCAAAGCGTTTTGGTTTCGGTCAGGTGCTGAAATTCTGCCGGATAGTCGGCGCTGAACAGGATATTGTGAACGTCCAAAGCCGGGTACTTTCGGTCCATGCCCCAGTAGAAAATCAGCGCAGCCGTGGAACGCGGCTGGTCCAGAATGCGGTTGGGGTGCCGAAGTTCCGGGAGAAGGTTGCGGTAGGTAGGTACAACGTCCATGTTGCTGACTACCACGTCGGCGTTGTAATCGCTGCCCCCCGCCCGAACCCCAACCGCCTGATGGCGGCCCAGCCTCTGCTTGCGGACCAGAATTTTTTCCACCGGGGTTTCAAAACGGAATTGCACGCCGCGCTCCTGGGCCAGTTGATGCAGTGCGTTTATGAGACTGCGCATGCCCCCTTGCAAAAAGTAAGCGCCCAGGTTGTGCTCTAAATGACCGATCACGTTGAGGGTGGACGGCGCTTTGTAAGGGTTGGAGCCGTTGTAGGTGGCGTAGCGATTAAACAGTTGCACCGTGTTCGGTCGATTGAACATTTGTTCATTTGCCCGGTGCATGGTCTGAAATGCGCCCAGGCGTGGCAGCCCGGCCAGGGTTTTGAGCCAGGGCGCGCGCCAGTAAGTGCGCCAGTCGTGCAGGGAGGAGCGCAGAAAGATGGGCTCGGTCAGGTCGTATATGCGGCGGGCCTGGGCCAGGTAGCGGCGGATGTTGTCGGCGGGTTCACCCAGCACCCGCTCGAACTCTAGCGCCATCTCCTCGGGATCTGCCCAAGCATTCAGGACTTTTCCATCGGCGAAAATGTACCGGCAAATGGTGTCCAACTTTCGGTAGCGGTAATAGGCAGCAGGGTCAGCGCCGGCGTCGTGGAAGAGTTCGTCGAGGGCCTCTGGCAAGGTAAAGAGGCTGGGACCCAGGTCAAAGCGGAACGGACCGTCGCGGTGCTCTCCGACTTTTCCCCCGGCATGAGCCGCCGCTTCAAAGACGATGACCTTGTGCCCGCGAATGGCTAGCCGAATAGCGCTGGCCAGCCCGGCAACTCCGGAACCGACGACAGCTACTGATTTAGGTGCGGGGGCAGCCATGGGGCTATTCGCCGATGCCTTCTCCGAGGTCTCCTTCTGTTTCTCCGTCTATTTCTCCGCCAATGTCCTCGCCCCAGAGCTCGGGGTTGGATGCTGCGAATTGCTCCATCATGGCGGCGCATTCGTCCAGGTCCAAATCAGTGACCTGAACGTCGTGATCCAGCATGAGTTCGGCGGCACCGGCAAAAGTGCGGCTCTCGCCAACAATAACTTCTTTTATGCCAAATTGCACCACAGCGCCTGCGCACAGGTAACAGGGCATCAGCGTGGAATAGAGGACGGCACCCTGGTAATTGCCGATTCGCCCGGCGTTGCGAAGGCAGTCAATTTCGGCATGGGCCATGGGGTCGCCTTGTTGTACGCGGCGGTTGTGGCCGCGGCCAATGATTTTGCCCTCCTTGACCAACACCGATCCAATGGGGATGCCGCCCTCGGCAAGACCCAACCGGGCTTCTTCAATAGCAGCGAGCATGAATTCATCCATAATTAGCAAGTTCAGGGTGCTTCATCCAACACGTACCAATGCTCGTCCATTTTTCGCACCTGGCCGGGAAGGGCTGATGCCGTTTGAGGGTTGGCGGTGTAGTACAGCCAACTGTCTTCGCCTAAGCGAAACTGCAATTGCCCCGGTGCCGGCGAGCGCATTTCGCGCAATCCGAGCTCGGGAATCTTTCGCATGACGCGCTTCATGTGGGGCGAAAGCGAGTCAAAGGGAACACCGAGGGCGATGGGCTCGCCGTTCGACCGGTGGAAATCGTAACGCGCTTTGTGGTAGCGTTTGGCCGTGAAAGGATCGCAGGTAATGACGGAATCGCGGGTGGCCAGGCGAAGGGTCAGCGTTTCATCCTGCCAGGTTAATTCGCCGCCATCAAGGTGGTTAACCAGGTTGCTCGACACCAGGCGGTAATAAAAGCTTTTTGACCGGACATCGTCGTAATAGAACCAACCTACGAGTGCCAGCAGCGTGGGTAGCAACAGCGACAGCAACAGGAAGCGAAACACGTAGGGGCTCATGCGGGCCATAAGAAAAGTCGAAGACCGGAAAGGTACGCAAGGGTGGTGAAATCCGGTACGCGCGCAAGGGTGCTATTAAAACATCCAGAGGCTTGGCCCGCTCAAAATTGGGCATAACGCAGAATATGGAGGTCTTAGAAGCACCTTTAGGGCTCGTAACTGTAGCGGCGGGTAAGTTCAAGCACTTCGTTGTCAATGTACTTGCGGCCTTCGACAATCTTTCCGTCCGGGCTGTAGCGCCAGTCTTCAATCAGGGCGTTGAAAAGGTCGCGACGCTCGCGTTTGATCAACAACCCTTGCTCGTCGTAGAAGTACACTTCGCTCAGGTTATTGACTTTAATGTTCTTGCGCAACTTCACGCGGTCCCCTTCCATCTCCACTTCGGTTTTGTAAATAGGTTCAACGGCCTGATCGACTGTATTCACCACACGGGCCAGCTTCACCTCGCCCAGGTCGCCGTACTGGAAATCCCAAACGAGCATCACCGAATCCAGACGATTGCCGCTTTTCAGCGAACGCACCCTGTTCTTGTTGTCGTAGAAAAAGTCGTCTTCCTCTACCAGGTTGCGCAGTTGGTCGTAAAGCTCGGTGCGGGAGACCCGGCCCTGCTCATCGTAGAAAAACTTGTAGCGCTGAAAAACGTCTTCTGATGGCGAAAGGCTGAAAGGATTGAGGTAATCCAAAAAAATACGCTCAGACCAGTTGAAGTAAAAATGGCGCGGACCATAAGCCAGGTAACGTGCATCGTGCATTTTGAGACCGTCTTCATCGTCCCGGAATTGCCAGCTTTGGTATTCGGGCAACTTTTTGACAAACATCGCTTCGTCGCTCAGTCGGCCTTGTTCGTCGTACACCCGGATCCATTGAGAAATCAGTTTTCCTTCGTGGTCGAAAGAAGTCTCTTCCGTCTTGCGGCCTTGGTCATCGTATTTGTGCTTCCAGGTAAAAATTAACTCCGTGGAATCGATCATTCGGTGAATGCGCTCCACTAAATCTCCCTGTTCGTTGTAGCGAAAATTGACGCGTTGGCTGTTGCCCTCTTTTGAATCCAGGACAGCCAACAGGGGTTTGCCTTGGGCGTTGTGCCAGAATTCCTGGGTGGACCAATCCTCAGCAGCATCCTGGTTGCCTTCCGGGTACCAGATTTCTTCAATTTTGGTTTTTTCCTGCTGTTTCCAGAGGATGGGCAATTGCGCGATGGCCGGAAAGCCCGGAAGCAGCAGGGAAATGGCCAGAGCAGACAGCAGGCTATTTTTCATAGGGCGCTTTGTAGCAAAAGGTGTGCCGGAACAGGGGGGCAAATTTAGGGGATAAGTAGCTGACCTGCGCCGTTCTATGCGGTCAAAGAGGGTTCGGAAGCCGCTTTTGTCTGTCGTTGCCGGCTCCAGATCAGGTAAAGAATGGATTCCATGCATTAATGCTTAGGTGGCTGATGGTTACGCAGCGCGCTTAATGAGTTTATGTAGGCTCACCAAATCGCCGTATTCTTAAGATCTGGACATTCCCTCTATTTCTTGCTAAACCTACGCGATCATGCAAAAATTTACGCCTTGGATTGCTTGTCTGCTCTTGTCAGCTTCGCTGGCGCAAGGGCAGTTAAGCGAGCCAGGAACCCCTAAAAGTTTTTTGACCAAGTCGCTGACTTCGTCTGTCCCCACGGTGGTTTTACCTTCTCTGGATAAGAACGCTTTGGAGGCTCAGGATCTGCGCGAAGAGGCTGAAGGGCTTGCTCCGCGTTTTGGCTATCCCCACCAAGTCAGCTACACCTTAGATAACGCTGGTATTTGGGAAGAATACCCAGATGGTGGCCGCGTCTGGCGGTTGAAAGTCTCTTCTCCAGGAGCCCTTTCGCTCAACTTCCTGTTTGACAATTGGTTTATGCCCACAGGCGGACAATTCTATGTTTACAGTGCCAACCGTCGCCACGTAATTGGTGCTTTCACCGAGCGCAACAACAAGCAGGATGGTGTCTTCGCCACCGGCCTGGTGTACGGGGATGAAGTCATCCTGGAATACTACGAGCCCGCAGAAGCCCGGGGAATTGGCCGGGTTTCCATTGCGGGGATGGTGCACGGTTACCGATACATCGCTGAGCTGGTGGATGCAGACCTTATCGAAGAGTCTTTCGGCGATTCCGGTGGCTGCATGGTCAACGTTAACTGCACCCCTGAAGGCACCAACTGGCAAGACGAGAAGCGCGGCGTCGCGCTCATCCTCAGCAGTGGTTTCCGCCTTTGCTCAGGCTCGCTGATCAACACTACCCGCGGCGATTGCACGCCGTACTTTCTCACCGCAGACCATTGTCGCCAGTCATTCGATGCCATTTCGAACCCGAACATGAACACGTGGTCCTTTTATTGGATGTATGAAAGCCCTGGCTGTGCCGATGGGATAGATTTTCTGCCACCCAGCACCAACGGTGCGGTCATGAAAGCCAACGCTTCCCCTTCTGACTTTGCACTGCTGCTGCTCAATGAGTCGCCCGCCGACATCCCTGGCGTGAATCCCTACTTTAACGGTTGGAACGCGAGCAACAGCCTTGCTTCTGGCGGAGTAGGCATTCACCACCCCTCTGGCGACATCAAGAAGCTCAATACGCATACGCTGGTTCCCAGCCTGGACACCTGGGATGGAACGCCCAACACGCACTGGTCGGTGTTCTGGAGCGCTACGACCAATGGTCATTCAGCCACAGAAGGCGGTTCGTCCGGTTCGCCGCTGTTTGACAACAACAGCCGCATTGTGGGTCAATTGCACGGCGGTAGTTCCCTTAACTGCAGCAATCCCGGGGCAGACGAAGGCTTGTACGGCACCATTGCCTACTCGCTGAACAACGCAGGTGCCACCGACGTGCGCCGCAAACTCTCCCCATGGCTCGACCCGGATGGAACTGGCGTAACGGTTGTTAATGGTACTTATGGCGATTGCAGCAGCGGTTGTTTCTCTCCTTCCGGATTGGCAGCGGGCGCTGTAACGGAAACTGGCGCCCTGCTGAGCTGGACGGCCGTGGCGGGTTCACTTGGTTACAATGTGCGTTACCGCGCAGTTGGAGCACCCACCTGGATTACGGGCAGCACAGGAAGTACCAGCATTACCGTCAGCGGGCTCTCCGCCTGCCTGGAGTACGAATTCCAGGTTGCCAACGTTTGCGCCGGCGAAACCAGCGCCTTTTCGTTGAGCTTTGTCTTCGTAACGGACGGTTGCCCTTGCCCGACGTATTGTGTGTCTGGTGGCGGCACGGTGGATGAGTTTATCCAGTCTGTTGTGGTAGGGTCGCTGAACAACGTTTCCGGCAACAATGGTGGTTACATCAACTTTACGGGGACCTCTGCCACGGCTACTTACCTGCAAAACACGACGTATTCCGTTAGCCTGACACCAGGGTACACCAGTGTAATTTACCCAGAGTGGTTCCGCATTTACATAGACTACAATCAGGATGGCGATTTCGTCGACGTGGGGGAATTGGCCTATGACGCCGGTGGAACCGTTTCCGGGGTGCCAGCAACTGGCAACCTGACCATTCCGGCCAGCGCTCCTTCGGGCACAACGGGCATGCGCGTAGTCATGGTCTGGAGCTCCGCTCCTTCTTCCTGTGGCACCGTTACTTACGGCGAAACGGAAGACTACTGCGTTACTATCGGGAATCCTGTATCCTGCTCTACAGCTACGCCGCCGCAAAGCCCGACCTCCAGCGTTGGCGGCAGTTCCGTTTCCCTCTCCTGGACACCGGTTCCGTTGACGGTAGCTTGCCAGGTTCGCGCCACGCGGATTCTGCCCGCAGGTCCTACCGGCACACGCAATGTTATTGGCTTTGAAGTTGGTTCCACCAACCTGCCGTTCAGCGTGCTAGGTGCTGGTACCACCTGGCAATGGCAAGTGCGCTGCGCTTGTAGCACCAGCCCGGTGGCCGCAACCGGCTTCTCGGTGTTCAACACCTTTAGTGTTCCCGTGTTGCGCACGGGTGATTTGAGCGAAAACCTGACGGTTTATCCCAACCCGGCTGACCAACAGCTTACCCTGCAATACTATGCTTCTGCAAGCCGCGAAGTGCGCTTGCAAATGACCGATTTGCTCGGTCGCGTGTTGCTGGTCAGCACGGCTGCGGTTCAGGAGGGTTCCAACAATCTTGAACTGAATACGGGGAACCTTCCCAGCGGCCATTACCTGGTGCAACTGCTTGATGCCGAGGGAATTGGCAGCTACCCAGTGCACATTGAGCACGGCGCACGCTAAATCTGAGCGGTGTTCCAAGCCGGCGCTTTGGAGGGTTAACAACGATAATCTAAAAAAAAGGGAGTCCTATCGGGCTCCCTTTTTTTTAGACATCTACGACTATGTGAATAAAATTTCCATACCTTAATGCTTCCCTTGTGGGAATCAATCAACTAATAAAAACAACAACAAGATGAAAAAAACAATTACGACACTGGCATTGTCAATTTTGCTAACCTCTACGGGCTGGGCGTCTGGAGGTACAGCAATCAACGACAAAAAAGACTTGTCGGACCTGAGTTTCGAAGAGTTCCTGGAGATGTCTGATGAAGAAATCAGTGCTGCACTCCGCGAGGGAGCGATTGACCTTTGCCTCCGGGAAGGAACCCCTTCAACCTACCTTCAATATTGGGACCTCACCGTTATTGATGCTACACCGAGCATCCTGTACCTTGACGGCATTCTTTACAGCGACTTCGTCACCGTCAATTGGGATGTCAGTGGAACCTACAACAAAGCCACTAAAACGATTGTGGTTACGGCTACCAATCCGGCTCCGGATTTCTGCACATTCTTCTCCGATTTCTTTACCAACACCGGCACTAATGTGGGCCCAAATTTCTCCGGCACATGGGTAAATAACTGCGGTCCATTTGTCGGGACCTGGACCGGAGTAGGTCGCGTTGGCGATTGCCCAGCCGCTCGCTTGGCTCCCGGAGCAGCCTACGCAGGAGGTGCCATAGCCGCGCGCGATTCGGCCCCTATGGGGAGCGCCACTTTGTTTCCCAACCCGGCGAGTGACTTTGTTCAACTGGACTTGTCCAATTACCAAGGCAAGAACCTGAACGTGCAGGTCTATAATGTTGCGGGTAGCCTCGTTGCACAACTCTACTCGGGCATAGCCGAGCAAGGAATGCTCACCTGGTCCACCAGCAACCACCCCAATGGTTTGTACCTGGTTCGCGTTGTTTCAGACACCGACGTTCAAACGCTGTCTGTGCAGGTTGCTCATTAACCCAAAAACACAGCTATTTCGCTTGTAATCAGCGATGTACAAAATAAAAAAGGGCGGATCTTTCGATCCGCCCTTTTTTTTTACTTGCGATTGGAAACTGTTTAGTACGAAGCTACTCAGAAGGTGGCTTCAGCAGCGTGGCGGCTTTGGCCGGGCACCCGAGGTTCGTCAATTCGCAATTTTTCCTCGCAGCGCTCAATGCTGTCCCAAAACTGTTCAATCTGTTCGTTTTTGACAGACCGACGAATAGCGGATTTATACAGTTCAATGGCCTCATCAAACTTGCCCTGAAGCTCACGCATCTCCCCGAGTTGGTTGAGAATCATGGACTTATTTAGGGAGGGAAAGGCCATTGCCTTATTCATCAACTGATCCAGCTCCTCAAAGCGCTCCAGATCCATCAACAAGTTGGCGTAGTTCCAGTATGCGTGTGGATAGTCCGGATTAAAACGGATTGCCGCTTTGTAGTGCAGTTCTGCTTTTTGGTAATCCTCAAACTGAACGCGGTAAAACCAGCCCATGGAATTGTGAGCAATCGCGCTTCTTGGATCCTCCATCAGCATATGTTCAATGAGGCTTTTGGCCCGGATCAGGTCACCGTCCTTTATCGCCTGTTCGCTTTGCAGGTACAGCTCTTCAAAATCTGTTTTCATCATAAGGCATTAAAAGGGTGAACCAATGATGCTCCGGAAGAACTCCGGACAACTTGGGGATAGTTAATTTAGGTGTAACTCATAAAGAGCCGACATCCAGGGTGTTATCTATAGCGCCTAAACGCTATACTGTTGTTTATCAAGGCTTTATGAACCAAGAAGATACACTGTCTAGTGGTGGTATCCTTAGGGTCCAACCTCAATAATAGCCCTATTTGACTTCTACACCAACCAAAAAATTATCAAAAAAACAGGTTGTGAAGATTGTGCTGTCATACCTTCCGGGTTCTCTACTCGCTTGAAGATGTCCGCTTGTTCAAAAGATAGCGCATGCCAAGGGCAAATTGCTTAGTATCCAATCCAACCAAAAACTCGGTTTCGCGCTGGCGATACTCTTGTTCAATCGTCCAGGGGCTGTTCAGGAGCTGCTCAGCGCGCAACAGCCATTCGCCCGAAACTTGTTCAGATGAGGCGGCAACAGGCTCTGTCAAGGGAGCAGGAGCCGTTTTAACAGCGCTAAACTCTGGAACTGCCAGGCACTCGTGGGCGTTTTCAGCTACCCGGGAAGCCCGGGCATCCAAACTGAAAAACACCAGGAAGGCCAGTGAGATAGGGGTAATCCATGATGATTTCATACAAGTAAAGTTTGGTACAACTCTTATGTATAACTAAAAATTAGTATACAAATCAAACGACCGCCAAAATCGCGGCTATTTCGGGGGAAAGGTGCCTTGCACTGCCCAGCATTGGTCCTCGCGAGCCCACTTCAGCACTTGCTGCAACAGAAGCTGCCGCTCCTTGACCCCAAAAAGCAAGGCCATGGCGCCCATTGAAACCGCAAATCCATTGTTGGGAAGCCCGGCGCGAATAGCCAGTTCATCGCCTTCAGGACGCAAAAGCACAGCGGCGAACCATCCTTTGCTAACCAACAGGTAAGGCTGGGACAGCATGGGGCGCACGATTCCAACGCGCGCCTTCGGAAAAGCCCGTTCTGCTGCTACAGCCAACTGTTCCAGGCCGGGCAGCGGGGTGGGGTTGAAAGGATGGTCTGGCATCATGGTCAGGCAACGGAGGGCACTTGTGGAGTCACAGGTGCTATTCTCCCGCTGCAAACCCGAAAACTACGACAGCTTACGCCGGGAAAACCGATTGCGGATACCTACGCTTAGCGACCAACTCGCGAAGCGCGGCCTCAACAATGGGTTTGTCCTCTTTGTAAGTCACTCCGATCCAATGCTCCTGGCAGGTAATGACGTCCACGACCACTTCGCCGGCGTCCATCCGGGCCTGCACAATGCCAGGGAGCAGCATTTCCTCTTTGGGGTTGTTGCGGTTTTCCAGGGCAAAGCGCTGGAAAGACTCGTACAACGGGTTAAATACATCGGCCGGATAACCCCAATAATTCATAGAAACAGGCGAACGCAGGTCAAATTGGTCGGGCTCACCCGGGTAAGGATCCGCAATAGCCACGGTGCCCTCTTTGTGCACTTTTTTGCGTTCGTGGATAGCTACCAATCGGTTGTTTTCCGTGCGGCAAACACCGCGGGAAACGCCGCCGTGCTCGCTCAGCGTATTTTCAAGCACATAGGCCAGCAACCCGTAGCGAACAGGCGAAACACCGTTGTCCAGGTACTCCTTCATGAGCGTAAAAGCCGTGGACCCGTAGAAATCGTCCGCATTGATGACCGCGAAGGGTTCGGCTACGGCCTTGCGGGCCGCCAAAACCGCGTGCGCCGTTCCCCAGGGCTTTTCGCGCAAGCTCACATCGACGCCATCGGGCACATCGGTATCCATTTCCTGAAAGGCGAATTGGATGTCGATGACTTTGCCCCATCTGCGGGCGAACACTTCGATAAAATCCTGTTCCAACGACTTGCGGATAACGAAGACCACCTTGTTAAAACCCGCCCGTTTGGCGTCAAAAATGGAGTAATCTGCAATGGCTTCGCCGGAAGGTCCGACACGATCCAATTGCTTGAGACCCCCGTAACGACTACCCATTCCGGCGGCGAGAATGACAAGGCTGCTGTTTTTCATGGCGCAAAGATAAAGCGGAGGTGCTGCGAACCTAAGCAATCGGGCTATCTTCACAATGGATTTGTGGCCAACTTTAAGTGATTATATGAAGGACATGCATTTGCGCATCCCGGTTTCGCTCCGATTTGTTATGGTCCTGTTTCTTTGGACCATTATCGGGGGCAACGCGCTGGGCCAGATCAGCGCTGATCAGTATGAAGATGTGAGCGTTGAATTTGGATTTGGCAATTGGTTTTACAGCTGGGGAAGTTCCTGGGGAGACCCGAACGGCGACGGAGCCCCCGACTTGTTTCTGGGCAATCATTACCGGGTTAAAGACCGAAACCTGCCGTACCTGTTTGTGCAAGACGGAACAACCTTTTTGCGCGATACCTTGCCCAACTACGATTCAGTAAAAGACATGCACGGCTCGGCCTGGATGGATTTTGACAACGACGGCGATGATGACCTGTACATTGTCACCGGAAGAGCTGCCGGTAACCTGCTCCTGGTCAATGATGGCAGTGGCGGTCTGACTGATCAAACTCTGGCTTGGGGAGTATCCATGTCGGATGCCCGAGGCCGGACCCCTATCTGGTTCGATGTAAACCGGGATAGCAAGCTCGACCTGATTACGACGAACGGCAATCCGCTTAGCCCGCTCAACAGGATAAATACGTTGCTTGTGCAACGGGATGGATATTTTGAAACATCTCTGGTAGACAGCATGACGGCCATTGGCCGAATCTCGGGCTCCGGTGCCATGATCGGTGATCCCTGGGGAGCAGGCTGGGCTTCGCTGGGCCTGTTTAGCGACAAATCAGTGCATTGGCTTTTGCCGGGTTGCCTGCCGATGTACCAGCAGTTCCGTTTTGATACCACAGACCTGGAACAAGTTATCCCGGCCGACTTTAATGGAGACGGCCTCACTGACTTGTACCTGGTGCGCGCCGATCAATCGCAGGCCAATGCTTCAGAAGATTACCCCATTAACTACAAGGAGAGTTTTGGGATTGGCCTGATTCATCCTGATTCCACCACATGGATTCGGACGCCCAGGCATGCTACCGGCACCCTGAACCCGGACGGTACACTCACTTATGTTCCTGACCCCGGCTTTGCTGGCAGCGATTCCATGGCTATTTATGCCTGCGACAGCTTTGGAACCTGCATCAATAAGGTAGTATATCTTATGGTTGATCCCGCGCCGGCAGAAACCGGGGCTGAACCTTTCCCAGTCAAAACGGATTCCCTCCTGGTCATCCCGCTGGACAAACTGATCCATCCATACCGCCATTCTCTTCGGCTGATTCTCTATCCACGCGACACTCTCCATCAGGCTGTGCGCCTAAACAGTGCTTCGGATTCCCTGTTGCTCCTGGCAGAACCCTCCTACGCGGTTTCGGCAGACAGCATTTTCATCGGCAGTACAGGCTGGCATCCGGATGCCTCAGACCGCTACCTGTTCACCAAAAGCAATCCTCTTTGTTGGGGGGCTTACCCTTACACTCCCGGAAGCGGACGGGGCCTGTACATTCACTATGATCCGGTTACGGGCGAATGGGTCTGTGCCTTGAACAGCCATGAGGTGGACCAGCGGTTTGACGCGTTTCTGTTTGCCACGGATTCCATCCGCGTTTCAGGTTACCTCAACTTCAGCGAAACTGCCCAACTGACGGCGGACGTCTTGTTGCTCAGCAACGGATTCGGTTACGATGAAGTAACTGCCTGGGCTGGTCTGGATGCTCCGAATGCAGCGGTAGCCGGAGCCACTTTAGACGCGGACAATGACGGAGATATTGACCTGTACCTTTCGTGTGGATTGTTAGACCGCAACCAACCCAACCTGTTTTGGGAGAACCAGGGCAACGGCCAATTTCTTGCAGTGCCTACGGCAGCAGGTGCTGAAGGCCCGGAGGTTGGCAGCGGCGGAACCCCTTCAGTGGCCGATTTTAACGGCGATGGTTTCCTCGATTTGTTTTTGGAAAACGGCAGGGGGAATGGCTCCGGCATCCTCGGACCATACACATTGTTACGGAACGTGGGCAACAGCAATGGCTGGCTGCGCATTCAACTGAAAGGAATATACAGCTCGCGCGATGCCATCGGTGCTGTGGCCGAACTGTGGACCGGCGGCAAAAAGCTGGTTCGCATTGACGATGGCGGCCAGAATCGCTATTCGCAAAGCCAACGCGTCCTGCACTTTGGTCTGGGCAGTGCCGAACAGGCGGACAGCCTCATTCTGCGCTGGCCTTCAGGCATCATTCAACGCATTGGTTCTGTGCCGGGTCGTCAAACTATCACCGTGACGGAACCAATCGGCGGCACTCCTACAACGTGTTTACCCCCGGCACAGCTCTCGGTTCGGTTGCCCGATGATCCCGTTAGCGAAGAGCCCCTGACTTTTTCCTGGATGCGGCTGCCATGCAACAACGGGTACCAACTGCGCACAACCAACACGGTTACGGGTGAATTCTTGAATTATCGAATTGATTCCGCGTCAATAGTCTTGGATCAGGCGCTCTTTGTGCCTGGCGAAGAATATCGCTGGGAGGTTCGCACCGTGTGCCTGGACACCACCTGGAGTGTTTGGTCGCTCTCAAAGCGGTTTACGCTGGAGAAGCCAAACACCGTAGAAGCACCCCATCTGGTTCAGGAACCCAATCGCTTTTCGCTGGTGCCAAACCCCGCCCAAACCTGGGTAGAACTTCACGCACAGCAATTCCCGCGGCAACCCTGGACCGTTCAGTTGTACGATGCAGGAGGGCAATTGCGCCTGCAACAAGAATGTGCGGCGAATCAGGCTTGTCGCATCGCATTAACTAACCTTGACACTGGTGTATACAGCATTGTGGTTATGCGCGGCACACAAAGCCAAACTTTGCGGCTTATTAGAATGGCGGCATGGTAAAGCTTCTGGCCTTGAAGCAGTAATCGAGGACTCGGGAATTACTTGACAACCAAACGGCCGCGGCTCGCTCCCGACACTACTGTGTAAACCCCGGGGGCCAGGGTATTAATGGCGAGTACGTTGCCGGTCAGGTTCTCCTGAAGCACGAGGCGGCCCGTAAGGTCGTACACTTGCACCAAAGAAGTACCGACGGTGAGGTCAAGGTTCAGAACCACTTGCGTTGAAGCTGGGTTGGGGAATAAGTTCAGGCTGTAAGCGCTTAAGTCGTCCAGGCCGGAGTTGGTGCCAATGTCCACCATTTTGCAGGCCGTCCATTCGCAACCTTCCAGACCTAAAGCCACCATGCAGACTTCGTAGGTGCCTGGGGTAGCATACACGTGGTTGATGAACATGCCTTCCGCGCTATTGCCATCGCCGAAGGTCCAGAAAATGCTGCTGCCATCGGGAGCGTCAAAGGCGCTGAAATCGGCTTCGAGCGGCGTGGCATTGGTGTAGGTGAAGTCCACGCGCTCTCCGTCTGCAACGGGGATATCCATGGTGCGGTAAATGTAGCCGGACTGGGGATTGTATAGGTGAATGGTCAGGATCTCCAATCCTTCTGCCACGTCATCCAACATGCCTTCAAGCACCACTGAGCCTTCTGACTCACCGGGCAAAATGGCTACGCGGGCAGGCAATTCGTAGAAATCGCTGGCGTCCGCACTGCCTTCATAGGCCAAGTCCAGCCAAAGAGTGTCCGCAGTAATCGGGTCTCGCGAAAAGGTCAGCGTGCCCACGCCACAGCCTTCGCGAACAGCAGATCCATCGCCATCAGCTACGAACGTTTCGCCCAAACGAAGGCTGCCGAGAGCACCAGTAGCCAGAAACACGCCCGAATCAAAAATTCCATCACCCACGTCTGCGACGACCAGCTTCATGTGGTAGGTCGAGTCTGGTATAACCGGGTGTTTGGCTTGCAACTGAACAGTCAATCCGTCAAACTCCACGTAGGTGGAATCGGTGCTTGACGGGCCACTGAAGCCGTCGCCGTTATCAACGTACAGCGTAGGGTTCATAAAATCGTTGATGGTATTGATGGAAACAGGCTCGGTTGTGCCTGGCACCAACGCGATGTTGACGGTGCCGCTAATGCCCGGGCCACTCAGAAAGAAGGCAAAAACGTCGTTAAACGAACTGCCGGCAAATTCCAGGTACTCTTCTGACCCAAATATGTAATCCAACTTTAACGTATCAGAAGAAACACGCATGTCAAATTCTATGACGCATGCATCGTAACTCAACGCGATACTGCTGGGCATTGCATCCAAATCCGCATCACCTGGCCAACCGTGGGAGGTGCTTGTGCTCCCGTTGTTGTTAGGACCGGGGGCATCCCAAATCAGGCCGGAAGACAACATGGCGCCGCTGCTTAAGTCCAGCACTGCCGCAGAGGCATCAAAAAAGCCGGAGGCATCCGGAGCACAATTCCTCGTTGGATTTTCCACGATGATTCCGGGGCCGGACAGGGCGAAAATGAAGTTGGAATCCGAGGGTTCAGACCATACGGCCAATTGCGCAAAAGCAACAGGGGCAAGGCTGAACAGGCCAGAAAAGGCGAGTAGACGAAGGTAAGGCTTATACATGAGGTGGATTTGTAATCGGAAGGTAACGATTTTCTCACCACTTTATGCAAAGGCACTCCTAAAACTGATTGGACCTGGCGGGTCAATACCCAGGCCAAAAAACACCTTTGCTGATCCGTGCACCCGTGTCTGCCTGATAAACAACCCAATAGACGCCAGCGGGCAACGCAGAAGCAGGAATAATGACCTCTTTGTGAACACTTTCCTGGACGCTGTAAACGATCCGTCCGTAAGCATCCACCAGCAGAAGTTGGCCACTGCCTGAAGCGGGCCATGTAGTTCGAATGGCTCCTGGTACCACGCTCAACTGCAGGTCAGGCAGCAAAGGATCAAAATTGCCCGCTGCCCAGCACCAGGGTTCAAAAGGTCCTCCCGGCGAACCCATTGGGCAGCCATCGAACCAGTTGAAATAGCGGTTCATTGGACCATTTGGATTGACCAATTCCAACGTGTAGCCAAAACCGTCGGCTGGCTGAGGCCAGGGAAGCCCATCGTTGTATACAACACTGAAAGCAATAGAGCCGTCCGGACCAAACAAACGAATGACTTCGCCATCCCCGCTGTAATTGAAGCCAAAGGAGCCTATGGCATTGGCTACATCCGGGAAGACCGCCTGAAAGCTGTCCAGATCGCGTGCCATGACCAGGTACCCGCCGGCTGGCAGACTCGTGCCCGGGGGTATGACGAAAAGGTTGGTGTCGCGCTGGTCTTTAAGCACGAAATTGCTCAGGTTGATGGCCGCTGAGGAACGGTTGTGCCATTCCACCCAATCGCCTGGATTGCTGCCTGGCGCTGAATTGTAGTTGATTTCAGAAAGCACCAACGGCGGCTCGCAAGGGGCGTATGCGCGGCCTGGAGTACCGTACATACAGCCGTCAAACCAATTGGCCGGGTCGTTGGGGTCAGCGGAGGTGTTGACGATTTCCAGCGTGCGCCCGTGCCCGTCGGAGCCCATTTGCCAGGGAAGGGAGTCCGTGTAAACGAACGAAGCCATTAGCGCATTGCTGGCGTTGAACAAGCTAAGCCGCTCGCCAGAATTGCTGAATTGAAAGTTGGCTTCGCCAATGACGTTGGTGACCGTGGGATAGACGGTGCTGAACGACGCGAGATCGACAGAGATAACTAAAAACTGCCCCGCCCCCAGCACCATGCCTCCTGGAAGATTAAAACGGTTTGCCGGCACGCCATCTTTGAGGTACCACCCGGTTAATATTGCCGGATTGGGACCAATGTTTTGGATTTCAAGCCAATCGGCTGGGCTGCGAATGGAATCGCTGTGGTAGTTCAGCTCGGTAAAAACGATGGTTTGGGCAGATAGCGACGCGGTAATGGCGAGAAAAAAAGCAATAGTCAGGCTTTGCCGAGCGAAAGTTGCATCCATATGGCCCAAAGTTCGGCCGAATTATGGGGAAACGCAGGTCAATGTTAACCCAAGGTTACGTTTCTGTTAACACAATAGACAGGGCCGGCATGGCCTTACTAGGACTTGCTTGGTTTGTTCGGCACACCCTTTCCTTGCAAAAACAGCCCCTTGGTCAACCTTGTGCAAGTGCCTCGCGAATAGCCGTTGGGTGGATGGCCGAATGGGAGCTGTGATAAAAAACAGCACCGTTTCGAACCAACAAAATCTGCGGCGACTCGTGATGAACGCTGAACGTCTGTGCAACAGCCTGCGATAGCTCGCGAAAAGCGATCAGGTCCAAAAACCAGCAATTGAGTGCCTCGGCGGGCACACTCCACCCCGTTTCCAGACGGTTAAAGGCCATGGCGCTGACGGAACAACGCGTGGAATGTTTGAAAATCAGGCAGGGTTGCTCGTAAGAGCGCTTCAGAATTTCCTGAATTTGCGCAGTTCGCTCCAAGGCGTTCCAAATCGGAGCACTTGTTTTAGCGGTTGACGCTGTGGAAGAAGCAGGGGTTTCCCCACTGAAAATTCGATCAAAAATGCCCATGAGAAAATGAATTGAACGGGCTAATCCTGAAATACGGCCCGCAGAAGACCCTGAATATGGCTTAATAACGACCGAAAACACTATTTGGTTTCCGTCGGTCGGGTGTTTTTCTTCGTGGACCGCTCGGGCCATCGGCCAAAACGCGCGGTAACACCACAGCCATGGACTCGACCCAAGAACCCCATTTTGCCCAGCAGCCCCTGGTCCAATCGTACAAAAAACAACGGCCTGAGGGCAAGTGGGATGTTGTCTTGATTGGCAGCGGGCTGGGTTCGCTGGTCTGCGGGGTCCTGTTAGCTCGGCAGGGCAAGAAAGTGCTGATGCTGGAGCAGCATTACACGCCGGGAGGCTTTACCCATGTTTTCAAGCGCAAACGGTTCGAATGGGACGTTGGCATCCACTACATCGGCGAAGTCCACGACCCTTCGTCGGGGTTGCGCAAGCTGTTTGATGCCCTGAGCGAAAACCAGTTGGAATGGGCAGACGTTGGCGATGTCTACGACCGCCTCGTGTTCGGCGAAACGCTCTACGAACTGCCCAAAGGTGCGCGCGCTTTTGCCGAGCGCATGAAAGCGTACTTCCCGAAAGAACACTTAGCCATAGACCGCTACATGGAGGCTGTTTTTGGCGCGTCGCGCTCCGCCCGGACATTCTTCATGGAAAAAGCCATGCCCCCGTTGGCCAGTGCAGTGGCCGGGCCATGGATGCGCCGCAAATTTCTCCGTTACTCCGATCAGACCACACTGGAAGTGCTGCGCGGCCTGACGCGCAATGAACAATTGATTGGTGTGCTTTGCGGCCAGTACGGCGACTACGGCCTGCCCCCAGCCCAGAGCTCTTTTGCGATGCACGCCGTGTTGGTCAAGCACTATTTCAAGGGCGGCGCTTTTCCAGTCGGAGGCTCGTCGCGCATTTTTGAAACCATTGCTCCGCAAATCACGCAGCGAGGCGGTGCCATTTACACCAACGCAAGCGTAGAAAATATTATGGTTCGCGGGGGAAGGGCCACTGGCGTTGTCATGGCAGATGGCTACCAAATTGAAGCCGGCTCGGTGGTGAGCGGAGCTGGTGCCTGGAACACCTTTGGTCCGCTGCTGGGCGATGCCGTACCGGAAGCCGCTGGTTGGCAACAAAAAGTGACCAACATTGGAACCTCTGCTTCGCACCTCAGCCTCTATCTGGGTTTGGATGCCACGGCTGCAGCGCTCAAACTGCCGCGAGCCAATTATTGGGTTTACCCGGAGGGCTACGACCACGACGCCCATGTGGCCCGCTTCCTCGCAGATCCCGAAGCGCCGTTGCCGTTGGCTTATATCTCCTTTCCCGCGGCAAAAGACCCGGACTTTACCCGCCGATACCCCGGGCGTTCAACCATAGAAGTTATTACGCTTGCGCCTTGGGAGCGGTTTGCCCCATGGTCAGAAACGCGCTGGAAACACCGCGGCGACGACTACGAGGCGCTCAAGGCCAGCCTGACAGAGCGCCTGTTGGAGCCGCTGTACCGGTTGGAGCCGCAGGTTCGCGGGCACATTGAAGCCCAGGAACTGTCCACGCCGCTTTCTACTGCCCATTTTGCCGGGTATCACCAGGGCGAAATCTACGGCCTTGCCCATACTCCGCAGCGCTTTCGGGAGCCGGTTTTGAGACCGCGCACTGGCGTCAATGGCCTGTGGCTCACGGGCCAGGATGTGGTGAGTTGCGGCATTGGCGGTGCGCTGATGGGCGGCATCCTGACCGCCTCGGCTATGTTGGGTAAAAACGCTACGGCCGAATTGCTTTCCGGGCATTGAGCAACGGCTTGAGGTTACCGTCCGGGGCAGTGGCTTTGCCCGAAGGTGGGTTACCGTACCAGGCAGTGGCTTTGCACGAAGGTGGGTACCTTTACCAAATGCCGTGTATGCGCAAGCCCCTTTTTCTGTCCCTGCTGGCTTTGCTGATGCTTTTTAGCGTTTCCTGCTCAGGCGACTACTGCATCCAGTGCCTGGACCCTGTTGGGGCCCGACCGCCAGTTGAAGGCTGCGACAATGACCTGGAAGGCCTGGAGACAGCCAGAGCAGCGTATGAATTAGAGGGGTTTGTTTGTATTATATTTGAAAATTAGGACAATCCATGAGTCGGGAAGACGTACCAATTAATCAGACTGTTGCCATCTTGGTTGATGGCAACAACATTGAACGCAGCGTTCAGGGGGTGTACAATCACCCGAGCATAATGATTGACTTTGACCACCTGATTCCCAGACTGGTGGGGGGGCGTTCCCTCAACCGTCTCAAGTATTTCAGGGAGGGTCGAAGCATCTCCGAAAAACTGGCCGGTCGCCTGCACGACCGCTTTTACGGCACCGTGGTGCCTTGCCACAAAAGCGCTGACATTCCACTGACCATCCACGCCACGCAAATCGCCGACAAGGTAGACTGCATCGTCATCTGTTCCGGCGATGCGGATTATGTGGAGTTAATCCGGCACTTAAAGTCACGCGGTGTTCGGGTTGAAATTGCCGCGGTCTATGAAACCACGGCGCAGATTTTGCTCAGCGAGTGCGACTACTTTCACCCGGTTGAACGGGAAGATTGTTTTGAGTACCGCGCAGCACGGCGGTAACTACACAAAAGTGGAAGAGTTTTGCTACTCGTAAGCTTGCAACTCTTCGTGAAAGTAGTCCAACTGAATGCCGGCATCATTGAACATTTGTTCACTCTCCTGGCCGGCGTGGTATTTTCGCTCGCACACCACTCGCACTATTCCGCAGTTGATGATAAGCATGGCGCAAGTCCGGCAAGGCGTCATGCGGCAATACAGCGTAGCCCCTTCAAGCGCTACCCCGCGCCTGGCCGCCTGGCAGATGGCATTTTGTTCGGCGTGTACCGTTCGCACGCAGTGTTCGGTTTCGCGGTTGTTCTCATCCACATGGATCACTTTCTTCATGAGGTGGCCCACTTGATCGCAGTGCGGCAAACCCACCGGGGAGCCCACGTAGCCAGTAACCAACAATTGCCTGTCGCGGGCAATGACACAGCCACTTCGCCCGCGGTTGCAGGTTGCCCGTTTTGAAATGGCATCCATCACGGTCATAAAGTACTCGTCCCACGTGGGGCGTTGGTAGGTTTGTTCAGGCATAGCTAACAATTCAAGTAAAGGATGCTTTGCGAAGCACCCCGGCAACCTGCTCGTAAAGGGCCTCAAAGGATCCGTCATTTCGAAGGGCGTAATCGGCTTGCGCAATGCAGGCCTGTAAGTTCTGCTTATTAGGGTCTTCGTTTTGCATTTCACGCGCTTCTTCAGCAACAAAGACCTCAAACGACACTTGATCTGTCTCTGAAGCGCGAGCCACAATGCGCTCGTAGCGGAGCCGCGGATCTGCATTTACTGCCAGCAGGCAGAACCGACCTTTTGAGACCAGGGCATCAATCTCACCTGGCGTCCGGATGCTTTCAATCACGGCATCCTGGCCGCTGGCTGCGGCGGCTTCGTATAAAATTTCAGCCATGGCGCTTGGTCCCCGCTCCTTGCGAAGCGCATTGGCCAAATCAACCATCCGGTCCCGATTGGGCGTTAGGTTTTGGCGAACCAACTGCTCCACCAGATAGGCCCGGACCGAGAAATGCAGGAAGCCGTATTCGCGGACCAGGTATTCCACGATGGTTCCCTTTCCCGCTCCGTTGGTTCCCGTAATTCCGATGATGCGCATCATGACCTTCTGGCCGCCCGGCAGATGAAAATGCCCGCAATGCCGCTGCGAAGCTACGCATCGCCAGAGGGCTTAAAGCAAGTTCATTGATTGGATGAACTAAGTTGAATTTTAAATTTTTAGCCGTATTGTTAACGTTTAACCTCCACCATAGCGGGAACTTCTAAACTGTTCTTGTATTCTTTAACGAAAAATTTCTATTTTAACGAAACAGTTCTGCCGTCTTGTAATTAAAATTTAATTTTTATTATGGAATATTTAAAGATAAAAAAGGGGGTTTCAAGCAATTTCCCCCTTTCATCCTATGCCGCTGTTGCTGGAGCATTTTTAGCTTCCAGCTCCACTGTGCGTGCCGACATCAACTTTATGGAAGTCAACCAAAGCCTGATCCTGGATGACCTCCTGCTGGATTTTGATGGAGACGGGGTCTTTGATGCCAACGTATTGCAAACCATCTATTCCACCAATCAGGTCGGTGGGTTTGATGGGCTGGGAAATGCCTTTGTCGGGGCGGGGTATCCAGGTAGTTTTCTCTATCCCAGTGCATTAGCAAGCGGCGTTTTGGTTGGAGCCGGGGCAAGTGCCGTTCCCAATTTGGTTCTGGGAACCAGTGGTCCGGTGCCTTGGGCCAGCTTAAATTACGGGAGCGTTTTCGGGCAATGGGTACCTGGTTTCCCGGGCGACACCGTGGATGCGTATCTAGGTATGGAATTCCTGGCAGGTGACGGAAACACCTACAATGCCTGGATTCGCTGCAAAATTGCCCGCGACAGCGAAGTTATCGTGGTCAGTTACGCCTGGGAGGACAACCCGGGAGTGCCTATTGCCACGGGAGATACAGGTCCCTTGGGTGTGCTTGCTGACCCGGCAACAGCACTGCTCGCAGCAGACATCACCGACAACGGCAACGGCAGCGATTTGGAACTCCGTTTTGCGCGAGCGGCAGACGAAAGCACCATCGGCAGCTACCGGGCCATTGCCGTGCCTGCCGCATCCGCGGCTTCCTTCACATTAGGCGCCGCAGAAACCCTTGCTCCTGATCGCTACCTTTCAATTGCGCCAACAGGCGCAGATCCCGTAGTGACTTTTGGAGCAGGCGGTCGCGATGCCGAGGGGGCGCTGATTGCGCCAGGAACCGCCTACCAATGTTTTGTGCTTAGTGTAGCAGACGGCACTACTGCCACGCTCAATCAATTGTCCGATGCTTCCAATGAAGTAACGCTGTTGGCTGCCGCCAGTACGGCGCGCAATCCGGAAGCCAGCGACGTTGGCAACAACGGAAACGGCAGCGATTTGCGCGTGGTCTTTGACAATGCGTTGGATGAAACCACGGTGAGCGAATACCGCCTTATGGTGGTAGACAGCGCCCAAGTGGCCAGCTTTGATCTCGCTGCTGCAGAAGCTATTGTTGCTGGAAATTTTACGGCCCTTCCCCCGTTAGGCGGCGTGCAAAACGTTCTCCTCACCCCTACTTCGCGCACCGTGGCGGGCAATCTCCTTGTAAACGATGCTCCCTACCGGGTCTTTTTGCTCAGCATAGCCGATGGCAGCAATGCTCAGTTAAATACGCTAAGCGATGCATCGAATCCCATCACCCTGCGAGTTGTATCCGGGTTGGGTTCTCCTGTTTTCCATACTGCGCTTGTGGCTTCATTGAGCCAGGGCAACCTACAGGTAGAAGCCGCAGGCTTTTCCGGCCAGTCGGGCAAGTTGGAATTGTTCCAATTAGACGGGCGACTGGTAGCGAGCTGGCCTTTTGACGGTCAACGAACGGTGTTTCCTGGAATTCCCTCGCAGCCAGGCATGGTGTACCTGCTTTCCTGGAACACAGCCAGCGGACGGATAAACCAAAGGGTGAGCTCCCGGTAGTTTTCTGAGAAAGCAAGAATTTTTAGCGCGTTTACGCGGTTTGGAAAGGAGTACCAAAGCGCTTTCAAATCCTTGGTAATCAATGCCTTGAAAGCGCTTTTGCGGCCTTGGAAAGGTTTGGATGGTCTTATTTTACGCTTGGATTGCCTCAAAGGAATAATCACTTTTGCATCAGCACTGAACGATACGCACTGAACGTCATCGCCCTGGAGAAATCCGGGGCGATGGCGTTTAAGGACATCCTCAAAGAAATGAAGAAGGAGCGATCTGCGGAGCAGCCTATAGGGGACTTCCTATGCTAGGTACCATCCATGGCTACGTCTGCGCTGATGCGTTGGATGAGCCGTTCGGCGCGGATTCGGCTTTGTCCATCTACCAGGAGAATGTAACGGCGCAACAGGGAAATAGCTTCTGTATAATGCCGATCCAAAAGCGCGAGCATAGCTTCCTGATGAAGCAATGGTGGGTAATCCGAGGAGATTTCAGACGCAATTTTATAATGCAATCGCGCTAAGTCTAACTCGCCGTTGTCATAATACAAGTTGGCCAGGCTGTATTGGGCACCAAAATGCCGGGGCTCCACACGGATCGCTTGCTGGAAACAATGCAGGGCTCGGCTTTTCCAACCCGCGCCTGATTCCATGATACCGAGATTGCACCACGAATCGGCTACCCCTTCACCGGCTTGAATGGCTTTTCGGTACCAGAGGCTTGCTCTGGAGTCATTCTGATCTTGGAGTCGCAAGGCTTGTTCGAAGGGGCTTAGAGTGCCCGCGAGCAACGAACGAGTAATGCGGATGTAGGTGCCCGGTTTGCTGAATTGGCGCAAAACATAAGCTTTGCGTCTGCTCTTGCCTTGGTCCAGCAGGCTTTCGTGTGCACTTTGGAGTGCATTCTGAGCGGAAGTCTGCTTTTGTATGCCAATAATCTCTCCCATAAACGTCAATAAGCAAAGATCTCCTACTTTTTACAAAGTGTCAGAGTAACTTGAAGTTAACATGAAGTCAGCGAAAAAAAAAATGATGCGTGCGGAGCCTATTCCGGCCTTCCCGCCCGAATTGCACCTGACCCGGTATTGCGAATCTCAGGTGGAAGAGTTGAAAATCAAGACGTTAGATGAACTTATCCTAAAAGACGGGTGGGTGCATTGGGTCAATATTATAGCACCGGACAAAGCCCTTTTGCTGGAATTAGCCAAGCGTTTTGAGCTCCACCCCCTGGCCCGTGACTATTCCGATGTGGCGGGCAAGCGCCCGGCACTATACGAGTTCGACACCCACATGCTGGTAACGGCCAGAACAATCACGCTCGAAAACAGTGTGCTACGGTCTGAGATTATGGGACTGGTGATTGGTCGGGGATACGTGCTTTCGCTGCAGGAGGACCGCGATGATGCCTTTGACTCCGTGCGAAACCGAATTCGGGAGAAGATTGGTTGGATCCGGATGCGCGGATCGGATCACCTGTTTTACCGGCTGCTGGACGCCATTACAGAAGAATATTTCCTGGTAGCCGAGCACTTAGACGAAGATGCGGAAATCCTCATGGATGCGCTGGAGGCTGGTGAAAATCCGGACGCCCCCGCTGAAATTCGGAGGCTGCGCCATAGCGCTGTTGAATTCAGAAGGGCGGTTATGCCGCTTCGCGACGTTCTTGGAGCACTCCTTAAAAGCGATTCCAAACTGCTGACCAACCCAGTGCGCGTGTTCCTCCGAGACGTGCACCAACAAAGCATCCAATTGGTAGATCTTGCTCAGGCACATATGGACCAAATCAAGGAAATTCAAGATCGCCATCACATTCTTATCAACGAAAGGATGAACGCCATCATGAAAGTGCTGACGGTGGTCACCGCCTTTTTCATTCCGCTAACATTTTTGGTCGGCATATACGGCATGAACTTCGATCACATGCCTGAACTGCGCTGGGATATAGGTTATCCCTTGTTCTGGCTAGTCACCCTGCTGATTTCAGGAGGCATGTTCTGGATGTTCAAGCGAAAACGCTGGTTCTGACAACAAGGCTTAAAGAGCCTCAGAAGTCGTCATCAAAGTCCTCAAAACTGCGGCCCTTTTTGGGGCCCTTCTTTGGAGGAGGGAGGGTGCTCTTTTTGGGCGCGGCGCGTTTTTCCCAATCGCCGCCTTTTTTGCGGTCTACCTCTTTGCCCTTGCCAAATCGGGCTGGCTTGCGGAAATCGCCGTCTGCATCAGGAGTACTGGGCGGTGGGGAGCCAGGGCGCTCAGAACTGCGTTCAAAGGGCCGGTCAGCGCCAGGTCTAAACCCACCTTCGCGCGAACCACCGTCACCACCGGGTCGAAAACCACCGCGTTCGCCGCCGCGGTCAACACTGCGGTCAGCGCCGCGATCTGCACCGCGTTCGCCACCCCGGTCAGCGCCGCGATCTGCACCGCGTTCGTTCCCGCGATCCCCGCCTGGGCGAAAGCCGCCTTCGCGATCTCCCCCGGGCCTGAAGCCGCCACGATCGCCACCACGATCACCGCCACGGTCGCCGCCACGGTCACCTGAAGGCCGGTAGCCCCCTTCGCGGGAGCCTCCGTCCCCACCGGGTCGGAAACCTCCCTCTCGAGACGCGCCCCCAGAGGGTGCTCCTGCGTTTCGGCGGTCGTCCGCTTCTTTGACTACAATGTTGCGTCCGTGGATATTTGCGCCGTCCAGGGTCTTAATGGCATTGCGGGCGCTGTCTGCGTCCGGCATGTCCACAAATCCGAATCCTCGGGGTTCACCGGTGTCCCGGTCCAGGATAACGCTTGCTTTGGTGACCTCGCCAAATTCGCTAAAAATTTCGCGCAGGTCGTCGGTGGTGGTGGAAGAACTAAGCTTCGCCACAAAAATGTTCATCGGGTCTCGTACGGTTTAATCAATCTGGCTATCTAGTCCAGGCCGGGGACCACGAGTCACTTCCGGCGAGCGGAAGAAATTGAGGATCGGCGTAGAGGTTGCGTTGAAGGGGTGAACGCCTACAGCAGAATTGCTGTTGCGCAGTGCAGGGGCTGTTGAGGTTGCTGTAAACGGAGCTGTAGAATATCTAAGAGAGGGGGAGATCTTGTTCGATTGCCCGGGATGCGTGTCAAGCATAGGTTAAGTCCTGCACCCAAAGCCAATTCTTAACCAAAGAAAACAGAATTTCCGCCAATCCCAATGTCCTACCGCATTTTTTATGGATTTTAACCCTTTCTTTTACCCATATGGCAAAAAAATGTTACGCGTCAAGTCCTACACGATGTCCTGATGGTCTGTCTGCCTACGTTGCAGCAAAAGGCGTACCGAATTCACAAGTGCATCAATTTGGAGCGCCCATCGGGGATTTCTACGCGGATTTAGCCGGGTTTAAGGGACCAAAAATCAGCCAGGCTGGATTTTGTGCCCGAAAAAACCTTAGCGCCTCCGCCCTCAATGGCCGGAAGCCGCAAACGTAGCTTCCAAACCAGCCACCAATCGGGCTTGCTCCTCTTTGCTCAGACGCGCCTCTGGATGCGTTGGCAGATAAACTTTGAGCGGCATTTCGCCCTCTTGGACCTTCTCAGCTGCCTCTTCGGCTTCGCCCTGTTGGCCGGCAGGTAGCGAAATGTTGAATTGCTCCCGGCCTTCCTCTACGTCATTTTGAACCAGCCAGGATACTGGCGCTACATGGCTGTACCAGGGCCAAACCGTTTCGTGGCTGTGGCAATCAGCACAAGCACGGCCAAACAACGCCTCCGTCTCCGGCGAATCCCAGGCAACGCTTGCTTGCACCGGTGGGTTGTTGTGGTCGCGGCCGTATGGATAGAGCTGAATCAGCAGCAACACCAACAGCAAACCCATTCCCCCGTATTTTAAAAACTTCATAGTATCCGTTTGGGTAAAACTCAAGAAAAAACAGTGGGTTAGGGTGAGAGCCCGTAAAAAAAATTTGCTTTGTGCAAAAAAAGCCCTGTTTAGGGGAGCACGGCTGCCCATCGATCCAAGGCAGCGGAGTCCCGAACCGCATCCATGTAGCGTGCCTGAACGGCCCAATCAGGCAACCCCTCTTCCGGGCGAAGGGGTACGCGGCCCTGCACGGCCTGAGCAAATCGGTCCGCCTGAAGGATGAAATGGTCGGCTCGCAACGGTTCGGGATCATTCAGCAAATTGCCGGACTGCCCAAATAATACGGGCCGCACCCCTTCGTGGTAAACGGGGCTAAAGGGCCGCTCCATGAAAATCCTTCCCAGCGTGCCGGAAATGTCCAGGCGTTGAAAGTAAGCAGCCCGGATGTCGGTGCTCCAAAAAGCGCGGCCATCAGCCTCCGCACCGGACATTGGATGAAATACCATTTCAGCCTGCGTTTGCACATCGACACCGGCCTCGTTGAAGCTTTGCACAGCGCGCAATGCGCTGGCCTCGGCACCAAAAATCAGGCGTGAAGCAGCAAGAGTGTAACAGCCCAAATCGAGCAGGGCGCCGCCACCGGTTTCCTTGCGGTTGCGAATGTTGGCTGGGTCTTGGCTGTAAAAGGAAAACTGAATCTGAACGCTGCGAAGCGCGCCGATTCGCCTATCGCGAATCCAGTTTAAGGCAAGGTCCCATTGCGGATGATTCCGAAACATCAGCCCCTCTGAAACTACGAGGTTTGGGTAGCGCGCGGCTGTTGCTTCAAGCTGCGAGGCCTCTTGGCCCGACAACACTCCTGGTTTCTCCAGCAGCACGTGTTTGCCCGCTTCCAGGGCTAAGATGGCCCATGCAAGGTGCTCGCTGTTGGGCAGGGGAATATACACCGCATCAACGCGCGGGTTTGCAAGCAATTCTTCGTAGGAACCGCAGGCAATGGGACGCTCTTGAGGGTAAATTCCGCGCAGCGCTGCTTCAGCCAGCGCTTCTGCTAGTCCCGCTTCAGCGCGCGACAAATCGCGCGAAGCCAGCGCCACCAGGCGACCTTCTTTAGCCCCCATCAATGCGGGCATTACCTTCTTGCGGGCAATGCGGGCGGATCCCAACACCCCCCATCCCAACTTGTCCATGCCAGCGAAGGTAAGCGATGCGCTCAGCTCCGCAAGCCGGCAGCCTGCAGCAAGGCATGCTGATCCAGGAAGTCGTCGAAACGGTGTTGGTGTTCAATGCGGTTGCCGATGGCAATGAAATGGTAGCCCAGGTCCGCACAGGCGCGCTGATCCCAAGGGCCATCACCAAAATAAATCTTATGGTATTCAGGTTGTGCCGGTTGATCATCCGCGGCCACCCAACTGGCCTTGGCCCGGCGCTCCGCCAGGCGCATGATAGACAATCGGTTGTGGTGATCAGACGAAGTAGCCAAGGCCAACTTTCCACTGGCCAAATGGCCACCCAAACCAATGTGCTGCAACTTGAGCCGCGCTGTGCCTCCCCATCCGCCGGTTGCCACGCCAACGGCGCAATCACCTCGCTCGAGCAATCGCTCCACAAAAAGACGGGCACCCGGTTTCTCCAGGTTGCCGTTGGCTAAATGCAGGTGTTCGCGCGTCAATTCTGTAAAGCGCTCCTTTACTTTTCGCTCCCATTCATCGGCATTGCCGGACAGACCCTGCCGCGCAATTTCTTCCTGGAGCACCCCACCATCGCTGACGTAGGTGTACGACGACCAATCCCCGCTGATGACCATGCCGGTGACCTCGCGGACCGCCAGTACAAAAAGCTCTGTGTCAAACTCGTAACTGTTGATCAGGGTGCCATCCACATCAAAAAGCACCAGGATGGGTTCGCCCGAAGGCTGACTATTCTCTTCCATAATCCAAATCCATAAAGCGCGAAGTTCGGCATATTCGGGTTGACCGATACCTCCAGGTCAAAAAGAATGCGCTGAAAAATGCCCCAATCCATTTCGGGCGAAGGGGTTCCGTTACCATTATGCAACCTATAGTCCATACGCAAAACGACTGTTCAAGTTACGGCGCCGACCCGATGCGGGAACCGGGGTTATTCGCTCGGGAACGGATCCATCCAGGCGTGGAACACCCGCGCGAAACGCGCAGGGGAATCCGGGTCCAGGTTGAAATAAAGCGAAGGTTCAATCAACTCCATCTCCATCAAGTAAAAGTCGCCGGACGCGCCGGGCAAACCCGTGTCGCGAACAAAATCGGCGCGGGCGTAAAGCGGCCTTGGACGAATGGCGCTCAGCGCTTCTTCAGCAGCTTCCAACAACCACGGCTCCGGCTCAATGGCCTGCAAGTGGCCGCCGTGCTCCTCTTGTACCCGAAAATCGTCGGTTTTGGGGGTCTTCAGGATGGCATGGCTGAACGTGTCGCCGAAGAAAAACACCGAAAATTCCCCCTCGGTGGCGATGGCTGGAAAGTAGGGCTGAATGAGGGCGTCGCGCTCCTTGAACACGCGCTGGAGTTCTTGATGCCGGGCTTTGGCGGTTTCCGGAGTCAGGCGAAACGTTTGATCCGCATTGGCGCTGATGGCTGGCTTGATCACAAGCTCGCTGACGCCGGCATCGGCAAAGGCATCGTCCAGATTAAGCGGCGACCCGGCATCGCGGAACAGCGTTGGAACGACCCTAATGCCCTGTCGCTCCAAGTCGCGCAAATAGCCCTTGTGCAAATTCCAGCGAACCAGTTCCAGCGGATTTTCTAAATGCGCGCCCGAATCTTCAATGGCCTCCAACGCTTTGAGGAACGCCTCCGGATTATCCTGGTAATCCCAAGTTGATCGGATAAGCACTGCATCATAGTCCTGCCAGGAAATGTCTTGCCTGTGCCAGGAAACCGTCTCCACCTCCCAGCCCAACGCGCGGAGGGGTGCTTCGAGCAGATGATCGTAACAGACAAAAGCATCCAAGCTGTCAATACTCAGGAAAGCCACTCGTTTCATAAAACCTTGCCAAGGTAAACCTGTCCGTGCCAGGCCCCGGCGTAGCGGAACACCTCCGGCAAATAGCCCCAGCGCGAAAAGCCAAGTTCCGCCAGCAAGTCCAGACTGGGTTGATTGGCCTCCAGGATAATGGCAAAGAGCACGTGAAAGTCGAGTGCGACGGCTTGCTCCAGCGTGTGCAGCACCAGCGACCGGCCAATGCCTCTGCCGTGGTTAGAATAATCAACGAAGTAGCTAATCTCTGCGGTGCGCGACAAACCCCTTCGACCCGGCCGATACGGCGTTAGGGAACAGTAACCCAACACCTGCCCTTTCTCTTCCCAGATGTACACGGGAAAACGCGGGTCTTCGTGGGTTTTGCCCCATTCATCCCAGCGGCTTTGGTGGGGCGGTTCCAGATCTGCGGTGCAAAATCCGGCGGCAATGGCCTGGCCGTAAATGCGTTGGACGGCTCCCAAATCACCGGGCCTGTACGGGCGAATGGGGACTAAGGTGGTAGTATTCAACGGTGGTGTGCGATTCAGCCGATGGGCACCGGTTTTTCCTGTGCCAGTTTTTTGGTGATCACATCCTTCAACGCATTGACCATGGTGTGGAAGTGGTGGAATCCGTTCACGACGTAATAGGTGCGCATGCCGCCTTTGCCGGTGTAATTGCCGCTTTCGTCCAACTCATACGCCTCATCAATCAACATGCGGCAGGCCAGATGGGGATCGTCCGGCAAATACACGTGCGAAGCGCCCGGCTCCAGGCTGCGAATGGTTTCTTCTGCAGAAGAAAGGATGCCGACCCCATACACCCGAACCCGGCCCGAATCGTCGCGGGTGAGCCCGAACTCAATGGTGCGCCAGTAAAAGCGCGCTACCCATTCCGCCAAAAGCTCGATGGTGCTCATGGGTGCCTGCTTCATGATGTCCAGGAACACTTGTGCAATGCGGCGGTGGTGTTCGAAATACAACTTGTTGCTCAACATGACCGCGTGCCCGAGCACTTCATGCACCATGTCCGGCTCTTCGATGTACCCAATCTGAATGGGTTTGCGCAACCAGACAGTAACCGGAAAATAGTTGCGTGCGATGCTCAGCAAGTAGGTGGTTGGGTCGGTATGCCCTTCGACGAAATACAGCCGGCAACCTACCAACTCCTGCAAGCGATTGGACACCGCGCTGACTTTGGGAATGTGGTACATGAGCCGCAGGCGATCAACGCCTTCCAGAAACTCCGGGTGAGCCCGGTCTGGCCAGGCCCGGTGGAAGAGATTGCTGAACACGGTGCTCCACGTGTACATGTCGTCCGTGCTGTAATGGTCGTAGTTCTGGCGCACGTCGAGGTCTTGCGCAAGCAATTCGGCCAGTTGAATTTCGGCCGCTTCGTAAGTGAGCGGATTGCGGTTGTCCATGGTTACAAATATTACGCAATTCAGCCGAAAGACTCAACTGAAACGCAGCTTCCACCCAAATGTGGATAAATTCTCAGGACTGCCCGTAGCGGGCGCGCAGTTCCTCTTCGCTGACCTTTTCCAACACCTGCGCCATGCACCATTGGTTGCCCTGCGTATCGCGAACCATGCTGTATCGGTCACCGTGGGGCTGATCGGTAGGCTCCATGAGGCTGACGCCGCCCAATTCCATGGCTTTGCGGTACGCCTCATCTGCGTCTGCGACGTAGACGTACAACATAGCCGGCAATCGCGGCCATTCACTGGTAGCGCCGCCCAGCATGATCGGCGAGTTGCCCACCAGCATTTCAGCATGCATGATAGTGCCGTCTTCGCGGTGCATCGGAGCCAAAATCTCCGTGGCGTCCAGCACTTGCTTCATATAATGGATCGCCTCGGCTGGGTCCTCCAGCACCAGATAAGGGGTAACGGCGTGGTAACCCTCGGGAATGGTGACGTTGCTCATGGCGGGTTGAGTTGAAGGGGTGTATAAAGCGCCAAAATAGCCCGGAGCCGATTATTCTTCGCCCTGCAACCTGTTAAATATTGGCCAAAGTCAGTTTCAGGGGAATGGCTCCCTGAATCCGAAACGACGGTGGCGTTTGATCCGGGGGCAACAGGCTCGCTCGACGGCGAAGCCAGAATTCCACGGTATCCGCAGCAGGCAGCGACGGAATGAACATGTACTCCGCGCCTTCACGCGCAGTTTCGCGGCTCAGGGCGCGCAAGAGAGCCGATCCTAGCCCTTTGCGTCGCCATTGCCGGTCAATATAGCAGGAGACGAGTGTTCGCCAGGCCGGGTCATGTTCCGGTTCGATTCCGCTTATGGCAGCCAGCGCAACCAGACGGCCAGAAGCTTGCGCCCCCATGACTAACCCGCCATTTTGGTCCAAGTGCTGCAATTGGTTGCACGTCTGCTCCAGATCGGAAACCGAAACACTCCGCTCGGGCGCGCCATGTTCCTGCCGATGTAGCACGCCACCGTGCAGGGCATAGACCGCGGTGCTTTCCAGCGTAGTATCCAGCTCAGCGAGCCGCGGAAACCACTCTTCGGTGAGGCGAATCAGGATCATTGGCGGGGCTTAAAAGCAGTTATGCGGGATGAAATGTGGATAATTAGGCCCTAAAGAACGAATTTTCACGCGGGTTCAGTGGCGTGAATACTGGGCCTAAAGTATTTAATCGGCATAATATGAATAAATTATAAAACTTATTTTTTCTACCAATAGAAAATAATATTTGTTGAAAAGTATCCCGGTTCCGCGGAAGGCGTACTTTTACCTTTCAATCCAAAGGTGTGTTGGCCAAAAAAAACTGTGGCCGGTGCACCCTACTCAATTACTTGCATGAAGCTTTACATTGGAAATCTGCCGTTCTCGGCCAGTGAGGACGATCTTCGCGACGCCTTCGAACAATTCGGAGAAGTCGAAGACGTGGCAGTCGTGATGGACCGGGAGACCGGCCGTCCGCGCGGGTTCGCATTCGTCACCATGCCCAACGACGAAGAAGGAAAAGCCGCTATTGAGGGCATGAACGATCAAGACTTCGGAGGTCGCGCCCTGAAAGTCAATGAAGCACGTCCCCGCGAACCCCGTCAGGGTGGCAGCGGTGGAGGTGGTGGTGGTTACCGCGGCGGCGGAGGTGGCAGCGGCGGCGGCGGTGGTTACCGCGGCGGCGGCGGCGGCAGTGGTGGCAGCGGCGGAGGCGGCGGCGGTGGATACCGCGGCGGCGGAGGCGGCGGCGGATCGCGCTGGTAAACCTTGCTGTTTCGAGCCGATTTTTCGGCGCGGTTAAGCAACAACCTTGTTCACCGGAGTTGTCCGGTCAGTTCGAATAGCCCAGGCCATTCGAACTTTTTTATTTTAGGGGTCTTACTGAAACCCCAGATTCTGCGTTACCCTTCAAACCCATGAACGCTACCCAAAAACTCGCCGTCCTCATTGACGCGGACAATGCCCAGCCTTCGTTGGCGGGCCCGCTGCTGGCAGAAATTGCCAAGTATGGCACCGCAAACGTCAAGCGCATCTACGGCGACTGGACCCATACCCGGCTCAAAGGCTGGAAAGATGTGCTCCTTCCCCACTCCATTCAGCCCATTCAGCAATTCGGCTACACGAAAGGAAAGAATTCCACCGATTCCGCGCTCATCATTGACGCTATGGACTTGCTCTACAGCGGCAAGTTCGACGGATTCTGTATTGTCTCGTCCGATAGCGATTTTACCAAACTGGCCAGCCGCATCCGCGAATCAGGGCTGACCGTTTACGGGTTTGGCGAACGGCATACGCCGGAACCCTTTGTGGCCGCCTGCGACAAGTTCATCTACAATGAGGTGCTGGTAACCAAATCAGACGAGGAGGAGGAAGATAGCCACAGCGGCGGTGGCGGCGCTATCAAGCGCAAAAACGGCGCTGAACTGCGCCAAGATCGCCGCCTCGTTCAACTGCTGCGCAGCGCCATTACCAGTGCAGCCGACGACGGCGGCTGGGCGGAACTGGGATCGGTAGGCAGCAACATCGCCAAACAGAGCACCGATTTTGATTCTCGTAACTACGGCTACGCCCGTCTGAGTGGGCTGGTTGCCGCCACCAATCTTTTTGACGTAGACGAACGCCCCGGTCGCGGCGGGCAACACACGGCCGTGTACATCAAGATGAAGCAGCGCGGGGAGCGAAGGGCCGATTCGCCGGGTACAGAGAATCAGGCCAGCCGGGCCGCACAACCTACAAGACCGCCGCGTCTGCTACAGCCCGGCGCCGCCGCCCGGCCTGCTCAACCTGCAGCAGGAGCGCGGGAACGCAATCCCCGGCGCAAACCCGGAAAGACCATTCCAAAGCCTAATCCTGCCACGGACATTCCGAGCCCATCAGACGATTGATACGCAGGCAGATAAACTGGGTCCTTCAGAAGACTGATTCGGGCAATCAATTAGACGGGCACCCCACTTCGGCGGGCAATCCATTTTGTGCCCAAGTTGCTTTTTTACCCGCTTTGAGCATTTCGAAAACTTCGGTTGAAGCCAAACTGCGCAGGTTCATCTGCCTTTAAGGTGCAGCAGAAGTGGTGCAAATTTTCGCCAGGATAACGCATACTCCATCGTTCGTAGTTGGTGGATCGCCATTTGAATGTGCATAGGTTTTGGTATGGTAGTGCACAAAAATAGAGTGCGTGGCACTCCTAAAATAGCTACTCATGAAATTGACCTTACTTCTTTTTGCCATTCTGGCGGGTTTAATAATTATTTCTCAATCAAACTTTACCATGGCAAAAACAGAAACCCAACCGTATCGAATTATCAAATCAGAAATGGATTATGAAATACGGTTATATGCTGCAAGTACGATGGCAACCATTTCAATGGAGGCAAGAACCTACAAAGAATTGTCATCGCCAGGTTTTAGAAAGCTAGCTTCGTATATTTTTGGAGGGAATCAAGCCAATGAAAAAATAGCTATGACATCGCCTGTTCACATGGACATTAACGATTCTTTATCATCCATGAGTTTTGTGATGCCAGCAAACTACACGAAAGATAATTTGCCAAAACCAAACGACTCCTCTATCATCATTACAAACACCCCGGAAGCGTATGTGGCAGCTATCCGCTTTGGTGGTTATGCCGATGACGATGAGATTAAAAAGTACGCAAGCAAATTGGAAGGAGCCTTGAAGGCGAACGGAATTGAATATTACGGGAACTTTCGTTTTCTGGGATACAATGCGCCGTTTCAATTTTGGGCAAGGAAGAATGAGGTAATTGTAAGTGTTCTTTGGAATTAGAATCGGCATCTCTTTATACAATGCCATGATCGAGTACCGCCTCCTCACCGCCGAAGATTCCAGCAGCTGGAAGCCACTCCGCTTTCGCGCATTGAGCGAAGAGAAAGTTGTGGCAACTCAGATCCCAGCCAAAACCCTGTATGAAACCCTGGGCTTTGTTGTGTATGGACTGGAGAAAGAAGCACTGTATGTCGAAGGGCGGTTTCAGGACGAGTACCACATGCAGTTGTTCCTGCCCTAATGGCTGATTGAAAAAGCCTGTTTTAGCCTGCGGAACCAAAATCAATGTTTAAACGTTGATTGAACAAATTGGTTAGAAAATGGGGATTGCTCGCTCTTGCCAACACTGATTTACGCTTAACTTTAGGAAGCTATGAAACGAAGAATGTTTCTCAAAGGCTCTGCAATAACGGGCGCGGCCCTCGCCACCCCTTTACTTGCCCAAGCAGGCTCTGGTCTGCTCGCCAGCGCTTCCACCCGCAAAGTTTACCGAATTATCCAGGCCGACCGATCGATGGTGGGCACGCTGCCCATTCTGCGGGCTTTTGCCGGTGATCAGCAGGATTACGTTTCGCCCTTTGTTCTCTTAGATGAATTCGGTCCGGTTCGGGTGGAGCCCGGGGCAGACCCCTTGAGAGTGGATGCGCACCCGCACGCAGGGGTAATTCCCACCACCTACTTCTTGTCGGGCAGTGGCCACCACAAAGACAGCCTGAACTACGATTTTCAAATCAGCACCGGCGACTTCATGCTGTTCAGCTCGGGCCGCGGGGCCATCCACATGGAAGAAAGCGGCCAGCATATGTACGAACAGGGCGGCGACTTTCACGGCTTTCAGATTTGGCTAAACATGCCTGCCGCGTACAAGCTCATTGCCCCTTCCACCGAGATATACCAGGACAAGCAAATGGGCAAGGTTAAAGGCAAAGGGTTCGAAGCGCGCATCATTCTGGGCGAATTATTCGGCACCCGCTCGGAGGTTGCGCTCCTTTCTCCCGCGTTTTACTACCACATAACCCTGGAGCCAGACACCCGGCTGGACATTCCAACGGAAGCCACACATAACGCGTTTGCCTACGCCGTAAATGGTTCCGTAGAGTTGGAAGGGCGACAACTGCTTGAACGCCACAACCTTGCACTTTTTGAGCGCGGGGAAAGCGCCATCAGCCTGTTCAGCCAAAACGGCGCAGAATTACTCGTGCTCGGTGGACAACCGCTTAACGAACGCGTTTATGCCTACGGTCCGTTTGTCATGAACACCGAGCAGCAGATTCGCCAGTGCATCGCCGATTACCAGGCAGGTAAAATGGGTAACCCTGATGTAGTTAATACCCAGAAACCGAAAGCTGCAACAGGAGCGCAGGGCCCTGTTAAGCGGGGCTAAGCAGGTCCGATGACGAGCCCACTACGGTGTGCCGCTGATAAAGCATTGAGTTAGTTTCCATGCTTAGAACGCTTCTTTGATGCCGCTTTTTCAGCCTCTTCTGCACGGATTTGCTCTAGCCGCTCTTTGATCAGGTCGTCGACAATAAGGGTCTGTCCCTCAAATTCCGGTCTGACAACCAACAGCAGGTGTTTCTTTTTCCCCTCAAAGAAAAAAACTTCCTGTCCCACGGCCAGCGATAATCCGCTGTTGCTCATGGGCGAAAGGTTGGGGTTCATGACCCCGGGAATCTGCAGCGGTATGGATTTCAGGGAGCGATTGGCCAGGGTAAACCCTATGCCAGGAGCCACCAAGACTGGATTCGTTGAAGCAAGCACAGACGATGGGCAAGCCATTGAAGCGGTGTTTGCCTCCGTCATTTGGGGAAGGGCTTGAGTGATCGTAGCCACGCTAAGCAGCAGAACCAAAGCGATGTTGTTCCTCATCATAGCCGCAAATTTTATTTAAAGAACCAAAACGCTAACAACGCTGGCACAATTTGGTTCAATGGTTATCACCAGGGTTAAGCACAAGTTCTGCGCCAGCCTGTATCTTTCCGGCTAACGGAGATGCTTGGTGCTGGTAACAAGCCCGAGGATCTGTTGCCCTTCGGGCAGGCTAAAAAAGTTAAATTTTACCTATGCGCGTTATTTTGCTTGGTGCCACTGGTATGGTCGGTTCCGGTGTTCTGCTGGAATGTCTGGATGATCCGGGCATCAGCCGGGTGCTGGTGCTCGGTCGGCAATCGGTTGGCAAACAGCACCCCAAGCTGGAAGAAGTTCTGCATGCGAATTTTCTGGCCATAACTTCCCTTCAGGCCAAAGTGCGGGGGTACGACGCGTGTTTCTTCTGCCTGGGTGTTTCGGCTTCCGGCATAAAGGCTTCGACGTACGAAGCGCTAACGTATACCCTGACCTTGCACGTAGCTAAAGTGTTGCTGGCTGAAAACCCAGGCATGGTTTTTTGTTACGTCAGCGGGCAAGGAACCGACAGCTCGGAGAAGAGCTTCATGCGGTGGGCGCGGGTGAAAGGCAAAACCGAAAATGCGCTTTTAGCTATGCCTTTTAAAGCGACTTACCTGTTTCGACCCGGATATATTCACCCGGTCAAAGGCGCGAGAACTAAAACTGCGCTTTACAAAGCTTTTTATACGGTTCTGCAACCAGCTTATCCGCTGTTTAATGCATTCTTTCCCCATCAACTCACCACTACCGAAAACGTTGGATTAGCTATGATTCAAGTAGCTTTTGACAAGGGGCCACGCCCGATCTTACATTCGGCCGACATCAACATACTGGCAGAAAAACGCAAGGTAGCTTCAGCGCGACAGTGATGGAAATATCTTTGTTTTAAGCAACACCTACCATCCTTCAAAAACTATACTGTACCCATGTTGGAATGCCTGAATTTTCAAACGCTGCCGACCTCAGCACTGAGCAAGGTTTACCTGGAGTCGGAGCGGTTGGTACTAAGATCTATTTTGGAAACGGACGCCCCTGATGTATACCGCGAATTTACTGTTGACGTAACTAAATATATGCTTTCGAAGCCGCCGGAAATCATAGAAGATACTCTGGCGTTCATCTGTGCGTGCCGGCAAGGCATGGCCAAACAGCAAGAGATAGTATGTTCTATCCTGGATAAACGCGATAACAATTTTTTAGGTTGTTGCGGGTTGCACGCTCGCCAGAACTGGCCAGAGCCGGAACTTGGTATTTGGATTCGCGCGGGAGCACACGGTCATGGGTTCGGACGCGAGGCGGTACATACACTGGCTGGCTGGGGGTTTGCTCAGTTGCGAACCGACTACCTGTTTTACCCGGTTGACCGCGAAAATCATCCCAGCCGCGCCATCGCGGAAAGCCTCAATGGGGTGGTTTTTGCTGAGAAAAAGGTGCCTACTCAACGCGGAACCTGGCTCAACGAAGTGGTGTACCGCATTCCCCGGCCGAATGGAAGCGCAGTGTTGTAGCTTAGTTACCAGCTGCTCAAAACAGTTCCCTCTGCTGCAACGACCGCGAACAGCGTGCTAAATTTGTTGCCGCAATGAGGTGTTGCCCATAGCTTCCAAACCCCTTCCCCCGGCCTATGTCTCGTTAGGTGATTACTCTGGTAGTTTTTGTGCCGTTCAGCCTGTTTTACTTGCGCGAGAAAATCACCCTGGACTATCTCTGGGCGGGGCTTTGTCTGATGGGTGCAGTGTTCTTCCTGTTCCGCAGCAAAATCATGAGCGGGTGAATTGCCGCAACTTACCGAATTTCGAACCATGACCATGCCCCTTCATTTTATCATTAACGCTTCGCTGCTTCGGCTGGATACCGGCCTGAAACAACACTACCTTCCTGTTCCCACGGGGCATGCGGAGGCTTACGATGCTGCCGGGGTGAGACGCTTGATTTTATCGGTGCCGCCGCACAGTTGGCGTCGTGCGCTGTTGGGAACCAAAGAGGGCGAACGGCTGATCATGATGGGGCAACCCATTTTGCGTGCGCTTGGACTTCGAGCTGGACAATCCATCTCCTTTACGCTCTATCCAGATCCTGATCCTGACTTCATTGAGCTGGGTGTAGAATTCGAGGCTGTATTGGATCAGGATGCTGCAGCAGCCAAGCGATTCTATGGGTTCACGCCGGGCAAGCAGCGTTCGTTGGCCTACTACGTCACCAGCGCAAAGCGCGAAGAAACCCGCATAAAGCGCGCGCTGCAATTGGCGCACAAAATCAAAAACCACCGGTTGAACTCTGACCTGAATGCGGAATAAATGCCCTAATTAGAGAAGCCCCTTAGTATGCTTCCTTAACGCTGCTTACTGGACCGGGGATGACGGTCCTGGTATAACGGTCATCCCCGGTTTCATCCATGCAAGCGTTCGGCCAAATTGAAGGGCTCTGTTGATTGCACTAAATAATTGGGCTAAACGATTGGGCAAATTGATAGGGCAAATTGATAGGGCTAAACGAAGGGCCCATTCTCCCTGCACAACCTTAGTTGTTGTAAACGGCAGAAAACACGTGGGCGAATTCCTCAATAGAAGTTGGGGTCGTGCTGTGCAAATCGCGGCGGCCAGCTTCGGTTACTTTTCCGGAATTCATGCAGGCAATAAACTCGAGCATATAGTCTGCCGTGCTTTCGGAGGCACCCATTTGTTGGACCATGGTCTGCTTAAAATCGACGGGAGCAAATTCCACGTAGGGCATCTCCGGCTTGCCGATAGCCTTGCCGTAAGTAGAGGCCATTTCAGCATAAGTGACATCGCGGGGACCGAGCAGATCCTGAACCTGGTGGCCGCTAAAATCTAACGCAAGGAGGCGCTTGACGGCATAGTCCGAAATGTCGCGGGTGGCAATGGCCGGGAAGCGCAGGTCGGCACGCAAGGGTGATCCGATGATGCCGGCTTCTTTGGCCAGTCCTGTCATTCCCAGGCTGTTTTCCATGAAATACGCGGGGCGCAAATGCAGGGCGTTCAAGCCGGGAATAGCGTTGAACGCTTTCTCCATTTTGTGCAGGCCCAGGACCACGCCGGACCCTTCGGGCAGATGCGCACCCTGGCTGCTTAATGTAATAACATAAGGAATATTATTGTGACGTAGTCCTTCAGCAAGAGCGCGGACATGCGCCAATTGCGCTTCGTGAAATTGTTCCGCCTGCCAGTTTGCCGGAATAAGCACGTAGACAGCTTCGGCACCTGCAAAAGCTGTTTTCGTGAAATCCGGATCATCTGTTGACCCGATGCTCGGCTCTGCCCCTTTGTTGACCAATTCTTGAATGTGCTTGATATCGCGGCTGATGACGCGAACTTTCTTGCCTGCGGCAAGCAGGGCTTCTGAAATGCGCTTGCCGGTGTTGCCGGAAGCACCTGTAATTACGTACATAAGGTTGTGTTTTGTTTGGTGAAAAACTGATGGTATGAAATTGCTCCGATCGTTGGGCGTTTGCTCAAGAGGTTGGTCGTAGCAGTTTGAAGGCGTGATTCCACTGGTTGTTCCTGAATCCTGGAATGCACCAAAGCATGCAGAGCGGCTCTATAGCGCGCGCGGCTTCAGCACCACCCATGTCTTCGGTATCCCATCCCAGTTGGTCCAGGAGATGGCGCACTTCGGCTTTTGCTTCGTCGCTGTTTCCGCTGATGAACATGGTGGGTCGGTCGGGCAAATTGGGGTTGACCATGGCGTAAGCGCCAACGCTGTTGAAGACCTTGACGAAGTGCGCCTCCGGGAAGGCCTGCTGCAGTTGCTCCATAAGCGACTCGTTCGGTCCGGTGAAAAAGCTGAGCACGCCATTGACCGGCGGCTTTTCGGCAATGGGATTAGTGGCGTCTAAAATGATTTTTCCCTTCAGGTTGTCGGCACCCGCCAAAGCCAAAATAGATAGAGCGGCGATGCCTTTGCCAGCCAGCAATATGGTGTCGCCGAAGGATGCTGTGGAAGCAAAGTCGCCAACGCTTGCACCGGGGTTAGCCGCAAGCCACTCCGCCAGTTTTGCGGGCTCCCGGGTACCGATTTGCACCTCGTACCCGAGCTTGAGAAAACCAGTGCCGAGGGTCTTGCCTACGACACCAGATCCGAGAATTCCTATCCTTTTCATAGTTTTTTAATGTTTGTTAGTTTTTTGAGGGCCCAGCCTAGCCTAGCCAGTCCAGACCAGATCAGCCAGTCCAGCCAGTCCAGTCCAGGCCGGCCAGTCCAGACCAGTCCAGACCAGTCCAGACCAGCCCAGCCAGCCAGCCCAGCCAGCCAGTCCAGCCTAGCCCAGCCAGTCCAGACCAGATCAGCCAGTCCAGCCAGTCCAGTCCAGACCAGACCAGGCTATCCAGCCTGGGCTGTGCAACATGGGCTTAGCGATGGAAGGTGTAGTGCGCGCTTTGCGATTATCTTTTGTTTGCTTGTACAAACAAGCGTTATTTTTGATTGATTATCAGGGAATTATCTCATCCTAAACCCCTAATGCGTCCGCTGCTTTGGCAATCGTGCCGGTTAGGTTCCGCGCCGGCCCTTCGCCGAGTTTTTCTTGAAAACGGGCACTCATGGCCTGCCATGCTTTGAACAGTTCCGGGCCCAGCGCCTCCCCTTCCGGCGTGGCGTGGAGCAAGGTGTATTTGCCCTCTGACGTGCGGGTCAGAAGGCCGCGTTCCAAGCACTTTTCTGCCAACCGGGTTACGGTCGAAGGGGTGAGTTGCATCAATGCAGCAGCATCGCCGGCCGAAAGTCCCGGCTGCCGAATGACCGACATCAGCAAAAAAGCATGCGACGGCGACAAGCCCGTTGGCGCAAAGTACTCCTCCGCCATGCGGGTCACAATGCGCGATAGCGCATTGGCCGAATAGTACAGGCAACCGCAGTAAGGAGATTCGCTAATGTTCATCCTTCGGGCAGCAGGGGCAAGCTACGCTCCTGCTGTTGCGTACAAAGCTAAATACACTTGCTTGTACATACAAATATCCAGGGAATTTTTTTTCGCCGTGGAGCGACGGGTGCTTTTCGCCCGGAAAAAGGCACGAAACAAGACGCGCAAGGGACGGGAAGACGCGCGCAATTCCATCAGACATTCGTGTATTTTTGCCGGATATCCGTCTGCGACCCGATCTCAGCGGGGCTGGACGTTCAAAATTACCAGAGGATGGAAAAGAAAAACATGGCGATTGTGCCGGGCCAGGGCCTGGGCATCATCAAATTCGGAATGAGCCGCGATGAAGTGCGCAAAATCCTGGGCGACCCTGACGAAGTGGACCAGTACGGATACGAAGACAGCGACGATGAGGATGACCAAACAGAGGCCTGGCATTACGATTCGCTGAACGCTTCTTTCTCGTTTGATGCTATGGACGAATGGCGCTTGAACGCCATTGCGGTGAGCGATCCGGAGTTTCTGATGAACAACAAATCGCTGATTGGGTTGTCGCGCATGGAGCTCCAGGAGACGCTGAGTGAATTTGGTCTGGGCGAGGTAGTGGCCGAGGAATGGTCGCACGAAGAGATGCCGGAAGACCGCCTTTTGAGCATTGACGAAGTGTCCATGAACTTCTGGATGGAAGACGATCAGTTGGCAGAAATTCAGTGGGGTCCGCTGATTGACGAGGACGACAATGTGCATTGGCCGGAGTAAACAGTCTCCCTTGGTGGGCATCTCTAAAAACCCCAGAGACAAGGCTTGCCCAATTTTTAACACCGGAGTTTACGGCTGTAGACAAGGCTTGCCCAATTTTTAACACCGGAGTTTACGGCTGTCAATGAGGATGTTAAAAATTGGGCATAACGCAGGATATGGGGTTTTTAGAGACGCCCTACACTTGAAAGCCGGGGTCGCGTTTATAGGCCGTATTGCTTTGCGCCATTCGCTCCAGCACGATGGCGAAGAGGGCGTACAAACTGCGGAGCTGCTCCAGGTTGCTGATGTTTCCCCTTCGGATGGCATACAACACGTCTACCCCTTTGGGATACCGTTTGCGAAAAACACCCTCGTGGTCTTTGATGCCAAGTGTGGTGTCCGTATGGTTGAGGAGCAACTGGCGAAGGGTATCGTCCCGGAGCAACTGCATGACCGGGCCCTTGCGGCTGGTTTGCACCACAAAAGCCGCGTCAAAATCTTTGTAGCCGGTTTGCAGGTCTTGCATACCCAGCTTTTTGCCGAGTCTCGTGACCACATTCTCCGGAAAGATTTTCATTTCAAAGGGATCCTTGCTTAGAAAGGGCGCGCGCAGTCTGGTGTGGGTCTGATTGTTATCGTTGTTACCCGAAAAAGTATCCAGCACGATTTCCCAAGGGCCGGCCTGACAACGTACTTCCGGACTGGAAAACAGTTTTCCCCTTTCAAACTTGCCGCCTAACTGGGTGGCAAGTTGCTCCCAAAGTTCATCCCGGTTGTTGCTGAACAGGTCTTTAAGGCTCATTTTGGGAAGGGGCTGGCTGGTTACCTACGGCGTAGAATCCGGTTGTGAAGCTTCCGGTGCGCTGGGCTGGGAAGGATCGGGTAGCCCCCAATTTGCGCCAATTTCGCGGATAATTTGCTGCTCCCACAGCCTGGTGTCGGCAATTTGCTGGCGATCCACCCAAACCACCTGACGGCCCAGTGCGTCGGTGAGCGTAATGTCCGGCATAGAGCCGCCAACAAAGCCCTTGGAACCGGCATCACTGCGGGTAACCACGGTGGTGAGCCAAAAGAAGCGACGCTTGTCGCCAATGTCGCGAATGAAGGGCCGCGACTCCACTGCTGCGCTGGCACTCCAGTCATATTCTTTGCGGCTTTCGCGCACTTTAACCGGCACGGCGCTGGATCCGAAAAGCCCGCTCTCCAGGCGCGAATGGTCCATGAAAAAAACTTCCGGACTCCCGTCACCGGGCAGAAAGAGGCTCAGGTTGAGGCCGGATTTACCTACCAGGAAGGGTTCTAAACCGTAGTAATCGTACAAACCGTTTTCGGCATTGGCGGCAACTCCGTCAAAGTTGAACCAGGTGACGTAGGGCATGCCGTTCAGGTCATCGGGAAGTTGGGGAATACGCACATCGCCTTCGTGGTAGCCGGGAAAGGGCGCAAGAAAGCCGCGGTGAAAGCGAAAACTCTGCGCCGTAAAACGGCTGGCGCGCTCAGGCAGTAGATTCTGGCCCTTTAACCAGCCAATGCTGGCCAGCGCCTGGGGCGAGTAATAGCGGCCTCTGCCCAAAAAGATGCGCTCTGCCATAGCCCCAGGTCCGGGGGTGCGTTGATCCATGACCAGCACCCCGCCGAACACTGGCCGCGGAAAGAGGAAGCCCTTCCACCGAACCAGGCTGACCACTTGGACCCAACGACCTTGGTCATCTTCCATGAACCGAACCTGGTCAGGCTGGCAACTCAGGTACTGACCCAAGGAAAATTTGCGAATGGCTACACCGCGCACGTTGCGGCCAAACAACAATTGTTCGCCTACATCAAAGTGCACCGCGTAGCGATTGTCAGCCGAGAAATCGGGGGCTGGCGACGTGGCGCTCACGGAGATGATCTGATCAACGGGCCGCGTGAGCCTTTGCAGGGGATAGTCAGGCGAGGGTCCAACGGCCATGGAGAAGTCAAAACGGCCATCTGCGCGCCGGATGAAGTCGGGTGAACTGGCGCTTTGGGTTTCGTTGAGCGCTTCCTGATCGGCCATGGTGGCTACGCTGTTGAGCGGCTGAATGCGCTCGTGCCCGGTCAACGGCAACTCGGCGAGCTCCACCTTATTCAGCGAACGGTAGTGGTAATACGAGGCCAGGTAATTGACCATGGGCGCGCCCCAGAACCACACGCCTGCTGCAAGAGCGGCAGTTGTGAGGACCACCATAATTTTTCCTGTGGTTTTTGCGCGGCGGTAAACGCGGTGCAGCAGGTAGAGCAGCACGCCAATAGCCAGCGCCAACACAAAGTACTTGCGAAGAAACAAAAAGGCGGGCTGGTAGCTGGCTCGAAATGCGTACAGCAGGGCCAGCAACACAACATAAGTTATGCCACCGAGCAGGGGGTTGCGGCGGGTCCATTGCCAGAGCGCCCCGACGGTTCGACGCCGCAAGTGAAAGAAAAACCAGTAGAGCCGACTCCGTTCGGGGGCGGCTTCTGGGTTTGGGGTTGCCGTTGAAGCGCTCATGGTTTGTTCAGGAAATCGTCTACGCCCTTGCGCCAGTCGGGTTTTTCGGGCGGGGGGGCGG
>ENA-ORBV01001794-ORBV01001794.1-microbial-mat-metagenome-genome-assembly--contig:-NODE-1794-length-46992-cov-42.487691_pt1 | contig 46992 bp, 49 predicted proteins | sample MGYA00237777_ERZ505514 | MGnify/ENA primary metagenome ERZ505514 (study PRJEB26160, sample SAMN06269048) | microbial mat metagenome | isolation source: Oligotrophic lake microbial mat | place... | reverse complement strand
TTTTCTAGGTTCGGCGCGATGGTGTCGCTTCGCTTGCGCTGTGCTTTCCCGACCGCTTAATCAATATAACAATTCTACTTAGGGCTGTCAAGGGGTAGTGTAAAAGAATTTTCAGGAGGGCTCAAAACCGCTCAGGAGTAGGTTTTTAGGGCAGAATGATTGAGTAAATAAAACAGTAGGCTACTCTTGCGGGGAAAAAATTCTGTGAACTTTCAGTCGATCATTGCCACGCTAAATCAGTTTTGGAGCGATCGCAGCTGCCTCATTGCCCAGCCCTACGATATGGAGAAAGGAGCAGGCACCAAAAATCCCCATACATTTTTAAGAGCGATCGGGCCAGAGCCTTGGGCAGTTGCGTATGTCGAGCCTTGTCGCCGTCCTGGGGATGGACGCTATGGCGAAAATCCGAACCGCTATCAGCACTACTACCAGTACCAAGTACTGATTAAGCCAACGCCTCCGAATATCCAAGAAATTTATCTGGATTCTCTTAGAGCGCTGGGTATCCGTCCAGAAGATCGCGATATTCGCTTTGTGGAAGATAACTGGGAGGATGCAGCGGTAGGAGCGTGGGGAGTAGGTTGGGAGGTTTGGCTAGATGGGATGGAGATCACCCAATTTACTTACTTCCAGCAGTGTGGGGGTATTGATTGTCGTCCAGTCTCCATCGAAATCACATACGGACTGGAGCGACTGGCGATGTATCTTCAAGAGACAGATGCGATCGCTAAGATTCGCTGGACGGATGAGCTTACTTATGGAGATGTTCACCTCCAGAGTGAGATAGAGCAGTGTATCTATAACTTTGAAGCCTCCAATCCAGATATGCTGTTTACCCTGTTTAACCTTTATCAGCAGGAAGCAGAGCAACTCATCGGGCGAGAACTTGTTCTACCAAGTCTTGACTACGTTCTCAAGTGTTCTCATACTTTTAACTTGTTGGATGCTAGAGGAGTTATTTCGGTAACTGAGCGGACTCGCTACATCGGCAGAATTCGCAACCTAGCTCGACAAGTGGCCCAACTTTACTTACAACAACGGGAGAAATTGGGTTTTCCACTACTGAGAGGGCAGCATACTGAGCAGCAATCATCAGTTCAACTGGTATCGTAAAAACGGCAACTGAGAAGGCTTTCTAAGAACCAATCATGAGTGCAGCCACCAGCGGTGTTATTCTGTGTCTGGCCTATATTATTGGCCTATTGTCTACAGCATTTACCTGGGGAGGTTATGCTGTACTGGCTTTAGGGGTCGGAGCAGCAGCAGTCTTGCCGCGTTTGTGGCGAAAGGGCCCCAAATCGTGGTTATGGCTGGCAGCTGGTTTTGTGGGATTGCTAGCAAGCCTATATTTCCAGGCAAGGGTGCCACATCCGGCGGCTAATGATATTAGTCAGAACGATCGGGCTCTGCAACAGGTGGTCACGGTACGGGGTAAAGTTGAAAGTATGCCCCGCCTGACCCGAAATCAAAGAGTTCAGTTTTGGTTAAAGGCAACTCAATTAGACGAAGTTGTCGGAAGCGATCGCCCGATGGATATAGGCAAAGAAGTCACGGGGAAGCTATACGTGACAGTGCCCTTACTACAAGGTACTGCTCTATATCCAGATCAAGCGATCGCAGTTACAGGCACTCTATACAAACCCGAACCTGCCGCAAATCCAGGCGGCTTTGATTTTAAAGCTTACCTAGCTCAAGAAGGCGCTTTTGCAGGTCTTAAAGGTCGTCAGGTGAGTTTTGCCGATGAAGAGACAGCTTCCCAATGGGGATGGTGGACTATCCGGCAGAGAATTATCCGCTCCCAAACTCGTTGGTTGGGCGTCCCCGAAGGACCATTTATCAGTGCGATGGTTCTGGGAAGCCAGACAGTAAACTTGTACCTGTCTCCCCAAATCAGAGATATGTTTGCCAGGGTTGGTTTAGCTCATGCTTTAGCAGCATCTGGCTTTCAAGTATCCTTGATTCTCGGCATTGTCTTAACGCTGACCAGACGGTTGTCAGCGCGGACGCAATTTGGCAGCGGCGTTCTAGCTCTAGCTTTTTTTCTGGGTTTGGCAGGGCCACAAGCACCAGTGCTGCGAGCTGCGATCATGGGATTTGGGGCATTAATTGCTCTTGTAGCGCAGCGGAAAATGAAACCAGTGAACTCGTTGCTAATTACTGCCACCCTTTTACTTCTGTTCTATCCCCTGTGGATTAGGGATTTGAGTTTTCAACTGAGTTTTCTGGCAACGTTGGGATTGTTGGTAACAGTGCCAGCCTTAATGAAAGGACTGGACTGGTTACCGCCACTATTCGCTTCGGTTATAGCGATTCCTATTGCAGCTTCCTTGTGGACGCTACCACTGCAATTATATGCCTTTAAAGTAATTTCTCCTTACAGCATACTGGTAAATGTAATCAGTACAATACTTGTCACAATTATTAGCATCGGTGGATTTATCAGCGCGATCGCAGCATTGGTTTGGCCTTTGGCAGGAAGCGCTTTAGCTTGGCTGCTATACTACCCCGCGCACTGGTTAATTTTATTAGTCGAATTTTTTGGCAAGTTACCAGGAAATTCTGTAGCTGTTGGAGCTATTTCTACTGTACAGTTGATTGCACTCTACGGGCTGATTTGCTTAGTTTGGCTTGTGCGTTGGTTGCATCGGCGTTGGTGGTTGGCAGGGATTGTAGCGATCGCTCTAGTCGTTATCCCAGTTTGGCAAGCCAAAGCCACTTTATTTAGAGTAACTGTACTGGCAACAGCTAGAGAACCAGTAATGTTAATCCAAGAGAATGGACAAGTTGCATTAATTAATAGTGGAGATGCCAATACAGCCCGTTTTGTTGTGTTACCTTTTTTGCAGCAGGAAGGCATTAATAAAATTGATTGGGCGGTAAGCACTGAGGCGAAAGCTACAAACTCCCAGCAGACTGCGAATAGTGGATGGGCTACAATTTTAGATCGCTTACCCATCGCAACTTTTTACGATAATCCTAGCTCAAAAGCCAATTCTAGCAATCAGCCTTCTATTTTGAGTGCAGTGCAAGCCAGTCAGGGAATTTACCAAACTTTGGCAACTGGTCAAACTGTGCAGATTGGCTCCACAACTCTTAAGTTAATCAATGCTGAATTGCCTGTGTTGCAGTTCCAGATTAAAGAACAGAGTTGGTTATTGCTTGGCTCTGTTCAACCGGATCAACAAAATGCCTTAGCAACCAAAGGAGGATTGCCAAAGTCTCTAGTGCTTTGGTGGTCTGGACAGCGTTTAACACCAAATTTACTAAAAGTGCTACAACCAGGAGTAGCGATCGCTTCATCTAACTCAGTCGATTCACAGACTGCTACCCAGTTACGTAAAGCTAAAGCACAAGTTTACAGCGCAGAACGCGATGGAGCCATCCAATGGACTCCGAGCGGGGGATTTGAGACCACCCTGGAATCAACAGAAAATGAAGCCTCTCTGTTTTAGAAAGGTGACACATCGCTGCAAAAGTGCTAAGATATATATCGCACCTATTGGAGAGGTGGCAGAGCGGTTGAATGCGGCGCACTCGAAATGCGCTTTGGCGGCAACGTCAACGTGGGTTCAAATCCCACCCTCTCCGTTGAAAGCTGTTATTTTCAGGACTTCACTTCCTTTCTCTATTCGTTGCACTGGTAATCGAATTATGAGCAGTGACATGACTCCGACCTAAAGGTACGGAGCTTCTAAGAATCACTTCTTAGTCTTCCTAGTTGTTCCCTTGCGGGTTTTCGACTTTGACCTAGACTGAGATATCTCAGTCCCTGGCAAACCGTCTGCATAGGCGTTTTGGATGACCGACTGCCCATCGGTACTAATTAGTTCTATTCCCCTATCTTAACATATTTAGCGGCATTGCATCTGCCACTAAATATAAAGCCGTGCTAGAAGCACGGGGTTTTAAACCCAACTTTCTGATAAAAAGGTCAGTCATTCGATTTTGGATTTGGGATTTTAGATGAGCCTAACCCCTTTTTTACCCGACGACTAAAGTCGCGGCTTGCGCGTACAAAGCCCGCTGGTGCGGGCTTCCAGAAAAAGTCGCGGCTTGCGCGTACAAAGCCCGCTGGTGCGGGCTTCCAGAAAAAAGGGGGTAGTTAACCCGGATTTGGTATCAGCACTCAGCACTCAGCACTTTGCTATAATTCACTGTCGGTGTCCCATCACGCAAGCCCAACCAACTTGGCGCTCATTTCCCACATACGCTCAGCTTTTTCATCATCGCGTGCTTGGGGAGAGACTTTTTGAACAAAGGATTTGCGATCTTTCTTCTGGCGATTCCCCCAACTCCAGTAGGCACCGGATTGTCTATATTCAGGATCGGCGACTACTGCTGCAACCCGTTCGCCTGCTAACTCTTGAGAGACATACCCTCCTGTGATGTACTTCTGGAATAATGGGAAGAGTGTCTGAAATAGGGGATAGTGGTTGCGGAATAGGGGCGTTTCGGCGACGCATCCGGGATAGAGAGAAGTGAAAGTGATGCCTGTTGAATCGTGATAGCGCCGATGCAGTTCCCGCACGGTCAATATGTTGCAAACTTTGCTGTCTTTGTAGGCTTTGACGGGTTCAAACTCTTTGCCGTCAATCATTGATATCGGTTCTTTAAATCCTGCTGCAAAGCCATCGAGATTTCCTAAGTCTGGCTGTGGCGGAATTTTGCCGCCCAGTTCGTCTGGATTGTGGGTGACGGTTCCCAAAATGACGAGCCTGCGATCGCGATATGATGATCTCTTCAGGTCTTCCAGCATGATCTTGCACAGGAGGAAATGACCTAGATGATTGGTGGTCACAGTCAATTCGTAGCCTTCTGGGCTTCGCAAGGGCTCTTTTAATAAGGGCATATAAATTGCGGCGTTGCACACCAAAGCGTCCAAGGATAGGCCGCGTGCCCTGAAGTTCTCTACAAACCGTCGAACGCTCTGTAAGGAGCCTAGATCGATATGTATGAGGGTGTAGCTGCCTTGGGGCATTCCTACTGTTTCGGCTGCTTTTTGTGCTTTTTCTAAATCTCGACAGGCCATCACCACGTGCCATCCCCTTTGGGCAAGTGCTTTTGCACCATACAAGCCGACTCCTGATGAGGCACCCGTGATTACGACTGTTGACTTCCGTGGTTGTTCCATTCTGCTTAAACTCTATTGACCATCGTTGACTGTTTCTAGGATCTCACATGATTAAATATTTTGATTAGATCTGCTGCTGAGTGGCGGCTAGTGCGATCGCTCTCGGTAAAATTATATGTTCCTGTACTTGGATGCGATCGTGCAAAGTATCCGGCGTGTCATTCGGCAGTATTGGCACGGCTGCCTGCATCAAAACTGGCCCACTATCCACTTCTGGGACAACTAGATGAACGGTACAGCCAGTAATTTTTACACCAGAGGCAAGGGCTTGCTCTACAGCCTTTGCACCCCTAAAACTAGGTAATAAACTGGGATGAATATTAATTACTCGGTTGGGAAAGGCATCAATTAATAGCGGCGTGACAATTCGCATCCAACCTGCCATAATTACCCACTCGACGCCGAATTGCCGGAAAGTCTCGACAATTTTGGCATCCAAATCTTCGCGCTGCTTATAATCTCGGTGATTGATGAGGACTGAGGGAACGCCCCAACGTTCTGCTCTTGCGGCCACAAAAGCACTGGGATTATTGTAAATTACGGCCTGAATTTGGGCTTGGAGTCGTTTAGATGCGATCGCTTCGGCAACTGCCTCAAAATTACTACCGTTCCCAGAAGCCATTATCCCCAATTTTAAGGGAAAGCTTGGGATGATGCGATCGCAAGGAACATCGGGTGAAATCAAGCTAGGGGTAGAATTAGCTGGTATTGGATTTGCAGTCATGGCAGCTGGGAGGAAAAATTGCTCAGGCCAAAAGTATATGGTGAATCTTGGTTGGTAAGGAAACATGAATCCTTATGCGATTTTTCAAGGCAAATCGGAAACAATTCTAAAATGAAGAGAAAAATCTTCATTTTGGAATTGTTTCTGGTGCTAGCCAACTGGATATCCAGCTTGGGCGATCACTGCTCTGATTTCTGTTTCAGGCTGTTGAGTTTGGATGTTGACAATTTTAGTTTTAGTGTCAGCTTGCACCTCAGCAGTTGGATCGACTTTTTTGACTGCTTTAGTAATGATATCTGCACAGGCAGAACAAGCCATAGTAGGAACTTTCAATTCTAGTGCCATGAAATTCTCCTTGTGTTTGATAGCAAATTGGATAATAATATCCAAAACCATGTTTTAGGTTTTGAGGAACTTATAGTTATAACTTAAACCCTCCATTAAACTGGAAAGTCAAGGTATACTAAAGAATTTAATATTTTCTTAAGCTTCTCGATCTGCTAAAGAAAGGGCTAATTTAAGGCATTATACAGACACTCCCCAAATCTCTTTTTAGAGTATTTCATTTTGTTTATGGATCTGCAACAAACTGCACAATTACTTGCCAATGGTATTGCCGTGGGCAGCATTATTGCTCTGGCGGCAGTAGGGCTAACGCTGACTTATGGAATATTGCGGCTTTCCAATTTTGCTCACGGTGATTTTATGACGCTGGGGGCCTATCTTACCTGGTTAGCTAATACGAGTGGGGTAAATATCTGGCTGGCGCTCATTTTAGGGGCAATAGGAACGGTGGGGGCGATGGTGTTGTCGGAGAAGCTGCTGTGGTCGCCGATGCGCGATCGCCGTGCCACTTCCACCACTCTGATTATCATTTCGATCGGACTCGCCTTGTTTCTCCGCAACGGGATTATCTTCATCTGGGGGGGTGGAAACCAGTCTTATGATTTGCCAGTTGCCTCAGCTATAGACATTTTCGGCGTCAAAGTAGCCTTTTACCGGATTGTGGTGGTAATTTTAGCAGTACTGGCAATTGTGGGGCTGCACTTGCTGTTGCAGAATACCAAAATCGGCAAGGCGATGCGGGCGGTGGCAGATAATGTCGATTTAGCCCGCGTGACTGGCATCAATGTCGATCGCGTCGTGATTTGGACTTGGGTGATTGCTGGCACTTTAACGGCGTTGGGTGGCGGTATGTATGGACTGATTACCGCCGTGCGGCCAAATATGGGTTGGTTTTTAATTCTGCCGATGTTTGCATCTGTAATTCTGGGTGGCATTGGTAACCCTTACGGTGCGATCGCCGGTGCCTTTATAATTGGGATCGCCCAAGAACTGCTGCCCTACCTATCAACCGCATTAGCAGAATCACTCAACCTTCCCTGGCTAGCCATTGGCAACGAATACAAGCTGGCTGTGGCACTTTTAATTATGGTATTAGTGCTGCTCGTCCGTCCCCAAGGTTTGTTCAAAGGCACGCTGTGAGCAGCACTGATAACATAGGTAGGACTTACGCAGAAACCCGGTTTCTTTACGAGAATACGTCGTTTGGGCGATCGATCTCAGTCCAGAAACCCGGTTTCTTTCCGAACAGTGGGTAAGTCCTAATCCGCTCAAATCGCCGCAACTATACCAAAATGTGGAAATAATAGGCTGCTACCAGGAAGTTGACACCTAAAAGAAACAGGAACCAGCCTGTGCGATAGGGGTAGGGGGGTGTTGTGGAAGGACGAGTAGCAGCAGTAGTTTTCGTAGCTTTAGCAGTCATAGGGCATTCTCCTAATTTTGTGACTTGATTAACAGATACCAAAAATCGATCCCCAATAGCACAACCTGCGAGAAAGATTTACAGGTTTGGCAGCTATACCCGAAGTTACAAACCTTTACGCAGGTTCTCTCAAACGCTCTCACCCGCGTGGTATGAGCTGCGGACGAGTGGCCCGGAACGAACGTGGGCAAAGCCCATTTTGAGTGCGATCGCACCCAGGTTGTCAAATTCTGCTGGCGTCCAGTACTTTTGGACTGGCAAATGTTCTAGGGAGGGGCGCATATATTGACCCAAGGTAATGCGATCGCACCCCACCGCCCTTAAATCCGCCATTGTCTCAATTACTTCGGCTTCCGTTTCCCCATGTCCCAACATCAACCCCGATTTGGTAGCAATTGTGGGGTCAAGTTCTTTGACGATCTGGAGAACAGCAAGAGTGCGATCGTACTTAGCCCCCCGCCGCACCGGGCCTTGCAGCCGTCGCACCGTCTCCACATTGTGGTTGTAACAAGCTGGATTTGCCTTCACCACCGTAGCAACCCGTTGGCGCTGTTTTTCCTCTGGCATGAGCCGCTCATCACCCTGTCCGCCCCAAAAATCCGGCGTCAGCACCTCAATCTGGGTTTGGGGGTTCAGCTCGCGAATAGCCTGCATTGTCGTCGCAAACCAACTCGCGCCCCCATCCGCCAAATCGTCTCGCGCTACCGAAGTCAGCACCACATAGCGCAAACCCAGCAACTGCACAGATTCTGCCACCTTTTGGGGTTCCTGGGGGTCTAAGGGCATAGGCGCGTGACCTTTATCCACTTGACAAAAACCGCAAGCCCTAGTGCAAACTGGCCCCATCAACAGAAAAGTTGCCGTTTTTTGGGAATAGCACTCGCCTCGGTTGGGACAGCGCCCTTCTTCACAAATCGTATGAATCTGGCGCTGCTTAATAATGCGCTGCACCGTAGAGATTTCGCTGGCTTTGCCAATACCTCGACTTCGCAACCAAGGCGGCATAGCCTCAATTTCAGACCGCATCTGGGAATCCGCTTTTGGGGTTAGGATAGTTGGATGAGCTTCAGAAGGCATATCGGATCAGTAGTTATACGTTAAAACAGGCTACCGGCTCTTTTAAAATTGCTGTGCTTCAAATTGTAGAGCCTTAGTTAAACTGGCATTATGATGGTTGATTGAAACACTTTGGATTCCATCGTGTCTACCTGGGTCGGTTGTAGGGGTACAATAAACTCTGCCCGTACCGGACAGCCGACAAAACAAAAAACTCCAAACCGTGTTAGCGCAGCAGTGTGCGGCGCGGTGAAGAAGCCCACTCGATCGCATTAGTTTCAGAACAAAGTTACAGTCCCCGCCAGAGGAATCGGTCGTGCCTAAAATCCTGGTTATTGACGACAGCGGAGTCATCCGAAGAGCCGTAAAAGATATGTTGCCTGCGGCTAAGTTTGAGATTATCGAAGCCAAAGATGGCGTAGAAGGACTCAACTTAATGCGTAAGGAACGTCCGAACTGGATTATGTTGGATTTCATCCTGCCCAAAAAAAGTGGTTGGGAAGTTTTTCAGGAAATTGAAAAACAACCAGAATTGCGGACGATTCCTTTAGTGGTAATGTCAGGTCGTAAAGACGAAGTTACTAAAGAAATTGGGGAACCATTTGAGTTTTTTGAATTTCTGCCAAAGCCGTTTGACCAAAAGCAACTGATGGCAGCTCTTAAAACGGCGCAGGAGAAATCGAAAAAACCGCGAGCGAGTGCCCCAGCGGCAGCACCAGCGGCAGCACCAGCGGCAGCACCAGCAGCAGCACCAGCAGCAGCACCAGCAGCAGCACCAGCGGCAGCAGCGAGCGATGGAGCAGCAGCAGGGGAAATCCAAGCTCTGAAACAGCAAATGGCTAAGATGCAGGCTGAGATAGATGCGTTGAAGAAACAAAACCAGCAGATTATGGGTTTTCTCCAGAAAATGAAAAAGTAGTAGCTACCGTTTCAAGCCGATTATTTACGCCTAGTAGCACGATGCTGCTAGGCATATTTTTTTAGCTGGAGTTCCTTCAGTGATTCTGCTGTGCTGCTATTAGCTGTTGAAATCGAGGCTTCAAAAAAGCTTCAACTTCCTCCAGACTAACTTGCGTATTTTGCCACGCCTCACGCGCACTCAAGCGTTCAGACCAGGCATTCAGCTGGGGATAATTATCTAGAGGCACACCTAGCCCAGGCAACCAAGGCACGACTGTTCCGGCGACGAGTTCGGCTAGAGTGATGGTAGGGCTACCACCAAAATAGGGCCGATCGCTCAGTAACCCCTCAAAAAAGTTCAGCACCGTGTGTATTCGCTGTTCTGCTTCTTCCAGCTTCTGTGGGTCATCCGTAGGAATGCCCAACATCCGATAAGTCAAAGGATTCATGGCAGGAAACAGTTCGTTGACAGTCACCAATTCCACCATCCGCACGGTTGCTATAGCTTTGGCATCTGTAGGCAGCATAGCAGGCGTGGGGTACTTCGCCTCCAGATAGTCGAGGATTGCCAAAGATTCTACGATGCTAAAATCATCATCGAGTGACCTCCTCCCGACGCTAATTGAAGCGGCAATATAGCGCGGGCTTCCCCATATCACTATGAGGCTTTCCTGTTTCTACGGTCGGCTCTAGATACCTTTTTAGGAGTATCCTCGATGACCTCTTCCTCCACAGGCAGCTTGACCCCCAGTCCGAGGGCTGCAAGTCCACGTTGTTCGACTACCATAGCCGCAGCAACGTCCCTATCAGTTACAAACCCGCAATTAAAACATTCATGCACTCGTTGAGACAATTCTTTTTTACCAGTAACTACACCACAATTAGGGCATATTTGACTGGTAAAATTAGCATCAACTTTCTCAAAATAGACATCTCGTTTCCAAGCGACGTGCTTTAATACTTCTAGAAAACCACCAAAGCCAGCATCAAGAGTGTGCTTACACAACATCCCCCTGGACATAGCTTTTAAGTTTAAATCCTCAGCAAATATTATCTGGGCTTGGTCACAAAGATGGTGAGCTACTTGATAATGAAAGTTTTTACGAGTGTTGTAAATATGTTCATGAAGTCTAGCTACTTTTTGAATAGCTTTAAGTCGATTTTTAGACCCTTTCTGTTTTTTCGATAATCTTCTTTGTAGCCATTTAAGCTTACTTTGAAGTTCCCCAAAAAACTTTGGTCTAGCAATTAATTCCCCTTGAGAAGTAGCAATAAATTTCTCAATCCCCAAATCAATTCCTAGTGAATTTCCTTGAGGCTTTGGAGAAGGTATTTTAACATCTGATTGAAGGCAAATTACAGCATACCAACCAGAGGCTTTTTTAACTACCTGGACTTGTTTAACAATAAATCCATCAGGAATAGGGCGGTGCAGATTAATTAGAACGCCCCCTATCTTTGGTAGTTTAATCTGAGCCCCCGTAATTGGGTTTTCCTTAAACTGAGGAAAATTAATTGACCGCAACTGACCAGATTTTTTAAACCTAGGAAAACCAAAACTCCTTTTCCAGAAAAAATTAAACGCTTTATCCAAACGACCCATAACCTCTTGCAATACCTGAGACTGAACTTGTTTAAGTTCTGGGTATTGCTTTTTAGCTTGAGTTAAGGCTTTTTTCTGTTTATAGTAGTCAGGAAAGGGCTGGTCAGCAGGGATAATATATTCAGAATGAAGACTACAAGCATTAACCTGACACTTGCGAGAATTTATCCATTCTTTTCGTTCTGCCAAGGCGTAATTATAAACACATCGACAGATTTCTAGCCAGTCAAGCAATTCTTTCTCTTGACTGGCATCAGGATAAATTCGATAGCAGTAATTTAGGTTTAACACTTCTATCATTTGAACACATTGTCCAGATCATAAAACACTTAGGGAATAAGTGTCAATCCCTAGAAGTTATTATTTGTAAATTTTCGTGGCATCGAGCCACTCAATTGACCCGCCTTTCATCCCGTCGCTAAAACATTGCGGGTACTCACCTGCGGTTCGATATACCCCGCTCGTTTATAGCGCGGGGCTTCTCGGCGGACAGCTAACTTAAAAACTACTAGATGGGTCACGGGTAAATCAAAATCTTGTAGGTTTCCGGGTTTGGCGCGATCGCTTGTTCCACAGCTTGAGTTAGATCTTTAAGAGGATAGCGATCGCTAATCAAGGCATCCACATCAATTCGCCGATTGAACACAATATCAGTTGCCAGAGATTGAACCCGGTAAGAAGAACTATAACTGCCCATCAAGTCAATTTCGCGACGATAGAGGATATTGGGATTGATGGGAATTTCCACCTCATCGGGGAACTCAGCAAAAAACAGAATCTTCCCACCCTTGCGCGTGCAATCGAGTGCTTGGAAGAAAGCTTTTTCGCTGGGAACAGCTAGGAGAGTGGTATCAACCCCCATACCTCCCGTCAGTGCTTTTAGTTTGGCCGGTAACTCTGGATCGCGAGCATCAAACGCAGCTTCTGCCCCTACAGCAAGGGCTTTCTCAATGCGGGATGGGAGGAGGTCTGTAGCTATAGCCCTAGCTCCAAAATATTTTACCAACATCACGAACATCAGACCGATCGGCCCAGCACCAGTCACCAGCACAGTTTGACCCGGACTAACTTGAGCCTTTTTAACCGCCTTAAGGCAACAGTTAGTAGGCTCAACAAAACTAGCCTGCTCAAAAGTCACCTCATCCGGAATCGAAATCAATCCACCATTGCGAACAATGTGACCCGGAACCTTCACATATTCCGCAAAGCCGCCACCGCTGGGAGCAAACCCAGCAGTTGTAGTGATGTTCTTGTAAACATCGCACATCGAGAAATTGTCATTCAGACAGTATTCGCAGTGCATACAGGGGATGTGGTGCATCACCACAACTCGCTGTCCCACCTGAGCGTTTTTGACTCCATCTCCCACAGCCGAAATCACACCAGCAGTTTCGTGTCCGAAGATGCGGGGTGGTTCGTAAAGCGGATAGCGAATCTTTTTGATGTCTGACTGGCACAAGCCGACCACCTGCACCTGTACCAGCACCTCATCCGCTTCCAGTTGCGGAATTGGCACCTCTTCGTAGCTCAGCTGGTTGACGCCTCTGAATACCTGTGCTTTCATACCTATCCTTTTTTGCCCACCGATATTAAACTTTACCATTTTGCTGCAATCGGGGCGCATTGCGTCCCGATTGCGGCAGTGGCAGGTTCTGAATGTGGAAAAGATTGGTAGGTAAGTAGGTGTAAATAAATTCAGGCATTTGGGGGGCAGGACGCCTTGCCCCATCTTTAAATAACTATTTTCACTTTATTTACCTGCACCTACTTAGTTGAAATGCGTAATTCATAGAGTTTTAAAATGAGTTAAATCAGTACGTAAAAACCGATCTATGTTTTCAGCTAGAACGAATTTTAGGATAACTCCTAAAAATTTGTCCTGATGGGAAATCGGAGTGTCTGTAACAGGAATTAGAGACGCAAACACAACGATTTTTTATGGGACATCACAGTTCTACTATTTGGATGGGTTTATTCTTGGTTCTCTTCACTCCTATTTCCGAAGACCTTGGAAATCGCTCAACCAAGACTTTGGATTTTAACAGTTCGGAACAATTTATATCCCAAAGCCTCCCCTTGGCGCAACACTTCATAGCTGATGCCAATTGCCATCGAGGCAGCGGCAGAAGTGAGTGTAAATAATTTGCTTTGTGACGCTTTAAAGCTCTGCTTGTAAACCAAGCGATCGCGGTTGATATCTTTTACTTCTGATTTTACAGACAGCCAAGCCTTAAAACTTATCCGCTTTTATGCAGCGAAGCCTGTCAAATCAGCAGATATCGATAGGCGATCGCAATTTTTCTGGCTCTTTCGGAATTGTTATGCTTTTGTTCATTCAAGAACATTTTTATTTCTTTTCTCCTCGGCCCCTCTGCCCCTCTGCCATAGCATAGTAAGCACGGAACGCCTTAGATAGGCTAAATTTTGGAAAGCAGGGTTCGTCTTAAACTTGACCTAAAAGTCGTAAAACAAGAAATAATGAGTGCGGGAAAGCAATCATTTCATTTTTGCCGCATCGGTAGGCTTTAAGCTAAATGTGTTCTACAAATAGCTTGAAAGGTCTGGCTATCCGCAGCGTGAAATGATCGTCCGTGCCTCCAAATTTTGTATCATGGTGATACCATCCCTACTAACATGAGCAATGACCTCGATCTGATCAAACGCCTCAGCCCTAGTGCAATGGATCAGATCATGCTTTATCTGGCCTTTAGTGCCATGAGAACGAGTGGGCACCGGCATGGGGCGTTTCTAGATGCAGCGGCGACAGCGGCAAAATGCGCCATTTACATGACCTATCTGGAGCAGGGCCAAAACCTGCGAATGACAGGTCATTTGCACCATATTGAGCCGAAACGGGTTAAGGCAATAGTTGAGGAAGTCAGGGAAGCTCTGACTGAAGGTAAGCTTTTGAAGATGCTGGGTTCTCAGGAGCCCCGCTATCTGATTCAGTTTCCTTATGTCTGGATGGAACAGTATCCGTGGATGCCAGGGCGATCGCGCATTTCCGGTACTAGCCTCACATCCGAGGAGAAACGGCAGATTGAGGAAAAACTCCCCCCTCTTCTGCCGGACGCTCAACTGGTCAACTCTTTTCAATTCATGGAATTGATCGAATTTCTCCACAACCGCTCTCAGCAAGATTTGCCGCTGGAACGACAAGTGCCTTTGAGCGAAGCTTTGGCAGAGCATATCAAACGTCGCCTGATCTACGCCGGGACGGTGACACGAATTGATTGTCCTTGGGGGCTACCTTTCTACGCCCTCACTCGCGTTACTTACTCGCCGTCCGACGATGAGGAGCGCACTTTCATCATGGTTGAGGATACGGCCAGGTATTTCCGTCTGATGAAAGGTTGGCAAGAGCGACAGCGCTATGTGATGAGACTTTTGGAGGAGTTGGATATTCCGCTCGATCGCGTAGATCGGGCCTTAGAGGAACTTGATGAGGTCATTCGCCAATGGGCCGATCGACATCACCGAGAGGGCGGAGAGCAGATGATTTTACAGATGGTTTTTGGCCCGAAAGATGACTGAGATTGAGGCTTAGTAGCCTTCAGCACGCCAGTACTGAAGCCGTAGTGATATAGGGTGCGATCTAATAAAACCAGATCTGGGCAGGGGCCCAGATCGCCTCTAAGATAATCTAAGTTTTAAAATCTCTCGGTCTTGATAGCACGGATATGGGTAAATTTCCACATATCCTGAATGCTGATAACGGTAGGTTGGTATCTGGAATGGGGATAATAATTTTCGGGCGGGTGATGATTTGGACTTCGCCAGATGCGAGACGTTCTAACCACGCAATTTAATATTAATCGCAAAATAGCCTTAAAAAGTTTTTTAAATCATTTAAAGCTGGATGTTCAAAATCCCAAATATCTTTTTTGTTCTCCATTACATAATTAAAATTTTTCATGCTACATTTTCTTTCAGCTTGCTTTTTTTCTTGGTTAGAGCAAGTATCAAATCTGATATACATATCTACCCAGAATTTATCAAAATCCTTATCCTTTATTGATTTCCCCTTTCTTTGTATGCAATCTTTCCATGCTTCTAAACAATCGGCATGAGGGGAATCTTCTTTTTTTATAGTTTTTAAAACTGTTTCTAACTCACCTTGACCATCTACATTCGTTAGGTAACAGCTTAATTGTATATCATCTCCACTACCTATTGGGATATTACTAAATTGTCCGGTATTTGATAAAGTACCAGCTTCGTTAAATACATCTTTTATGCAGTCGTCAATAAAGTTTAACCTTTCTTGTTTCGTGTAATTATCGATGTCAATAATAATGCCTATTTTCTTAATATCTTTTTTCTGAATTTCAGCCTGTAAAGCTTTAAGGGCAGTTTTCAATTTTGCTTGGTTTAACCCTTCCAAAGGTTCGTAGTCATCTTCTTTTATCTTAATTGGAGGATGAATTTCTATATTACAGTTCAAGTAATTAATAAACGCTTGTATAAAATGTTTATCATTTTTACTTTCGACAATCAAAATATTACTCACCTCTAACTCCTTGTCCATGCTCTATTCCATAATCCAAGGTTTCTATATCACGCTTAATGCCTATTATCTGTTGCGTTTTAGGGTTTCTTGCCATCTCAAAATGAGATCCTACCACTTCACCTTTGTTCTCTAAACCAGCAGCTACAAATGCTTTTAGCATTTCCAGGCTATGAGTTGTAGCAAATATTTGAGCTTCCAGATCGTCAGCTAGCCTAAATAAAATTTGCCAAAAGCTTTTTTGATTGGTATAATGAAGACCATTTTCGATCTCATCTATCAGTAAAATGCTACTTCTATTATTCACTAATCTTAATATAATGTCGGCCACCCTATTTAGTGCATCTCCAAACAATGACAAAGGTAAGCGATTTTCACCCTCTCTTTTCAAATAAATTGTAGGTTCGCCAATACTAAAACTCTCCACTTGTTGTATGGATGAATCGATCATCTTAAACGCAGCTAGTATTTCATCAGCTTTATTACTTAAACGGGCTTTATCATATTCCTCAGTTAAATCTTTATTGGCAATCCTTAAAAAAGATGGGATGAAAGACACTTGTTTAACGTCTGGTACTTTAACATCTTTGGCAATAATTCCCTTAGAACTGGCAATTATAGAAGAACCAAAAGAATCTTGTTCATTGAATTTAGCCTTTAAATGCAATACGGATTTAGCAGTTTCACTGCTAGATAATAAAGTCATAAATTTTTCGTCATCCTCTTCTTCATCCTGAGTGATAAAATTTTGTACTGATTTATCTACAGATAATTCAAGTAAAGTAGAACTTCCTAGCTCGTTACGGGTTATAATTTCTATCTTTTGGCTTTTGTCTTGATTGAAAAATAAATTATCCCATGCGTTTTCAGGAAGAGTTTTGCTAAAACGATATGACTCTCTCCTTATTTGTTTAAGTAACATTACATTATCAGGCCGTGGAGAATTGTTTAATAGTATAGCTTCTAGCAAAGCGGTCTTACCAGCATTATTTTTACCGCTGATTAGATTTACTCTTTCAAAGCCGTTTATCTTAGTTTTTTCAAAGCATCTAAAGTTTTGTATTTCAATCTCTTTGAGCATTTTGATTTTTCTCTAAATAAAGATTACGTGAATTTGACTAATTTTATTGAGTATAGCATACATAATATTTTTGGGGAAAGCAAGTTTCGGCTTCCCTAACCCCATTAACCCCACTTCCCAAACAAAAACCGATCGCACCCCACACCTCCTCAACTTCTCATAAAACCGTCCTCACCCAAAACATTCACAATCCCAAAGCTACTCTCAAAGCAAAATCTACCCGATCCATCACTGAACAAGTACCAATTACCCGATCCACTTCCCGATCCAACACCGTAGCCAAATTATCAGCTACCACTACCGAATCTGCCGCTAATCCCATTTGCTGACCTTCAGGACTATCTTTCAGAATTAAGACTCGCGTCGATCCTGTTCTATTCAAATTAGAGGTAATAGCTGCTACGAGTCTTTGGCGCAGTCCCGTTTCCACGCCATCAGCTTGAACTACCAAAACTGGACGCTTTTTGAAAGTCTTAAAGTCCGAATTAGGAAATCGCACCAGGATAACATCACCACGCTTATAATTCATCGTAAGCTTCCATCCCTGGTGCTTCCCAATCTTCCTTAAAATTCAACAACCGATAATAAGTCTCTCTAGTCTCTTCTTCCGACCAGCCTAAATCGTCGATCGCGAATTCCTTCTTATGCTTCTCTAGGGCTGTCTGGCTTTTTTCTCTGTCTTTTGCTTCTAGGAAATATTTGTTCTCAATGTTCTGACTTTGCATATTATTTTATTACCTTTGGAGACGAACTTAAAAACCGTTTTCCAATATCCAGTTTAGCACTAACCTTAGCATAAGTTAATCCAACAACACTCACTACCCATCAAAAATCGGCTGCAAATCCAAAACAAACCCAGGTAAAACATCCTCCCCCGATAAACTCGTAGGAGATTCTAAAATTTCCACTTCTCGATTAACTCGATAAATCTCTACTTGCCTAACTTTCGGATTAATCAACCACCCCAAACGCAATCCATTTTGCAAATATTCCTGCATCTTCTCTCGCACATCTGCTACTTCATCGGTTTCAGATACTAATTCCACTGCAAAATCAGGACATAAAGGCAAATATTTCTTCCTTTCTGCCGCAGTTAAAGCTTCCCATCTTTCCATTGTTATCCATGCCACATCTGGAGAACGAGTAGCCCCATTTGGTAATCGAAAACCTGTAGAAGAATCAAAGGCTTTACCCAAGCGGTTTTGGCGATTCCAAAACCATAATTGGCCATCTAGTTCAAAATTGCGTTCGCCTGTTTCTCCCCCAGTTGGCGGCATAATAATTAATTCTCCTTTCGCTGTCAATTCCAAGCGTAAGTTACTATTAGCAACAGCCAATTGTTCAAAATCTTCATCGCTAAGTTTTAGGACAGGAGGTAAATTCAGGGTCAAAGTATTCATTTTGATTACACTCCATTAAAATGCTATTTAGCACAAAATTATCACCTTGTAGAAAAATTATAATTGTATCTCACCCATTCTTACCTCTTCACTCCCTAATTATTTCATCAAATGCTTAAATATTCAATCACCACCAATCGTAAATAATCCAACTTTTGCAAATAAACCTTCATCCTTTGGTATTCTCCATCACTACCAAAATAAAAATCAGCAATAGCAGGTATATCAAAAATAGTTAAATTCTTTAAATCTTCAATCGCTAGCTGTGGATTGTCGATTTTATCTCTAACTTGTATTTGACTCGCATAACCGCGAATCTTCACTGTTAATAGTTCAATTTCCTCTAAAATTGAAAATTCATCCTCACCTGCCGGAAAATTTACCGCAATTAGTCTAAGTTCTGGTTGAATATTTTGATAATCCCTAGTTAATTGTTCTAAAACCTGAACAATCTGATTTTTTGTTCTCTCAGCCTTTTGTAGCCCTAAATTTACACTATTCATCATTCACCCCATAAGTAACAATTTTCTCAACTCCAAAAGCATCTGTTTTCACAATTAAATATTCATTACCCTTCCGATAAACGGCTGTATTATCTCCACGATATCCTGATTTAGGAATTCTAACTGCTCCTTTTTTGGTAAAATTATGTGCTTTTCTGAGATATTTTAACGGGTCTACTTGTTTCCTGAAAGCATGATCTAGAATACTATGGGGGATACTTGTATAAGTAGAAGCTTCCCACGCCGTTAAATGCTGCTCAATTTCTTTAACTTCTGCTTCACTATATCCTGCACACAACCTTACCCAAAAAGGGTCTAATGATGGCTCATCAGGCATTAAATTTTAACCTCCTGCACCAAACTAACTCTTTTTTCTAGAGTTACATTTATTCATAATTTTAAATATCGGGATGACAGGATTTGAACCTGCGACCCCCTCGTCCCGAACGAGGTGCGCTACCAAGCTGCGCTACATCCCGGCTTTAAACACCAGTTTTTCTACGATACCACATTTTAGAGTGAATACCCAGGCAAAATCCAAAATCTAGAATCCTCTCTTGCGAAGGTGGGCATCGTGACGGGAACCGCCAAGACGCCCACTTCGCGCAAAATCAAAAATCGAATGGCTGTTATCATAGAGGCTTGTAGGCGCGGGTTTAGCAATGATTTGCGATCGCAACAATCACGATCTCGATCCAAAACCAGCCTCTACAAAGGATCGTAGTTCAGCAGTTAGAGGCAGGCGTGGTAGTAAAACCAGAGTGGTTGCGGGTAAAAGCGCCTCAGTGGGAGCGCGTCGGTGCTGTTAAGGAGATTTTGCGCGATTTATCCCTGAATACCGTTTGCGAAGAAGCTTCTTGCCCGAATATTGGCGAGTGCTTCCACAATGGCACGGCTACATTTTTAATTATGGGGCCAGCTTGCACGCGAGCCTGTCCTTATTGTGATATCGATTTTGAGAAAAAGCCGAAAGCGCTAGACGCCACAGAACCAGCACGTTTGGCAGAAGCGGTGCGGCGGCTAAAACTCAATCATGTTGTCATCACCTCGGTAAACCGGGATGATTTGCCGGATGGCGGCGCATCTCAGTTTGTGCGCTGCATTGAAGCAATTCGCGCTAGTTCCCCCGGTACGACAATTGAAGTGCTGATTCCTGACTTATGCGGTAATTGGGAAGCACTCGCAGGTATTTTGCAAGCAGAACCAGAAGTGCTAAATCACAATACAGAAACTGTGTCCCGTTTGTATCGGCGAGTGCGTCCGCAAGGGGAATATCAGCGGACAATGGAATTAATGAAGCGATCGCGCGAATTAGCTCCTTGGGTTTATACTAAATCTGGCATTATGGTAGGACTGGGAGAAACTGACGCCGAAGTTCGGGAAGTCATGCAGGATTTGCGAAACGTCGATTGCGATATCCTGACCATAGGGCAATATCTCCAACCCAGTCAAAAACATCTAAAAGTCGATAACTTCGTCCCGCCAGAACAATTCGCCGTATGGCAAGAGTTTGGCGAAGCGATCGGATTTTTACAAGTTGTTGCTTCCCCCTTGACTCGTAGCTCATATCATGCAGAGCAAGTAAGAGCATTGATGGAACGTTACCCCCGCAGTCGATTTTAGATTGAGTTCTAAACGAATAATCGGCTTTTCCGTGCTTACTATGCTATGGCAGAGGGGCAGAGGGGCAGAGGGGCAGAGGGGCAGAGGGGCAGAGGAGAAAATCAATAAAAATGTTCTTGGATGAACAAAAGCATAACAACTCCCAAAGAGCCGCAAACATCTCCATTCCGGAGCGTTCATGTGTGGTAAAAAATAGCCAAAACCTACTTTAAGGATAGATTCTACAAGGCTTTTATTGGCTGACGCTAATGGAAACTAACGAAGAAACGAATAATCCAAAATCCAAAATCCTCTCTTGCGAAGGTGGGCATCGTGACGGGAACCGCCAAGACGCCCACTTCGCGCAAAATCCAAAATCGATCGCTATTCTGGGAACAGGTGCTTGGGGTACGACTTTGGCGACCCTGGCAGAGGCGAACGGTCATCGCGTGCGTTTGTGGTCTCGTCAGAGTTCTGAAAGCCTAGACGATATCATAGCAGGTGCCGACCTTATCCTCTCAGCCGTCTCAATGAAAGGCGTCAGACCAGTTGTAGAGCAAGTTTCTTCCTTAGCGATTTCCCCTACCACGATTTTTGTCACTGCTACCAAAGGATTAGACCCGTCTACAACTTGCACACCGTCTCAAATTTGGCAAGCGGCATTTCCATCTCATCCCGTCGTAATTCTAGCAGGGCCAAACTTATCTAAAGAAATTCAGGCCCGATTGCCAGCAGCTACTGTTGTTGCGAGTAAAGACGCGGATGCAGCAGTTGTGGTGCAAGGGGTGTTTAACTCAAATCGGTTTCGCGTCTATACCAATGCCGATCCCTTGGGTGTAGAACTAGGTGGTACACTAAAAAATGTAATAGCGATCGCAGCTGGTGCCTGTGATGGTTTGCAACTCGGAACCAATGCCAAAGCGGCTCTTGTCACCCGTGGCTTAGCCGAAATCATCCGCATTGGCGATCGTTGGGGTGCTAAGACCGATACATTTTATGGCTTATCAGGATTAGGCGATCTACTCGCAACTTGCAACAGCGCCCTCAGTCGCAACTACCAAGTTGGTTACAAACTCGCCCAAGGCGAAACCTTACCAGAAATTTTGGCGTCCTTGGAAGGAACCGCCGAAGGTGTGAATACAACCGAAGTATTAGTTCATCTGGCGGAGCGACAGGAAATTTCTGTACCTATTTCTTATCAGGTGTATCGCTTGCTCAAGGGAGAAGTCACTCCCCAAGTCGCCGTGGAAGCCCTAATGCTGCGAGACGTTAAGCCAGAGTACAGTCGGTCAGAGAGTTGAACGTCGTAGCCAAAGACATTTGACAGTCGGTATGAGGGGAATACAACCGATGCTATTTTAACAGTGATCGGGAAAGTATCTATCTAGTGATGTAGATTAACTAAGCCTTTGACAGAGGTCACCCTTAACCCATCGATCTTTTCCTTATACTAGCTGACGAATGCAGAAAGTCAAAAAACTTCCTTGCCGACCGTGTAGCTGCTCAATGCCAGCATTTCTATCGATTCGAGTCACTCTCGATACGTAGAGTACGAGCAAGCTAAGACGATCGTCAGTGTCTAACACAAGAGTGCATCACCAGTAATTAAGCCGACTAGGCAAAACCAAGCCGTGTTTCTAGTCTTGGAAAATACCAGAACTAGAAACAAATAGGCTTTTCAAGAAAGCCCCTTTGTCACCTGGAGCAGTTGAGGCAATCAGTATGCCAGCAACCTTTTATTCCGCCGATGCCACCTACGAGAGTCAACTAGATGCCGCTAGCTTTGAGCTAGAAGACAGCGCTGAACAAATAGCCAGGGATATGGTCGATCTGGATTTGGAGGAGGCAGACGCTGCCAACCCTCAGCAAGGCACCAGCCGTCGCACTACCGATCTGGTTCGTTTGTACCTTCAAGACATCGGTCGCGTGCGTTTGCTAGGGCGAGATGAAGAAGTTTCCGAAGCACAACAAGTCCAGCGCTATATGCGGTTGCTGGAATTACGAGAACTCGCCGCCCAGGAGGAAGATGAAACGATTCGGCTCTATGTCCGATTGATTGAGATCCACGATCGTTTGGCTGCTAATCTGGGGCACCGTCCTTCTTGGGAACGGTGGGCTGCTGCCGCCACCGTGACAGTTCCCGAACTCAAGCAAACTTTGGCTACCGGAAAAAGACGCTGGGCAGAACTGACTGCTTTGGATATTGAGGAACTAGACAAGATCCAAGCAGAAGGTGTGCGGGCGAAGGAACACATGATCAAGGCAAACTTGCGCCTGGTCGTGTCAGTTGCGAAGAAGTATCAAAATCGCGGCCTAGAATTATTGGATTTAATCCAAGAAGGAACGATGGGTTTGGAGCGAGCTGTCGAGAAGTTCGATCCTACCAAAGGTTACCGCTTTAGCACTTATGCCTATTGGTGGATTCGCCAGGGCATCACGCGCGCGATCGCAACTCAAAGCCGCACGATTCGCCTGCCGGTTCACATTACCGAAAAACTCAACAAAATCAAGAAAGCTCAGCGGAAAATTTCCCAAGAAAAAGGCCGCACAGCGACTCTGGAAGATCTTGCCAAGGAATTGGAAATGACACCCCTGCAAGTGCGGGAAGTGTTGTTCCGAGTGCCACGGTCTGTTTCTTTGGAAACCAAAGTGGGCAAAGAAAAAGACACCGAGCTGGGCGATCTTTTGGAAACTGAGGACGTATCTCCCGAAGAAACCTTAATGCGAGAAGCTCTCTCTCGCGACTTGCAGCACCTGTTAGCCGATTTAACCAGCCGGGAGCGCGATGTCATCCTCATGCGGTTTGGTTTAGAAGATGGTCATGCCTATTCCTTGGCAGAAATTGGTCGGGCCTTAGATCTATCTCGCGAACGAGTCCGCCAAATTGAATCGAAAGCTTTGCAAAAGTTGCGACAACCTAAGCGTCGCAATCGGGTGCGGGATTATCTAGAATCTTTCAGCTGATCGCTAGAGAGGGACTAGGAACTGGGGACTAGAGAAGTTTTCTCTAGTCCCTAACTTTTTGTCGATCGCCTCAGTAGGTGGGCATAATTAAACGTAAAACTGCCAGGCCCTTAGAAACCGGGTTTCTTGGACAATACCGGAGCCATTTCTTTGTAGGTTGGGTTGAGTGCAGCGAAACCCAACGCATTTGCCCTAGTTTCGTGCCTCAACCCAACCTACAAATTAGGCATTTTAGGTTTTTGGCGAAGGTATTGGCAGGAGTTACCGGGTTTCTGGGAGTTCAGTTTATTTACGCCCACCTACTTATCACCAATCTTTTTTGATGCCAATTTTTATTAATTATTGAACTAATTATAGATTTTCTCAATAAACTAAATTGCTTAAAATTCTTTTAGATATTTATTCTCAATAAGCCGGATTTGTTGAAAATTAGTTGCTAAATTGTGTATCCTTACCTGATATAGAAGACTTTTTGAGAAAGTCAATTATGACTGATTACACAGCGACCTCGTTTAAAGCCGAACTCAATGAGAAAGGCTGGCGTTTGACTCCCCAGAGGGAGACGATTTTGCAAGTTTTTCAACATCTTCCCAAAGGCGACCATCTCAGCGCTGAAGACCTGCACAATGTGCTACAGAGTAGAGGAGAACAGATCAGCCTGTCTACTATTTACCGAACTCTCAAATTAATGGTGAGGATGGGCCTGCTGCGAGAACTGGAGCTGGCAGAAGGACACAAGCATTACGAACTAAATCAGCCCTATCCCCATCACCATCATCATTTAGTCTGCATTCAATGCAACAAGACGATCGAATTTAAAAATGACTCGATTTTGAAAATTGGCCTCAAGCAATCTGAAAAAACGGGATTACATCTGCTGGACTGCCAGTTGACCATTCATACCATCTGTCCGGAAGCTTTGCGTCAGGGATGGCCTTCCTTGCTCCCTAGCAATTGGTCATGCCTCAGAACCTTCTCGCAAACAGGTTCTTCACCTTCAACTTAGTTAGAGTCCTGGTATGAGCCAGGTAAATTGGTTAATTAAGACTTATTGTCAATAAACAATGTTTGTTGAAAATAAGTCGTTAATTGTGTATGATTTTCAATAGAGTACCTTTGTTGAGAAGGTGAAGATGACTGTCTACACGACATCCGCACTGAAAGCGGAACTTAATGACAGAGGCTGGCGTTTGACTCCCCAACGCCAGACCATACTGAATGTTTTTCAACAGCTTCCTAAAGGTAAGCATCTCAGTGCAGAAGATCTTTATAATCTGCTAGAGAATCAAGGAGAACCGATCAGCCTGTCCACCATCTACCGGAGCCTCAAGTTAATGGCCCGCATGGGCATCCTGCGGGAACTGGAACTGGGGGAAGGACACAAACACTACGAACTCAATCAGCCCTATCCGCATCACCACGATCATCTTATTTGCGTTCGCTGCAATAAGACGATCGAATTCAAAAACGATTCGATTCTAAAAATAGGAACCAAAACAGCAGAAAAAGAAGGATATCACCTGCTTGATTGCCAGCTAACCATCCACGCCATTTGTCCTACCTGCCAACGGGCTTTACTACCCGTGTAAAACTAGGGTCTTTTTTAAGCTCCCAGATCGATCGCATATCTGAGAGCTATTCCGTTTGCAGAATCCTTAGAATTTCACTTTCAGAATGTCACTTTCATCGATCCCGTAGGCACGCTGGGCTTCTTTAACCGCCGCTTTGGTTTGAGCGTTGAAATTACCATCTATCGGCCCTCGATAGAAGTTCTTTTCTTGGAGGCGCTTTTGTAACTCGCTCACATTAAAATTACCGGACGAACCAGTGTTTTGTAATGCTGCTTGGGTTTTTTGCTCCACAATTCCATTCGCTCTGAGTCCATTATCTCGCTGAAAGCGGATCACAGCAGCTTTAGTTACCGAGCCAAAACCACCTGTGGGACTACTCTTGAAATAGCCTAAATCTCGCAAACGCTTCTGGAGAGTACTAACTGCTGTGCCTCTGTCCCCCACCCGCAGTACAGGTGTGGTTACTGGTTCGCTAAAGCCTTGCTGTGGGCTGGTTTGATTGGTAAAAGGAGAATTGTCAAAGGGCTGATTAGCAGTTGGCGCGTCCCCCTGGGCCAAGGTTGTCCAGGTTCGCTTGCCGACGATTCCATCAACGGCTAAACTGCTGGAGCGCTGGAACTGCTTAACAGCGGTATTAGTTGGCGAATCAAAGACGCCATTAACTTGTCCGTCATAAACACCTGCATCTGTCAACAGTTGCTGGAGGTAGCTGACTTGGGAACCCTTTGACCCTTTTCGCAGGGTGGGACGGTTGTCAGGACTGCCAGGGGCGGCCTTCTCGCTGCCGCCAATTTTATTCTGTAAAGCTTGTTGAGTTTCTGTTTCTACAATGCCATTTGGCGTCAGCCCTAGATCTTGCTGGAACTTGATGACGGCTGTCTTGGTGATCGGGCCAAAACTCCCAGTCGCACGGCGATTAAAGTAGCCTAGTTGTCGCAATTGCTGCTGGAGTTCTGATACCTCTGGGCCTTTAGATCCTTGGCGCAGGGTGGCCATCGCTTGACCTGCCATTCCTAAGCCCAGGGATGCGATCGCAAAACTTAGCAAATGAACGCCGACTTTTCTGGAAAGTGTTTTCCAGTTGACTCTGTGCTGGGAAACTTTTAGCACCCTGGTACTGGCCGGATTCTCAGTTGCCCCAGCTGCCTCATAGGCACTTGCAAGATGTATATAGACAAGGGTTTCCATAATTGTCCTGTAAAACTTTTACTAGCCACTCTATTTACAGAGGGTTGTACATTTTTGATTTTAGCTGACATATATTCTTACTTGAACAACAGTTTAACCTAATCATTCATCTAGACAAACATATCAGCAGCTAATAAGTTCATATTGGCATAATAAATCTGTTTATACCCCCTAGCTCAATTTTCGCAAGCAATGCCATGAATCAGGATTTTTGTGGGCGAAGCGATCGAGGGGGGTTTTAAGGTAGGGTTACCTAGTCTACTGTGATTCTACTCGCTCTATATTACCTGCTTTGACCCAACCTTCGGTATCTCCATCTTCCACGCGAATTTTCAGCCACCTTTTGTCATCGCTTTCGACCAAAATAATGATGTTCTGGTTATAAGCTACACCGCCAATACGGTCAGATTCCAAGTTCGGCCCACCCCGAAGACTGAGGCCCTTCGACCAGGTGACGCGGCCTCTGTAGGCTCCCGGCTCTAATGGTTTTGGAGAAGGAGTATCGTTCGGTGTTGGGGTAGCAATAGCTTGTTCAGCAGAGGGAGTGTTGCTTGGGGTTGGAGGTGTTGGAGTGGTAGCGGCGGGCTTGGTAGGCGTAGGTGTCGGTTTTGGCAGGCTCTTGGCTATTGTTGCCTGGGCTTTGACTACTGGTTTGTCATTGGCAAAGATGGGCTTCTCAGGAGGTGCAGTTAATTTTGTGACAAAGTAGAGTGCCGCCGCGACGCCTGCACCAATCATTAGGGCGATCGCGATCGCAAAACCGATCAAAAATTTTACAAGGCCAGAAAAACTCATGCCTACTCCCAGTCAGTCGATTATTATACCATAGTACTCTCGATTTAATAAAAATGGAGAGATAACTTTATATTGTTTACCACAAAACATAGCGACTGGGCTATCGAAATTGGCTCTGAATTCTACAGCTCAGACTGCTATGCTTAGAGGCTAGACGAGCTTTACCGGCTGCTGCCCATTCCTGTAAAAACTGGATTTGCTCTTGAGCCGTTCGCGCTAGTGGGACTATCTGGCTGGCGGCTTCCAAAATGTCATCGATCGTAAAGTCCCGGTTTTGACTAAAGCCAATGTGCATCGCTTCAATCAAAGACTGTTCTATTTCAGCGCCAGAAAAATCGGGGGTTTCGTAGGCAAGGCGATCGAGGTCGTAATTTTTGATGTTGTGAGGGCGCAACCGGGATAAATGGACGGCAAAAATTGCTTTGCGTTCCTCCTGGGTGGGCAAACCGACAAAGAAAATTTCATCAAATCTGCCTTTGCGGAGCATTTCTGCCGGTAACGTTTGGATGTTGTTGGCGGTGGAGACAACAAACACAGGCGAAGTTTTTTCAGCCAACCAGGTGATAAAAGTTCCAAATACGCGGTTGCTGGTCCCAGCATCGCCTTTACCATCAACTCCAGAAAAAGCTTTATCAATTTCATCAATCCACAACACGCAGGGAGATAAAGCTTCTGCCAGCTGAATCATTTGACGAGTGCGGGATTCAGATTCGCCCACCAAACCGCCAAACAGACGCCCGACATCCAGGCGGAGTAGGGGTAGGTGCCAGTGGTGCGCGATCGCTTTTGCCATCAGAGACTTGCCCGTTCCCTGAATCCCCACCAACAGCAAGCCTCTGGGATGGGGTAAGCCATATTGCCTAGCTCGTTCCGAAAACGCACCGCCTCGCAGCAGCAACCAATCTTTTAAATTATCCAAACCACCAACATCAGAAATGTTCTCAGTGGCGGGGTAGAACTCTAAGATTTGGGTTTGGCGGATGGTTTGGCGTTTTTCTTCCAAAACCAGTTCCACGTCTTCAGGACGCAGTTCGCTGTGAGTAGCGATCGCCCTTGCCAGCACCCGGCGAATTCTCTCCATCGAAAGACCCTGGCACGATCGGACAACTTCATCTAGAACTTTGCCTTCCAGAGATTTTCCGGTAGCTGCTGACAAGCGTTCCACTTCCGCTTTAATCTCAGGTGCCGTAGGTAGATGGAACTCCAAGACAGTGATTACTTCGCCCAGTTCCTCTGGGATAGCGATTTTGGGCGACAAGATTACCAAATTCTTGGGCTGAGATTTTAGCAACCGCGCCAGATTTTTGAGTTTGCGGGAAACACCGGCATCTTCCAAAAATCGATGGAAGTCTCGCAGAATAAAAACAGCTGGGGCCCCCGCCGCTATTTTTTCCACTAATTCCAACGCTTGCAGGGGATTGCGGCGTCCGAATCCTGCATCGTTAGGGTTACCCTGGTAGCCATCGACAAAATCCCAAATGTAGATGCCGCGATTGCCCTGTTTTTTCGCACAGGCTGCGATCGCAACTTCCACTCTTTCTTCTTCGCAAGTTGGAATATATATCAAAGGGTAGCGGGCTCGCAGCAGCAGTTCAAAATCTTCACTGAAACTCATGGCTATTTTGGATTTTAGATTTTTTAGGGCAGTTGCTTTTTAAGTGCTTCTAGAGTAGCCCAGCGTCGGTCAGCCAAAGGTTCTAACTGGGTAGAATCAGATTTTAGTGGAATTCCCGGACACTTAGAATCGCACAATTGCCGTTGAGGAATAGCCAGAGACACTTGTTGGTAGAGCCAATCGCTGGGATTAAAATAACCGTTTGGGGGTAGCATTTCCACCAAATCTTCCAAAGCCACTTCCCGTTCCAAAGGGCCATCATCAGATTGATTAGCTGCTTCATCTAACCAAATGAGTTCGGAAGTTTTTAGCACCAGGCGATGGTTGTACTGTTGCAAACATCGGTGGCAGGTTAAAGTCATAATTGCTTCTGCTTGAACCCAAACATCAAGGTAGTTTCCTTGATGGGTAACTCGCATGAGCCCTCGAATTGGCGTTAAGGTTTCCAAACCAGCTATAAATTCCTGGAGTTGAATCGCCTCTGTTTTTTCGACTGCTTTGAGCAGTTGGGGAATGTAAATTGGTTCCATATTTTGAGTCATCCTTCTTTGATTTTAAATTCCAGATTTCAAATTTCAAATTTCAAAGTTCCAATTTGAAATCTAAAATTTGAAATCTAAAATCCAAAATTGACTCAGCGCCGCCGCACGACGAGACGGCGGTCTGGTTCTTTGCCCCGACTGTAGCTTTCTAGATCGGTAAATTCCTTCAAAAAGGTATGGATTTGACGCCGTTCAGCTGAAGAAAGATATTCCATTTCAAACTCTTGTCCGTTAGATCGCACCTGCCCAACGGCTTACTCTGCCAAGGCGCGGAGTTCTGCTTGTCTGCGGACGCGGTAGCCATTTAGCTCAACAGTATAAGTAGCTTGCTCCTGCTGCTCTTGACCAAGGTTGAGAATAGCATTAGCTAAATACTGAATGGCATCTAACGTCTCACCTTCTGCACCGAGCAAAATCTGGACTTGCGCTGGCGTCAAGTGTGTGTGATCGATCGTCAACCAGTAGCTATCTAGTTCTGGCTCTGAAACATCCTCCTGTTCTGCTAGCGTTGCTTGGCTTTCTGGCTTAACTTTGGCAGGAATTTTCATCAACCGCAGCAGTTCTTCCAGCCACTTTTGACCCCGCTGCATTCGACTATCAGTCATGAACATTACCCTGAGGCTTTTTTCTTAGAACGACCCGGTTCAAAGGGGAGGGCCTCTCTTCCCTTTGCATCGGCTTCTTTTTCCTGCTCCTCCACTAATTTTTGGAGGTTTTCCGGCAAGGGTTCCCGTGACAGAATAAAGGTCTGAGCAGTCTGAAAAATGTTACCGATCACCATATACATCAATACCCCAGCAGGCAGTGGGAAGAACAAAAACATCCCCGAAAATATAATCGGGGTAATTTTGTTGACTGTATCCTGCTGCGGGTTCGAGGTGGAACCCTGCTGGCCTGAAAGTAGCTGGTTTAGGTATAAACTCAGACCAAAGAACAGCACCATGCCGACAATATCCCAGTGTATGGTTCCGTTCTCATCCATAGCCCCAACGCGACCGAGGGCATCGATGAAGAGGAAGCCTTTATCAGTTGCTAGCCCTGGAATTGTGCCTTGAATGGTTGCTTCCCCAGGCTGTAAGGCTTCTATGTTGCCGTTTTCATCAATTCGTACCCGATCTTCTCCTTTGGTAACCGTCCAATGAGGAGTTTTACTGGAAGCAGACTCAGATTTAATCTGATTTAACGGTTTTCCGTCTACAGTCTGAAATTCCAGTTTGGTTGTCTGGCCCACAATTAAGTGGTTACCGCTGGGGACTAGCGCTGTAACGGGATAGTGAACGCCATCGGCAATATATATGTTTTGCGGTGCTGTCGCAAAGGCTTGGGGTTGAATCTGCTCAATTTGTTCTTTGGGAAAAATTTCCAGATTGACGGTGTAATTGACATCCGAAAAGGGGGAGCCTCGCAAGGTGGCAAACAATGCAAATAGCACCGGCATTTGCACCAGGATGGGAAAACATCCTGCCAAAGGGTTGCCAAATTCTTTGTAGAGTTTGGCCATTTCTTCCTGCTGCTTGGCAGGTTCCTCTTTGTAGCGCTCTTGAATTTCCTTTACCCGCTTTTGCATTACTGGTTGGGTGACCCGCGTGCGTCGCATACTGCGAATCGAGTTAGCACTCAAAGGATAGAGTGCAAAGCGAACTACCAGCGTTAGCGCGACGATAGCCAGCCCATAGCTGGGGACGATCCCGTAAAAGAAATCCAGGATCGGCAGCATTACGTTGTTGGATAGAAAACCGATACCAAAATCCATGCGTGTGAAGTCAACCTACAAGCGCTGTATTGTTTAAATCTAATCTAGCTAAGAGGCAGGAATCTGCGGCTGGGGCAGGGGTAAGTGGCACGCGAGAGCGAAGGGGACTATAGTCAGAACCGAAATCTAGCGGCCACAAACTACTACGGAGGGGAACGCCTGTGGTGCTGTTTTTTTAGCGACTCGGCGTTCCATTTGTTTTGGCGGATTTGACTGCCACTTTTTCATTGATGTAGTCATAAATTTCGCGAAACTTGGGGATTGCCCGCAGCTCTAAGCGGCTACCGTCTCTGAGGGTCACCACCATATCTCCCCAGAAGCCAAGGCCACGAGGAACCTTTTTGATGTCTACTATTTCTGAGTAGATGATGTCGCTGCGATCGCGTCCCATCCAACCGCCTGTGACCGAGATGCGACGATTGGTAATTCGGTAGCGCAACCACATGGCTCTGACGATCGCTCCTACAGCTAACGGCAAGCCAATCACCGTCAGCCCCATCAGGATGTTAATAATCAGATCCCCGATATGGGGGCCGCCTTCATAATAAACTTCCTCGCGAATGCCCATTGAGTACCTCAGCTTCTGCCAACAACTGCTCTAATTCTTGCAGAAATTGTTGATATTCGCACTGCTCGGCTTTCGGTTTGACGACAACTACCAGCCACCAGCCATACTTAAGCTGGGGCAGTAGGTGACGAAAAGCCGCCCTGATTTGCCGCTTAATTCGATTGCGGGTCACCGCCCGCTTGCTCACTTTTAGGCTGACGGAAATGCCAATGCGAGAGGGAACTTCTTGCCTTGTGGCTGGCTCTAGCTTCCCTCCCTCCGACTCGGCTGACTGCTTCAAGGCTCTCAAGGTCAAATTAGCACTTTGGCGACGAATTCCTTTGCGGAATACGGCCCTAAAATGTTGTCTCTGCTTGAGTCGATTTGCTTTACGCAAAGCCACAGGCGTCGTGCGTTCCTCCCTCTCACCGAAGTTGGCTAACCGCTTACAGTCAGACGATGACGTCCTTTTTTGCGGCGGGCTTTAATCACTGCCTGACCATTTTTGGTTCGCATCCTGGCGCGAAAACCGGAAGTTCTTCTTCTTTTACGGCTCGTGCCGTGCAACGTGCGTTTCGTCATTATTTTTTCTCCTATCTGGCGAGTTTACTGGATAAAAAAGCGACAACCTACTATTTTATCAGCTATTTGGCAGCTAATTAATGCTCAAGAGCCAAGTGCCAATATAACGCAGTAAAGGCACATCGCCGGGGGAAAGAATTTGACAGTTGAAGTAGAACATCCCGCCAAAATTCGGGTTTTTCACGTTAGACAAGACTAATTCGACGTTGTAACCCGCTGGTACTGGCTCTTGGGGGTAAATTTGAATTACGCGGTTTTCTTTATCCCAGACCACCTCTTGCAGCGGCACAGATTTGCCTCTTACCCGCACCTCAACCTCTTTGGTATCAAATTCCCCTCTGTAATAATTCGGATAGGAGATCGAAAATTGGGCGACTGCCAACTGCATTTTTTTAGCGGGAATTCTCAGACGGTAACGATCCCAAGTATTGGGCGTACCACCAAAATCCAACCTAAAGGGTAGTTGGTTTTCGCGCGGAGGGCCACCAAATAGAGTGAAACCGGGTAAGCTGTCAGCCCAGCTGATGGTGGGAACCCCGGTTAGTACCGCAGTACAAGCAAAGGCAGCAAGTAAACGTCGTCTGAAAGACATAGGCTCTTAATTGAAAGCGCTAATTAGTCATTAGTCATTAGTCATTAGTCATTTGTCAACCATCAGGCCGGGGAAATTTCAGATTTTAGATTTTAGATTTCAAATTTGTGGGGGGAAGGGGGAATTTTAGATTAAAGAATTGAAGAGTTGAAATTAAATCTGCAATCTTCAATTTTAAATTACCCCTGGGTTGCCCGTTCTCGTCGATCCGCCTTTTGAATTGAGGATTTTCAATCTGAAATTTTCAATTCTTTAATCTGAAATTCCCTAATCATCAATATCAAGCTGGTAGGCGCAGCTGGCTGAGGATGGCATCGACATTTTTCTTGGCATCGCCAAACAGCATCCGGGAGTTTTCCTTGTAGAACAAAGGATTTTCCACTCCGGCGTAGCCGCTAGCCATACTGCGTTTCATGACTATAACTTTCTTGGACTTCCACACTTCCAATACTGGCATTCCGGCGATCGCACTATTTGGATCTTCCATCGCCGCTGGGTTAACGGTATCGTTGGCACCGATCACCAGTACCGCATCGGTTTCGGGGAAGTCTTCATTGATTTCTTCCATTTCCAGAACGATGTCGTAAGGCACATTTGCCTCTGCCAGTAGCACGTTCATGTGTCCGGGTAGACGACCCGCTACGGGATGGATGCCAAACCGAACTTGTACGCCCTTTTCTCGCAATATCTTGGTGACTTCCGAGAGGGAGTGTTGAGCTTGAGCTACTGCCATACCGTAGCCGGGAACGATGATGACGTGCTTGGCATCGCGCAAGAGTTCGACGGTATCATCAACTGTGGTTGAGATTACTTCGCCCACAATTTCGGTGGCTGCTGAGACTGTTCCCGATCCGGTGCCAAAGCCACCCAGGATGACGCTGATAAACGATCGGTTCATCGCTTTGCACATGATGTAGCTGAGGATCGCGCCGCTACTGCCGACAAGCGCACCTGTGACGATCAGGAGGTCGTTGGATAGCATGAAGCCAGCGGCTGCTGCTGCCCATCCAGAGTAGCTGTTGAGCATGGAGACAACAACGGGCATATCCGCACCGCCGATCCCCATGACCAGATTAAAGCCCAGAACTCCGGCGAGGGCTGTCATAATCAACAGCGGTTGCAGTCCGGTGTAGTCTTCGGCACCGATAAAGGTGGTGCCGAGTCCGACGGAAGCAGCCAAGATGCTGAGATTGATTAAATGACGTCCTGGCAGAAGTAACGGTTTGCCGCTGATGATGCCGCGCAGTTTTCCAAATGCCACGATCGATCCGGTGAAGGTGACAGCACCGATAAACACGCCGATAAAAATCTCGATTTCGTGGATGGTAGCTTCGACACCAATTAGGGATTGATTCGGTTGTAGGTAGTTGGCGACACCAACCAAAACTGCGGCAGCCCCGACAAAGCTATGCAGGATCGCCACTAATTCTGGCATGGAAGTCATGGCGACGTTCGCTGCAACGATCGCACCGATGATTGCGCCGGGAACTATCACTGCTGCCAAGGTGCCGTATTCGGTGATGCCAGCGCCGAGGCCCAACATGGTGGCTGCGATCGCTAAAAGCATCCCGATGATGCCGTAGAGGTTGCCCTTGGTTGCGTTTTCTTGATTGGACAGACCACCCAGACTGAGGATAAACAGGGCGCTTGCACCAATGTAAGAAACTGTCAATATACTACTTGTCATTTTTTATTTGTGATTAGTCATTGGTTATTAGTCATTAGTCATTAGTCATCAGTCATTAACAAATGACCAATGACCAATGACTACCTGCGGAACATCTTAAGCATCCGTTGGGTGACGAGAAAGCCGCCAGAAATGTTGATTGTACCGATTAGGATCGCGATCGCGCCCAAGATGGTGCTGGGAGAAGTTAGCGAACTGGATATCTGGAGAATGCCGCCAATGATAATAATTCCGCTGATTGCATTGGTGACGCTCATCAGGGGTGTGTGCAGAGCGGGTTTGACGTTCCAAATCACTTGCCAGCCAACGAAGCAAGCCAGCACAAATACGGTGAAGTGAGACAGGAATGAAGGAGGGGCGGCGATACCGACGCCCAAGAGGGCTAAGCCAGTTAGTCCCAGTACAACTAAATCGTTGGTGCCAAAGCTAGATGTCGGTTTTTCTGGTGCTTTTACCGCTGCTTCCGCTGGTTTTGCTGGTGTAGCAGCGGGTTGGGTGGGTGAAGGTGCTGCTTTTGGCGGCGGCGGAGGTAGTTGTTCGCCTTCGTAGATTAGGAGGGCACCGCGAACCACCTCATCGTCCATATCGATTTTGTACTGACCGCCTTTTTTGGTCATGTCGTCGAGCAAGTGCCAAAGATTGCTGCCATAAAGCTGACTAGACTGTTGCGCCAGACGGCTAGGCAGATCTGTTAAGCCAACGATCGTTACGCCATTGTGAGAGTAAACTTCTTTCGGCTTAGTAAGCTCGCAGTTACCGCCCTGTTCTGCGGCCAGATCGACGATCACAGAGCCTTCTTTCATGCTCTCGACCATCTCTTTGGTAATCAGGACAGGTGCTTTTCTGCCAGGGATCACAGCCGTTGTGATAATAATGTCAACTTCTTTGGCTTGGTCAGCAAAGAGGGCCATCTCCGCCTTGATAAACTCTTCGCTCATCACCTTGGCGTAGCCGCCTTGACCTGTGCCGTCTTCTGCGAAATCGAGTTCCAAAAACTCTCCGCCCAAACTTTGCACTTGCTCTTTAACCACAGGACGGGTATCGAAAGCGCGAACGATCGCACCCAGGCCCTTTGCCGCGCCTATAGCTGCCAGTCCCGCGACTCCAGCGCCAATCACCAGTACTTTCGCTGGGGGCACTTTCCCGGCGGCAGTAATCTGTCCGGTAAAGAAGCGACCAAAATTGCTCGCTGCTTCGACTACAGCGCGGTAACCGGCGATGTTTGCCATCGAGCTGAGGGCGTCCATCTTTTGGGCGCGGCTAATACGCGGAATCGCTTCCATTGCTAGCACCGTGGCTTTCCGCAAAACCAGACGCTCTACCAAATCCTGGTTTTGGGCTGGCCAGATGAAGCTGATCAGTGTACCCCCAAGAGTCAGCAATTCGGCTTCGTGCTTGCCGTCTGGTGCGATTTCTGGCGGACGGACTTTGAGTACAATATCCGCCTCAGCCCAAAGGGAAGGGGCATCGGGAAGGATTTTGCATTCAGCTTGCTTGTAGGCTTCGTCGGGGAAGTTGGCTAATTCGCCTGCCCCAGACTGTATAAGTACTTCAAAACCTAGCTTCATAAGCCGCTTGGCTGTGTCTGGCGTTGCTGCCACACGACATTCGCCGGGGTGGATTTCCTTGGGGATTCCAACCTTCATAGCTGTTTTTGTTTCCATTCAAATGAGTTCCAAGCGTGCGTCAACAATCTTATGTATTTGGAGTTATTGCCCAGATCGCTCTTTTTCTGTGACTTTTTGTGCGGTCGGGCCTTTTCTGTTTCAAAATTTTAGCATTGAGAGCTTTAATGACTGTTTTTTTTCTAAAGCTTAGTTTATCAAGATTTGAAAATTTATTCGTAAATAAAGGTTGCGAATATTAGAAAATTTTTAATTAATGGCTGATTTGGCTCGATCCCGAATTCTTTTTTAAGATATTTTCTTCAGTGCGCGGGATGTGGTAAAGCGGGTGAGAGAGAAACGAACCACGTTCGCGTCTATGTGCGAAGGCGCATAGACGCGAAGGACGCGAAGGGAAGAGATATAGAGAAATAACTTGTGACGCGGGTTTAATACTGTAGTACTTTCTCACATAACCACTAAAAATGCTTCAAAGCGTTCTTCGGGAACAGGTTGACTTTTCTCCTGCAACACTTCGATGTAAAGTTCGATCGCTTCTTTGATGTTGGCAATAGCTTCTTGTTTTGTCTTACCCTGGCTGATACAACCTGGTAGGCTGGGGCATTTAACCACCCAGTAACCATTTTCACCTGGATATATAATTACTTGCCGCATAGTCTCACCGCTGGGTACTGTCTTATTTTACCACGCTCCTATTTTGGCACTCAAGGAACGATCGCCTTTTTCCCTTGGCGATGCGATCGCTCAAATCGGCTACACTGTAAATTAAGTAGTTTGTTAGTAAAAATCAGAACCTACATTTATGTTTGTCAAAGAAGAATTAGGATCTCAACTACTTGCCTTAACTCCGGTTGAAAAAGCTGAAGCTATCCAAATTTTGACCGAGAATTTAACTAGCAGTTCGCCAGCGATTCAAAAAACTCCCGGCGTTGTGGGTGGTGATGCTTGTATCGGCAGAACTCGCATTCCAGTTTGGTCGTTAGTAATCGATCGCCGTTTAGGTATGAGTGATGCCCGTATTTTAGAGGCATTTCCCCAACTTACTGCTGCCGATTTGGTAAATGCTTGGGCGTATGCTAATGCTTACTCAGAGGAAATTGAACAGGCAATACTAGAAAATGATGAAGCAATGCAAGAAGATGAGGAAGTTTGAAAAGTGGCAAGTCTTTATACAGATGAAAACTTCCCACTGCCAGTCGTCAAATTGCTACGCGCTTTGGGTCATGATGTCTTAACAGCCCAAGAAGCGGGAAATGCAAATCTTAGGATTCCTGATGAGGATGTGTTAGCTTTTGCGGTAAATAATGAGCGAGCAGTTTTAACGCGCAATCGCGGTGATTTCATCCAATTGCACCGCTTACAAGTAGGCCATACTGGTATCATTGTCTGCACGCAAGACGATAATTTTGAAAGACAAGCCAGACGTATTAATGAGGCTATTTCTGCTGAAGAAAACTTAAGAGGGAAATTGATTCGAGTCAACCTGCCATCAGGATGAAGATGAGGCAATCGCCTGCTGTGGCACTTGGGGTGATGCGATCGCTCAAATCGAGCTAAACTGTAAATTAGATATTTCCTTAGTACAAATCAGAACAAATCTATGTTTGTCAAAGAAGAATTAGAAGCACAACTACTTGCCTTAACTCCCGCCCAAAAAGCTGAAGCTATCCAAATTTTGACCAAAACTTTAAACAAGGGTTCGCTAGGGATTACAAAAACTCCAGGTGTTATGGGTGGTGAGGCTTGTATTGCCAAAACTCGCCTTCCAGTTTGGTTGTTCGTGAGTTTGCGTCGTCAAGGTGCGAATGATGCCGAACTTCTACAGTTTTATCCGCATATTAGTGCTGCCGACTTGGTGAATGTCTGGGCTTATGGTGATGCACATACAGAGGAAATTGAACAAGCACTGCGAGATCAAGATGAAGCAATGGAAGATGAAGTATAAGTTATGGCAAATCTCTATGCTGATGAACAATTCCCACTGCCAGTAGTGAAATTACTCCGAACTTCAGGTCATAATGTACTCACGGTTCAAGAAGCAGGAAATGCGGGAGGTTCAGATCCAGATGTTTTAGCATTTGCCGTAAGTAATGAAAGATCTGTTTTGACGCAAAACCGTCGTGATTTCATGCAGCTACACATTCAACAACCCCTCCATAATGGCATTATTGTTTGCACAGACGATAAAAATCTAGAAAGGCTGGCAACACGCATTAATGAAGCTATTTCTGCTGAAGAAAGTTTGAAATGTAAATTGATTAGAGTCAATCGTCCCCAAAGATGAGGATGAGTTTACCCTTGTGTCAGATGACAAGGCAAAACCAACCTCGCAACTTCGTCTTTGACAACAAATATGGAAATTTATCATAACGCGGCCTGTCTAATGGCGTAATAAAGCGAGAAAATAGAAAATAAAGGGTTCTAGCACTTTTACCCTTACCGTCAATTAGGAGTCCGTTAGCTGTGGTTGTACAAGTATCAAATAATACATACGAAACTAAAACCCAGGAGATTGCCAAACAACTTCTGGCTGCAACTAAGGAAAATCGCTCATTTTTTGCCCAAATGCGCGATCAGATGCGCTGGGATGATAAATTACTGGGATGGGCTATGTCTAACCCTGGTTTGCGGGTGCAGTTGTTCCGTTTCATCGATTGTCTGCCTTCGCTACGTAGTAAACCGGAAATTGCGCGTCACTTGCAGGAGTACCTGGGGGATGAGTCGGTTGAACTCCCCGCCGCACTCAAAGGTCTGCTAAACTTTGCTAACGCGGACTCGATGCCGGGACAATTGGCAGCAACGACGGTTTCGACGGCTGTGGAAACTTTGGCGCATAAGTACATTTCTGGGGAAAATATTAGGCAGGTAATTAAGACGGTTGAACGATTGCGTAAGGATAAAATGGCTTTTACGATCGACCTCTTGGGAGAGGCGGTGATTACGGAGGAGGAAGCGCAGTCTTATCTTGATCGCTATCTGGAACTGATGGAACAGTTAACAGAGGCGGCGAAAAGTTGGTCAACTGTTGAGGCGATCGATCATGCTGATGGCGAACTATTGCCAAAAGTGCAAGTATCTGTTAAAATAACGGCGTTTTATTCCCAGTTCGATCCGCTGGATGAGAAAGGCAGTCAGGAAAAAGTGAGCGATCGCATTCGCATATTACTGCGCCGCGCCAAGGAATTAGGTGCAGCCGTTCACTTTGACATGGAACAATATGCCTACAAAGACCTAACTTTGAGCATCCTCAAACAGGTTTTGTTGGAAGAGGAATTTCGATCGCGCACGGATATCGGTATCACAATACAAGCGTATTTACGCGACAGTGAACGCGATTTGCGCGATTTGATTGCATGGGCGAAATTGCGCGGTAATCCGGTGACTATCCGTTTGGTGAAGGGTGCTTATTGGGATCAGGAAACTATCAAATCTGCCCAGAGAGATTGGCCGCAACCAGTTTACAACAATAAAGCGGCAACAGATATCAACTATGAGAAAATAACTCAGTTGATGTTGGAGAATCATGAGTATATTTATTCGGCAATTGGTAGCCATAACGTGCGTAGTCAAGCGCGTGCGATGGCAATTGCCGAAACTTTAAATGTACCTCGTCGCCGTTTTGAAATGCAGGTCCTTTACGGGATGGCAGATAAACTGGCAAAATCAATTGTGGATCGCGGTTATCGTCTGCGGGTTTATTGTCCTTATGGGGATTTAATTCCCGGTATGGCATATTTGATTCGCCGACTGTTAGAAAATACTGCGAATAGTTCTTTCTTACGGCAAAGTTTGGAAGAACGACCAATCGAGGAATTGTTAGCACCGCCGCAGGAGATCCCCCCCCTACCCCCCCTTGAAAAAGGGGGGAGTAAGAATAAATTTCCCAATGTAGCTGATACTGATTATTCTGATCAGGAAGAGAGGGTCCGATCGCAGCAAGCAATCCAAACCGTTCGTCAACAATTGGGTAAGACATATTCACCTCTAATTAATGGTGAATATGTAAACACATCACAAACCGTAGATTCTGTCAATCCTTCTAATCCCAGCGAAGTAGTTGGCAAAATTGGATTGCTTAGTGTCGAACAAGCAGAACAAGCAATTAAAGCAGCAAAAGCAGCATTTCCCGCTTGGCGAAAAACCCCTGTACGAGAACGCGCAGGCGTATTGCGGAAAGCAGGAGAATTAATGGAAGAACGCCGCGCTGAATTAACTGCTTGGATGGTTTTGGAAACAGGAAAACCAGTGCGGGAAGGCGATGGGGAAGTTTCGGAAGCGATCGATTTTTGCCGTTATTACGCCGATGAAATGGAACGTTTGGAACAGGGATATAACTACGATATTCCTGGCGAAAATAACCGCTATAACTATCAACCGCGTGGAATTTCGCTGATTATTTCGCCTTGGAATTTCCCGTTAGCTATTCCTACGGGGATGACAGTTGCTTCCTTAGTGGCGGGAAATTGTACGCTTATGAAACCAGCGGAAGTTTCGTCAGTAATTACGGCGAAATTAACCGAGATTTTGCTCGAAGCTGGGGTTCCAAGTGGCGTATTCCAATACGTACCTGGTAAAGGTTCCACTGTGGGTTCTTACATGGTGAAACATCCCGATGTTCACATGATCACCTTCACTGGATCTCAAGAAGTTGGTTGCCAAATTTACGCAGACGCTGCCATTTTACAACCCGGACAAAAACATTTGAAACGAGTGATTGCTGAGATGGGTGGTAAGAATGCGATCATCGTTGATGAAAGTGCGGATTTAGATCAAGCAGTTGCGGGTGTAGTGCAATCTGCTTTTGGTTATAGCGGACAAAAATGTTCCGCTTGTTCGCGAGTAATTGTCTTGGAATCTATCTATGATGTGTTTGTAGCGCGTTTAGTTGAAGCTACTCGCAGTCTGAACGTTGGTGCTGCTGAAGAACCCAGTACAAAAGTAGGCCCTGTGATAGATGCGAATGCCCATAAACGCATCAAAGAATATATCGAGAAAGGGCGTCAGGAAGCAAAAGTTGCGCTGGAAATGTCTGCACCGGAAAATGGCTATTTTATTGGGCCAGTAATTTTTTCCGAAGTATCTCCGACGGGTATAATTGCCCAAGAGGAGATTTTTGGCCCGGTATTGTCTGTGATTCGAGTCAAGGATTTTCAGTCAGCAATTGATGTTGCTAATGGTACAAATTTCGCCTTAACTGGTGGTTTGTATTCTCGTACTCCTTCCCACATTCAACAAGCACAAGATGAATTTGAAGTGGGAAATTTGTATATCAATCGCGGGATTACTGGTGCGATTGTGTCGCGTCAACCTTTTGGCGGATTTAAACTTTCTGGTGTTGGTTCTAAAGCGGGTGGCCCGGATTACCTGCTACAATTCTTGGAACCGCGTGGGGTGACGGAGAATATTCAACGTCAAGGTTTTGCACCGATTGAAGGGGCAGAGTAAGAGTAGAATGAAAATATGATTGACTGACAAATCTACAAAATATCTGTAGGACTTACGCAAGAGTCACAAAAGAAAGGTTGATTTTTAAGGTACGTTGTTGCGCTTTAGCGCTAAAGCGCAACAACATACCTCTGAATGTCCCAGTTGCGTAAGTCCCATCTGATTAAAAAGACAAGTTTTGTCAGTCAATCAACACCCAATTTGTTTGTGATTAGAGTGTCACTAAAAGTAGAGTTGGAATATGAGTGAGAATAGAAAGTAGCTGAAAGATGATACCAACTGTAGAACAAATGCTCGCTTGTGTACGAGTATGCCAAATGTTATCTAACTTTTATAGTGATATCCACTTATTTCGTTATGACGAAAAGCGGGAGGAGATTTACATTTTGGCTGGCGATACGATAGGTATTACAATATTTAGAAACGGACACTGGGAGTTTGATGATGACGATGAAACCTAACTTTCAACAGATGAGTCGAAAAGAACTCAGAACTTATGTTCTGACTCACCGCGAAGATGATGAAGCTTTAAGAATCTATATGGATCGGCTGCATAATGAGTCAGGCGTAATTCGGCATACGGGAGGTTTAAATGAAGAAGATTTTAATCAACTAGAAGAAATAATCGAAAGACGAGTAGGAAATGAGCATACTTAGCTTGTAGTTGGTCTGAGCGATCGCTCAGTTTTTGAAGTCATCAATGAAATTATACCATCAAGAAACTGGTATTATTAAATGAATCAACCAATGCTTCGTTTTTTTGCTACTAAAAATTATAATAATCTCTATTTAGATGAGCCGATATATCTAAATAATCTCAACATTTTCATAGGAGCGAACGGATCTGGTAAAAGCAATTTTATTAGTTGTTTGAAATTCTTAAAAGATTGCCAAGGTTTTGCGCCTATTGAAGGGGCCGAATAGTAATTGGTGAAGGGTGTTGATGGTTCGTGGTTGATTGAAAAAGCCATGAACCATCAATGTTAATTCTCTAGGAAGATAACTAAAAATTGGGATGAAGTATGTCGAATTTTTTTTCAGTTCATACTTCATCCCTCACCAAATTGGACAAAACTGTTTTACACAGTTCTGAATTTATCTTGAGTGAGAGTAGCAGCTTGCGTTTGGCTAACTTTCGCCAAATATTCTTGAGTACTACTGTTTTGAATTACAGCAGAATCAGCAAACTGCCCTGTTCCCTGAGTAATGGAAAGAGAGGCAAAATTCAAACCGTTGAACAAACCGATCGAATCTCCTTCACCCACATTAAAATCGGTAATAGTAGGCGCAGCCTCAAGAGTAGAACCACCATTTCCAGAGGTGAGAGTAAATTGATCAGCACCGGGGCCACCCGTTAATACATCTGCACCACCACCACCGAAGATTTGGTCGTTACCTGCACCTGCATTAATATTGTTGGCAACATTGTTACTCACGATAAAGTCATTGCTTTGAGTACCAATTAGGTTTTCGATCACCGTATTGTAGGCGATCGACGCACCATACTTATCGGCTGTATATTTATTGCCAGAATTATCACCCGTTGCCAAATATTCAACCTTGCCAAAAGCACTACTGGCAGTGTTGCGACCCCCTGGCTTCAAGTCAAACCTGTAACCTTGGGAATCGGCTGAAAGGGCAGAGAAATCTAGTGTGTCATTTCCACCGCCATCCCAAATGGTCTTATATTGTTGCAATACATTGGAATCAATCCCATAAGTTGTATCCGTGTTGTTATAGGAAGTGTTAGCACCATAGAACGACTGAAGGGCACGGATATCATAGGGGAGCAACGTCGTGGGCTTATTGTTGGTGAAGTTGTAGCTCATCACCGAATTCACGTAGTTATCTTGATCCAGGGGAAGGAATGGCCCTTCTTGACCGTCAGTACTGGCACCGTTGTAATTACCCGGATGGTTTAGCCCCATAGCATGACCCATTTCGTGAATCAAACTGACATAACCGTGACTGCCAGGGCCTTTCTCGAAGTTGTTGTCATCATTCTGACCTTCAAACTGGCGAATTAAATGCACGTCACCGCCATTGCTACTAAATGGCCCATAGGCATATGCGTAACTTGGGCCTTTAGAGTACATGAACCGCAATGAGCCAATGTTGCCTTCATTCTCATTTACTTCCACAAACCGGATTGGTATAACTGGTTCGTAGACGTTTTTGAGAATATCACGGACGTTATTCTTAATCGCCTCGCTCACTGGTGCGATATCTGTTTCTGCTGACGTACCTTTGTAAGTAGCAGCGGTTTGAGGGGTCACAAAACTGAATGAAAGCTTACCTCCGGCTGGAAGATTCCACTTAGTACCTAATATTAATGCAGCTAGCATTGGTGGTGAAACGATAAAAGTCGTCCGTATCCACATTACCCACAAAGTCGCTGAAGGTTTGAGTGCTACTCAAAACGCCAATATCGCGTGCTTTGCCAAAAGTTCCCATCGAAGAAAAGACTACTGGCACGACTCTCTGATTGGCCATACAGGAGAAAATGATCTAACCCTCTGCGAACCGTGCCACTGGCAACCGCCTGGGCAACATCTGCGTTCTTAGCAAGATAGTAATCTTCACTAAATAATCCACTTGGATTGCGCTTTTCCGATTGGCCAAACTTTTGGAAGTGGTCAAACCCACTGCTGAAAAACCCTTGGCCAACTGCCGCTCCTACATCTTGGTATTGAGATAAGTAAAACTTCTCATCGAATAAACTATTGAGTTCGAGCATATTTTCCTCTAGTTGTTTTAGGTTATGGCCTGTTCAACTAGCGGCGCTGTAGATGCACAACGTCGCTGAAAAAATTTCCAATTAGCAGAAATTTTTTGTTTTACGATTCCGATTAAAGCTTTTCTAAAAAACTTTGTCTATATGAAAAAGTCACAGTAAAGTCACGTTATTTGTAACAAATAAACTAAAAAAGTCATAAAGTCAGAAAAAAGTAATAGTTTATACTCTGCTACTTGCGGCGAAGTGTTTGGGTGAATTACAACGACTGGAGATACTTAAGTAACATGGATGTTGAAAAAGCCGTGGAAATTATAGATGCAGCTTTACAGGAAAAGCCTTTAAATAAATTTGAAAAAATGGTGCTTCGTCAATCCTGGGAAGGACGCAGTTATGAAGAAATCGCTACGAGTTCGGGTTACAATGTCGGTCATGTCAAAAATGTTGGCTCTCAGTTGTGGAAAAAGCTCAGCTTAGCCTTCGGTGAAAGAGTCACCAAAACTAACTTCCGCACTGTGCTAAAACGCCATTCCTACTTTCAAAAAAACCTCCACCAATTACCCGCCCAACAAAAAGAAAACGCTGTTCGCTTATATTTTCCCAACGTTTATCCGCAACAATACTGGCAACAACCTATTGATGTTTCCTATTTTTATGGCCGTACCGCAGAACTCGCTACCCTAAAAACATGGATCGTGCAAGACCGCTGCCGAATGGTAGCATTATTAGGAATAGGCGGAATTGGCAAAACCGCTTTTGCGGTGAAGCTTGCTCAACAGCTTCGGGATGAATTCGACTATATCATCTGGCGAAGTCTGCGCCACGCGCCAACCCTTGCTGATGAGTTAGCAGCAATTATTGGGTTTCTCTCTAATGATCGAGAAACTGCTCTGTCAAACGATTTAGATAGTCGCATTTCCCAACTGATTGACTATTTGTATCGGTATCGATGTTTGCTAATACTGGATGAAGTAGAGTCAATTTTTGAAAGTGGCGAATTGGTTGGTAAATATCGCCAAGGATACGAAGGTTACGGCAAACTTTTTAAAAGATTGGGACAATCTTTATCAAATAGTTGCTTGCTGCTGACGAGTCGGGAGAAGCCAAGGGAAATTGCCTTATTGGAAGGAAAAAAGCTACCTATTCGATCTCTACAGATAAAGGGTTTGTCAACCGCAGAAATCACCAAAATTTTTCAACTAAAAGGTTCGTTTTTAGCATCCGATTGGCAGTGGGAAACGATCGCAAAATACTACGGCGGTAATCCTTTATTGTTAAAAATGTTGGCAACCAAAATTCAAGAGTTATTTAATGGAAGTATTTCTGATTTTTTGTTGTTGCCGCAACAGTGCAACCTAAATTTTGATACTATCAGCGATCTTTTAGAAGAACAGTTTAACCGTTGCTCGCATTTGGAAAAAGAAGTAATGTATTGGTTGGCAATTAATCGGGAACCAATGAGCATGGTAGAACTGAGATCGGATATTTTATCTCTGGAATCAAAGCAAAAGTTACCCGATAATCTGATTTCTTTGGAAAGGCGATCGCTCGTAGAAAAAAAGTCAGAAAATTACACTCCGGGATCAGAAGTTATAGATTATATAAAGAATAGTTTAATTAGTTTTATTTATCAGGAAATTGTGTCCAATAAAAAAAACTGATGTATTGCCTTCGCCTGTGGAAATCTGTAGTGGAAGAAGATATTATTTCAGGAGAGATAAATTTCATATTAAAGCCGATCGTCGAAAAACTGCGAGAGTATTATGGAAGTCAAGCAAATCTGGAAAAGAAACTAAGCGAGATGTTATTAGAGATGCGATCGCAATTTGGGAAATTGCAAGGATATGCCGAAATAAATATTATAAATTTACAAAAAGTAAACGCGATCGCCAAACTACTTCCTGAACAAAACTACAGCTAAAGGCAGCTCGGATTAATTACCTGCATTCATGTCGTAGATTGGAATAATACAGTAGCTAATCATTTACATTTGTGTCAAACTTCATAAATAATGGATGTAGGGAAAATAATTGAGTGCAAGTTGTGATTGAAGAAAATAAACCCAAAAAGTTAAAAGGGTTGCTGATACTGGGAATAATTTGGCTAGTGGGTGCGGTATGCGATCGCATCTGGTTCGCCTTAGACCATTCTATCCCCGCCTGGGATCAGGCAGACTACCTCACAGGTTCGTTAAACTACTGGCAAGCCTTACAGCACCCCCAGTGGTTTAACGGTGAATGGTGGACGAGTTTTTGGCAACTCACCTCCAAAGTCCCGCCTTTTACCTATATTGCCGCAGGTATTATCCAAAATATATTTGGCACTGGTGCAGATAAAGCTACACTTGTCAACCTCTTCTTTAGCGCTATTCTATTAGTCTCCGTTTATGGTTTGGGCGTAGAATTGTTCAGCGTTGAAGTCGGGTTATTGGCGGCGGCGATATGTCAGGTTTTGCCGGGATTATATCGATTTCGCATAGATTTTTTACTGGATTATCCGCTGACATCTGTAGTAACCCTATCTTTCTATTGTTTGACGGTTTGGTGGAATATAAAAACCACGAAGACACGAAGAAAAGAATGGTTTTGGGCAGCAGGTTTTGGTATTTTTTTGGGCTTGGCCTTAATGGTGAAGCAAACAGCCTTATTCTTTTTGTTAATACCACTATTGTGGGCAGGGTTTGGGGAAATTGGCGATTTAATTAAAAATATAAGATTTAAAATTAAACATGAGAATAATTTTCTCGGCAATTCAATTAACAGAATAGGGCAGCTAATCGGTGCTTTGTTGCTGTCAGTGTTAGTGTTCGGCCCTTGGTATCGCACCAATTGGCTGCTGATACTGACTTCTGGGAAACGGGCAACAGTGGATTCTGCGATCGCAGAAGGCGACCCAGCCCTCAATACCCTCGACGCCTGGACATTTTATTGGAAAGACTTACCATACATAGTTTCTTGGCCGCTATTGCTAGTACCCATCGTCGGTTTGCTCATCTATTTATGTAAACTATTAATTAAACCTAAAAGCTTGGAAGCAATTCCCCCCCACTCCCCCTCTCCCACTCCTGTCTCTTATAC
>ENA-ORBV01001791-ORBV01001791.1-microbial-mat-metagenome-genome-assembly--contig:-NODE-1791-length-47011-cov-11.606554_pt1 | contig 47011 bp, 32 predicted proteins | sample MGYA00237777_ERZ505514 | MGnify/ENA primary metagenome ERZ505514 (study PRJEB26160, sample SAMN06269048) | microbial mat metagenome | isolation source: Oligotrophic lake microbial mat | place... | reverse complement strand
TCTATCCTTTCTCTTCGCTGTGCTTACCTCAACGGTCAACTTTCAATTTGATGTATTTGCCAAAGTGAGATGCACCCCGGCTGGTTCTTTTTGATTGCGATCGAATCTTTTACATTGGGCGATAAAAATTTTAATTTACCAGGGCTTGGTTCCTATTTGGGCAAGGCAGCCAATCAAGGCAATTTTGGGGCAATCGGCTGGGGTTTAGCAGTATTAATCGGTGTGATTATCGCGATCGACTTTTTTATCTGGCAGCCTTTGATTGCTTGGGTGGAAAAGTTTAAATATCAAGCCGTGGAAGCTACTAATGTACCACAGTCAAAGGTATTGGATTTTTTAAGGCGATCGGCGACGCTGCGGGTGTTGAAGTCGCGGATTTCGCCCGTCGGCGACAGTTTCGATCGCCATGTGGCAAGAGGTTTTGCACCTGCGAATTTACCAACAAATCCTCGCCAACAAAGCCGCCTCGGAAATTGGATAAATTGGCTGTTTGTCAGCGGGTTTGCCGCGATCGTGCTTTGGGGAACTTGGGAAGCGGTGCTGTTGCTGCGGTTGCTGAGTTTGTCTGACTGGCAAAAAGTCATGGGAGGTGCATTTTTCACAGCTTTGCGAGTCATTTGCGCGCTATTTCTATCGCTGTTATGGACAGTACCCCTCGGAGTGGCGATCGGTCGAAATCCACGTTTAGCTCAGATTTTGCAGCCATTAGTGCAAATAGCGGCTTCTGTACCAGCAACAGCTTTATTTCCCGTATTGCTGCTAGCTTTAGTCCGCGGTGGAGGCGGCTTGCAAATAGGTTCTGTGGCATTGATGATGTTGGGTACAATGTGGTATTTGCTGTTTAATGTGATTGCGGGTGCTCAAGCCATACCTTCGGAGTTGTTTGAAGCCGCGCAAGTTTACAAACTTTCTCTGATTCAGCGCTGGCAAACTTTAATTTTGCCTGGAATATTCCCTTATTTAATTACAGGAATCATTACGGCGGTGGGCGGAGCTTGGAATGCGAGTATTGTCAGCGAATACGTGCAGTTTAAAGGTGAAATAATTAGAACAAGCGGTTTGGGCGAGACGATTTCCGAAGCTACGGCATCGGGTAATTTTCCTTTGCTGTTAGCTGCTACTTCTGTGATGTCGCTGTTGGTTGTACTGACTAACCGTTTGGTGTGGCGCCCGCTTTACCGTTTGGCACAAGAAAAATATCAGTTGTTGGTTTGAATTGACAGTTGACAGTTGACAGTTGACAGTTGACAGTATAGCCATTCTCAACGGCGATGAGGTATGTCAGGTAATTGGTAATTGGTAATTGGTAATCGATCGCACTTTCCCGAACTCACGCTCTTTGGCGCTAGATCAAAAACACAATACCAAGCAACCCGGTTTCGACAATACAGCTTGGTTTTGGTGGTGCCGCATCTGCCAAAAAATTGGGTTGCTCACTCCGCCCGTGTAAATCGTATAACTGCAACCAGTGGCGTCAATAGGCTCTAAACTGGATTCAGGAAGGCGCGCAGCACAGGTTTAGGAGGGTCATCAGTGACAGAAAAAAGTTATCAATCGTCTTCTCTACCCACCTACGCGCGAAAAGAACTGCGGGAATTAGTTCGATCGCAGTTAAGGGCCCTGTTGGAAGAAGGAGACTTTAAAGGAGCAAAAGCGATTTTGCACCCGGTGCAGGAAGCAGACATAGCTGAAGCTATCGAAGGCCTGCCAGAAACCATGCAAGTAATAGCTTTCCGCTTGCTTTCCAAAGACGAAGCGATCGCAGTTTACGAATATCTCGACTCCAGCGTTCAGCAGTCCCTCTGCGAAAAATTCAAACGCCAAGAAGTCATTGACATTGTAGACAAAATGTCCCCGGACGATCGAGCTAAACTCTTTGACGAACTGCCGGCAATATTAGTCCGTCGCCTGTTGGGTGAATTGAGCCCGACGGAACGGGAAGCTACGGCTCAACTTTTGGGTTACGAAGCCAGTACCGCCGGCAGGATAATGACCCCGGAATACATTTCTCTGAAAGAAAGCTTTACCGTCGCCCAAGCTTTAGACCGAATTCGCTCTTTGGCTAAAACTACCGAAACAATTTATTCTCTTTACGTCACCGACGCCGGACGCAGCTTGACCGGCATTTTATCTTTGCGGGATTTAGTCACTTCCCCCCTCGACAAAACTGTCGGCGAAATTATGACCCGCGACGTAGTTTCTGTTCAAACTGGCACGGATCAAGAAGAAGTAGCTAGGCTGATCCAGCGTTACGATTTTTTAGCTGTGCCCGTTGTAGACCGCGAACAGCGTCTGGTCGGGATCATTACAGTTGACGACGCGATCGACATTTTAGAACAAGAAGCCGACAAAGATATTTATGCCTTGGGTGGCGTCCAGTCCGGCGGCGACAATTATTTTCAGACCGATTTAATTACCGTTGCCCGCAAAAGGGTGGTGTGGCTGTTTGTTCTGCTCTTAACCAATACTGTCACCGGTGCAATTATTCGAGCTCAAGAAGATATTTTGAACCAAGTAGTCGCCTTAGCAGCCTTTATTCCCCTGCTGACTGGCACTGGAGGCAATGTCGGAGCTCAGTCCTCAACTGTTGTAATTCGCGGTTTGAACACTGACGAAATTACAGCAATGGGCCCGTTTCAAGTAATTGTTCGCGAGGGGATGGCGGGAGCGCTGCTAGGAGCTATATTGGGGACTGTAGCGACGGGCTGGGCTTATACTCTGCAAGGGAGTTTAGCAGTGGCCGTCGCGGTGGGGATCAGTTTGTTTGCGATCGCAATTTTAGCTTCTATTGCCGGTTCATCTCTGCCGTTTCTGTTTCGTTCTTTGGGTTTAGACCCCGCTTTAATGTCTGCTCCCTTTATTACCACCGCAGTTGATGTCCTTGGGGTCTTGATTTATTTCACTTTAGCTCGACTAATTTTGCAGATTTAATATATTTAATTAAATGGCTGTGAATAAAAAACTTAATCTGTTTTTCACCACTGCTAAATTCGGGATATACGTGCGATTACATACCGGATATCTGCACTCGCGCGTAGTTTATTTTTACCAGCATACTTGCACCAGTTAAAAAAAAATGCAACTATAAGTCCGCGATCCCAACTACGAGCTTCATCAGTCATTCCCATCTAAAATCTAAAATCTACAATCTAAAATCTAAAATGGTATTAGCCTATGTCATCATCCAATTCACCCACCAAAATCCAAAATCCCAAGTCGAGCAATTGGTTAGAAACTGCTGAAGTGGTTTTTATTGCTGCCTCTGCTGTGGGATTGGCTGTTAGTTTGGTTTGGGGGCAGAGCGTTTATGCTCAAGTGCCTGTAGTGATTTCGTTGGTGTTGAATTTTGTGAACCGGCAGAAATTGCACGGGCAAGTTAAAGCAAGTACGGCGGCTACGTTCGATCGGGTAAATCAACAAGCCGCTACTACCGATCGCGCGATCGAGGAATTGCAAATTGCTGTAAATGCTTTAGACGAAGCTCTTTCCCAAACATCTCGCGAAAATCTCAATGTTGTTGGGCCGGGAGAAAACGTACACTCTCTAATTTCAGCAATTGAGAACCTGCGCCAGCGACTAATAATTTTAGAAAAAACTATTAAAATGATTCAAAGCGAGATCGAACTCACCAGCCGCCAATTCAAACAGCGACCAGAGTTGCAACAAGTCGAAACTTTGACAACAATAATTCTGGACTTGCAGCAGTTTATCAACGAACTGCCACAGTGGGGCAATTTGCAGCAGCGGCAGCTAACAGAACTTCAGCAAAAAGTAGACAATGCTTTGGCTGAACTCTCAGAAGAAATTGCTGTGATTCCCAACCGCGTTCAGGAGGCGGTTGCTAGTCGCGGCGGGGAAATTAACCAACGGTTGGACATGGCGGGCGAGCGCAATTTGCAGCCTGACAGTTCTGAGATTGAGAATAATCCCTATCGACCTAAAACCCAGAATGAGAAAATTCGCCAGAAATATCCCAGAGCTTATGTCAAGTGGAGTCAGGATGAAGACGAGAATTTGAAGAAAGAATATGCTAGCGGTCAACAAATTGGCGAATTAGCCAAGAGATTTCAGCGACAGCCTGGTGCCATTCGTTCGCGATTGCAAAAATTTAGATTGATGGAATAATGGTAATTGGTAATTGGTAATTTGTAATTTGTAATTGGTAATTGATAAGATAACTGGCGAGTACCTCACGAAAGTTGAAAACCGCTAGATCGAGACTAATGACTGATGACTAATGACTAATGACTAATGACTAATAACAAAGCGATCGCCCTTTTTTTTCAAAAGAGCGATCGCTTTGTTTCTGTATTCAGTACCGGCTGCCAACAGCGGGCCACTAACATTACATCTCAAGGCTTTTTAGCCTGGGTCTACCTCATTTTAGAAATCTTGGGGTAACAAAGAACTTAAACGCTCCAACAAAGGATCGGAATTCCGAGGAGGAGCAACTTCAGCATCAGACACTACATTATCCACAGATTCAGACTCAATGGGGCCAGGCTCTACTACTTTTGAAACTTGGGCAAAAGAAACTTGAGCAAACTTACTGTTAACACTCCCCTGCAATTGATCCAACTGCGCGCTGAGTTGACTCAGGTGATGTTCCAGTCCCTCCAAACGGCTTAATTCCTCTGCCGAAACATTGTGCTCAAACTCAGCAAATTTGACCACAAGTTCAGCAATACGCTGTTCCAACCGCTGAAAGCTCTGTGTAGAGCTAGCAGACTCAGATACAGACAAAAACTGCCACAAAGCTTGCTTGCAGAGATTGCTGAAAGTCTGATACTTCGTGAAAGCCAACTCTTTTTCAATAGCGGCCAGCAAAGTTTGATCCGCAGCATCTTCCGTAAACGCCACCGAGAAATTCGCCTTATTTTTTGCCCACAGTGCCATAGGGTTCAAGCCTTAATGCGTTACTTAATCGTGGCTAGCTGAGCCTCAGCATAAATAAACTGTCCCAAAGCATTAGCTTTCCGGGAAGGCTGAGCCAAGTGAGCCTTAAGATTGGCGTCTTTAAGCAAAGGTTGCAACACCTCCCAGAAAAACTCGCCGCCCCCGCCAGTCAGAACCACATCCGTCACACGTTCCGGCAGCCACTGCACCAAACGCTCGGACAGTTCGTTAGCGAAAGCCTCTCGCAAATCCTTAATAATCGGATCTAAATTAGTCGGCTTAGTCGCTCCTCTCGGACGGTAAAAACGCTGGCCTTCTGGTTTATTCACCGCTTCCAGTAAAGACAGAGATTGAGGGTCTGCTCCCGGAATTTTTGAGGCAACTTGTTCGTAGAACTTGTTCATTGCGAAGGAATCGCTCTTAGAAGCCGCCCGGGCGAACCGGAAACGATCGACCATTAACAAATCGGTAGTTTGGTGTCCGATATCAACAACAGCCACCGACAGTTCCGGCAACTCCGGCGTAAACTCCTTGTTATCTTGAGCCTCGCACCAAATCAGGCTGCCGAACCCTTCGGGCATCACCCAAACGTGACTGATATTAATATCCACACGCTCGCCCCGGTACACCACAACGTGGGGAGAACGCAGTTGGCTGATAATCTCTTCCTTTTCCTTCTCAAACTGATCCTGCGAATAAAACGGCAAACCCAGCACAACTGCTATGTCGCCCTTCATCTGGAAATATCCAGCACAGGAAAAGACCTTAACCAAAGCATCTACTACTTTCGACTGGTCGGCGCCGCCGAGATTAGCGCCAAAATCTGCCGCCAGTTGACCGATCGCGTACCCTTTGCCCTGGTACTCCAGCCACATATCCAACAGAGGGTCTGTTGCTTTCGACTCAAAGCTGCCACCACGAACCTTTTCAACGGGCATAGCAGCCACGTTGGCAGGGATGAAAACCACGCTGCTGGGGTTGCGACTCACGCAGGCTTTAGTTGCCGTCCGACCCAAATCAGCACTAATAATCGATTTGTGAGAAGCGATCTTAGTCTGCTGCGTCAGCATAGCCGAATTAGGAACAAGCTGTCTAGTTGTCATTGAAATGTCTTACCTCACTGAGCCTCACCATTATCATGCCTTATCCCTTGACACTGCCACGATTAAAGACAGTGGGTGAAAGCGGCGATTCTTCTAACTCTACCTAGATCGGTATCGAAATCAGCACCAAACATTATATTCGGGACGATCGCCCTTAATGGATTTTAGATTTTAGATTTTAGATTTTAGATTCTAGATTTTAGAGGCGACAACAGGGGCCGCGATCCCGGGGCTTGTACCCTGGATAGTTCCGGTCAGCCCTATTCTCGATCGATCGCGGCCGAAGCCCTGTTGCCTGAGAGTACATTGTTAAGTTAAATTTAGTTAAGATTCTGAGTGTAAACTTTTGTCGCACTTCTCCGACACCGCGATCTTACACGATCTGTCCCCAATTCAAGGCATCCGCATTTATGAAAATTTCTTGGCGAACTATACTACTTTGGACTTTACCCGCCTTAGTCATCGGCTTTTTCTTGTGGCAGGGAGCCTTGGCCCCATCCCCAGCAGAAATGAGCAAGAACACCGCCAGCACCCGCTTAAGCTACGGTCGATTCTTAGATTACTTAAACGCCGGTCGAGTGACCAGCGTTGACCTTTACGACGGAGGTCGGACGGCTATTGTCCTAGCAGTCGATCCCGAACTGGACAATCACGAGCAGCGGTGGCGGGTAGACTTGCCCTCAAATGCCCCGGAACTGGTTTCTAGGCTCAGAGACTCCAAAATCAGCTTCGACACTCACCCGCTACGCAACGACGGCGCTATCTGGGGAGTTTTAGGCAATCTAGTATTTCCCCTATTGTTAGTAGGAGGGCTGTTTTTCCTGTTCCGCCGAGGTGGCGGCAACGTGCCAGGAGGCCCAGGCCAAGCCATGAATTTTGGCAAATCCAAAGCACGCTTTCAAATGGAAGCTAAAACAGGCGTACTGTTCGACGACGTAGCAGGCGTAGAAGAAGCCAAAGAAGAACTCGCCGAAGTCGTGACATTCCTCAAAAAACCCGAACGCTTCACCGCAGTCGGCGCGAAGATTCCTAAAGGCGTGCTGCTAGTTGGCCCTCCCGGAACAGGTAAAACCATGCTGGCAAAAGCGATCGCAGGCGAAGCCGGCGTGCCTTTCTTCAGCATCTCCGGTTCCGAATTTGTCGAAATGTTCGTCGGTGTCGGCGCATCCCGCGTCCGCGACTTGTTCAAGAAAGCTAAAGAAAATGCTCCTTGCATCATCTTCATCGATGAAATAGATGCAGTTGGTCGTCAGCGCGGCGCTGGTATCGGCGGTGGTAACGACGAACGGGAACAAACCCTGAACCAGTTGCTGACCGAAATGGACGGTTTTGAGGGCAATACTGGCATCATCATCATTGCTGCCACGAACCGCCCCGACGTGCTCGACTCAGCGCTGCTGCGTCCGGGACGTTTTGACCGCCAAGTTAGCGTCGATGTACCGGATATCAAAGGCAGGTTGGAAATTCTGGAAGTTCACGCGCGCAACAAAAAGCTGTCTGCTGAGATTTCTTTGGACGCGATCGCCCGCCGCACTCCTGGTTTTACCGGCGCTGATTTGGCTAACTTGCTCAACGAAGCTGCTATTTTAACAGCGAGACGACGGAAAGAAGCGATTACGATGCTCGAAGTTGACGATGCAGTCGATCGCGTGGTAGCAGGTATGGAAGGCACACCGCTGGTGGACAGCAAGAGCAAGCGCTTGATTGCTTACCACGAAATCGGCCACGCGATCGTCGGTACAATCATTCAAGCCCACGATCCCGTGCAAAAAGTGACCTTAGTCCCTCGCGGACAAGCCCGCGGCTTGACTTGGTTCATGCCCAGCGAAGACCAAGGTTTGATTTCTCGATCGCAAATTTTAGCCCGGATTAGCGGTGCCTTGGGTGGCCGCGCAGCCGAAGAAGTAGTTTTTGGCGATGCCGAAGTAACTACCGGTGCCGGTAACGACTTGCAGCAAGTCAGCGGTATGGCGCGCCAAATGGTGACTCGCTACGGAATGTCAGACTTGGGCCCGATCGCCTTGGAAGCCCAGCAAAGCGAAATTTTCCTCGGCCGCGACTACACAGCGCGATCGGAATATTCCGAAGAAATAGCCTCTCGGATTGACGGACAAGTTCGAGCAATTGTCGATCACTGCTACGACGACGCCCGCCGAATTATTCGCGAAAATCGCACCGTGATCGATCGCTTAGTCGATTTGTTGATCGAAAAAGAAACCATCGACGGCGAAGAGTTGCGCCTAATCGTCTCTGAATACACTTTTGTTCCTGAAAAAGAACAGTACGTTCCTCAGCTTTAAAAAGAAGAGTGAATATTGAGGGCGAATAGAATTCGCTCCTACACAAACAAAGTCCGCCTGCGCGGACTGAAGAAATTCAACCCGCGCAGGCGGGTTTTGTCTGTGTAGCAGCGGTTTCAACCGCCGAGTCAAAAGAAACTTCTTCCTCCTGCTATATGATTAAGAGTTCATCGATTTGTTTGATAGTAATTTCAACATTAATTTTTGGCAGAAATTTGAGCGTCCGCGCCAAAAAATTAAGATGTTTTGTAGATATTTGCATTGACCCCAGCAGCGGTGAATTAAGCAAATCCGATATTGCCGGTGCTCCCTCTGATCCAGTCGGAACTATTTTAGGAACTCAACAGTTTAGTAACGATAAATTGTTGGCGCAAATGGAAGTTAACTGCCAGCAGTGAGAGTTGAGAACTGTCAGAGTTAGCGAAGATGGCGAAAATTGGTCGAATTTCGATCCGAGATGAACTTTAGTCGATCGCAACTCATCTTTGTCTCGGCTGGTTGACTATACTTGTCAATTGGCGATCGCAGAACAAGAGAATAAATAAGTAGACCAAGAAAAAAAACACATCACCTATATCTTCAACCCTGGGCTTGCGGGTGCAAGTCTGACAAGCAGCGCTTGAAACCGCCGAATGTTAATATTAAATTCAATCTAAAATCTAAAATCTAAAATCTAAAATCGAATGACAAACCCCACCGAATATCGGCAAAGACGCGAACAATTAATGGCAAAAATTGGCAGCGGGACAGCGATATTTCGCAGTGCGCCCGCAGCCGTCATGCACAACGATGTAGAATATGCCTACCGACAAGATAGCGATTTTTTCTACTTAACCGGTTTCAACGAAGCTGCGGCGGTAGCAGTGCTCGCGCCGCACCACGAAGAACACAAATTTGTGTTGTTTGTGCAGCCAAAAGACTTGGAAAAAGAAACTTGGCACGGTTATCGCGCCGGAGTAGAAGGCGCTAAGGAATTGTACGGCGCGGATGAAGCTTTCCCCATCGCCGAACTTGCGGAAAAATTGCCGAAATATTTAGAAAAAGCCGATCGCATATACTATCACTTCGGGCGCGATCGTAGTTTCGACCAAACAGTCCTCAATCACTGGCAGCGCTTGATGGCAACCTACCCGAAACGTGGCACGGGCCCGACAGCAATCGAAGATTCCAACATCATTTTACACCCGATGCGGCTGGTGAAAAGCGAAACTGAATTAGCATTAATGCGAAAAGCCGCTAATATCTCAGTTGCCGCCCACAACCGCGCCCAAGAATTCGCCAAACCGGGCAAATACGAATATGAAATTCAAGCTGAAATAGAACATACTTTTGGCTTAAATGGCTGCACTCCCGCTTACCCTTCAATTGTTGCATCCGGTTACAATTCCTGCGTCCTCCACTACATCGAAAACAACCGCCAAATGCAGGAAAACGATTTGTTGCTAATAGATGCTGGTTGTGCTTGCGGGTACTACAACGCCGATATTACTCGCACCTTTCCTGTTAGCGGCAAATTTACAGCCGAACAACAAATAATTTATGACTTAGTTTTGCAAGCACAATTGCAGGCAATTAGTCAAGTATATCCAGGAAATCCTTACAGCAAAATTCACGAAACGGCAGTGCGCGTTTTGGTGGAAGGTTTAATGGATTTAAAACTTTTGGTGGGGGACATTGAAGAGATCATTAAAGAAGAGAAATACAAGCCATTTTATATGCACCGCACTGGTCATTGGCTGGGACTGGATGTGCACGATGTCGGCGTTTATCAGTACGGCGAAAATCCGCAAGTTTTACAGGCAGGACAAGTGCTGACGGTGGAACCGGGGATTTATATTTCTCCTTATATTAAACCCGTTGAAGGACAGCCGGAGGTTCCTGAAAAATGGCGCGGTATTGGCGTTAGAATTGAAGATGATGTTTTGGTGACATTTGACAGTCATGAAGTCTTGACGGCGGGAGTTCCTAAATAAAGGAAGTTCGGCAACGGATTCTGTAACGGATTTAGCGGATGTAACGGATTGAAGGAAGTTCGGCAACAGATTCTGTAACGGATTTAGCGGATGTAACAAATAGAAGTAGGGCGATGCACACCGCACCTCTATAATTCGCGCGTCTAACCATTTTTTGACCTTAGTCCTGTTAATGTTAGGCTTGAAAAATTCAAGTCCGCAACTGCCAAACCTAGAGCAATTATGTGTATTGATCCTACCAAGATCGATCGACCTCTCGAAACCTGCGAGGCATTAGTAGCAGAGCAAAGAGCAAATATTCGGCAACTTGAAGAGCTTTTGCAGCAGCAGAGAGAATTGTGCCAGAAATTAGAAGCACAACTCAAAGCAGTCGAGAATGCTGGCTTTTCGGGTTCCGTAACTGAATTTGATATCACCGAGGACGATCGCATTAGGTTAATCGCATCTCTGGAAAAAAGCCAGGAAATGTACCGAACTCTCATCAAACATTATCCGAATGGCTGGGTGTTTTTGTTCGATCGCGATTTGCGCTATACTCTGGTTGACGGTCAAGGTTTAGCACTAGCTGGTTTGTCCAAAGAACTGTTGGAAGGCAAAACATTGTGGGAAGTATCGCCACCTGAAGATTTGCCCCTTTTTGAGACTACATATCGCGCGGCTTTGGCAGGAAAAGAGAATACTTTTGAATATAAATACCGCGATCGCATTTATTCAACAACAATTGCTCCCGTCAAAAACGACCGGGAAGAAATTTTTGCAGGTATGGTAGTTACTCAAGATATCACCGAAAAAAAACAGGCAGAAATAGGGCTGCAAGAAATCAAAAATCAGCTAAAAATTAAATATCAAAAGCGCACTGAAGACTTGAAAACAGCCAACAATCAATTGCGGGAAGAGATTATCTATCGCTGGCGCGCCGAAGAAGCTCTGCGGGAAAGCCAGGAACAGCTAGAATTGTTTTTCTCTCAATCTTTAGATGGCTTTTTCTTTATGATGCTGGACGAACCGGTGCAATGGGACAATACCGTTGACAAAGAAAAAGTCTTGGATTACGTATTTGCTAACGGGCGGGTAACGAAGGCAAATGATGCTTTGATAGCTCAATACGGAGGTACTAGGGAAAAGTTTATTGGCCGGACGCTTTACTCTTTCTTGTCCCACAACTTGACTGGCTGCAGAGAGATAATCAGGCAATTTTTTGATGCTGGCAGAATTCACATCGAAAATGAGAATCGCAAGTTTGATGGGGTTCCAGTTTGGATGGAAGGCGACTATATTTGCATTTACGATTCCCACGGCAGAATCGTCGGGTATTTTGGCGTGCAGCGCGATATTAGCGATCGCAAAAAAGCAGAAGCAACCCTCAGAGATAGCGAAGAACGCTTTCGGGCAACCGTAGAACAAGCGGCAGTCGGCATTACCCACCCTGACGAAACAGGCCGCTATTTGCGAGTCAATCAAAAATTCTGCGAGATAGTGGGATATACTGCGATCGAACTGCTGTCGCGAACTTGGATGGACGTTACTTATCCAGAAGATATAGATGTAGATTTAGAACAAAACAAGCAATTATTTGCCGGGGAAATTGACAGTTTTAAAATGGAAAAACGCTTGCTGCACAAAGACGGCACTGTAGTTTGGGTAAATATTACAGTATCGCTAATCAAAGAACCGCTGAGCGGGGCAATTTACAATGTAGTAGTGACAGAAGATATTAGCGATCGCAAAGAAACTGAAGCAGCGCTGAAAGAAAGCGAAGAAAGGTTCCGACAGCTAGCAGAAAACATTGAAAGCGTGTTTTGGATGGTAGGCATTCAACCCCAGGAAATTATTTATATCAGTCCGGGTTACGAAAAGATTTGGGGCAGAAGCTGCGCTGATTTGTATGCTAACGGGCGCTTTTTTGCAGATTCCCTCCATCCAGAAGATCGCGAGCGGGTTATTGCTAATTTAACTAGAAAAATCGAGTATGAAGACGAGATAGAATATCGAATTTTCAGGCCGGACGGCGAAATTCGCTGGATTCGCGATCGGGCTTTTCCGATTAGAAATCAATCTGGTAAAGTTTACCGCATCGTGGGCATTGCAGTAGATATTACCGCACGCAAACACGCCGAAAAAGCCATCCGCGAAAGTGAAGAACGCTTCCGCCAGCTAGCAGAAAATATCCAAGATTCCTTTTGGCTACTTTCTGCTGAATTCACCGATTTATTGTATCTGAGTCCAGCTTACGAACAAATCTGGGGGCGCAGTCGCAAAGAACTCTATGCTGATCCCTTAAAAATGATGGAGTGGGTGCATCCAGAAGATAAACTCCTGTTGGAAGAGGCAATGGGGCGAGTGTTGCAGGGCGAGTCCACCAATACCGAGTATCGGATTTTTCGGCCAGACGGCACAATTCGCTGGGTGTGCGATCGAGCTTTTCCCATTTACGACGAATCGGGCAAAATTTACCGCATCGCTGGTATTTGCGAAGATATCAGCGATCGCAAATTTACCGAAGCCCGCATTCAAGCAGCACTCCACGAAAAAGAAGTATTGCTCAAAGAAATTCACCACAGAGTCAAAAATAATATGCAGGTAATTTCCAGCCTGCTGCAACTTCAAGCTCAATATATTGAAGACGAAGCGACGCTAACTTTATTTGAAGAAAGCCAGACTCGCATCCATTCAATGGCTCTGATTCACGAGCAACTTTATCAATCCGAAAATCTCGATCAGATCGACCTCTCTTCCTACGTCGAAAACTTGGTTGCTAATTTGTATCAGTCTTTTGGTTGCGGCAACACTTCCATCCAATTTAACCTCAAAGTTGACCCCATTTATTTAAACATAGAAACAGCAATTCCGTGCGGGTTAATTATTAACGAACTGGTTTCTAACTCTTTAAAATATGCCTTTGTCTCAAGTTTAGATGGTGAAATAACTATTGATTTTCATGAAATAAATTGCAACCAATTTAATTTAACCATTCAAGATAACGGTCGCGGATTTCCGGCCGATTTTGACGTAGAAAATACTGAAACATTAGGATTGCGATTAGTGAGAATGTTGGCTTACCAATTAGAGGCGAGTATTGCCATTGACAGTAAGCGTGGAACCTGCTACACTTTGATTTTCAAAGAGCTAAATTATCGGCAGCGCCTTTAACGACAAATGAACCCTCTCAAAATTTTGGTTGTAGAAGACGAAGTTATTGTAGCCCAAGACATAGCAGGTCGATTAAAAAAACTGGGATATGCAGTAACAGCTACAGTTTCTTCAGGAGAAGAAGCAATTCAAAAAGCGATAGAAAACCCGCCCGATTTAGTGTTGATGGATATCGTGCTTAAAGGTGACATGGACGGGGTAACAGCGGCCGAGAAAATCCGAACTAATAAAAATGTGCCGACAGTATTTTTAACAGCTTATGCCGACGATCAAACGCTGCAAAGAGCGAAACTTACAGACCCATTTGGTTATATTATCAAACCATTTCAACAAAATGATTTGCGGGTGGCGATCGAGATTGCCCTGCACAGACACGAAATCGAAGCCAAGATGCGAGACTCTCTCAAAGCTGCCGAAGCAGTCAGAGAGTCGGTGGAAGAAAAATCGTACCGCCAAAACCAGTATATTTCAATGGCTGCTCACGAATTGCGGAATCCGCTCAACGCGATTTTAATCTCTGCGGAACTTCTGGATCTCGATCGAACTCGCAGCAGTGACGAATCCCAAGTTAGAACCCTGCGGCTGGTGCACTCAGCTACCCAAAAGATGAACCAGCTAATCGACGATATGCTGTTCATGGGTAGAGCAGAATCAGGCAAACTCAAATGCAATCCATTACCGATAAATTTAATCGAATTTTGTCAAGACTTGCTCGCTCAATTGCAGTTAGGAAATGAAGCCAAGCACAAACTAACATTAATCCCGTCAGATGTTACCAGCGCGATGTTAGATCAACAATTGCTGCACGGCATTATTTCTAACTTAATCGTCAACGCCATCAAATATTCCCCAAATGGCGGTCAAGTCAGCTTGGAATTGCAATACAGTCAAGCAGGAAATGGAGACAAAGAACCTATTTTTTGTTTTTCTCGTGAGTGTTTATTTCCCAATTCCCAATCTACAAATATTAACTATCCCTTACTAATTATCCGCATCCGAGACGAAGGTATCGGCATCCCAGAAACTGAAGTAGGGAAAATATTTGAAATGTTTTACCGCTGCAAGAATACGGGAAAGATTAAAGGTAACGGTTTGGGATTGACCATTGTTAAAAAAGCGGTAGAATTGCAAGGAGGGGCGATCGGCTGTGAAAGCAAAATCGGCGTTGGTACTACCTTTACAGTCGTGCTTCCTTACGTGGCGCTTTCCTGTAAGACTCAAGGAGAAACAACTTAAATACCACTACAAACACTAATCAAAGTGTTGCAAAATCCACTCCACCGCCGCGGCTAAATTTGCTGCAATAAAATCCGGTTTAGTATGGTGCTGATACTCCCCACTCAACACACTTTCCCCGTAACCAGTCTGCACCAAAATACCAGTACAGCCGGCATTGTGAGCCATATCTACATCAGTGGCTTTATCCCCGACCATAAAACTATTTCGCAAATCTAAATCCTGTTCCCAAGCCGCCGCTACCAACATCCCTGTATTCGGTTTTCGCCACGTTGTATACCGCGTAAATTCTGGGTTGGTTCCGCCTTCGGCTGCGCTTAAATAAGGACAGTAATAAAGAGCATCTAACTTGGCTCCTGCTTCATTTTCTAATAGCTGACAAAGGCGTTTGTGCAAAGCTTCTACGTGGCTAACTGGATAATAATCCCTCGCCGGCCCCGATTGATTGGAAACCAAACAGCAAAATATTTGTTTGTCATTTAAACGGCGTACAGCTTCGGCGACTCCGGGGATTAAATGCAAATCTTCTACTTTGTGAATGTAGCCGGCTTCGATATTGAGAACGCCATCTCTGTCAAGAAATACTGCTCGTTTCATGGTTGTACTATATTTGATATAACTCGGCGATTGAAATCGCTTCTACACAAACAAAGTCCGCAGCAGAGGGGGACTGAATGGAAAAAATGCAAATTTAGGTAAACTCGTCATTCTAAAAGAGATTGTTTTTCCAGCCATTCGCGGAAACTATTATGATAGAAACTATAGCAAATTTCTCCTCCAATTTCTTGTTTATTTAAGAACTCGATCCAATTGTCTAACACTTTTTCAATTTCGTATTCATCCTCATCAATTAAATTTAATATCGCACTTACAGACAAACCTGTTGTGGATTGTACCAAAACATTGAGCACAGACAACTCGATCGCCAATAAGCCATCACCTCTCATCCGCAGCCAGTGGTTTTGATAATACGCTGCTAAACCGGGAGGAAGTTCCGAGACAAGTGAGGACTCCCCCAGATTAGCATCGGGGTGTGAATTCTCGTTAATGGCAGGTAACATCTGACTCAGATACATGAAATTGTTTTCGCTGACAGTGGCGAGTTGTTGGCAGAATTCCGGTTGAGTTAAATCCGGTGCGGTTGATAGGTATTGCTGAATGTAGTTAAGGACATCTTCGCGATTTTGGGCGGGATAATCTCTTAAATCGAGAGTTTGAGAGGGCGTTTCAATTAACAAACCGGATTTCTCTCTCAAAAACGGGCGGCGGGCGAGGATAAAATAAGTACGATCGCCCAAATATCTCGGCAGGTAAAACAGATTGGTACTGGGAGGCTGACTCGTGCGGGCGATCGCGTCTACAGAATCAATGACAATTATCAACCGTTGGCGATCGCGTACCGTCTCGGAAGCTACGGCTAATTTATCGCTAATTTTCTGAAGCAACAAAGACAGAAACCAACTCCCATCATGGGATTCGAGATTTTGAAGTTGAGATTTGAGCTTGAGGATTTCGGATGTTTCCTGAGCGTAGTCGAAGGATGTTTCCTGAGCGTAGTCGAAGGATGTTTCCCCATTCGCGGCAAGGTATTTGTCAATCAGTTGAGTGCAGACAGAAGCGAGAAAATCTTCAGCCCGATTTTTGCCCTCAACTGCAGCGTTGTAATAGATACTGCGAGGATGGGCGGTGACATATTGAGCGAGGATGGAACTTTTGCCGCAGCCGGGAGTGCCTACAATTGTGAAATAACCGCGGCTGTGGGAGGCTAGAAAGTCGGAAATCGCAGAAAATACAAACTTGCGCCCGACAAAATTCTCGCTTTTTTCTCGCAGGAGTTGCTGAAATTCTTTTGGGTAAACAGCGGTAGAGATGGGAGTTGAAAGAGGTGAGGAATTCATGTTAGTGCCTCCACCCCTTCTAGCCGCAGGAAATATATGTGGCCGGATTTGTCGCCGGCGACAATTGTGACTCCATCGGGGGCGATCGCGCAACAGGCGATCGAACTTTCACCCGTGAAACTGGCAATGACATTTCCACTCAACAAATCCCAGACTTTGAGGGTTTTATCATCTGAACCAGAAATCGCCCGCTTCCCATCATCAGTGACGGCAACTGCATTTACCGATTCGCTGTGACCTTTGAGAGTAAACTGTTGCCGAGTGGTTAAATCCCAAACTTTCATAGTCTTGTCCGATGAACCAGAAATCGCCAGTTTGCCATCAGCCGTGACGGCGACTGCTTTTACCGATTTGCTGTGACCTTTGAGAGTAAACTGTTCCTTTTCGGTTGTCAAATCCCAGACATTGAGAGTGTTGTCTCTTGAACTAGAAATCGCCTGCTTGCCATCAGCAGTTATGGCAACTGCATTTACCGAATTGCTGTGACGTATGAGCGTAAATAGTTCCTTTCGAGTTGTTAAATTCCAGACTTTGAGGGTGAGGTCGTCCGAACCAGAAATTGCCCGTTTCCCATCAGCAGTGACGGCTACTGTATTTACTGAGGAGCTATGACCTTTGAGAGTAAACTGTTCCTTTCGAGTTGTTAAATTCCAGACTTTGAGGGTGAAGTTATCCGAACCAGAAATCGCCAGTTGGCCATCAGTTGTGACGGCAACTGCATTTACCAAGTCGCTGTGACCTTTGAGAGTAAATTCTTCCTTTCCAGTTGATAAATCCCAGACTTTAATGGTCTTGTCATCTGAAGCAGAAATCGCCCGTTTACCATCAGCAGTGACGGCTACTGTATTTACTGAGTCGCTGTGACCTTTGAGAGTAAACTGTTCATCTCCTGTCGTTAAATCCCAGACTTTAATGGTCTTGTCATCTGAAGCAGAAATTGCCCGATTCCCATCAGCAGTGATGGCAACAGCATTTACAGAGTAACCTTGACCCTTAAGAGTAAACTGTTCATCTCCTGTCGTTAAATCCCAGACTTTGAGGGTGTCCCAGGAACCAGAAATTGCCCGCTTGCCATCAGCACTGACCGCTACTGCATTTACTGAGTCGCTGTGACCTCTGAAAGTAAACAGTTTCTTTCCAGTTGTTAAATCCCAAATTTTGAGAGTGTTGTCATCTGAAGCGGAAATTGCCCGCTTGCCATCAGCACTGACGGCTACTGCATTTACCCAATTGTTGTGACCTTTGAGAGTAAACAGTTCCTTTTGAGTTGTTAAATCCCAGACTTTGAGAGTGTTGTCTGACGAACCAGAAATCGCTCTCTTTCCATCAGCAGTGACAGCTACTGCATTTACTGAGTCGTTGTGACCTTCGAGAGTAAACAGTTCCTTTCGAGTTGTTAAATCCCAGACTTTGAGAGTGTTGTCTCTTGAACCAGAAATCGCCCGTTTCCCATCAGCAGTGACGGCTACAGCTTTTACTGAGTTGCTGTGACCTTCAAGAGTAAATAGTTCCTTTCCAGTTGTTAAATTCCAGACTTTGAGGGTGTCATCCCACGAACCAGAAATCGCTCCCTTGCCATCAGCACTGACCGCTACTGCATTTACTGAGTTGCTGTGGCCTTCAAGAGTAAACACTTCCTTTCGAGTTGTTAAATCCCAGACTTTGATAGTGTTGTCTCTTGAACCAGAAATCACTCGTTTCCCATCAGCAGTGACGGCTACTGCTTTTACCCAATCGCTGTGACCCGCAAGAGTGCGTATCAGTCCCCTGCCAGGGGGAGTGATACAAGGTGTGAACGGACGCAACCAAGGTGTTACTTTCCGCTGTTTGACTACCTCCAGCATTGCCTGAATTTCTGGTATTTTCAAATGTACCAAGCGCCCCCACAATTGCTCTGCGAGTTGTGTCTTATCTTGATCCAAAATATCGGCTGACATCCACAATACCCTTTGAATCAAGTTCAGGGCTTTCACTTTTTCTGAGTTGTACTCTGGGTGACTTAATGCTTCTGAATCGTCAACTAAATTAAAATCATCAATCAGTGCCTGTAGTCCAAACTCAGAATGCTGAATTTTTGCCATCAGAAAGTTAAAATCTGTCAGCGTTTGATAATATTTTCCTAAATTTCCAGACTTGACATGACTTGGCAGTAAGCTGCCCAGATAAGCACGTTGACAGTAAAGTTTTTCGCCCGCGAACTTGTCAGCAAATTCTCCCATCTCACGCCATCCTCTTTTCTACATACTCAGCAATCCGTTGATTTACTTCCTTAAAAATCTTCCGCTTTGAATCCATCTCCCGTTTGGCGGTCAGAAAGTCAAGGAAACTAGCATGATAGATGGTGTAGCAGATGTCTCCGTCTACATTCTGCTTTTTCAAATACTCCACCCACTCATCTAAAACCGCTTTCACATCACATTCATCCACATCGGCAATTCCAGCAATCATCTCGCAGGGAATCGCAGTTTTAATCTCTAGTAAAATATACAAGACAATCTCCATCAACTGCCCAGGCTTAGCTTCCAGCCCCATCCGTACCCAGTGGTTTTGATAATACTCTTGCAGCCCGTCAGGCAATTGCTTTAAATCCAAGTTATTGTAATCGCCCTTAGCAATTGTTGGCAAAACATACCGCAAATACATAAAATTATTTTCGCTTTTTTCTGCCACTTTTTCGATAAAACTTGCATCGGTAATGCTGCGGGTTTTAATCCAGTTCCTCAGTCGATCTTTATAGTCATAATCAGCATCGATCGCAAACGTAATATACTCTTTGATATCATTTTGATTAAAATTAACATACTGGTCATCTCTCAAATCAAACTCTTTTACCGGAACTCCCGGAGATACAGATAGACGCTTTTTACCGAGGTGATAAGGTCGCCTCGTCAGCAAGAAATAAACGCAATTTGGCAGAGTTGTCGGTAAATGTAAAAGATTTTCTCCGGGTTCTTGTTCGACTTCATCCAGTGCATCAACTGCAATTACCAAACGTTCGCCCAAAGTGAGTTTTCCCGCCACCCTTGCCAGTAAAGTCGGTAAGTCAGCATCTGCTGAATTTTGCAATTGATAGCGGTCAATTAATTGCTGGCGAATGCTCTTCAAAAACAATTCTGGTCTGTTGCGGCCTTCTACCAGAATATTGAAATAGCAGGGAGATTTATGTTCCGAGACGTATTTGGCAACGATCGAACTTTTGCCCATTCCCGCATCCCCGATGATTGTAAAATAACCTTGAGGATTGTCGGTAATAAATTTCTTAAAATTATCAAAAACAAATCGGCGGCCGCAGAATGTCCTAATTTTTTCTTCTATGAGTGATTCAAACTCTGGCGGCAACGAATTTTCGGCATACCAATCTTTGGTGTCAACAATATCTGTGGGTTCTATTTCTAATGCTTTAGCAATATTCTCGACTGACCATCTTTCTACGCCATTGGGGCAGTCTTTTCTACCGAGTAAGCGCTTAATTGTGTCCTGGGAAACCTTAGCTTTTGTCGCTAGTTCTTCTATCGTCAGCTTAGCTTGCTTGTATGATTCTCTGAGCTTGATTTTTCCAGTTGCACTCGATTGAACTTTATCGGATGGGCGCATAGTAGGTTTTTCGGTATGGTTATTAGTTTTTCAGTTAATTCGATAATTCGATAATTCGATAATCCGACTGTCCGACAGTCCGACAGGGGTTGAAACCCCTGTCTCATAGCGAAAGTCGTCTGAAGACGACTAAAGATTAGTATTTTAGTCGGTTTCAACCGACTTTTGCTATGAGCCAGGGAATTAATTCCCTGGCGGACTTCGGGAAAATCCGACTGTCCAAACTTACGCAATCCGACCAAATAAACCGGGTTTTTTCCCGAATCTACGGGTGAGTGGGAAGTATTTTAGTAAAAACCCGGTTTCTGATTCCCTATTCGTAAATCCTAATTTAATTACTTCTTTCTGGCTAGGGCAGATAGGTTTTAATCTCCTGCCCTATCTGCCCTAAAATTTAGGGCAGAACACAAATTAAAACTAACCTTGTCTGCCCTAGACTCTGACTTTTTGCTTCAGTAGGATATCTGTAACAAGACCAAACTACTAGGAGAGGAAACAGCTATGAAATTGAACTTGTCCGGCAACTCGCACCCTGATGAAGATTCTAGCGACATCACAGAAGAAATACTAGAAGAATGGCTGCGACAGGTTCGTCAAACGTATAATCTCGCCCTTACCGTCATCGGTACATCAGCAATTCTTGCTTTCGTAGGTGTGGGACTTGTTTATGTTAATCAAGTTCGGGAAGGTGCTATCACTACTGCAGCAGGAGGAGTAACAACTGTTGCCGCCACTCGCTTTGCCAACCAAAAGAAGAAGGAATTACTGCAGGTGATGGAGCTTGATGAAAAACGAAGAGCGAAAGAGGAATTACGGACAATGATTCCTCGTCCCCCGGCTCTGGCTCCAATTGTGAAGCGCACACAAGCGAGGCAGAGCCTCTAAATAGGGGTTCCCAGGCTCTGCCTGGAAACCAGTAGGGACACGGCAGTGCCGTGTCCTGACTTAGATATCCTAGTTTTTAGCCGCCCCAAACCTTCTTTAAAACCTCTTGAGGAGAAATGTCAGCCATTTTACCAGTAGGAGATTTAATGCCCAAAAATCGATCGCTCTTTGGCAGCAATTTTGCAGGTTCAGTCGGGCCAAACAAAGCTATTGTATAAGTTTGAACCGCCACAGCTAAGTGCATCGGCGCACTGTCAGTACATATCATCAAATTAGCAGCCGCAATAGTGGCCGCCAACTTGCCGACATCATCCGGCGAGATAACTTTTACATTTGGACATAACTCGACTAACTTTGCCACGAAGTCTGCATCTTCGGGCCCTTTCACAACAACAACGGGCAAATTCGGCTGCCGCTGCTGACAATCTTCAATTATTTGCTTCCAGTTGTCTGTCGGGTAAATTTTGTCAATACCTTTAGACACAGCTAATTGACTGGAACCGCCGTGAATTAGAATGTAACCGCTTTCTTTTACGCCCAACCGCTGTTGTTCGGCTTCCGCCCACTGAATGTCCTGTTTTGGTACATTAATTGCGATCGCCGGACAAGGATTTGTAATGTTAAATCCTTGCAGCAAATCGTGGTACATTGAAGCCGCGTACTGTTCAGTTTTCAGCGGTACGGCAGCAGTGAGAAATCGAGCACCGTTGGTTCCCGAATAGCCAACTCTCTGCGGAATGCCGGTCAGCCACAGCAGCAGCCCTACAGTCCACCGCTGACCTAGGGAAATAACTGCTTCGTATTCGCGATCGCGAATTACGCCCAGTAAATTGCCCCAATCTGCCATAGCGTTGCGGTCTTTGAAATTGTACGTCAAAACTTCTTTGACGGACTTGCAGACTCGGTAAGCGCCCTTTGCCCTCGGTTCCACGATGACATCAATTTGCGCCTCTGGATAAGACTGCTTGAGGTCATCGAGGGTGGGGAAAAATAAAATTTGGTCGCCAATCCCGCCAGGGACAAGTGCTAGTATTCGCATCATAAACGATCGGGCTATTATCTATCGAGGTAGCTCTCAGCGATCGGCTTTCAGCTATCAGCTTATAGTATTTTTAGAGTTTAAAAGCTACTGGCTGACAGCAAAACAACTGACTGAAAATTACAGGACGCTCTTAATATATACCTTGTTGGGTGAAGAAGGGTTAGTTAATGCACTTATTAATTGCGGCGGCGGGTTCGGGGCGGCGGATGGGGAGTCAGCGGAACAAACTGCTGCTGAATTTGCTCTCTAAACCTTTGCTGAGTTGGACTTTGGCTGCTGCTGAAGCTTCGCGGCAGATTAGCTGGATCGGCATCATGGGCCAGCCTGACGATTTTCCAGATTTTAAGGCAATTCTGGCCGATTTAGCTTTGGTGAAGCCTGTGGAATTGATTTTAGGAGGGGCTACCAGGCAAGAGTCAGTTTACAACGGTTTGCAGGCTTTGCCACCAAATGCCGATCGAGTGTTGATTCACGACGGCGCGAGGTGTTTGGCAACTGCTGAATTGTTCGATCGATCTTCCGAAGCTCTCTTAAGCTGTCCGGGCTTGATTGTCGCCGTCCCGGTCAAGGATACGATTAAGGTCGTAGATGAGCGTCGGATCGTGCGAGACACGCCGGACAGAAGCAATTTGTGGGCGGCCCAGACTCCCCAAGGATTTGAAGTGAAATTGTTAAAGCAGTGTCACCAAGAAGGGCGACAAAAAGGTTGGGAAGTGACAGACGATGCGGCTTTGTTTGAAAAATGCGGTTTACCAGTGCAAATTGTTGAGGGAGAAGAGACGAATTTGAAAGTCACAACACCGGTTGATTTGGCCCTCGCTGAATTTATTTTGCGGCAGAGAACAGATCAGAGAAAATAGAATTTGTTGACTCTTTTTAAGAACGGGCATCTTGCCCGTTCCACAATCCATAATTTTCTTAATTGTGGAACAGGCATCTTGCCTGTTCCTTTGCACGGGCAAGATGCCCGTTCCACAATCAATAATTTGTTAGTTGTGGAACAGGCATCTTGCCTGTTCCTTATGTTATCTTAGAAATCTCATAGCTGGAAGTAAAAAATATGATTTCTGTTGCGCCGATCGCACCCCCATTACCCCTAGGCGAACAGCGAGTAGTGTTGAGAAATATTACTTGGCAGGGTTATCAACAACTGCTACAGATTTTAGGCGATAACCGATCGGCTAAATTGATATTCGACCGAGGGATTTTAGAAATTACCATGCCTTTAGAAGAACACGAATTTTCAGCACGCTTAATCGAACTTTTGATTCGGATTTTGGTAGTAGAGCTAGGTTTAAAAATCAAAACAATGGGTTCGACAACCCTCGATCGGACTTAGAGCGCGGTGCAGAACCAGATAATGCCTATTACATCCAAAATCAGCCCCTCGTAGCCGGTCGTACAGTAGATTTAGCCACAGATCCGCCACCCGATTTAGTCGTAGAAATAGATATCACCCATACCGATATTAACAAGCTTGCTCTCTATGCCAGTATGGGAGTACCGGAGTTTTGGCGTTACAATGGTAGAGAATGGCGAATTTACAAGCTAGAGAACGATGAGTATTTGGAAGTATCGGTCAGCCCCACTTTTGCAATACTTCCGAAGTCCAAACTTTACGAATTTTTGGCAGCAGCGCAGCTAGATGAAGTAGAAGCCGAGGTGAATTTACGCAACTGGGTGAGAGAGATGACGAATATTAACACAAATGGAGGATAAAAGCAATGGAATATAGCGGTAAATGGCGGATCGCGGAGATGGAATTGTGGGATAGTGATTACTTGGACATGGAAGTTGAAGCCTATATCGAGATCGATCAAACAGGTTCAGGAGAATTTCAATTCGGTTTAGTATCAGGTCAAATTGACGGCGAAGTCGTAAAAGATGGAAAGGATCAGCGGTTTGAGTTTACATGGGACGGTAATGACGAGAACGATCCTGCATCTGGTAGCGGTTGGCTCAAATTAAAGGATAAAAACTCGGTAGATGGTCGAGTCAAATTCCATCAAGGCGATAGTTCTAGCCTTGTGGCTGAGCGCATTAACAATAAATAAGCGATCGCACTTAATGCTTTAAAAGTGACTTTTTGAGCGATTTACTTACTTGTTCTCAGGAAGAGCCTGGTAACGCAGATCCGAAGGCTCTGCCTCCAATTTTCCTCTCGCGAGGCAGAGGCTCTAGACATGGGTTCTCAGGCTCTTCCTGGGAACCAGTTAAAATTTCTTTGTTATAAATCTCCTTAGGAATGAAAATTTAATAACTTAAGCGATTGCTCGTTACCAGGCTCTGCCTGGTAATGCAGATCCGGAGGCTCTGCCTCCTTTTATCTGGAAACTCACAGGAGAGAGGACTGTAGGAGATGTTTAAGTTATTAAGTTTTCGATCCTTATCATAATCAATAGCCAGAATAGATGATGGAGATTAATCAATGAAGTAGAACCCCAATTTGGTGGTAGCGGGCTATCACCAACCTACTAAATTGGGGGGTCTTACTTCACGAGTATCTCTTGAATGCTGGTGTCAATTTTTTGAATAATTTCCCGCTCTTAGGTATCTCTATTAAGATGCGATTACCCTGGCATTGTGTAATCTACCAGAGAAATTGTGCGTATTCGTAATCGCTATTCGCACCTTACAGAAGATAAATTGTGCAGAATTACCGATCGACTAAAAACACAATTCCCAATTCCCCAATTTCATCGCATCTCAGGAACTCTCACAGTCTCTGTAGGAGGCATAATTGCCTCTTTAGCATTCAACTTTTGATTCAACTCCCGAATCCGGCGCGACAGCAAGCGAATAATATTCACCGCAATTCCCGGCGTTTCATCAATCGCATCGTATAGCTGCATTTGAGTCAGCATCAAACACTCGGATTGTTCGACAGTAGAAATAGAAGCCGATCGAGGTTCTGCATCAAACAGCGACATTTCCCCGAAACAAGCCCCCGCTTTCAACTGTGCCAAATCCCGATCGCCTATATGCACCCGCACCGTACCCGATACCAAGATATAGAGCGATCGACCTTCTTGTCCTTCCGTAAAAATCCTGTGCTTGGAAGGAAACGAAAGTTCATCCATTACCGATGCTAGACGCACGAGAAAATCATCCCGCAGTTCCTTAAAAATCGGAACCTCCCTCACAAACAATAGGCGTTCGACGCTGGTTAACATAATGAGATGCAATGATTAATTTAAACTTAAAAAAGGGAAGGAGAAGGGGAATAAAAACGGTTGACGGTTGACGGTTAACTGTTGACTGACAATAACAACTGCCAACTGACAACTAACTAATGTTACCTTTTTCCCCCAGCACCCAACTCTGCCATCATCTCTTCAACTTGAGCGGATACCAAATTATCGGGGTCATTTTGCAGCCTGGGCAACAATTCGACCAAAGCCCGCGGCGAGGCTATTTTCAAATAGGCTAACACTGCTTCGCGGACAAAACCCGTCGGGTGCTGCAGACAGACAAGAGTTTGTTGAGCCGTAAGGCTCCAGCGCGCTTCTCTCGCCAAGTGAAAGCAGCAGGCCAAGGCCCAATCCGAAAGGAAGTGGCGCAATTCTAGCAAGCGGCGCAAACGATCGCTAGGGGCTAGAGGTTTGTAAACCATCAATTCCGAGAGGTTGCTCAATTTTTCTCTTTCCGAGTGTTGATCTAACAAATTGATGAGCGATCGCTTCCTAGCTATATCCACAGTATTATCGAGAATTTCCAATCCCCTAGCAACCAAAGAAGGTTGGCCAGAAGCGATGTTGAAAGCAGCCGCTTGTACCGTGTCCAGCGGATAAAGAAACTTCATCAGCAAAAAACACCGCTCCCTAGAATCAGCTTCCAACCCCGCCAGAGCACGCTGCAACAATTGAGCCGTATCGTTCCCAGGTTCCCGGGCGCTGTTGGCTTCTCGCTCTGAGAAATTGCCGTAGCTTGTTACCCCAGACAAATCTACCAGACCTGCATAAATTTGACCGATAAACATCAACTCCTGTTCGATGAGAGTTTCCAATCCGCTGCGGCCAATGCGGTCTAGAACCCCTTCTATCCCCGCTTCCGAGGGCATTTTCAATAGGATGCGGAGGATGTTGCGCCTGGTAGTTCCCCAAGCCGTCATCAAATTGCTGACCAAAATATCGATCGCCTCCACAGTCCCAATTTGACCCAGAGCCGTCCAAGCTTGCAACCTGACCAAATCCGACTTGTGGATATCCTCAGCCAAATACACCAGCAAAGGAATCGCATCATTGTGAAGTTTGACGATCGCCTGCAAAGCCGCTTCCCGAGTCGATTTGTAACCAAGTCCGCGCAGCAGCGAAGGATAATATTCTTCCGAATGAGTAGAAGAAATCACGTCTAACAGAGCACAGCGCACTCGCAGAGATTCATCTTGCAACAAATTGGGGATGTACAGCCGCAGTCCTTGCAAATAATCGGCCTCTCCCAGAGCCCGCGTGCCCATCACCCGTTCCCGTTCTTGCTTGTGCGTCAGCATTTGGCGCAGCGTGTTAGTAGCCTCTGCCTTTTGCTGGCGATCGCCCCTTCTCATAATTAAAGCAGCAGCCGTACCTCGTACCACCGGATCGACGATCGGCTGCAAGTAAGGCCGCAAGCTGTCGATATTCGGTTCAGCTTCCGTCAGCCAGATGTAGCGCAAAGCCAAGGCCAGCACCTCCGGCGGCAAGGATTGCTGCGAAAGCGCCCGTACAGCTTCTAAATATTCCGGGTTCGGGTGTTGCAGCATAGTTTCCAAGCTCTGGCGCTGCAAAGCTGAAGGCAACACTTCCAGGATGGGTGCCAAAACTTCTCCGACATTTTTCGGGTCAATTTGGGTCAGGAGTTCTATGCAGGAGCGCTTTTCATCTTCGCCCCCCGGCTTTTCCAAAGTTTCCACCACTGCACGCTTCAGAGCTTTGAGGTCAACGTCGGTGACGCCCAAGCGCCCGCGTTCGGCACTTTTGACCAACAAACCCACGTATTGAGAGCGGATCAGCCACACCACAAATACCCACAGCAGGGCCAAAAGTACGATCGCCCCGATGAATATCAAACTTTGGTTGTCGTGAAATAGCTTGTCCTTTTCGTCTTGGTGGGGCAGTATCTTGTCTGTCACCCACAGCATAATCAGGATGCCAACTCCTGTCACTCCGGTGGACACAGGTTCGCCCACACCGTTGACGAGAGTTTGAATGCCCGATCGAATATTGTCAGGAATCGGTTGGAATAAAACCGGGCTAACAGTTTCCAACAGCGTGTAGTGTAGCAATTCGTCGAAAAATCTCAGCAATATCAGTCCGATGAACACAGACACTAGCTGGCCGAGCGATGCTCCTATGGTCAGCACGCCTAGAATAGCAATACCTGCGGGCAAAATCATCGCCGTCACAAACACGCCGATTCGTTCTACCAAGCGGCTGGATGCGAACCACTGAGTCGCGACTTGAAACAAGCCTTGTATGCCTTCGTAAATGCCCAGGAAGCTAGCGATCCAGCTAGCTCCACTCGCGCCGTCCGAAGGGTTTTGGTATTCTAGCTGGCTGTAGAATTGAAAATCTACCAACACGTAGACGACTTCTGCGAGGACGAAGAAACTGACTAGAGGTACGGCGTATTTTTGCAGCGGGCCTGTAACTTTGCGGGCGGTAAATTCTTGTTGATCGTCCTCGTCGTCGTCATCTGTCCAGTGAGCCGTTTCCGGGAAAGCTTGGCGGTATTTTTCCGTCAGGTAGTACAGCAACAGCGAGCCTGTCGCTACCATCAACCCCGATATGAGGGTAACGTTTTTGAGTCCGACTACGTACAGCAAAACAGGCAGAGAAAATCCGCTGACTACTCCAGCGACTAGATAGCCGCTACTGACTAGCGGATAGGTGCGCTTGATTTCTCTAATGTTAAAGAGTTGGTTGGAAGTGATAGAAGTATTGAGGTCGTTAAGGACATAGCAAGCTTCTACCCACAGCCACATCAAAAAAATAGTAATAAAAGCGATGCTGACGCCAGCTATCTTAATATTTTCGTAGCCGATGCCGAATCGAAACAAAAATAGCGGTATCGACATCATTGCCAGAACAACCACTACGGTGCGCCTTAGCGGCAGGATTTTTTGCAGCCACGAGTAGACAAATCCCAAACCAGAACCGATAAAGGCGCTGGCTATATAGATATAGGGCATTTTGTCCGCACCGAATTCGTCTAAAAACAGACCTACCGTGCTGAGTTCCAGCCAGATCAGCCCGACGGAGGTGAGAGTGTAGACGAGGAACATCAGTACGGTTCGCTCTACTTCTTCCGATCGCAGGTTGAGCGATCGTAGCACTCCTTGTCTTACTCCCGCCGAACCGCTGATTTGAAAATTTTCCATGCAGCGTTGATTTCCCTGTGTGGTAGCTTATTCCTGACTAAATTCGGAAGTCATCAGTTATCAGTCACCAGTTTATGACTGATGACTGCTTACTAATGACTATCTATTTATACTTTCTTCGGCGACAGCAGCATCATCATACTGCGTCCTTCTTTTTTGGGGGCTTGCTGCACTTCTGCGATTTCCTGCAAATCTGTGGCCATGCGCTTAAGCAAGTCCTCTGCTAGGTTGCTGTGTTGGATTTCCCGACCTCTGAACATGATCGTGGCTTTTACTTTGTCCCCAGATTTGATAAAGCGGTCTGCTAGTTTGAGGCGCACTTGGTAGTCGTGTTCTTCAATTTTGTAGCGCATCTTCACTTCTTTAACATCGGCAGTGTGCTGCTTCCGCTTTGCTTCTCGCGCTTTCTTTTCCTGCTCGAATTTGTACTTCCCATAGTCCATTACCCGGCATACGGGCGGGTCAGCTTTGTCGCTGACAAGTACAAGATCCAGTTCTTTTTCTTCTGCCAGGCGCAGCGCTTCTGCAGGCGTCAATATCCCTAGTTGCGCGCCGTCGGTATCGATTACCCGGATTTTGGGGTATCGAATATTTTCGTTGATCTGGGGTAGGTTGCGATTTTGTCTTCTTTCAATCACAGGCATGAATGGTTTTACAAGCAGTAGTTTAATAGCGAAGCTTCTTGATAGTTACAGGTTTGATCGGTCAATATTTCGCTTGGACGATCGAACTGTTTTATAAGGTGTTACCCTTACCGGACGTACTACCGCGCCCTGTCTCCCCTCCGCTAAAGCCTTGGGGAATATTTGGACGATCGTAAATGAATTCTTACAATACTTGCTATTCTACTCAGTCTGGCTGAGTTTCTGCCTAGTTTTATTTTAACTTCACACACGATCGCCCGCCCCCTTGCCCGATAGATGACAAAACCGTCAAAAATTCAGGGTAAAAGCTTAAGGATGAGGTACAACCGCTTTTCCTAGCCCATCTCGCCCGGTCTGGCAAGTCCCCCAAGTCGGCTGATTTGCCTTGTAGAATAGGTATAAGCAAGTGTAAATTTATGTTACGAGCTGAGGCAAAATTGACAAATTCTCTGCTGTGGCACCAACGGGTGGGAACTCAACGAGACTGGATGTGGCGGGGTTGGCAAACTCGCTACACTTATTTGCGGCCCGATGGGGTACGAAATCAAGGCGCGCTGGAATTTCAAGATTCTGCGGCCGAACCAATGGCCCCGCGCGCATCGGGAACGCCGATTATTTTACTGCACGGGTTTGGAGCTTCGATCGGGCACTGGCGACAAAATCTCGCCCAACTCGCCGAAAACCAAACCGTTTACGCCTTGGATTTGTTAGGGTTTGGCGCTTCCCAAAAAGCTCCGATCGACTACTCTGTGTCTTTGTGGGTTGATCAAGTTTATGATTTTTGGCTGACTTTTATCAGAGAGCCGGTAGTCTTGGCAGGAAACTCGATCGGCTCGCTGATTTGTCTGGCCGTGGCTGCAGCTCACCCGGACATGGTGGCCGGCACGGTGATGATTAGCCTCCCCGACCCCTCTGTGCGAGCCGAAGCGGTGCCCGGATGGCTGCTGCCGGCGATCGAAGCTGTTGAAAGTTTGTTTGTTTCTCCGATCGTACTCAGGCCTTTGTTTTATTTTGCCCGCAAGCCTTCCTTTGTCCGTCGCTGGGTTGGCTTTGCCTACTCCAACCCCGAAGCTGTTACCGACGAATTAGTGGAAATTCTAGCAGGGCCAGCAGGCGATCGGGGAGCCGCCCGCGCCTTCTGCGCCTTATTTAAAGCTGTAGGAAGTTCACAATTTTGCCCCAGTGTCAAGATGGTGATGCGAAATTTAACAATCCCCATGCTGTTAATTTGGGGCAAACAAGACCGGATGATTCCCCCTCGGTTCGCCCGACCCCACCAATTTGTCGAATGCAATCCCAATTATGTAGAGCTAGTTGAATTAGACAATGCGGGCCACTGTCCCCAGGATGAATGCCCGGAACAAGTAAATCAAGCAATTTTGAACTGGATGAGCCGGAATTTTGCACCTCGGGGCGAGAACCAATTGCAGCACTGTTGATTAGACATGGGGCCGTGGATTACTAAGGGAAAAAAATAACTTCCAGGTATCGATCCCGCTCAAAAATAAATTTGCTATAACTCGATCGCACTGGTGGTATGGTATAGCAGATGTTGAAGGCGATAGCAGCGAAGCGGAGCAGGTAAAAAGAAGTCAAGCGTGAAGGCGCAATCGACCGCTTAGGTTTCAAAAATTAAGAACGTCCTCACCGTCAGGGCGGTTGCTATATTACAAAACTTCCCTATCTTGAGAGTCAGTCGATTTGAGGTTCAAGATTGACTCCCCAGCCGCTATCTAGAGGCTTGAACTAACCTAAACCACTTGTTTGCTGTGGACGACTCCTGCAGGAAAGTAAGTCTCCGTCTTTCTGTGATGTCATGTATCTACTGTTATTGATGGCCCCTTTTTTTAGAAGCTCAGAGATTGACACAATCACCAAGATAGTGTATCTTCTCTAACTGGTAGTACACATCCAAGTTATGCAGTTAGTCGAAAGGCAAGTCATTAAACCAAATCACAGGTTTTACCCAGAAGCCGATCGATTGTCCTTCCTGTCCAACAAACTTTACAACTGCGATAACTATATCTACGGTCAAAACTTTTTCTCAGGTCAACTAACCAATGCTCTGGCTGTCGATCGTGCACTCAAAAAAAGTCTAAATGACAAAGCATTGCCGGCCCAAGTAACACACAAAACTCTCCCGTTACTGCTGAAAACATGGACTAGCTATCATAGTGTCAAATTGGCGGGCGCGATCACGATCGCCCCACTAAGTTTCAAGCAGCACCGAAAATCCCTGATTAAAAAATTCAGAAAAAAAGAGAGCAGGGGCGATATGTAGTTGTATTTAACTGTCAATGTGTTAGCAAAAAAGCTTTTCCCAAAAAATATGTCAGTTTGTCTGGGAGTAACATTTGGCAACCTTGAAAAGTTACCTAAATCTTGAAAATCCGGATTGTTCGCGAGGTAAGTTGTTAAGTTATTGAGGTAATTTAGGAAAAGTTAGAACAAAACGCAAGTGTAAAGCGGATTATAACCCTTGCCATAACGAGCTTCGCCAACATTAAAGAGCTATGAAACCCCTCCCTGGAAAAACGGTAAAATTATACCTTCTAACTTGTACCTTCTAACTTGTACCTTCTAGCTTCAAGAAACACCTTGTTTCTTGCTCCTAAAAATAAATACCTTCCCTTGTGCCAACAATCTTTCAGTCTGCTTATAACCGATCGCCCCCAAGTATACGGGAAAGTTCAAAAATGCCGGGATCTGGCATTTTGGAGCCTGTTAACGCATAAAAAAGTCAATTTAGCCAACAACTGACGGCCCCCGTGTCCCCGGTCTGCTGGCGGCTAACTGCTGAAAGCCGATCGGGCAAGCAGCGCCCTTCCAGCTTTTGGCAGTAACGCAAACGAGGAAAAAACTGTCGTGAAATTCCACTGGCTACTACCGAGTTTCTTAAGTGTATTTTTGCTCGCCGGAGCCGCCGAAGCAGCTAGACTGCAATCTTGGCGATTTGATGCTTCAGAGAACCGGCTCTACATTAGAACAGAGGGGGGAGTGCAACCCAAGGCTCAACTGATTTTCAACCCCACGCGGTTGGTAATCGACTTACCAGGGACGAGTCTGGGCCGTTCTGCGGTCAGCCAACCGCTCTCAGGGGCGATCGAATCGGTGCGGGTAGGGCAGTTTGACAACGATACGACCAGAATTGTGGTCGAGATCAGAGACGGGTTTACTATAGACCCTCAGCAAGTAAAATTCCGGGGGATTTCTCCGAGCGAGTGGACAGTGGATTTGCCAACGCCGGTGCGGGGAGAAACTCAAAATCCGATTTCAGAGCCAGGGGGAGAAAGGTTATCGGTTGAACCTTCAGCATCCCAAGCCCAGTCGGCCGAGGCGACTGTAGTTCAGAACGTTCAGGTGACGGCGGACGGTTTTTTAGTCCGCACTGCGGGCGGTCGCCCCCAAATTAATTTTCAACAAAGTCGGGCTGGGGACATCGCCACCCTCGATATTGAAGGAGCTAGTTTAGCTCCGGGCCTAAGCAGCCAACCGCCTCAAACCAACGGCAAGCACGGAGTTGACAAGATAGAAGTCCGGCAACTACCAACAGACCCGCCCGTTACCCGCGTGACTTTGCGGATGAAGAATTCTAATACTCAGTGGCGGGCATCTGTGAGCAATTTGGGCGGGGTTGTGCTATTGCCTGGAAGTGTAGTACGACAGCCCTCGGTTTCCCGCAGCCTGACTGTAAATCCTCCGGCTAGACAAGCTCAAGGAAGTTTAGCGAGAGTTCAGTCAATTGATTTAGCCAGTAACGGCACCCAACTGGTGGTGAGAACTGACCGCCAAGTCTCCTATACCAGCGGCTGGGACCAGGGGTCGAGAGCTTACTGGATCAGGATCGCCTCTGGTGTCCTAACGGGAGAAATTCCTCAGCTCGATGCCAACAGTCCTGTATCGTTTACAGCCAGCCAAGAAGACTCGGAGACTGTGGTGATTTGGGTGCAGCCGCGATCGGGGGTAGAGGTAGGCAGGGTGACGAGGCCGAGTCCGCAGTTGCTGTCTTTGCAGTTGCGATCAAATGCTAGCGCGCAGCAACCTTTGACTCGCACTCCCAATTTGTCGCCTTTGCCGAGAAGGACTTTGGGAAGCGACGATTTGCCCCAAGTTTCTAACCGCCGGGCCGTAGTAGCGATCGATGCTGGCCACGGCGGCCGCGATCCTGGTGCTGTAGGGATTGGGGGCATTCAGGAGAAGGAGATTGTTTTGGATATCTCGTTTCAGGTAGCGAGGCTCCTGGAACAGCAGGGAGTGCAAGCAGTGATGACTCGGACTGACGACAGCGAAATCGACCTGGAACCTAGAATTTCTTTGGCAGCACGAGTGAATGCTACTTTATTTGTCAGCATTCACGCTAATGCAATTAGTATGAGTCGCCCGGATATTAGCGGGATTGAGACTTATTATTTCGATAGCGGGAAAGATTTAGCCCGGGTGATTCACGCCAGTATTTTGGATGGGACGGGGGCGGCTGACCGCCGGGTGCGACAAGCGAGATTTTATGTTTTGAGGAAAAGTTCTATGCCTTCTGTGTTACTGGAGGTGGGTTTTGTCACGGGTGCTGAGGATGCTGCTAGGCTTTCTGACCCAGCTTACCGTAGTCAAATGGCGGCTTCGATCGCTCGCGGCATTTTGTTTTATCTTCAACAAAGATAATGGGCAGTGGGCAGTTGACTGTTGACTGTTGACTGTTGACTGTTGACTGTTGATTAATGTTATTGGTTATCTGTTATTAGCCACAGCAAACGATTAACAACTGACAACTGACAACTGCCAACTGCCAACTGCCAACAGATAACTAACTATTAACAAATGACAACAGACTCTGGACAACAAAGAATCGGTATTTTTGACAGTGGCGTGGGCGGTTTGACTGTTTTGACCCAGTTGTACCGACAATTGCCCAACGAATCGATACTTTATTTTGGAGATACGGCGAGGCTGCCTTACGGCACTCGCACGCCGTCAGAAATTGTGGAGTTTGTCCGCGAAATTATGGCCTGGTTGGTGGAACAGGATGTGAAAATGGTGATTATGGCCTGCAACACCAGTTCTGCTTTGGCGATGGAGATGGTGCAGGCTGAGTTTGATATCCCGGTGCTGGGAGTAATTCTGCCGGGGGCGCAGGCTGCGGTGCAGCAAGGCAAGCGGATCGGGGTCATCGCAACTCCTGCTACGGCTGCTAGCAATGCTTATCGAAATGCGATTTTGGAGATGGACGATTCTTGCCTGGTGTGGCAGGTTAGTTGTCCGGCTTTTGTGCCGCTGGTGGAGCAAAACCGGATTCACGACCCTTATACTTGTGAGGTGGCTCGGGAATATTTGGCTCCTTTGATTCAGCAGCGCATCGATACGCTGATTTACGGCTGCACTCATTATCCGCTTTTGGCTCCTGTGCTTCGCTCGCTTTTGCCTGCTGGGGTGACATTGATCGATCCTGCGGTACGGGTGGTGGCTGCTGCTGCCAGAGAATTGGAGCTTTTGGGGCTGCGGAATCCTGGTACTGCGCTACCGACTCGTTTTTGCGTGAGCGGCCCCCCGCAGCAGTTTGCGGAGTTGTCGGTGCAGTGGCTCGGTTGTACTCCTGCTGTTGAGCAAATATCCCTGCCGACAGTTGTACGATCGACCGTATCGCTGGAATCTGGCGAATAAGCCGGAAAATTTATAGGTTAATCTAACCCCCCAAAACTCAGGTAAAGCTGGCTCTGGGGGGTTTAATTATTGCGATGTAACCTAGCAATTACACATCAATAGGTAATATTATTGAACAAAAGCTTTGATGAACAATGCAAATAATGTCCTATACGTGCTGGATCTCTTCAGCCTTGAACCATGTCACCCTATGTATCACAAGCAGTTTTACTTGTAGACGGCTATAACATAATTGGACTTTGGCCTCGACTCCGAGAGAAGCGCGATCGCGACGAACTCGAAACAGCTCGCCGCGAGTTGATTGAGGTTTTAGTTAACTACAGCGCGGTTCAAGATTTTGAGGCCCGACTGGTGTTTGACGCGCACTATCGAGATACTCCCAGCGTTAAAGAAATTATTACTAAAAATTTATCGGTGCACTACACTGACTTCGGTCAGACAGCAGATACTTATATTGAAAAATCTTGTGCTAATTTGCGGTATGAGTTGCGATCGATCAAAGGCAAAGGCCGCATGATTGTCGCCACCTCCGACAGAGCCCAGCAATTGACCGTAGTCGGCTACGGCGCTGAATGGATGTCCGCCGAACAACTAGCGGCTGACGTAGAATCCACCGCCCGCCGCAGCGAGCGCCAGCACAAATCCCGCAAACACAACTCCAGTCGCTTTCTCGCCAATTCCCTCGATCCAGAATCCCAGCAGCGCCTCGCCAAGTTGAGAATGGGGCTGCATTAGCTGCTGAAACCCGCTCGCTGTCTGACCAAAAAAAAGTTTGTCAAAGGCCTTGCCAAATCGAGTAAGTTCAGCTATTGTTAGTAAATGTGGGTAACAAAAACCCCCAATCCTCGGTAGCTCAGTGGCAGAGCGGTCGGCTGTAATGAATGCAAGCCTTTGGCATCAACCAAAAGGCCTAGTGACATAGCAGCTCTATCCGGTAACGGGTACTGAAAAATCGGGTGAATTCAAGGAAACCGCAGCACTTCGGGTGGCGGCAATCTTGAGCCAAGTCTGGCGAAAGGCAGCGGTTACGATCGCAAGTAGCCGGAAAGGTGCAGAGACTAGAGATGAGGAGCCTAACCAATAAATCTCACAGCGCCCGACATCCCGCGACAGATGATAAGTCTGCGTTTTAGGGATGATGAAATAGTCCACGCCCTTCGGAAACGTTGGGATAAGTGTAACCGATTGGTCGTAGGTTCAAATCCTACCCGGGGAGTTAGTAAAAATCTGAAGTTGGAATTTTCCAGCTTCAGACTTTTTGTTTATTAAGATTTGAGATGGTTTGGGGTCAAGCTTCTGGTAGCGCCTTAATTCACATCCCTGTGAGTGTGAATTAACTCACCTTCCATAGGTATGGAAATATTCAACTTAGACAACTCCGGGTTTAATATCGCCTTGACAATACCAGAACTCACCATCACCTCCAAACAACCAAGGGCTTGATGAAGAGCTACTCGAGCGTGTTGCACAGAAAAACGCTCTCCAAACACCAGTACCAACTGCCGATAAATTTGTTCAATGTACTGAGTACGGCTCAAAATGTCAATCAGCAAACCATAGAAACCGGTAACAGGCAACCGCTGACCATTCTTAACATAACACTTGATCCTGTTAATTTCACCAGCATTATAAACAGCTACAAACTCAACATCAGCCTCCACTAGGTCTAACTGAAACACATTGTACGCCGAAAGTAGCCAAGGAACCTCCTCCTTTGAAAAGCGCTGCATCACCTGTTTCATCGAACCTAAATCAAATCCAGCAATCACAGCTTGACCCAAAATATCATTGGTAAATCCCCCTTGAGCTAACCATCGAAAAGCTGTTTCCGGGCTTAAGTTCAACCCAGCATCCCGCGCGATTTCCCTTGAATGTTCATGTAAATCAGTGAATTGACCGTTAGCAGCGTACCAGTAATCAGCGAAGCGAATGTGCTGTTCAACTCGGCTCCGCTGATTGTGGTCGTATTGAGATTTAAGCCAGTTGCCGTCGTGTTTCTGCTGCTCTTGCTCTAATGCCAAAATCGTGTAAGCCAATTCACGAGCACCAGTATGAGCTAAAGTCATGCCCGCCGATAAAATCGGGTCAGCAAAACCAGCAGTTTCACCAACTAAAAACCAATTTTCTCCTACTGTTTTATCGACCAAAAATGACCAATCTTTTGTAGTTTCAATCTTTCCTCTACTGGTAGCATTAGCGATTAACTTGTTGATGCGAGGTTCGCTATTGAGGGCTTCGGTATAGATATCCTCTGGTCGCTTTTTCAGCGACTTATAATGTTCCGCAGGACAAACGAAGCCGATACTGGTGCGAGTTGGGCTCAAGGGAATGAACCACAGCCACCCGTGACTCAAACTCAGTACCTGTATCCGGGTGCCGCCAACGCCAATTGTCTCTGCCCATTCAGCGTTTGTCCAGTAGTCCCAGATAGCGATATTTTGCAGCCGCGTCGGGCTGTGTGTCTCGACTCCTAATGCTCGCCGCAGCACGCCAATGTGGCCGGAGGCATCGATGTAGTAGCGGGCGGTTATTTGTTCTTGCGATCGCACGTGCAGTGCCGTAATCCGATCGCCCACCACATCTACCTTAACAACCGGAGTCTCTTCTCTGACCAAGCATCCCATTTCTTCGGCGTGGCGCAGCAAAATCTCATCATATTTTGCTCGATCGACTTGGAAAGCAGTTTGCCGTCTCTGTCCCTCAAATTTAGCAGGCCGCTGTTCATCTTTAAACAATTCCGGCTTAATAAAATTAAAATCCCAAGGCTGTAGATCCGTTCCCCAGCGATAGATTCCACCAATTTTAATTGGGAAGTCGGCTGCTTCTACTTTGTCCCAACATCCCATTTCTTGAAGCACATCACTAATTTGAGGCAATTGACTTTCCCCAACGTGATCGCGAGGAAATTTTTCTTTTTCTAGGATTAGCACGCTCAGATTGGGATTGTATTTCTTGATCAGAGTGCCAGCAGTGCTCCCAGCGGGGCCGCCGCCCACAATTACAACGTCGTAATGGCTCATATCAAAAAGAGATAGTAGATGCTAATTTTGGGCATTGACAAGACAAATGTATAACTGTTCAGCCTCGTCGGAATCAGCGAGGCTGAAATTTGTTTGCAACAGGTTTTATCCGACTGCTAGTTTTTCCTCTTCCGGTATGTGAGAAGTGTGGGAAATATCCAAATTCTCAGTCCAAGTATGAGCAATATCCAAATTCTCAGTCCAAGTATGAGCAATATCCAAATTCTCTGTCCAAGTGTGAGCAATATCCAGATTCTCTGTCCAAGTGTGAGCAATATCCAGATTCTCTGTCCAAGTGTGAATCATTGTCGGCTCTAGCTCATTGACTACAGTTGAATTGCTGTTAAATTCTGACATGATGGATCTCCTTCTAAGTAATGAATTCGATTTTGTTCAAAGATTTGTCTGGTTCTCAAAATGCAAAATTTTAGATCTGGCAAGCTACGCAGCTTTTAAAGGTTGCAAAATATCCCGGGGTTTGGCAAAAGGTTGCTCAAAGCTATGGGTTTTTGCATGAACCAGAAGCTCATCCGTGAATTGCGTAAAAACTTCAAACAATTCCTCAACTATCTTAAAAGCCTCTTGACGAGTCTCCTCTGTCATTTGTATGCTTTTAATCAATTGATCAGCTTCTGCCGTCCCTGTAGTATGACCTGTTTCCACTACCAAATGAGAGCAGCCAAAATAAAGCAAGTCCCTTTGGGTAATTGTTCGTAATTCTTCGGTAATTAGTGCCGACATTGAGAGGAACACATCACCCGTTGCTTCTATCACTTCCACAATTACTAACTTAGTGGTAGGACTAGCTCCAAAAGCGTGTCTAAAAATTTGGTGCATTACCCACCGCGATGCCTTTGTTTCTTCATTCCACAGAAATTTCAAAGACTCACTGAATTTCAGCGATCTATCAATGCTCAGCCTGTCCAAATCTTCCAAAAACCACAACCAGTGATGATCATCTTCATAAGTATGATTGTTAACTATTACCTGAAGAGGATCGTTGGTTGGTTCTTCTCGGAAGACATATTTGTTGAGTTCGCCAAAACTCATTGCGAAAGTAGCAATGCAGGGAGCGAAAGCTAGGCGTTGTCTTGGGTCTATACTTTGGTCTCGCATAAACTCGAATAGCCCAGATTTAGCAAATTCTTGCTTCTTCTTTTCAATCAATGCTAGGACTTTTTCCATTGTGATGCACCTGATTATGGAAAGATGCTAGCAAGTTCATCGCTCTGCACTTGTGATATAAATCATGCTTGTTTGTGATGTACGTCATATTAGACTGTGTTCTCGATCGCCTAAACCAGCGTTTCCCAGCCCCGGGCGTCCCATTTTTTCTTGGTGACAAGGCTCAAAGATTTAGCTAAACTTTGAATTAATAAGGATTTGTCTGTCATGTGTGCGATCGGCATCACAGAATTTGTTACAATATTGTAATCAACTGGGTGAGGTGTCAGACCGTACATGATTAAGTCGAAGTTCAAACCAGATGTTTGGCTGTCCGCCCGTCCAGGCACTTTCAAAGTTTAGGCATCTCCCTACCTAAAAAATCCCTGAGTAATTACTGGTATTTTAAAATACTTTAAGTGTTATAAGCTACCCCTATATAAAAATACTTAAGTACCGTCCGCCCGAGAGTCGCTCGACATCAAGCAAAATGTTTACCCAAAATTTAGTCATAGATAGAATAAAACCCATGAATGCAATTCCAGGTTACAGAATCACAGAAGTTGTTCAACTTGGTGTGAAGTCGATCATTTATCGCGGAGTCCGGGAATCCGATCAAGCGTCAGTCATTATTAAAACACTCAATACCGAGTACCCCACAATAGAAGAAATTACTCGTTTGAGACATGAATACAAAATTAGCTCGAATCTCCAACTCAAAGGGATTGTCAAACCCCATAGCTTAGAAAAATATAAAAACAGTTTCGCCCTGATCTTAGAAGATTGCGGTGGTCAATCTCTCAGACACCATCTCGCGGGCAAAAATATTAAGATTCCCGAGTTTTTCAACCTCGCTATTCAAGTAGCTCAAACTCTCGGAGAAGTCCATCAAAACCAGATCATTCATAAAGATATTAAACCTTCAAATATTATTATAACCCCGGATTTTCAACAAGTAAAAATCACCGATTTTAGCATGGCTACGCGCCTATCCAGAGAAGTTCACCAAAATAGCAATACTACTGTGCTAGAAGGCACTCTAGCCTACATATCCCCAGAGCAAACTGGTCGAATGAACCGCGACCTCGACTACCGAACTGACTTGTACTCTCTAGGCATCACGTTTTATGAAATGCTGACAGGAGAGTTGCCCTTTAATTCAACCGACCCGCTAGAATTAATTCACAGCCACATTGCGGTGACACCAGTTTCTCCCCATCAGCTAAACAACCAAGTCCCGCAGATGGTTTCAACCATTGTCATGAAACTACTAGCTAAAAACGCAGAAGACCGATATCAAAGTGCCTTTGGAGTAAAAGCAGACCTGGAAAATTGTCTAACTCAGCTACAAACTACTGGCACAATAGAAAATTTCATTCCAGGGACACTTGACAAATCAGGTCAATTTTTGATTCCCCAAAAACTCTACGGCCGCACACAAGAAGTCGCTGATTTGAGGGCATCATTCGAGCGAGTCAGCTTTGGTAAAACAGAGATGGTGTTGGTAAGCGGTTACTCAGGCATCGGTAAAACCTCAGTTGTCAGCGAAATCCACAAACCAATTGTCAGGCAGCGGGGTTATTTTATTACAGGCAAGTTTGACCAATTTAAACGAGATATTCCTTATGCTGCAATGACTCAAGCGTTTGAGTCATTAATGCAGCAGTTATTAACAAAAAGTTCAGAAGAGTTGGCAATTTGGAAAGAAAAGCTTTTGTCGCGGCTAGGTCAAAACGGTGAAATTATTATTGATGTCGTTCCTTCTGTCGAACTAATCATTGGTTCGCAGCCTGCTGTTCCACAATTGGGAGCGACAGAATCTCAAAATCGCTTTAATCGATTGTTCAAAGAATTCATGAATGTGTTTGCCCAAGCAGAACACCCATTAGTTCTATTTTTGGATGATTTGCAGTGGGCTGATTTAGCTTCCTTAAAATTGATTCAGGAATTAGTTGCTTATCAAGATAGCCGATATTTTTTACTAATAGGAGCATATCGAGATAACGAAGTAAATTCGACTCATCCGTTAGTTCAAACTGTCGAAAAAATTCAAGAGACTGGTGTTCCTGTGCATCACATTATCCTCCCATGTTTAGAGTTGAGCAGCGTCAGTGAGCTAGTAGGGGATACTTTGGGCAATGAAACCGAAAATTTCAAGTCTCTGGCAGAGTTGATTTTTAGTAAGACCGGCGGAAATCCATTTTTTATAAATCAACTGCTCTCAACCATGCACTCAGAAAAGCTGCTAGCATTTGATTTCAATATTGGTGCGTGGCAGTGGGACATCAGGGAAATTGAAACCGCTGGCATTGCAGATTACAGTGTAGTTGAATTAGTTGCTCGGAATCTGCAACAACTGCCGGAGGAGACGCAGCAAGTATTAAAATTAGCTGCTTGTACGGGCAACCGTTTTATCTTAGAAAATTTGGCAATTATCAGGGGAAAATCGGCATCAGAAACGGCTGCTGATTTATGGGATGCGCTTCAAGCTGGTTTAATTCTGCCAATGAGCGATGCTTACAAAATCCCGTTGGTTGAGGAAAGCGACTCCGGGTGGCAATCCGATGGGGCTGGAGTTGCCAGTCGCGCTCAATCCTCAATATCTTACAGGTTTTTGCACGATCGCGTACAGCAAGCCGCCTATTCTCTTATCCCCGACTCCCAGAAAAAACAAACCCACTTAAAAATCGGCTTCCTGCTACTGGATTCAACTCCCGCGTCAGAAATCGCAGAAAATATCTTTGATATTGTCAACCAACTCAATATCGGGGTGGAATTCATCACCACTCAGTCAAAGCGAGATGAATTAGCTAACTTTAATCTCATAGCTGGCAAGAAAGCTAAGGGTTCTGCTGCCTATGAAGCGGCACTCAAGTATTTTAATGCAGGTCTAGGACTTTTGCCTGAACAAGCTTGGCAGAGTCACTACGATTTAATCATGGAACTCCATATCGAAGCGCTGGAATTGTCCTATATAAATACCGATTTTGAGCGAGCGTTCCAGCTATCAGAGGTGATTATATTCCGCGCCCAAAATTTGCTAGAAAAAGTCAAAGTGGCTGAGCTAAAAGTCATTTTTTACTTCGATCGGAATCAACCCAGAGCTTCGCTAGATATAGCTATTGAAGCTTTGAAAATGCTGGGAGTGTACATCCCTAAAACCCCAAACAAACTGAATATTTTCAGGGAGCTATTTCTCACAAAACTAGCTTTAAAAAACAAGCAGATTGAGGATTTATTGGAGCTGCCGCCAATGACTGACCCTAATAAAATTGCGGCTATACGGATTTTGACGAATATGAGTCCGGCTGCTTTTGTAGTAGCACCTGATATGTTCCCAGTGATCGTGTTTAAAATGGTGATTCTTTCTCTGAAGTACGGGAATGCGCCGCTGTCTAGTTTCGCCTATGCAAATTATGGCGTAATCCAGTGTGGAGTGTTAGGGGATATGAATGCTGGATATCGATACGGTAAACTAGCTCAGGCACTATTAGAACGATTCCACACCAACTTGCACAACTCTAAAATTTCACTAATTTTTAATAGTTTTATTCGCCACTGGTCGGAGCACGTCAGAGCAAGTCTTATAGGTTTAGTTGAGGGAATGCAGAGTGGACTAGAAACGGGAGATGTCAACAATGCTTGTTATTGTGCTAGTTTTTACAGCAACTATATATTTTTGAGCGGCGAACCTCTGGACTCCGTGACGAGCAAGCAGAGTCAATATATTGAAATGTTGGTGAATTACAAGAATGAATTTATGGTTTATCAAGCCAGAGTTGGGGCCCAAATGGTCTTAAATTTGCAAGGTAAAACAGTTAATCTTTGCCTATTGACGGGCGAAATATTTAATGAAGAAACTATGCTGCCAGCTTTAATAGACAGTCAAAATAATCTAGTAACATTTGTAGTGTATTTGTATAAATCCTGGCTGGATTATTTGTTTAAAGACTATGCCAATTCTGTGAAAAATGCGATGACAGCCTCAAATTACTCTGACGCTGTGATGAGCATGATGTATGTTCCCATCCACAATTTTTACTATTCCCTAGCACTGTTAGCTTTATATCCCACAGCTTCAAAAAGCGAACAGAAACAATATCTAAAAAAAGTTGTTTCGCTTCAGAAAAAAATGAAGCATTGGGCTTTTCACTGTGCGGAAAATTATCAGCATAAATATGACTTAGTAGAGGCCCAGAAAGCGCGAGTATTGGGACAATATGAAAAAGCAGCTCAGTATTACGATCGAGCGGTGAAAGGAGCATCGAAGAATGAATACATCCACGAAGAAGCGCTAGCCAATGAACTAGCTGCAGAATTTTATCTAGCTAACGGTCGAAATAAAGTGGCTCAGACTTATCTGATAGATGCTTACTACGGCTATATTCACTGGGGAGCAACCGCCAAGGTAAAACATTTGGAGTCACAGTATCCGATCTCTTTACCCCCTACATCGATGGGAAAAGCCAGCGCAGATCGAACTATTACTAGCACTAATTATAGCACGAGCAGCAGTCACAGCAGTTTATTGGATTTGACAACTGTTGTTAAAGCATCTCAAGCGCTAGCTAGCGAAATTGTGTTGGACAAGTTGTTAGAAAAGTTAATGAAAATGGCGATCGAGAATGCCGGGGCACAAAAAGGTTTTCTGTTGATGCCCAAGGAAGGAAAATTGCTAATTCAAGCAGCGGCATCGGTGGAGTCTTCGGATGTTGCAATTGAGCAATGTCCGACAGTGGCTCCAGCGGAGGTTTTGCCAATAACGGTGATTAATTATGTTGAAAGGACGCACTCTGATGTGGTTTTAAGTCAGGCGGCTAGGGAAGGTCTATTTACAGATGACCCCTATATTAAAAGACGGCAAGTGAAATCGGCGCTTTGTACTCCCATTCTGAATCAAAGCAAACTCGTAGGCATTCTTTATCTGGAAAATAATTTAACTTTTGAAGCGTTTTCTCCAACCAGATTGGAGGTGTTAAAAATGCTTTCTTCCCAAGCGGCTATCTCTCTGGAGAATGCCGTACTTGTTGCTAATTTGTCGGCGGCTAAGGAACAGTTGGAGGATTATTCGCGAACCCTGGAGGTGAGAGTAGAAGAGCGCACGCAGGAATTAAAGACTAAAGAAGCTAAGCTGCAAGAAGCTCAAAAACTGGCGCACCTCGGCAACTGGGAATTTGATTTGGAGGGGGATAAATTAACTTGGTCTGAGGAAGTATTCCGAATTTTTGCTCTTGACCCTAAACTACCAGAACCCACTATTTTAGAACACAGGAAGCAAATTCATCCAGATGACCTACAGTTGTGGTTAGAGGCAGTAGAGCAGATTAGTCGGTTAGGAAATCCTTGCGAGTATGAGATGAAAATTTTGCGCGCTGATGGAGCTGTCAGATATATTTATGTTAAGGCACAAGCTATTTTTGATGGCGGTAAGGTGATTAAGTTATTTGGGACGATACAGGACATTACGGATCGCAAGTTAGCGGAGGATGCTTTGCGACTGTCTGAGGGGCAATTGAGAGAAAAAGCGACACAATTAGAAGTTACTTTGTCCCAATTACGCTCGACGCAGACTCAACTAATTCAAACTGAAAAAATGTCTTCTTTGGGGCAGTTGGTGGCGGGGGTTGCTCACGAAATCAATAATCCGATTAATTTCATTTATGGCAATGTTCTCCATGCTAACGATTATAGCTCGGATTTGCTGGGATTGATTGAGCTTTACCAGGAGTCTTACCCGAATGCTAATCCTGAGATTGTTGCTAAAACAGAAGATATTGACCTCACTTTTATTCAAGAAGATTTGCCCAAAATTCTAAAATCAATGCAGGTTGGAGTCGATCGCGTTCGCAATATTGTGCTGTCGCTGCGGAATTTCTCACGCCTGGATGAAGCCGAGATGAAACCAGTGGATATTCACTCCGGGATTGATTCGACTCTGCTAATTTTGCAGCACAGGTTGAAAAAGGATGCACTCGGACATGGCGTTGAGGTAGTTAAAGAGTACGGTCAACTGCCGAATGTAAATTGTTATGCTTCTGGGTTAAATCAGGTGTTTATGAATATTTTGAGCAATGCAATTGATGCAGTGGAGTTAGGAGTTGGGCGACCGGAGACAACTGCCAAACTAGAAAATCCTTTATCTCCAATCTTTGAGCGAAAGATTGAGATTAGGACTGAGGTATGCGACAAAAACTTGGTGAGAATTTATATTGCTGATAATGGTCGGGGGATGACGGAGGAAGTACGATCGCGAATATTTGACCCTTTCTTTACTACAAAAGCTGTGGGGAAAGGTACCGGTTTAGGGTTGAGTATCAGTTATCAGATTGTAGTAGAGAAACATGGCGGGAAGCTAATGTGCTTTTCCGCGCCCGGTGAGGGGGCTGAGTTTGTGATTGAAATTCCGGTGAAGCAGTGAAGTTTTTTTTGAGTTTTTATATATTTTTTTTAACCGCCGATGAACGCCGATGAACGCAGATAGAATTGTATCTGCGTTCATCTGTGTTTCTTGGCTGATATCTGCGGTTAAAACTTCTCAATCTCAATATTAAACATCGCGTTCTGTTCGCACCCATTTGGTTTGCCGCTTCAGGAGAAAACCTAGATACAAAGGGATTTTCCAAAGGATGTAAAAAGGTACAGATAAAAGAGTTGCGCCGGAAATATCGGCACGGCCAAATTTTGCCCAAGCGCTGACAATTGAAACTAAAATTAGCAGTCCTTGTAATGCTAATAAGATAGCAGGAATCGGCGATGCTCCAATGATTGCTGCTACTATGGAGACGGCAAAAGTGGCTAGCCAAATAGCGACTAAAAGCGATAGGGGAGGGACGGATAAGTCGAGGGCGATCGCCATTAAGTCAAAACGCTGTTGCTCGATCGAAGCTGTCGCCAGCCTGGGAGTTTGAGTTAGCAACGTCTGCAAGTGTCCGTGTTCCCATCGGGTTCTTTGAGTTTTAGCTACTGCTTGCTGCTGTGGCAAACACCCGGTGACGTTTGCTTCGGGGCAGAATACGGTTGGATGTCCGGCGATCGCCAGATCCAAACTCATTTGCATATCTTCCACGATATTGCTGCTAGCTAAAGGAACATCTCGAATGATTAACCAGGGAAAAGCCATGCCCGTACCTGTTAGCAATGACGGGAATCCTAACTGTTTTAATCCGCTGGGCCGGACTAGGTTTTTCACGAGAAATGCTAAAGCAGAAATGGAATCTTTCGGAGTAGGATTGGGTGGCTGTTCCATGAGATAAGTTGCTTGTACCGGTCTTTGTTCAGCAACTGCAACCCTGGCTAATGTTTCTATGGAATCTGGCTCGCAGATGCAGTCTGCATCAACCATAATGACTACTTCTGGGGGGTCTGAGGCGATCGACTGCAACCCGAAATCCAGTGCGTATCCCTTCCCTTTGCGTTCTGTGTCGTGGCGCTCGATCGCCGTTGCACCGCAGTTGTGGGCGATTTCTGCCGTAGCATCCGTGCAGTTGTCAGCAATGACTAACAGGCGGTCTTGAGGTGTTAGCTGCGGCAGAATGGTGGAGATAGTGGCGGCAATTCCTGCTGCTTCGTTGTAGGCGGGAATTAAAACTGCTATTTTGGGGCGGGGCTCTTTTGTTTCGTATGTGGGGGCGAGGTTCGACAGGAAAGCTGCACTGCATTCTAGAAAGAGAACTGCAACGGGAATTAGCAGGATTAGGGCGATCGCCAAAAGTACAACATCAATCAATAGGAACAGTAGCTGATTAATTTCCACAATTCTAGTACCTTAATTTAATTTTATTTGTTGCGTTCATTGAGTTTATTTAATCTTATTGCACCTTTGTTAACTCACGAGGCCACGCTCTCTAAAGTATCATTATATCATGCCCGCAAAAAATCATTATTTTCACATTTGTTGTGACGACTTAAGTCCTCCTAAAATTACTAGGACTAGCGTCATTACTACCAATTAATTTGATTGCGGTTGTGCGGTCGCAACTAATATCATATCATGTCTATTCTGACAATGTTAAGTCACTCAGATACCTCCACAAAACAAATGATCCAATAGCTATGTGGGTTTAGCGAAAATTTCCACAAACCATTTTTGAAGATTG
>ENA-ORBV01001789-ORBV01001789.1-microbial-mat-metagenome-genome-assembly--contig:-NODE-1789-length-47032-cov-9.670152_pt1 | contig 47032 bp, 38 predicted proteins | sample MGYA00237777_ERZ505514 | MGnify/ENA primary metagenome ERZ505514 (study PRJEB26160, sample SAMN06269048) | microbial mat metagenome | isolation source: Oligotrophic lake microbial mat | place... | reverse complement strand
CCCGCCTCACTCCGGGCTTCGCGTGTGGCCCGTTCGATGCCCACGCGTCGAATCTCGGCGACGATCCCGCGGCCAAGGTCGGATGGCGCGCGGTCATGAAGTCGGTCGATTCGCGGACGACGAGGCCCGGTGCCGCCACCACGATCGGCTCGGCTGGGGCCGGCTCCCCCTCCATGAGCCGATGCAGGAGCCGGGCGTCATCCTGGCCGATGTCGCCCTCGGCGGTGAAGGCCGCAAAACTCCGCAGGCCGCGGGAGAGGAAATGCTCGGCGCACATCGTGCCAACGCCAGGAAAGTCTGGGACGACGCTCGGCCGCCTCGGCGGGCCAAAGTTTTGCAAGCCGCAGAGCCCGACAGCGATGCCACGAAGATACCGGCATTGGTCTCCCCTGGGTGGCAGTCGGCCCACGAGGTAAGCTTGTGTTCATGAAGGAACTTCGCGTGACAGACCAGCAAACGCAGGCTGACGAGGACCGCCAGGCGTGGCGGCAGCGAGCTCCGGAAGAGCGTCTCGATGAGGTTGAGCGTCTGCGGATCGAAGCCGGAAAGTTTCTCTATGAATACCCAGTCCGACTTCGAAGACTTCTTTCGATTACTCGAATCGAACCGCGTTGACTATCTCGTCGTGGGGGGCTATGCCGTGGCCTTCCACGGATTTCCACGGTTTACGAAAGACGTCGACGTTTTTTTTGACGCCACGCCCGAGAATGCGAGCCGATTACGGACCGTGCTCGTGGCTTTCGGGTTTCAGCCGTCAATGGTCTCCGAAAGCGTGCTGTTGGCTCCCAACGCCGTGATTGCGATTGGTCTCGAGCCGGCTCGCATCGATCTCCTCAGTCGAATTGACGGAGTGTCGTTTGACGAGGCGCGCGGCGGCATGGTCCGCGGTCGTTACGGAAGCGTGGAAGTCTGTTTCATCGGCCGCGACGATCTCATTCGCAACAAACGAGCATCTGGCCGTCCACGGGATCTCGGCGATCTCGCGGAGTTGCTGGATTCCTCGGGCGACCGGCCAGCGTAGAACCTCCCCTGCAACCAGCCTGCCGCTGAAGCCAGCCGGCCTGGAGGGGTCCTATGCTTTGGCATGGCTACCGTTCAAATCACGCTGTCGGATGTCGTGGCCGAGATCGCTGCCTATTCGTGCGGAGCAACGCCGTGCGTCTGGTGCTTGACACCAATACGGTGATACCCACCTTCTCGGTGTGGCGGCCTTCCGATCGATCCCGATTGTGACTGCAACTGTGGCTGTCGATCAACTCAGGCTCTCGTAGCCAGGTTGTGGAGCAATCGGGCAATAAAAGGCCCTTACCGCCGCGCCTTGGGCTCGATGCCCGGCGTTTTGCGATCATCGCAGGGGCTCACGCCCACCTCCAGCGTGAATACCTCAACGCGGGGGCCCCCCTCGGTTCCCCCTCGGTTCCCGCCTCACTGCGGGCTTCTCGTGTGGCTGGACTGTTCGGGCTGTCGTTTCCTGCGGTAGTCGCTCGGGGTTTCCCCAATCATCCCGCCGAAACACCTCGTACATCCGCCGGGATACGAAGGCCCCGCTGGTGGCAGTCATCTGCCGCAGGCCGTGGGAGAGGATTGGCCGGCGAGGTTATAGATCTCGTCGGGCACCGCTCGGGTGACCGCCTGGAGGGTGGACCGAAAATCGACGGGCGACATCGACACGACGCTCACGCGGTCACGCGCTCACGCGGTCACGGATGCCGTCCGCCTGCCGCCGCTGAATGCGGGTGCTCGTAACGTCGCTTGGTGAAGGGATTTTGGGCCATCCATGGGTGCCGGGACGGTAGCAGCCTCCAGGCCTCGAAAAAACGGCAGTTTTTGCTTCTGGGGCCCTCGGGCTCTGCACCAGGGCGAGCCCCAGGCCGAAACGAGCTCGGCAGCGAAGCCTTACGGGAACGCAAGCTAAAAATCCACGTGCAAATCATTTGCCCTGGCTGCATGGGTCCACTATCGTTGATTCAGCGTCGGGGGACGGCTGCGCGCATGTAGCCGCTCTCGCGTTTTTCGCACCAAGTCTGAGACAGGGCATTCAAATGGCCGGTAAAAAGCGATTCAGCCAGTTCATTGCACTCCTGGCGATCCTGAGCGTCGCGCTCGCGACGAGCCCGGCCCAGGCCCAGCTCACGTGGGATGCCAATGCTGCCACCGGCGGCCAGACGGACGGTGCAGGTGCATGGCTCGGGGCCAATCAGTGGTGGACTGGTGCCGTGAACCAAAACTGGGCCAGCGGCTCCGACGCCGTCTTTGGCTGGGGCGGTGCCGGCGGTGCCGTTACCCTCGCCAGCCCGACCACCGTCAACTCGCTGACGATGAATTCCTTCACCGGCACGTACACGCTGGGCACCACCACCCAGGCGATCACGCTCAACAGCGGCATCACGATGAATGCCGCCGCGGGTGCGACGACGATCATCAGCCCCATCACCCTCGGCGGCGCGCAGACCTGGCTCAACAACTCGAGCAGCTTGCTGACCGTCGGAACAGGCGCGGTCACCAACGGCGGCTTCCTGCTCACCATCGACGGCACCGCCAACACGACCGTCTCTAGCGTCATCGGTGGGGCCGGCGGCCTGACCAAGACAGGCGCAGGCACGCTCACGCTCTCTGGCGCGAGCACCTTCACCGGCCAGTTGACCGTGCAGAGAGGCACGCTCTCCATCGCCACGATCAACAACGTCAGTGCCAACGGCACGCTCGGAAACAGCGACATGAACTTGGCTGTCATCTTGGGCGGCAGTGGCGGCCAGACCGGCACCTTGCAATACACTGCCGCCAGCGGTAGCAGCGACAAGACCTTCACGCTCGCCACCGGCGGCACCGGCGCCTTCGACGTCTCCACCGCCCTGACCCTCAGTGGCACGATCAATGGCTCTGGCAATTTCACCAAGACCGGCGCGGGCACGCTCACACTAGGACAAACATACACCAATACCGGGATCGGGCATGCATCGCAATTCACTGGGGTGACAACCATCAGTGGCGGAGTCATCACACTTACCGTTGCTAGCACAGGGAATAATGCGCTCGCCGGGTCCGCTTTAGGGCTCCAAAAGAGCGTTTATGACACCACGGGCTCAGCCAACAGCTTGAACGTCACGAGCTCAGCGGGAATCACTACTCTTTGGCTAGGCGGCCTGCAGGGCAACGTGGCCTTGGGAACGGCAATTAATGGCTACGCCAACATTGTCAATCTTAACTTAAATCCGCAGACCGGGACTTCGGCCTCCTACGGCGTGGCCATCGCCAATGGTGCTGCTAACATGATCCTCAATAAGCTGGGACCCGGAACCCAGACGCTCACGGCGGCTAATACCTACAGCGGCGCAACCAATATCTACGCTGGAACTCTCGCACTCAGCGGTGCCTCTGGATCGGCGCTCAACTCAGCCTTCACCGTCAGGGGCGGCACCCTGTTGCTGGACAACTCCGGTGGAACATTTGCCAACCGCATTGCCGACGCCACAGCCCTCAGCCTCGGCTCCCTGACCCTGACCTCCTTCAATGGCGCGGGCATCCAGTCTGAAACCGTCGGTGCCACCACCATGGCCGTCAGTGGCAAGATCACGATCAATAACGGCACCACGGCCGGCGACCGGACCACTCTGGCTTTGGGCGCGGTGACCCGCTCGGCCGGTGCGGCGATTGACTTCGTCGGAACGAATGGAACCCTTGGCGGCGGAGCCAACAGCCCCAACGTCACCAGCACCGGTGCCTTCCCCGGCGTGGTCAACGGCATTCTACCTTGGGGCACCGTCGGCGGCACGGCATGGGCCGAGGACAATGCCAACAGCATTCGCGCCTACTCGGGATCATTTTTTGGGCTGGCGGCCGCGACGAATGCGCAGAACGCCCAACTGACCGGCACCCTCGCACTGGGCGCCGCGGCCGTGGGCAACTCGCTCAATTTGATCACCTCGGGCGCGGGTCAGAGCCTGAGCCTTGGAGTCAATAATCTCACGCTTGGCAGTGCCGTCGGAAGTGCGGCAGCAATCCTGAAGTCGGGCGCAGATGACTACACGATCTCCGGCACGGGACAGGTTCGCGCGGGCTCCGCCGGCGCCGGCACAGAACTCATCACCCACGTGAACGGCGGCGCCCTGACCATCAGCGCCCCGTTGAACACCGCCATCCTCGGCATCGCCAAGGGCGGCACGGGCGATCTCATTCTCTCAGGCACTCGCGCGGCAACCATGAGCGGTGCTATCAGCATTGCTAGTGGCGGCAACCTTGAGTTTCAAGGCGCTAGCACCACGCTCAGCGGCCTGATCAGCGGCGGGGGCGGCCTTATAGCGAACCTTAACCCTGGCCAAACCCTTACCCTGAGCGGCACTTCGAACACCTTCTCCGGGCGGGTTCTCGTCACAGGAGGGATTTTTTCAGGGGGGACCGCTTTTAACGCGCAAGGCCTGTCCAGTGCTCCGGGCAGTGGTAACAATGGCCCGGGCACCACTGGAAATCCCGTGTCTGCCGCCGGCGGCATGAACAATATCGAAATCAACGGGGGTCTCGTCTCATTTCCCTACTTCGTAGGCCGCTATCTCGGCGCGGACCCTGATCAAATCCAGATCACTGGCGGAGTGAGCGGGTTTACCGGTGTCAAGGCTGCGAACGCCTTTATTCTTGGACCAAATGTCAACTATGAGGTGGTATGGGGCAGCGATTACTTCAAGCCCACGACATTCGTGCTGCAGGATGCAACAAACACGGCGGGGGGGTTCACGTTCAATAACAAAATCGATCTGAACGGCTCTACACGCACCATCGCGGTCAACTCGATCTTGGCCTCCAATGGCGCCACGATCAGCGGTATCATCCGCGACGCCACTGGCGGCAGCGCCGGCCTCACCAAGACCGGCGTCGGCACGCTCACGCTGTCCGCCGTGAACACCTATTCCGGCACGACGACCATCAGCGGCGGCACCTTGTCTGTCAGCACCTTGGCCAACGGAAATTCGCCCAGCGGACTGGGCAATTCCAACAACGCCGCAGCCAATCTCCTGCTGGCTAACGGCACGACCCTGCAATACACCGGCGCCGCGGCCAGCACCGACCGCAGCTTTACCATCAACGGCACAGCGGCGGGCGATAGTGTCACCCTCGATGCCTCCGGCTCCGCTGCTGTCAACTTCACCAGCACCGCCTCCCCGGCCTACGGCACCGGCGGCCAGACCCGGACGCTGATTCTCACCGGCACCAACGCCAACAACAACACTCTGGCGGCCAACATCGCCAATAACGGCGCGGGCGCGGTCTCCGTGACCAAGACCGGCGCAGGCCTTTGGGTTCTCTCCGGCACCAGCGCCTATACCGGGCCGACCACGATCACCGCTGGCACGCTCAGCGTCAGCGCGACGGCCAACCTCGGCGCGGCCGCGTCCAACCTCGTCTTCAACGGCGGCACGCTTCAAGTCACCGGCGGCACGCTCACGAATTTCTCGACCATCGGGCACACTGTGGTCTTTAACTCCGGCCAGACAGTCGGCTTGGACATCGGCGGCACCTTCACCGCCGATCAGGTTCTCAATCAAGGCGCCGGCGGCCTGGCCAAACTGGGCGTGGGAACCCTGATTCTCAACCAGACCAACACCTACACCGGCCAGACCACCATCAGCGCCGGCACGCTTCAGTTGAACGACGGCGGCACCCTGTCGTCGGCTCCGCTGCTCAATAACGGAACCTTCGCCGTGAACCGCAGCACCACCACCACCCTGGGTACCAACATCCCCGCCCTCATCGGCGGCACCGGCTCCGTGACCAACATCGGCGCGGGCACCATGGTCCTCAACGCCCCCACTTACTACACCGGCACGACTAGGGCCACCGGCGGCAACATCACGCTGAGCCACGCCCTGGCCATCCAGAACAGCGCGCTCGACACCACGGGCGCGGGAACTTTCACCCTCAACGGCGTCACCACCCCGACCTTCGGCGGTCTCAGCGGCGCCACGGGCAACCTCGCCACCGTGATCAGCAACTATGGCAGTATCACCGCGCTCACCCTCAATCCACAGACCGGCATCTCCACCTACGGCGGCGTCATCGCCACCAACGGCGCGATGACCCTGACCAAGACCGGCGCGGGCACCCAGATCCTGCAAGGCGCCAACACCTACTCCGGCGTGACGAACGTGGACTTGGGCACCCTCACGATCAGCGGGGCATCGGGATCTCTTGCATCCACCACCATCAACCTCACGCAGGGAACTTTCAATCTGGATAACAGCTCCACTGCTGGCGGCAATTTGGGAACCCGCATCAGCGATTCGGCGACGATCAACGTCAACGGCAATAGCGGGCTGGGCTTTCTGCACAACGCCGGGGCTGTGAATTACGCCGAAACCATCGGCACTCTTTCGCTACAGTCGGGTTCCCTCACTTACACCGGCAGTCAGGCGGCCGTTGCCAACCCTCCGTCTTGACGTTCAGCAACCCGCTGAGTCGCACTGGTGCCACCAACACGTCCACCGTAAACTTTGTCGGCACCGGCCTCGGAACCAACACCCGCAATGGAATCCTGTTCACGGGTCAAACCGTTGCCGACCTCGGCCCGTGGGCCGTCGTCAACGGTGCGGACTTCGCCACCTACGACGCCACGCTCGGCATCAGGGCCGCAATATCCTCGGTCCTTGCGGCGGGTTCCAACAGCTCCACGACCAACTTCAGCACCACCGGTGCGGGCGTCACGCTCACTGCGGCAGGGAATCCGTCGTTTAAGACCCTGCTGATCACCGGTGCAACGGCCAACACCACCGCCATCAATGGTAATACCGTCTCGGTAGGTGGCATCTCCGCCACCGGCGGGGCGCATATCATCAGCGGCCTTGGCGCGGTGCAGGCAATCACTGCGGGCGACGCGCTCTATGTCAATGTCGGCGCCAACTCGCTGGCCATCAATTCCACCATCCAAAACGTCGGTGCTGGCGTTACTGCGAGCACGTTGGTCAAGAGCGGTGCCGGCACCCTGACCCTCTCCGGCACGAACACCTTCACCGGCGGCACGGTTCTCAATGGGGGCCTGCTGGTTTTCGCCACGGACGCCAGCCTCGGCACCGGCGGCGGGATCACGGTCAACGGCACAAGCCGTTTAAATAAGAACGATAACACGGGCGTCACCCTCGCCCGCACCCTGACCTTGAACAACGGGGCCATACTCTCTTTTGGAAGACAGGTCGCCAACGGGGATCAAGCCATCACTATCTCCGGCAACGTCACCGGCGACGGCGGCATCTACGTCGACACCGTGGGTTTCAATGGGTCGAATTTCCTGACGCTCAGCGGCGCCGCCAACACGTTCACAGGACCCATTCGGATCGGCACCTCGGTGGCCACCAACAACTCAGCCAGGTTTACGTTCGCCAGCCTGTCGGACGGCGGCTCGGCCTCTGCGATTCAATTCCACTCCCAGACCGGCGGCGAGCAGAGTTTCAGATATACCGGTAATAGCGACCTGGTGTTCACGAACCGCTTTTTCGAGTTCGCTGGCACCCAGAGTGGCCAGATCTACAGCAGCACGGGGTCAGGCACCCTCACCATAAACAGCAACCTGGTGGTCAACGCTGCGGGTGCCAAGACCCTGACCCTGCAAGGAGTAAACACCGGCGCCAACACGTTTGCCGGCAATATCGTCGATGGCACCGGCGCGGTGATCAGCCTCACTAAAGCTGATGCCGGCCGCTGGATCCTCTCCAACGCCGCCAACTCCTACTCCGGCGCCACCACGATCAGCGGGGGCACCCTCGAAGTCACCACGCTCAATAACGGCGGTCCTGGTAATAACAGCTCCATCGGGGCTTCCACCAACGCCGCCGGCAACCTTATCCTCAGTGGCGGCAGCCTGCGCTACACCGGAGCGCCAGTCAGCACCGACCGCCTGTTCTCCCTGCAAACATCCAGCAGCATCGACGCCTCCGGCACCGGAGCCGTCAACTTCACCAACACCGGTGCCATGGGCTTCAATGGCGGTGTCGCGGCCAAGACCCTCACCCTGACCGGTGCCAATACCGGCAACAACACCATCGCAGCGACGATCGGTGACCTTACCGCCGCCACATCGCTCACCAAATCCGGCATCGGCACCTGGGTGCTCAGCGGAGCCTCGAACACCTTTACCGGTGCCACGACTCTCAACGCAGGCAAGCTGACTCTCGACTACACCAGCAATACCACCAAGCTCGCCAACGGAGCCGCGCTCAACCTAGGCGGCGGCACGCTGGAACTCTCCGGCGGAAGTCATGTCGAAACCGTCCTTTCCACATCCCTTACCGGTTCTACTGGCAGTAACATCACTCGATCAAGTGGTTCCTCCGTGCTCCAGATGAATGCCATCACCCGCAACAGCGCCTCTACGATCACATTCTCAGCGGACTCGATCGCCACCACCGACACCTTAAATACGAATGGCATCCTCGGTGGTTGGGCTACGGTTGGCAGCAACTGGGCGGTCAATAGTACTAACTTGGCTGACGGTGCGATTGTTGGGCTGGCTTCCTACACGGCTCTCCCGACTACGGGGGGAACCAATACGGTGAATTACCAGCTCACTGGCAATCAGACGCAGACGGCTACGACTACGGGGAACACGCTCCGCTTGGTTAATTCGGCCAACGACAATATCCTTGATCTGAATACTAGAACAATCACGTTAGGTGGAACTGTTCACGCAGGTGGCCTGCTCTACGCGGGTGGCTTTAATAACAACTACACTATCAGCGGCACTACGGGTATCATTACAGCTGTCACGGCGAATAATAATCTTTCCGTAAATGTATTCCAGGGAACCCTGACGGTGAATGCCTTGCTCAACAATGGCTCTGGCTTTACATCCAAATATGGTGACGGCACTTTGGTAGTCGGAGGCAACAATACCTCAACGGGTGCCTTCCTTGTCCAAGGAGGAACGGCTCGCCTCACCCATAACAATGCCACAGGGACCACGGCTGGCGGCATCACTGTCTCGAATGGAGCCGCACTGGAACTTGCCAACAGCGTAGCCATCGGAGCCGAGGCCTTGACAATCTCTGGAACCGGCATCTCCAACGCCGGTGCCCTGCGTAACGTTGCCAGCAACACCTCCAGCTACGCCGGAGCCATCACCCTCAACACCGCCACTTCACAGGGCGGTGCCCGCATCAACTCCGATGCCAGCGGCTTCCTCACCCTCACCGGCGGAATCACCACCTCGCTCTTCAACGACCTGACCGTCGGCGGCGCAGGAAACACCACCGTCTCCACAGTCGCCATCTCGGGCGCTGGCCGGCTGATCAAAGACGGGGCAGGCAGGCTCAACCTCAACTTTGTCAACACCTACACCGGCGCGACCGCAATCACTGGTGGCACGCTTCTGGTCAGCGGGACTGGGTCGATTAACACGTCGTCGGGCGTCACGATCAACGGCGGGAAGCTTTCCTATAGCTCTTCGGTGGACCTGACGGCGCCACTCACCTTCACGAGCGGCACGCTCGGCGGCACGAATTGGAACGGGGGCACGCTCAACAACCTAATCATTGGCGCCAACCGGACGATTTCGCCGGGGAACAGTCCAGGGACCGCGACTACGGTGAACCAGACCTGGGCTGGTACCGGTTCATACGATTGGGAGATCAACCGCGCAAACGGGACGGTGGGGGCCGATCCCGGCTGGGATAGCTTGCTCAGCACCACGGGCACGCTCACGATCACGGCGACCGGGGCGTCGCAGTTCAACCTCAACGTATTTTCGCTGCTGGAAACGCCCGTGGACACGGGCGGCGTCCTCTCGAACTTCACCAACACGCAGACCTACACGTGGCTGATTGCCGATTTTTTGAATCCGGTTTCTGGATTCGATGCAACCGCGTTCAACATCAACCTCACGCAATTCGATAGCTTTAACAGCCCGTACCCTGGCACATTCAGCGTCGCTCTGGGTGGTACGGGAGTGGCCCCGGGCGACAACAGCCAGGTCTACCTGGTCTACGTCCCTGAGCCGACGACTCTCGCCCTCCTGGGTGCGGGCGTCGCGATCGTTGCCTTTAGGTTCCGGAAGCGGTTCCGAGCGAAGGCGTGACGGGCGGGCTATGCCGGCCCAGGCTGCTCGATAGCATCTCCGGCTCAGCGGCCGTGAAGTGTGGCGAACCACTCGGCTGTGAGGGCGAGGCCCTCGGCAAGCCTGACCGTGGGCCGCCAGGAGAACACGCGGCTCGCCCCAGCGCTTCTAGCGCGATCCCACCAATGAAGCAGAATTGCCAGCCCTGCGACCAGCACCGCTCTTCAAGCTCGGAGGCCGCTCGGAAAAACCTCAAGCACGGTTGCGGGCCTTCATGAACCACCGCTGCTCTTCAACGAGCCCCGACCAGGGCCGTGCAATCCGCGGCTCCGTACGGTAGTCGGCCGGCCCGGGCCGAGGAGCGATCGGCGGTAGTCGGCCGGCCCGGTCCGAAGTCCGGGCAATTTCCAAAAGGTATCTTGCACTACCACGGCATCGGCCGCCGTGAGCTCAAGATCAAGCGTTGCTTGGAGGCCTAGCCATGCCAAAATCCGCTCGATTCGCGATCTGCGTCAGCAATGCTGGCGTTCCGGCGTCGCTCGAATTGCGAAAGGTGTATCGCCTGGTCGAGGATTCCGTCGCCGCAGCCCAGGGCCTTGTCCGCGTCATCGATGAGTCGGGTGAGGATTATCTGTATCCAGACAAGTTCTTTGTGCAGATTGAGGTCCCGAAGTCAGCAGCTCGAGCGTTCTCGAAGCGGTCGGCTTAATCAGGTGCTCGATCAGGCGGCGTCCTGCCGCACTCACCCTCCCATGCCTTGGTTCAGCCTGAACTGGAATCTGCCGGTGAGGGCATAAGGGAACGCAGTACGGCATCGTGCCGCATCGAGCGCGTCGCTCCCCCGAGCCGACCGAAGCACGCAATCCACCAGCGGTATCCACCGCTCGCGAAAGCGGTCGGAATACGGATGCCGGTCATCCAGCCAATGCCAAAACAGCCGCTCCCGTTTCGCCCCGGTTGACCAAATACTAAACGAATGTACACTGTGTGCGTTGGCGTCTCCCGACTCGTCGCGTTTTTGAATCCATGAGATCAGGTCGGCTTCCCACTCATTCTTGCCCCTTCTTCTTGAGAAGGCCAAAAAGTGACCAGTCGCCGCCGTGGCAAACGGCTTTCAGAGGAAGGCGACGCCCAAAAACGGCGGCCTGAGTCAGCCATTCCCGGCCTGACGCATTGGCATTTCGTGGATGCGGCCCCATTCACCAAGGCCACCAAGGCGATTGGCCTGGGCAGCGAGCACTTGGCTGAACTGCGAAAATGGATCGCCCAGAATCCGCAGGGTGTCGGGCCCGTGATTCCAGGGACCGGCTGCCTCCGGAAGGTGCGATGGGTTGATCCCGTCCGCAACCTTGGAAAAAGAGGCGGACTGCGGGTGATCTATGCTGTTTTCACTGATATTCGGACGGTTGTTCTGCTGACAGTTTACGGCAAAAATGAAAGAGAAGACCTGACGTTCCAGGAAAGAAACACCTTGCGAGAGGTTGCGGGCTTCATGCACGATGATCTCAAGCAAGCCCGGAACCTCGAGATGTGACCATGGCAACTGTTAACAAACCTCATTCGACCCCGCCGGCTGGCTCTCGTAAGCCCGCGACTGCCAAGGCGCCCCCTGCATCTCCGCTCTTCGTTGAATTGATGGAAGCGATGCAGAGCGTCCGCAGACACGCAACCGGCAAAGCGAAGCTGAAGTCCACGACGATGAGTGTGCCGGTGAAGCCCCGGCGTGTCGCAGCGAAGAGAGCTGCCGGCAAGTCGCGACCTCGAAAGCCCGGCTGAACGGGTTGGATTTCCGGGGCTAGGGGGCCATGGAATCGGATCCCTCCGAGGTGCCTTGGTTCAGCCTAAACTGGAATCTTGCGGGGAGGGCATAAGGGAACGCAGTGTGGCATCGTTCTCCATCGAGCACGTCGCAATCGCTGGGAACCTGCCAGGAGCTTCGACGATGCCAAGCACGTGCTGCCGAAACTCATTCGCGAGGTGCTGGCCCCGCCGGAAGTCGTTCAAGAGCTTGCCCATCCACGGACACCCAGAGGAGCCGCTTGATGCCACTGAACTGGTAGACGAGCGTCAGGTACTTCTGGCCACTTTGCCGCTGAATCTCGTCCACGCCTATGGCCTCGATATCCGACAGATCACGGTGGACAAGGCCAATGCCCGACCATTCCCGATCATCAAACCGATAGCAGGCCACGATGCCTGCGCCATGGCTCATAAAACCTCAGGGCTCGGGACAGAGCCCCGTACAAAACGCGATACTTCGCCCACAGATTCTGCGGAAGAAAGGCCCAAAGCAACCGCTGGTGCCAGCCCCAACCCGTCACTACTCAGTGCTGCATCCGGAACCGACACTCCGCAATGGATGGCCGCGCAAAATAGCCGAGCTTCTCATTCGTCTGCCGGCGCCGGCGGTGAGACCGAGACCGAGAGGAGGTGGCGACGGAGCAGGTCGATCGCGAGGGCCTCGGGAGCGATGCCATGTCGGCGCGCATGTTCGGCCAACGCAACCTCCAGTTGTGGCGGAAGAGTGAGAACCAACACGTATCTCCAAGGGTTCGCGATCTGATGAATTGTACGCGACCCAGACGAGGTGGGCGACGAAAGCTGGTCTGACAAAAGGGTCAGACAGGGCAGAGCAAAGGGCAGGCATTGTCTTGGCCCCCGGAACGGGTGTCTGTAGCCGGAAGGCCAAGAAGTGAGCCTGATCGCCGGAGCGTGCGGGTTTCCGCTCCCAGCAAAGCCCTCGACGACGAAGATTCGGAATATGCCGAAGCGGTCATCGACGCGCTTGCCACACTCAATGCCGCGATCCTGCGGAGAATCAGGCTGCGTCATGGACGAAACCATCCCATCGACGAAATACTGAACGGCCGTATACTTTTCGCATTGCCGCCTCGAGCACGTTGCAATCGCTGGGAGCCAGCCAGGCGCTTCGACGATGTCGTTCAAGATCATTGGCGAGATTCGCACCATTGAGCCCATCGCTCTTGGTCATTCGGTGCGGGTGCGAGTGCGGCTCCGCAAGATGTATGGCGGGCTTCGGTGGCGAAAACTCAAGGGGATAGCCGAGGTGCGGCTTCCGAATGGCACGCGTTGCCTCGCCGAAGTACCTTGGTATGAGTCGCACGGCATCGGCTGCCGTGAGCTCAAGATCAAGCGTTGCTTGGAGGCCTAGCCATGCCAAAATCCGCTCGATTCGCGATCTGTGTCAGCAATGCTGGCGTTCCGGCGTCGCTCGAATTGCGAAAGGTGTATCGCCTGGTCGAGGATTCCGTCGCCGCAGCCCAGGGCCTTGTCCGCGTCATCGATGAGTCGGGTGAGGATTATCTGTATCCAGACAAGTTCTTTGTGCAGATTGAGGTCCCGAAGTCAGCAGCTCGAGCGTTCTCGAAACGGTCGGCTTAATCAGGTGCTCGATCAGGCGGCGTCCTGCCGCACTCACCCTCCCGAGGCTTTCGTCTCCGTCGAACACCAATGCATCGCTCGCCCCGCCGTAGGCACCGTCCTCCTCGCTCCACTCGACCCATTTGTGAGTTACCCGCGAGAGGCGAGGCGTGTGTGGAGCGTGTCGAGCCTCGCAAGGATCTCCGGTTCGCCCTTGAGCTCCACGAGCGGCCCGAGTTGCTCGGGTGACATAAGGCCAGTCGAGACCGCTCCCCTGGCGGATCAAAAAACCCTCGACGTCGATCGTTTCACGCGACTCGCCCCAGCGCTTCAGCGCGATCTCACTGATGAGGCAGAATTGCCAGCCCTGCGTTCCCTTATGCCCTCACCGCCAGATTCCAGTTCACGCTAAACCAAGACAACCCAAACCGTACGTGACGACCGATCCCCATAGCTCTCGGAGGAGCAAGCCCTTGATGAATATCGAAACGCACGTACACGTACGTTCTGGGCCGACTGCCGCTGGATGGTGGCTGTGTCCTTCCCAAGGTCGTCTGCGCTGCGGTTTGCGTGGAAGTTCTCCAAGGCGGCTGCGAACGAACGGAAGCACAGCGTTTCGTTTCACGAGGCAACGACTGTCTTCCGCGACCCGTTATCAGTGACTGGTTTCGATCCGAATCACTCCGACGACGAGGATCGGTTCGTGACGATGGGCACGTCTGCGTCTGGGTAATTGCTCGTCGTGGTGCATGGAGCACGGGACGAATGCGTGCGGATCATCAGCGCCCGCTGGCCGCCCACACACACACCCCCCCCCACCTCTTCCGGCTCGATCCTGACATTGCCTCGGCGTTTCCTGACGAGGAGGCTGTCAACTCGGCTCTCCGACAGTTTCTCGCCGAACACCCTCGCGAAAACGCTGGCTGAGCTGATCCGGCGGCGCTCAACCATACCGCCACGCCGTTTCGTTGCCGACGCGCAGCATCGCTCAACCCGTCTCACCCGACATCTTGCATGGGCCGCACGCGCGGTGGCGGAAGCTCGCGTCCTGCCTGCTCCAAGTGGGTAGCGATCTCGTCGATAGCACGATCCAGGTCGGCATAGAGCTGCACGGGATCGTCCCCGTGTATGCCCGTCATGAGGTCGGGACACCTGCCGATAGAGGCACCGTCCTCCTCACTCCACTCGACCCATTTGTGATAGGCATCAGTCTTCTTCATGGATAACCTCGATAGCCCTGCGAACCTGCTTTTCTTGATACGGCTTGGCGTCATCACCGGACTGCCCACTGAGCGTAACCACTCCCGCGAAGTCCTCATGGACAAACTTTCGGTGGGATCCCTATCCCGCGATCTCGGAAAACCCGTGTGAGAGAAGATCGGTAATCAGCTCCCGAACTTTTCGGGGCATCGTCTCAAGGCGGCGGTCTTCCGTTCACCGCTGAACGCGCGAAGGTGCCCCATCCGAGCCTCGGCCGCCTGGGCAAGCAGAAGCAAGACGGCCAGGCACATTGTCCTGGCGTCACCGCTGATCGCCGAGGCCAAGAGTCACCGCGGCGAATACAGGCGAAGCTGTGGCGAGTGCGACGCCAATGGCAGCGATCCCGCGGAGAATCAGGCTGCGTCATGGCCGAAACACTCCCATTGACGAAATACGGTACGCCCGTATAGGTGTCGCATTGCCGCATCGAGCACGTCGCAATCGCTGAGAACCTGCCAGGAGCTTCGACGAGTCGATCACGTTCGAGCTGCCGATTGCCGTCGAGGAGCAACTCCGGCGGGATCATGCCAACCTCGATGCCGCCGCCCCCAATGGGCAGAAAACGTCAAGTTTTGTTGCTTGAAAACTTGACATATGCCTCAGATGGCCCGATCATTGGGATATGGCCACCCGGGCCCACCAAGCCAGTGCAGCACCAGTCGCGAGCGTTGTCCGCGGCCGCATCGAACAAAGCACCGAACGCCTGTGGCGGCTGGAGGACTTCCGCGACCTATCCCCTGCGGCGGTCGCCCAGACGCTCTCGCGACTTGCCCGGGCAGGCCAGATCGAGCGACTGAGCAAGGGCACGTATTACCGCGGCAGACAGACCACGTTCGGCCCGAGCAAGCCAAGCCCGGCGGCCGTCCAGCAGCTCGCCGGACGCCGCAAGCCGATATTCCCATCGGGCATCGCCGCCGCCAACCTGCTCGGGTTCAGTACCCAGATCCCGGCCCGCGGCGAAGTGGCGACCACCGCCAGCAGTCTGCCCCGGAAGCTGATCGGTGCTGACGCCGTGATCCACACCCGCCGACCGGCGGCATGGGCCGGCCTCTCCGAAATCGACGCCGCCCTCCTGGACTTCCTCCGCCGGGGCGGCCAGACCAGCGAACTGCCACCGCATGAGACCATCCGACGGACGGTGGCACTTCTCAGGAAGGACGGACGGTTCGACCGCTTGGCGAGCATCGCCGCCACCGAGCCGCCACGTGTCCGAGCCATGCTCGGTGCGCTTGGTAAGCAGATGCACGCGAACGGGCGGACGCTCGACGCCCTGCGCGAGTCACTCAATCCGCTCTCGCGGTTCGCCTTCGGCCTGTTCGCCAGCCTTCCAAACGCTCGGGCCTGGCAGGCCAAGGAGCGCAGGCCATGAGGCTTCACGAGCACCCCGACTTCGAGCAGGCAATCCTCCGCGCCGCCGAACACTTCCGGGCGCAGGGGCTACGGCCCGCGATCATCGAAAAGGACTACTACGTTACCGAGGCGCTCCGCATCATCGCCGCCACATCCGGCGACAACGTGATCTTCAAGGGCGGTACCAGCCTGTCGAAGGGTTGGAACCTGATCGAGCGGTTCTCGGAGGACATCGACCTGTTCCTCGACCCACTCTCGCCTTCACGCCTGCCCTGGGCGCTCATGGCATTGATCGGGAACTGAAACGCCTCCGGGATGCGGTTGCCAAGCACCCGGCCTTGACGTTCGCCCGCGACGAAAGCCGCACGATCGGTGGCTTCGGCCGTACCGACCGGTTTGCCTATGAGCAACGCTTCCGCGCTCCCGGCGAAGTCGTGGGACGCGTTCTGCTCGAATCGGGCACGGCGAGTGGCCGTGAGCCGACGTCCGATCTACAGCTTTGCTCGCACCTGGCCCAGTTTCTCCAGGAAACCGGCAACACGCTCGGCGCCGAGGACGAGCAGCCCTTCACCATGCGGCTGCTCCACTTCCGTCGCAGGTTTGTGGAAAAGATGTTCGCCATCCACGCCAAGGTGGAGCTTTTCAAACGACATGGACGGCCGATCGGGACCTATGCCCGGCATTACTACGACCTGTACCAGCTTGCCGCCCGGCCGGAGGTGCGGGCGATGCTCGCCTCGCCAGAGTATGTCGCGATCAAAGAGGACTACGATCGCATCAGCCGGACGCACTTCGAGCGAGACTACTTCTCCCCCGAAGGCATGAGTTTCGCGAGAAGCGACGCGCTGTTCCCGGCGGCTGCCATTGCCGAGGCGCTCGCCCGCGACTACGACGAGCAATGCCGGATGCTCTGCTACGGATCTGTTCCCGCGTGGTCCGATGTACGCGACCGCTTCGATGAACTACGGCCAAACCTCTGACCTGCCTCCGGAGGCCCAGCCATGCCTTACGATCCCAAGCCCGCGCGTGTTTCACCGGAAGCTGGTTGTCAACCAGAAACCTCATGCCACTTCGACCACAACATGATTGGTCTGGTGAGCGGCATAGGCGATGGCGGCCAAAATGTCTTCCCGTTCGAGATACGGGTAGTCGGCGAGGATCTCCTCGTTCGTTGCTCCGCTAGCCAGCAATTCCAGAATGTCGGAAACGCGAATCCGTAGGCCCCGGATACAGGGCTTAGCGCCGCATGTGCCGGGCTCGATGGTGATTCGCGATCGAGGGAAGGACTGTTCCATCCCGAAAAAATACCAGCCGGGGTGAATCTGCGTCGCACACGGAAGGCGATTTATCATGCCCTCGCGAAACTCGGCGACGTCTTCGTCCGCCGCAGCGCGTAGCTCAGGCTCCGAGGGGTGGGCGAGCTCCCCGAACGGCTGATGGTAGAATCGTCGGCGTTGTGTGCGATTCGCTGAATCCTGGGCGCTGAATTCCATGACCACCGGCTCATTCAACGAAGCGACTGTCGCCGCGCTGGCCGGGTGCCTGGAGCGGCACCCGTCGATTGCCGCGGCCTACCTTCTCGGCTCGGCGGTCCAAGGCCGCCTTCGCCCCGAGAGCGACCTGGATGTGGCCGTGCTGCCGACAAGGCCCCACGGTCTTCCGATTGTCGAGCGTCTCGCCCTCGCAGCGGAGCTCTCCCAGGCAGCCGGCCGCGACGTGGACCTCGGGATCCTCTCCACCAGCTCGCTTGTCTATGCGAAGGAGGCTGTTGCCCACGGCCGGCTGTTCTTCGAGCGGGATCGCGAAGCCAGGGCGCGCTTTGCCATGTATGCCCTGTCGATGTACGCCTCGCTCCAAGAGGCACGGCAGGAGGTCATCGCCGCCTATGCCGCCTGACGATATTCTGCTCGCCAAAGCCGCCATCATCGAACGGTGCGTGCGTCGAATCGCTGAAGAGGCCAAGGCTTGCCCCGGCTTAGACGACTTCACGCACGTAGACGCACTCACGCTGAACATCGAACGAGCCTGTCAGGCCGCGATCGATATGGCGATGCATGTGGTGGCCGAAAAACACCTCGGCGTGCCGCAAAGCACGGCCGACGCCTTCATGCTCCTCGAGCGTTCGGGCATCATCGACGCCCCGCTTTCCGCGTCGCTCCGCGGCATGGTGGGATTCCGCAACGTCGCCGTTCATCAATACGACCAGCTTGACCTTACCGTGCTCCGGTGGGTGGTCGATGCCGGTCATCACGACTGGATTCGCCTGGGCCAAGCCCTCGGCGTCGCCATCCGTCCGTAGCCCCGGTGCCCCGTAGCCCCGGTGCCGACCGAAGCACCGATGCCGACCGAAGCCATGAAAGACCGCATCTCGATCAACCCGGTGATCCCTTTTGGAAAGCCCTGGGTGATGGGCACGAGTCGTTCGCGTGAGCCAACTCGGCTTGGCTCAGGCAGCCGATGCGGAGCTTCTCCGCGTCGCCCACGAATAAGCCCGGATGTTCGTGACATCGTCTGAAGGTGGCAGAGTGGTGGCGAAGGAGGAACCGTTCAACCACAAGTTTCGACTCCGAGGCCAAGGGCACCGCGACACCCCCACGAACGAGAGGTCATCAACACCACCAAGCGCTGTCGTTTTCGACCGCCGAGAGACGTTCGACGAGCTGGCTCCGCAAGTGCACAATAGTTGTGGTCGCGGTTGTCGGCGCGGTTGTCGGCGAACCCCATGATCTCAGCCCGGACCGGTCATGCCAAAACAGATACCATCATGGTATGAGAACTACCATTGATCGAGCCGGGCGGATCGTGGTGCCGAAGGCGCTTCGGGAGCGATTGTCCCTTGCTTCCGGGAACTGAAATCGAGATCGAGGCGGTGGCCGACGGTGTGCTCGTGCGGTCGGCCGTGACTGCCTTGGCGCTCGTCCTCGAAGGTGATGTGCTTGTCCACCGAGGTGAACTGGCAAGTCAGATCGATGTCGCCGGTTTCATGCGTCAGCAACGGACAAGTCGGGTCCGAGACCAAGGGCATCGCTGATGCGGGTGCCGTTTGATACGTGCGTGCTCGTTGCGGCTGTCGTGAGTCAACTGCCCGGGCACACTCAGGCACTGGCCGTGCTCCCACCGATGAGGCAGAATCGCCGCCCTGCGGCCGGCCCGGTCAGAAGGGCAATCGCCCGGTGGACTTTCATGCGGAAAGGGACTACCTCAAGCCGGCAAACCACTCGGCGGTGAGGGCGAGGCCCTCGGCCAGCGTGACCGTGGGCCGCCAACCAAGCACGCGGCTTGCCAGGGCCGCATCAATAAGATTGCTTCGCAAGTCGCCAGCGCGAGCAGGGCCGTAGACGGGGGGCGAAAGCGTGGCGGGGCGGCCCTCGCGAGCCAAGACGTCTGTCATCGCTTGCCGCAGCGCCGCGGCAAGCTCGTTGACGTCGGTGCCGATCCCCGTGCCGATATTGAGGCTCGTGAGCGTGCCTGGGCGGATCACGGCTGGCCCCGCTTCGAGTGCCGCGAGGTTCGCCCGCGCGACATCGACCCCAAACACGTAGTCGCGAACGTAGCGCCCGTCGCCATTGATCGTCGCTGCCTCGCCGGCGAGATACCGCTTACAGAAGATGGCGACCACGCCCGCCTCACCGTGCGGGTTTTGCCTCGGACCATAGACGTTGGAATACCGCAGGGCCACGGTCTCGAGGCCATGCTCGCGAGCGAAGAACTCGAGGTAGCGCTCGCCCACCCATTTGGTGATGCCATAGGGGCTCACCGGATTGGCGGGCGTCGTCTCAGGGGCGGGGCTCGTGACGTCGCCGTAGAGCACGCCACCACTCGAGGCAAACACAAACCGCTTCGCAGCATGGGCCGCGGCCGCCGAGAGCACGTTCACAAGCCCCATGACATTCACCCGCGCGTCAAACGCCGGGTCACGAACCGATCGGCTCACCGACATCTGCGCCGCCTGATGACAGACCGCATCGGGGCGTTCTTCAGCAAAGATACGGTTCACCGCCTCGGCATCGGCAATGTCGGCCACATGCAAGGGCACGCCCGCCGGGAGGTTGTCGCGAGAACCACTCGAAAGGTCGTCGAGAACCGCGGCCGAGTGCCCTGCCGCGAGAAGCGCATCGACGATGTGGCTCCCAATGAACCCCGCCCCACCGGTCACAAGAACCCTCATGCAGTCTCCACTTAGTTGGTGATCGCGCCAGGCCATGACCGATGACCGACGACCGACGAGCGACACCAGGAACGACGAGCGACGCACGACACCAGGAACGACGAGCGACACCAGGCGCCCCCCATGATACGCTGCTTGGCAGCAGGTTCACGTGAGCCGCCGCGGCCTGCGGCTCACCCTTCGCCGGTCCCGCCTCCAGCGCCATTCCCAGGGAGATTTCACGGATGCAGGCAGCCCATCGCGTGCGTGGCCTCTTCGCCATTCTCTTCGCCCTAGCCATCGCATGCGCGACCCTCGTGCCGCCGCCTGCGGGCGCCGCCGACGGCGATGTATCGCGGATCGACAACGGCACGGCATCGGTCGGCATCGATCGGAAGATGGGGGGCTCGATCACCTGGCTTTCGTGGCGGGGCCATCCCCACAACACGGTCAACATCCACGACCCCGGGCGGCTCATCCAGCAGTCGTACTACGCCGGAAACTCCCTCGATCGAAAAGCCGACGGACAATCCAAGGCATGGAGCCCGTGGTCATGGAATCCGATCCAAGGAGGCGGGGTGGGGAGCTGGGCTCGGGTGACAAAGCTCGACAAAAAGCCCGAGGAGATCTTCTGCGAAACGGTCCCCAAGCTCTGGGACATGCCGAATGAAGAAGCGGCGGCGGTGATGCGGCAGCGGACCGGCTTCGAGCCCGGCATGCCCAACGTGATCGTGGTGCGGTGCGAGTTTGAGTCGCAGCGGAAGCCAGCAGACCGCTGGGGCGACAAGCCGGTGCCCAGGCACCAGGAGCTTCCGGCCTGCTACTTCACGCGATCCTTTGGCGCCGTCAAAAGCTATCTCGGGAATGGGAAGTGGCGAGACGAAACGCAGCCGCCCGGTCCGCCATGGGGCAAGGTGACGCCCCCCCGCAAGGTCGTCGCCTGCTTCGACGCCGCTGGCCAGGGAGTCGCGATCTACAGCCCGGTGACTACCGGCCACTGGAACTTCGGTCCGCATGGCAAGGGGGCATCGACCGATCCAAAGGCGTCGCCGTGCATGCACGTGGCCCCGATCGAAACGGTCAGGCTCGGGCCGAAGTCGCTCCTCCGCTACCGATACTGGCTCGTGGTCGGCACTTCCAAGACAATCGTCCCGCGACTCGACGCGCTCCACACGAAGTATGCCGACGAGCAGATCGATCACACCGGCGCCCCATGACCCATGCCCATGACCCATGCCCATGACCCATGACCCATGACCATGACCATGACCCACAGCCCCACAGCCCAACGCCCCATGCCCCACGTCACACGTCCGGCGAGCGCAAGGAGCATGTCCTCATGAACCTCATCTTCGAAAGCTACACCTCACCTGATCCGGCCCGCGCGGCCGAGCTCGAGCGGGTGCGCGAGATCAATGCCCAGGCGGGTGTCTTCGAGCGGATCGTGCCGGTGACCGACGGGGGACGAAAGACGTATGGCCAGCTTGTGGCCCTCGCGGCGGAGCGGTTTCCCGGCGAGGTCTGCGTGATTGCCAATAGCGACATCGCGTTCGATACGTCGCTCACGGAGGCAGCCACATGGCTCCGGCAGCAGTCGCGGCCGACGCTCGTGGCCCTCTCCCGCTGGGACAATCCCTCGAGCCCCTCAATGGAAGGCCGCATCGATCCTGCAACGTGGAAATTTTTTTCGCACTCGCAAGACACGTGGATGTTCGTCGCGGGCAGGCTCCCGGCGTTCGAAGCCGGTTTCACGCTCGGCATTCCGGCCTGCGAAAGCCGCTTTGCCTACGAGGCCCACGCCGCGGGCGTGACGATCGCAAACCCGGCGCTCACAATCCACACCTGGCATCACCACGCCTCGGCTGTCCGCACCTGGAAGCTTCGCGAGAGTTACAAAGGGCCACTTTTTTTCCCGCGACTCAGCACGCTCGAAGGGATTACCGGCGAGGGCTATGTCCTCGACCGCACCGGCTGGAAGACCCGCAAAGAGATTGTGGCCGTGTGAGGGATGCCCAAGAGTGGACCCCTCGAGCCCGCGGCCGTATCCTTTTTCATGCGGTGGCAGCGGCCGTTCAGCGAGGACGACACGTGGATACGACACGACTGGTTCAAGCGGGCTCTCAGCGGGCGGGGTTCAGCCTCGTCGAGCTCCTGGCGGTCATCGCCATCATCGGCACGCTTGTCTCGCTGACGCTCCCAGCCGTGCAGTCGGCCCGCGAGGCGGCCAGGCGGTCAGCCTGCAGCAACAACCTCCGCCAGATGGGGGTGGCTCTTCTCAACTATGAGTCGGCCCGCCGTGCCTTCCCGCCGGGCAACGATGCCCTTTCTGGCCGCAACCATGCCTGGAGCTCGTTCATCCTCCCGTTTCTCGAGGAGGCAGCCGTTGCCAGCCGCATCAACTATGCCCTCGCCTGGAACCACAAAACCAACCTCGACATCGCCGACGCCGTCGTCCCGGTGTATCTCTGCCCGAGTGGGATCGAGAGCTACCCTGGGAAGCAGGACTACGGTGGCGTGATGGGCACTGCCGTCCTTCTGGCCGAGGACGACACCCGGCCGGCGGGCTGGGCTCACGGCGGCATCCTCTATGCGACGGATGAGGAGAGTCCGCGACCTTGCCGAGCCGCCGAAGCGAGGGACGGCCTCTCACGCACGCTCGTTGTCAGCGAGGGCGTGGACCGTGGCGTCTCCGACGTGGAGACCCACACGAGGATCGGCAACGCCCAGTGGGCGTGCGGCACCAACTGCTTCCTGCACAACTCACCCGTTCTGAATACACCCGACGTGGATGGCTTTCGCAGTAACCACCTCGGCGGCGTCCACGGGCTGTATGGGGATGCCCACGTATCGTTCATGGCCGACCACACCGATCCACTGGTGCTGATCGCCGTCTGCACGAAGGCGGGCGGCGAGGCCGCTGGTGCGATTCCGTAAGGCCCCCAAGTCCCCTCAAACACCAGCATTTCACCGAATACCAATGTTTTGACCCCATTGAAATGTCCGCTACGATGGAGCCTCGCAAGTCGATTGCTCCATATTTTCATTCTTTCGTTGTCAGGAGCCCCCCACCCCATGATCTCTAAAACCTCTCGTTTCGTTGCGGCATTCGCTGTGGCCTTGGCGTTTGCCATCCCCGTGTTTGCTGGCGGCGGAGCGAATATCCCCGTCCGCATGAAGAACGTCGGCTTTGACCCCGTCGCGGTGAATTCCAAAACCGGCAACGCCACGCTCCAGCAGCTCCAGCAAGGGGCGATGGTCGTCGCCCCCAACGGTATCGCTCAGTTCAAGGTGAAGGCCGGGGCGTTTACGGCGATCGCCGCCGATCCCGACTTCCCGGAAGTTGTCAACAAGGTGCGAAACTTCAACACCCGTCAGTTCAAGACGATCTATCTTTGGGCCCAGCAAGACTTCACCACGGCAACGCTCGTTGGGGCACCGGCCGGCGTGAAGTTTTAGCTTCACGGCCGGCGGGGCATTCATGCCCCCGGCGGCCTTGCCGAGCCTCCGCTCGGTGGTGCACGGCCCTCCAAGGCCTCGGCAACATAAAAGCCCATGGCGCTAGCCGTGGGGCTGCGGGTGGAATGCCGTCCTGTCTGCAACCACCAGCGGGCTCGCCCGACAACCCGCCGTCCCCGCGCTATCGCGAGGGGCTTTTATGACCTTCCAAGCGCACGGTCGCTACGAGAATCCCGAACGCCCTCCCGTCGGACTCCCCCGCGGGCTGGCGTGGGCGGTGGCGATCGTCGGCAGTCTTCTGCTCGCGGCGGTGCCCTGGCTCTGGCAGGACTGCGTGCCGGCTGGCTGGCTCGGCATTGCCGCCGGGCTTGCCCTTGTAACAGGGCGGCGGGGATGGCGGGTCGAGGCAGCCGTGCTCGTGGCATCCATCCTGGCGATCGCACTGGCGTTTCACTGGACGCCTGAAGCGCTCGCGGGCGCCACGAAGTCCAGCGCGCTCGTCGGGTTCTTGTTCGCGGCGCCGATCATTCTTTGGGACGCGTGTCGCCTCGCGCTCCCGTTCTGGGTGGCGGGGCGTGTCGCCAGTGACTTCCGCACGGCCTGGCTGCCAGCGGCACTCGTGGCGGTTGTGACCGAGTCCCTGGCGCCCGCGGTGTTTCCGTGGAAGTTTGGCTATTCCCAACTCGCCTGGCCGGTCACGGTGCAGTCGGCCGCCCTCGTCGGCCCCGAGGGCCCCACGTTCACGTTCTTCGCGATCGTTGGAACGATCCTTGCGGTCGCAAGCCTCGCCGCTGGTCGCCCCGCTGGGCGCATGCCGACCATCGCGATCGCTGCGGTCGTGATCACGATCGCCAATCTTGTGTATGGGGCGATCGCGATGCGGATCGTCGATACTCGCTTGGCGGCGGCCCCGACGATCCGCATGGCACTCGTCCAGGCAGACCCCGACACGGAGGGCGGCATCGATACGCTCAGGCGGCTCGCGCGCGAGGCATGCGGAAGCGGCCCGCCGCTTGACCTCGTGGTCTGGCCCGAATGCAGTGGCGGTTTCTATGAAGAGGGCCTCGATTCATTTGCGGACGAGGCAACGGTGGTTCGCCGTTCACGAGATCCCAAGCGTGGTCTGCGGCCACTCCCCGAGCCCACCTGCCCGCTGCTTCTTGGAGGCCGCATCTATCGGGGCTTCCGCGAGCGGCCAACTGAGATGTTCCAGGCAGCGATGCTCATCGACGCCGACGAGCGACTGACAGGGAGCTATCGCAAGCGCCACCTCATGCCGTTTGGAGAGTATGTGCCGTGGGCCGATGTGGTGCCCGAGCTGCGGCTCTTCTTTCCGATGGAGACACGATACGACCGAGGCAACGAGGCCACCGTGATTCCATCTGGCCAGGCCCGTATCGGGCCGCTGCTCTGCTACGAAGACATGGTTCCCTCGGCCGCTTCGTCGCTCGTGAGTGAGTCGGCCAACGTGCTGGTCGCGCTCATCCACGGCGCGGCCTTCGCCAATCCCCTCACGCTCAGGCAGCACCGCCTGCTCGGCCAAAGCCGGGCCATCGAAAACCGCCGCATGCTTGTTCGCTGTAGCTCCACGGGCGAGACCTGCGTGATCGATGCCGCAGGCCGGATCACGGCCTCCCTCCCACTCGGCATCGAAGGCGTGCTCGTAGCCGACGTGCCGCTCCTCGAAGGGGAGACACTCGCCAACAGGCTCGGGCCGGCGTTTCCCATCGCCTGCGGCTTCGCTCTCATGGCACTCGTCATCGGCAAGCTACGAAGCTTGCGCTGACCGGGGAATGGGCCCGCCAAGGGCCCGCCGTCCCCCACGCTCGCGCGAGGGGCTTTTATGACGGTGAGTGCCGTATTCGCTCCGCAGTTACCCATCGCTGGGCTTGCGGCCAGCGGTCGCCATCTGGGAAGAGTCCCGGCCTGGCCTCGGATGGACTGCCGATGAGTCCCTGTGGCCCGAGGCCCCTTCCTCCGAAGACAGCCAGCCATGCGGATGCCCTCTCTTTTCCGATCGCGACACCGGCACAAACCGGCTCCGCTCCCGCCTGATCTCGACGACGAAGCCCGCACCGTCATCGAGACCGTTCGCCCCTTCACGATGACAAGCCCCGAGCGGATCCTCGCGCTCCGCGACGCCGTGCGGCATATCACGAAGCACCGGATCGCCGGCGACATCGTCGAATGCGGCGTGTGGCGGGGCGGCAGCATGATGGCCGCGGCCCTCACGCTCCTCGAGTGTGGCGATCGCCGCAGGCTCCATCTTTTTGACACCTTTGAAGGGATGCCCCCGCCGGCCGAAGCCGACCGCGACCTTCATGGCACCGATGCCGCGGAGCTCTTGGTCGCCGAGGATCGCCAGACCGGCGGCACCTGGTGCTACGCCACGCTCGACGACGTGCGGGCCAACGTCCTCGCGACCGGCTATCCCGAAGACCTCGTCCACTTTGTTCCTGGCCGTGTGGAGGAGACGATTCCCCAGCACGCCCCCGAGCAGATCGCGATTCTCAGACTCGATACCGACTGGTACGAATCGACGCGGCACGAGCTCGAGCATCTCTACCCACGGCTCGCTGTCGGGGGTGTCCTCATCATCGACGACTACGGTCACTGGCAGGGCGCCCGCCGCGCCGTGGACGAATACATCGACACCACGAAGGCGCGGCTTCTGCTCTCCCGCATCGATTACACCGGCCGCATGGCCGTGAAGCTCGATCCCTGACAGGCGGCTTGCCGCGCCGAGTGCCTCACCATGATCCGCCTCCTTGCATCGCGTCCGCAGCTTCGTCGGCCCCCGCAGCCGCTGGTCAACCTCGGCTGTGGTCGCCGCCGACACCCCGACTGGACCAACTGCGACCTCATCCCCGACGCCTCCGACGTCCTTGCCGTTGACGTCCGTCAGAAGCTGCCCTTCGACAGTGAGACATGCGACGCCGTCTACGCGTCGCATGTGCTCGAACACCTGGCCGCGACGGACGCCCGTCGGCTTGTGGCGGAGATTTTCCGCGTGCTTAGGCCCGGTGGCGTGGTGCGGATCGTCGTGCCCGACCTCGAGGGCATCGCGCGGGCGTATCTGACAAGCCTCGACCGAGCCGCGACGAGCCGCAGCGATCAGAGCCGTGACGAGCACCGCTGGATGACGATCGAGCTCCTCGACCAACTCGTCCGCGATACATCCGGCGGCCTCATGAGACGCTTCTGGTCGTGCGACCCGGTGCCCTGCCGCGAGTTTGTCGTGGACCGTCTCGGTGAGGAGGCGTCTGCTGGCATGGCGGCCGTCACCGCCGCCCGTGAGTCGGCAGGACGCAACCCGCTCGACCCCGATACCATCTTCGACGCCGAACCGGCCACGCCTCGCGCGGCGGCAAGGTTTGCAGGGTCTGGCGAGCGGCACCGCTGGATGTACGACCGCGTTTCACTCGCGTCGCTGCTCGAGGAAACAGGCTTTCGAGAGGTCTTTCAGACGGAGGCGGCGACGTCGCGAATCGCTGGCTTTGTGGACGCCGGCCTCGACACCGACACCACAGGTTGCCCCCGCAAGCCCGACTCGCTCTACGTCGAGGGGGTGCGGTCATGATGAGCCCATCACACGAAGATTTCGGGCCGTGCGACACCACCAAGAACCCGCGCATTGCGTGCGTATCGACGCAGGCCGGCCATTCCGGTGGCGCTTCCATCGCGATGGAGCGGCTGGTCGCTGGTCTGCGGGACCACGGAATCTCTGTCGATATCGTCACGCGGAACGATTGCCCACCCGCGACGACCCGTGAGCGGCGGCTCGATCGCACGATCCGCCGAGCGATCAAGCATGGGCGCACCGACGTCTCAAACACGCTGTTTACTGCCGATTGGCCGAGCTGGGATGTCTCGGGCCATCCGACCGTGGCCGCTGCCGACTTTGTCAACGTCCACTGGGTCGCTGGATTCCTCGCAGCCGCCGGGATCCGTCGACTCGTCGAAAGTGGCAAGCGGGTGGCCTGGACGCTCCACGACATGCGAGCCTTCACCGGCGGCTGTCACTACGCCGCTGGCTGCCGCGGGTTCATCGGCCAGTGCATGGCTTGCCCCCAGCTCACCGACGCGCTTCGCGACTTGCCGATGCGGAGCCTCGCCCGCGCCCGTCGCCGCCTGGCTGGCCTCCCGCTGGTCTTCATCACGCCGAGCCAGTGGCTGGCCGACGAGCTTGCTCATTCGAGCGTGTTTGATCCGACCGCCCACGATGTTCGCGTGATCCCGTACGGCATCGATCTCGACCGCTATCGGCCCGGTGATGCCGCCGAAGCACGCCGCCGGCTCGGCCTCCCTCTGGACCGTTTTTGTATTTTGCTTGGCAGCGTGTCACTGGCCGAGCACCGCAAGGGAACGGATGTCGCGATCGACGCGGTATCGCGAGCAACGGCACAGCTCACCGCGCAGGGCTGCGAGCCCCCGATCGTCCTCACCTACGGTGCCGGGCAGCTCACGATTCCTGGCGTCCCGTGCCATGGCCTGGGCAGCCTCAATGAAGCCGGCGTGATCGAGGCGCTCCATGCCTGCGACACGTACCTCACGATGGCCCGCGAAGACAACCTGCCCAACACGGTCATGGAAGCGCTGGCCTGCGGTCGGCCGGTTGTCGGCACCGCGACCGGCGGCATTCCAGACATGGTTCAAGACGGCGTGCACGGCTGGCTCGTTCCGGTTGACGATGCGGCTGCCACCGCTGATGTGCTCGAGCGGATCGCCCTCGATCGCGATCTCGTGTCGGCGGCTGGTATCGAGGCTCGTGAGCGTGCCGAGCGCGAGTGGGATTCTCGCCTCCAGGCTCGCCGCTATCTCGCGCTCGTGGATGCGTGGCCCTTTGACCACGGCTCACCTGCTGCCGGTCACACCGTTGAGCACTCCGCGCGACCCGAGCGGTTCACACCCGCAGCTGCCGTCGTCCATCGTGGTGGCTCGCTGCGCGGTCCGCTTCGCAGCATGCGCCGGCTGGCACGCCGCGGGATGGCCTCCCGGCGTCGAACGTCGCCCGCTGCGGGAGACTCGCAACGATGAAGCTCTTCCGCCCGTCACCACCATCGCTCGACTCAGCCGATTTTACGGGGCCGGTCTTTCCCGAGCATGCCTTCCCGCCTCTGGCAGTTCATGCCGAGACGTACTACGCAGCCTGTCGCCGCGGTTATGCGGTGATGGCCGAGACCCGCGTCGCGATCACGGGTCTTGCCCGCAATATCGGCCGCGTCTTGCCGCTGACGATCCAGCGGATCGAGAACCTTGGCCGCTGCTTTGCCGACTATTCGGTCATCATCTACGAGAACGATTCGACCGATGACACTCGGCGCGAGCTTGTCCGCTGGGCTCGTGGCAACCGGCGAGTGCAGCTCGTCACCGAAGTGCTTGCCGACCCGGTCAATCCAACGACCCGCTGCCTGGCCCGTGCCGCCCGCATGGCGAGGTATCGCCGCCGATGCCAGCAAGAAGTCCTTACCCAGTGCAACACTTTTGACGCCGCGATCGTCATCGATTGTGACATCCAAGGCGGCTTCAGCATCGACGGCATCGCGAGCAGCTTTGGTCACACCGGCTGGGACTTTGTCGGGGCCAATGGCCTCATCTGTCGTCGCGACGGCCTTCAAATGAACGCCCTGCGTCAGTACGACACCTGGGCCCTGCGGTTTGACGCCCATCTCACGCCGCTTTCGACCCGGGTGGCGAGCCATTTTCTGTACGACCGCGGCACGCCGCTTGTTCCGGTCACATGCTGCTTCGGTGGCCTCGGCATCTATGCGATGCCAGCCTATGCCGCTGGCACCTATTCCGAAGACGACCTCGAGCATGCCACCTTCCATCGGTCGATGATCGCCGGCGGCCACTCGCGGCTGTTTCTGAATCCGAGCCAGCTAGTGATCTACGGTCGCCGTCATCGCTTTGGCGACGGTTTTGTGGCGGGCCTGCTTCGCCTGCTCCACCGCGACGGCGGTCATGCCGAGCTTTTTTCCCGCGGCCGCACCGCCTCGGCCGGCCCGCCCCCCGCCATCGCCCGCGGCCGCCGCGCCGCCTGACGCGCACGTTCGCATCCAAGTCATGAAGCCGCAGCCATGATCACTATCGTCCGTCGCTGCTTGACGATGCGTGTCTGGATCACCCTGGGGAGCGCCGGGCTCGCTGTGATCAGCCTGGTGCTGGTGACACGGCTGTTCATGGCTCCCGAGCTGCCGACGCTGCGGATGAGCGCCGGTCCCGACGGCACCCGCCGTCACGCCGTCACCACGTACCTCTGCGAGCAGGCGGCGCACCATGGCCTCGCCATCGACCTGGTACCCGCCGAGGGCACGGAAGAATGCCTGAAGCTGCTGCAGGCTGGCAAGCTGGACGCGGCCGTGGTGAGCAGCGGCGTCAAGGTGCCTGACGACGACGAGATCATGGTGCTCGGCGCGACGCAGCTCGAGGCGGTTCACTTCCTCATCCGCGGCGATATGGCCAGCGATCGCCCGTTCCCCGACATCATCCGCGGGAAGCGCGTGAACCTTGGCGAGCGCGGGACCACCGAGTGGTTGCTGGCCCGCGAGTTTCTGAAGTTCGCGCGGCTCACGCCATCGTCGGCAGCGGGACCGGGGGATGTCATTGCTATGGAGCTGGGCAAGGATGAATTGCACGCCATGGCTCGAGCCATCCTCCAAGCCGACGCGACACAACGCGACGCGCTCGTTGCCGAGATGCCCGATTGCTTGATCGTGCTGGCGAGCATGCCGTCGATGGTGGTGCAGTCGCTCGTGGAGGCGACTGACTACCGAGTTGTACCGCTACCGGCCACGCGGGCGTTTCTGCTCGATACCCTGCAGGACAGTAGTGCCCGTACGACCATAATCGAGCGCGAGTTTTTGGAGCCCCATACGATCCCGGCGCGCTCCTACTTCGCGCAATCGAGCTACCCGGAAACAGACTGCGAGACGATCGGCGTGAGGCTGCTGGTCGTGGCCCGACGGGACGTGCCTGCCCGGGCGGTATGGCCATTCATGAAAACGCTGTTCGAAGGAGAGTTCGCGCGGCGAATACTGCCGCGCTCGCCGCGTGATCTGGCGACTCCGTTTGCGATTCATCCCGAGGCCGAGGCGTACTTCGATCGGGACAAGCCCCTGGCAATCGCTGCGGTCGCGGCGTGGGCGAGCAACGGGCTGAGCTTCTTTGGCGCTTTCAGTGCGGGGGCGCTGTCGCTCTACGGACTGCTGCGGAGAAGGAAGAATCGCAAGCCGGCCGATTACTATGCCGAGATCCGGAGCATCGAACAGATCGCGGGCGGCGCGAACCTCGACGCCGCGTTGCCGAGCCACCCCGGTGAGCTGACGAGTTATCTGCACGAGCGCCTCGTGGTCTTGCGGCGCGACCTGATCGAAGACATCTGCAACGGGCACATCAAGGGTGACCAGGTGGTCGCCAACATCCTGTCGCTGATTAGCGACGCGCGGCGCACGACGCCGATGCTCAGCGGGCAGACGGTCGATCTCCGTGCCCGGCTGATGCGTGACGACATGGCAACGAAACACGCCGCGTGACGCGCTCGGGGCTCCCCGTGCCGCATGCGGTCTGGGATCTCGGTGTCGTAGGCCGGTTCTTGCACACCGGGCAGAACGGCTATGCCAAGGCTCGAGTAGCTGGCACCGTCATTTATCGCAGTGTCGAGATCGAGCGCGCCATGTGCTTGCTGATGAGCGCCGAAATACGCTGAAACGATGCCTACGGTGCTACGAGTGGGGAGCTTCTGATTCCACTTGTTTTCAGACGAAGGATCAGCGCCGCCGCACATCCACGTCGGTTGTCTCGAGGGTGAGCGCAAGTTGTGGCTGAGCCCGCCAGGTGTGGCTCGAAACCGCGGTGTTTCTCCGCAAGTTGTCAGGGCCATGGAACGACTTGTCGTCGAGCACAGCGACCTCTTCTTGGAGAAATACAATGAAGTATCACGCATCAGGAGACTGAAGCGGTTGCCGTGCAGGCGTGGGCTCGTGAGCGGATGATCTATGTCGAGCTCACCGATCAGCGGGTCATCGGGTTTCCGGCCAATCGGTTTCGTCGATTACGGGACGCTTCGGTCGAAGTGCTCGCCGACGTGCGACTGGAAGTCGGCGGTACGGCGCTTCGGTGGGAGACGCTCGACGAAGACATCACTGTCGCGGGCATCGTCGCGGGCCGCTTTCAGTTGCCGCCCACCGAGTGACTTGTCACAGGGAAGCGAAGCTCGTCGCGGAGCATGTCATCTCGGTCATCCTCGAGAATGACCTCCCTGGCGGCTCGGGGTTGCCCGAGGCGGATGCGTTCCTGGAGTCCGGTTCCTCCGGAATCGGGTGAAACCGGTTCGCACTTGTGCAGCCAACAGAACACCGGTTGGCCCCCGCTCCCAAGGGGAAGCCGGGTGCGGAGATCCCGCCGAATGGCCCGGTCGCTGAAGGGCTGTATCTGGGCGTGGTCCGCGGCACGTGGAAGGACTTGCGCGACGCCAAGCTCGTGCGGGTCAAAGTGACCGAGGTCTTGGCAGATGGCGTAATCGTCGGCGAAGTTGGCCGTGGATTGGAAGGCAAGATTTCGATCGGCAAACTCATTTTCTTGATCCGGCCGCCGCACTCGACATCCGAGCAAATTCAGGGGCTCCCGGATATGGTGACGCTCGAGGAGGGACCGGCACCGAGAGCCCGGCCGTCAGCCGCCGCCGTAAAAGCGAAAGCGGAGCCCACGGAGTCGTCGCGAGCGGACCGCTCAGCGCAGAACCTTGCGGCGATCGCCAAAGCTCTCCACGGCTACAAGGGAACGCGCGCTTGTTTTCCGCCAGCCGTGTTGAATGGGCCCGATGGGCGTCCGTGGCATAGCTGGCGTGTGTTGATCCTCCCCTTCTTCGATGATCGGTCCCTTCGAGCGATTTACGACCGATACAAGTTCGACGAACCCTGGGATGGCCCTCACAACAAGCAACTGCTCGACCCGATGCCAACTGTCTACACAGACCACCCCGCTGGCGCACCAGCGGACACGTTCACTCGCTATGCAGCCGTCACTGGCCCAGGAACCATGTTTGCTGCGGAAGGCGTTGCGTTTGACCCGACCATCAAGCCTCGCCGTATCGGCCACGGGATGCGGGAGCACGATCTTCGCGACGACGCGTTCACGCTCGTGATCGGCACGCTGTCTGGCGACGCAGAGGTTCCTTGGATGAAGCCCGAGGATGTCGTCGTCGTCGCGGCTCGGGGCTCCCCGTGCAAAGCCCGGCTCCCAGGGGCATGGCCTTCGCTCACTCGAGGTCGCGCCGCTTCATCCGATATGCACCGTATCTTGGATAGCCTCGGCAGAGAGGCCGCGAAGCATGTCGGCGCGGTGATCTTCAAGAATGAGCTCAATGGCGGCCTTGAGGCTTTCCTTTGCCGCTTCGATGGTCGCGCCCTGGCCCGTGCGCGCCAGGAATCTCCGGGCACACGGCCCAATAGCCGCCCTCTGGTGCCGCTTCGATGATCGCTGTGAATTCCGCTTTCACGGCGGACCTCGCTGGAAGTGAGTGATTTCGAACCCGACACGCCAAGCAAACCCGGTGGGCCACCCGTGCCGCTGGCGGCCTGACGTGCAGACGGGCTTTCGTGAGGGCATACTAAGAGGCTTCCAGACCGTCCTGCCTTCCGCACCCCGCGAGCCCATCTATGGCGACAGCCTCTGAAGCGACCCCACGGCTTGGCGACGATGACGTCGCCGCGATCGACCGGCTCCGCGCCATCCAAGGACGGCTCAAGCAGGAGCTCGCCCGCGTCATCATCGGCCAAGACGACACCATCGACCGGCTCACGATCTGCCTCTTCGCACGCGGCCACGCGCTCCTCATGGGCGTGCCCGGCCTCGCGAAGACGCTGCTCGTGAGCAAGCTCGCCGAGTGCGTGTCGCTGAAGTTCAGCCGCATCCAGTTCACGCCCGACCTCATGCCGATGGACATCACCGGCACCGACATCCTCCAAGAGACCGCCGAAGGCCGCCGCGAGTTTCACTTCGTGCCCGGCCCCGTCTTCGCCAACATCGTCCTCGCCGACGAAATCAACCGCGCCCCGCCAAAGACCCAAGCCGCCATGCTCGAGGCGATGCAGGAGCACAAGGTGACCGTCGTCGGCAAGACGTCGCGGCTCGACCCGCCCTTCTTCGTGCTCGCCACCCAAAACCCCGTGGAGCAGGAAGGCACCTACCCGCTGCCCGAGGCCCAGCTTGACCGGTTCATGTTCTTGATCGAGCTCGACTATCCGAATGAACACGAGGAGGTCGCCATCGCCCGCACGACCACGGGCGGACCGCCCCCGGAGCTCGATCATGTGCTCACCGGCCCCGACATCATCGAATACCAGGAGCTCGTGCGGCGGGTGCCGGTGCCAGACCATATCTATCAGTTCGCCGCCCGGCTCGTCCGCAAGACGCGGCCCAAGGGAGAGACCGCCCCGGCCTGGCTCAAGCCGCTCGTGGCGTGGGGCGCGGGACCACGGGCCGTGCAATACCTCATCCTCGGGGCCAAGGCGCGGGCGGCGCTCGCGGGCAGCTACATGGCGAGGCTCGAAGACATCGAGGCGGTCGCGGCTCCCGTGCTTACCCACCGGCTTATCACCACGTTTGCGGCGCAGGCCGAAGGCATCACCGCCAAAGACATCGTCGCCCGTCTTGTCAAAGAGACGATCGCAGAGCAGGTGTGATCCTGCGGGTTGTGCCATTTGGTTTCCCGCGTTCGCTCGCCCCCTCGTGACTCTCTCGCATGTTCTCCGATCGTCAGCCTCGAAGTTTCCTCGAGCCCGCCGTGCTCGCCCGGCTGGCTGGGGTGCCGCTGGTGGCCCGCAAGCCGATGGTGGGCGGCGTGTCAGGGCGTCATGCGAGCCCCCATCGCGGGTCGAGCGTCGAGTTCGCCGAGTATCGCAAATACGTTCCCGGCGATGACCTCCGGCGACTCGACTGGCGCGCCTTCGGTCGCTCCGACCGCTTCTATGTGAAGGAGTATGAGGCCGATACCAACCTCCGGCTCCTGCTCGTCCTCGACACGAGCGGCTCCATGGGGTTTGCATCGACGAAGCCGGGTGTCCACACGACGCAGCCTCTCGCCAAGCTCGACTACGCGCGGCGAATCTGCGGAGCCTTGGGCTACCTCGCCAGTCAGCAGGGAGACGCCGTTGGCATCTCCTGCGCGGCCGCGGGCATTGTGCGCACGCTGCCACCACGGCGAAGCCCAGCCCACCTGCGGCTTGTCTTTGACGTTGTCGAAGAAGCCAAGCCGCAGGGCATCACCGGCCTTGCCGACGTGCTCCACGAGCTCGCCGAGACCGTCCGGCAGCGGGCCCTCGTCGTCATCATCTCTGATCTTTTTGTTGATCCGGCGGAGCTGTCGCGCGCGTTTAGCCACCTCAAGTTTCGCCGGCACGACGTCGGCGTCTTTCACCTGCTCGATCCGCAGGAAGTGGCGTTTACGTTCCAGCGACCCACTCGGTTTCTGGACATGGAGGGGGGCAGTTCGATTTTTGCCGACCCCATCGAGATCGCAGACCGCTACCACCGGGCGGTGGCCACGTATCTCGAGACCATTCGCCAGATCGTGCTCGAGGGTGGCATCGACTACCACCGCGTGCTCACCGACGAGCCGTATGAGCAGGTGCTCGCGCGGTTCCTTGTTGGCCGCGCCGTCGGGAGGGGGCTGCGATGACCTTCCTCCAGCCCTGGGTGCTCGTGGCGCTGCCGCTCATGAGCCTCCCGCTCATCATCCATCTCATCAACCAGCGGCGATTTCAGACAGTGCAGTGGGGAGCGATGCAGTTTTTGCTCTCTGCCAAGGCGCTCTCGAGCGGCTACTCAAAGCTCCGACACTGGCTCATCATGCTCTTGCGGATGCTCGCCGTGGCGGCCGTCATCCTGGCGGTGGGCCGGCCGCTCTCGCGAGGCTGGCTCGCGCTTGCCGGCGGCGGACGGCCCGACACAGCGATCGTGATTCTCGACCGCAGCCCGAGCATGCAGGCCCGCGATCAAGCGATTGAAGGCACCAAACTCGTGACGGGACGCACGCAGTTGGCGGAGTCGCTCGTGCTGCTCGCACCGGCGCGGTGTCTGGCTATGGCATCCGCCGACGATGAGCCGATCGAGATCGATCCCGGTGTGCTCGCCGAGCTGCCCGCCGCCGGCCCGGCTGCCGCGGCCACCGACATCCCGGGGCTCCTCCGGGCGGCCTACGACCACATTCGCGACAACGCCGCGGGCACCACCGAAATATGGATCTGCTCCGATGAGCGATCCAATGACTGGGCAATCGACGACGGTGGCTGGGCCGGCCTCCGCGATGCCTATGCAAAACTGCCGCAGCAGGTTCGGTTTCAGTTGTTATCGTTCGCGCAGACCGAGCCAGCGAACCTTGCGGTCCGTGTGACCGACGCCACCCTCCAGAGACGCGGCCGAGAGCACGAGCTCGTCGTGAGCCTCGTCGTGTCACGGCCCGACGCCGTGGACCAGGCAGCGACGGCGCCGATCACCGTGCCCGTAAAATTCGAGCTGGGGGGCGTGACGAGCGTGGTGGATGTGGAGCTTGCAGGCCGCGAGACAGTGCTTGCGAACCACACGCTCGCGCTTGGTCGCTCGGGCGTGCGGGGCTTTGGCCGCGTCGCGATTCCCGCCGACGCGAACCTCGCCGACAACGAGTTTTATTTCACGTTCGATGAGCCGCCGCCGCGGGTCGCGCTTGTCGTCGCCCACGAGGGAGCCGCGGCGCGAGTGCTGGAACTGGCTGCGTCGATTCCCCCCACCAAGGATCTCGTCGCGCGGGCCGATGTCGTGATGCGGGGTGGGCTCGCCACCGCCGCCTGGGACGAGGCCGCGGTCGTCCTCTGGCAGGGGCCGCTTCCGAGCGGCGCCGATGCGGAGCTGGTCGAGAGTTTTGTGAACCGCGGCGGGCAAGTGATTTTCTTTCCGCCGGAGGAGGTGGATGCCACGCTGTTCGCGGGCGTGGCCTGGGGCGAGTGGACCAGCCACGAGCCCGCGGCGCGGCCCGAGCAGTGGCGGACTGACCAGGATCTCTTGTCGAACACGCTTTCCGGTGGGGCTCTGCCGCTGGGTGAGCTTGAAGTGCGTCGCAGCCGTGGGATCGTTGGCGAGCAGGTAACGCTCGCCTCGCTCGCCGGCGGAAGCCCGCTCGTCGCACGCGTGGCCGACGGCCGCGGCATCTATTTTTGTGCGGCGCTGCCGACGCCGCGGGAATCGACACTCGCCTCCGAAGGCATTGTGCTCTACGCGTTCATTCAGCGGGCGATCGACCGGGGGCTCGAGCCACTCTCGGGCGCTCGCCAGCTTGCCGCCGGAGCTGCTACCGCGGCGCTGGCCACGAGTGGCGGGGCGGCCAGCGCCTGGGAGCGGCTGGCAGGTAGCGACGACGCCCTCTCCACGGAAGACGGGCTGCATGCCGGCGTCTACTCCGTTGCCGGGCGGCTCGTGGCCGTGAACCGACCGGCCGCCGAAGACACGGCCCGCGTGGCAGCGGCCGAACGCATCGACAGCGTCTTTCGCGGGCTCTCGTTCTCGCGGATCACTGGCAAGGCCGGCACAACCGACAGCCTCGTCCAAGAGATCTGGCGGGCCTTCTTGATTGCCATGCTCATCGCCCTCATCGCCGAAGGGCTTTTGAGTTTGCCCAGGCAGCGTGCGCCGCAGGCAGCGGAGGTCGCGTTATGAACCCCGCGTCCAGTTTTGAAGGGCTGCGATTCTTCACGACGCCGTGGACGGTCGGCTTGTCGGTGTCGCTCGTCGTGGCCGTGGCACTCGTGGCCATCCTCACGTGGCGGCGGAGCGGGTTTGCCATCGGCACAGGGTTCGTGGAGCTGCTGCGGGCCGTGATTGCGGTGCTCGTGGCGGTGCTGCTCAACCAGCCGGAGTGGGTCGAGGAGTTTCGACCAGAAGACAAACCGGTCGTCGCCGTGCTCGTGGATGCGTCGCGAAGCATGGATACACAAGACGTTGTCGCCGCCGGGGACAAGCCGGGAGCAACAAGAACGCGTCGCGAGGTCGTCGCGGATCTCGAGGGGGAATCCTTCTGGCGGTCGCTTGAGGATCGCTACCAGGTTCGGATCGAGCCGTTCTCGCCGGCACCGGAGGCGACGGGCACCGATCTTGCCGCGGCGCTCGCAGGCACGCTCGAACGGCATCCAGGGCTTCGGGCCGTCGTGCTCGCCAGCGACGGCGACTGGAACGAGGGACCGCCGCCTCTCGAGGCTGCCCAGCGAATGCGGCTGGCGCACGTACCAGTTTTTGCGGTCCCCGTGGGCAGTCAAACAAAACTCCCCGACGTCGAGCTCGTGAGCCTCGACTGCCCGACGGTGGGCGTCGTCGGCAAGCCTGCCCGTGTGCCGTTCACGATACATTCGTCGCTGGCCACGGAGCGGGTCGTGCCGATCGCGCTCACGACCAACACTGGCGAAAACCTCCGCAAAGACGTGCGGCTGCCGCCGATGGCCACGGTCACCGACTGGATCTATTGGACGCCACCGGGCGAGGGCGATTTTGTGGTGACGGTCACCGTGCCTGTGCAGGCCGGCGAGCTTTTGCCCGACAACAACACCCGCACCGCGCCGATTGCTGTCCGCCAGGAGCAGCTCAAAGTGCTCGTGGTCGAGAGCGTTCCGCGGTGGGAGTATCGTTATCTTCGAAACGCCCTGTCACGAGACCCGGGGGTCGTGGTGTCGTGTCTGCTCTTCCAGCCGGGCTTGAGCAAGCGGGGCGGTGGCACGCGGGACTACATCGCAAAATTTCCATCGGGGCTCGATGAGCTATCGAAGTACGACGTGGTGTTCCTCGGCGATGTGGGCGTGGGCCCGGGGCAGCTCACCGACGAAGACTGCCGACTGCTCAAGGGCCTCATCGAATATCAAGCGAGTGGCCTCGTCTTCATGCCAGGCTGGCGTGGCGAGCAGGCATCCCTCGCGGGTACGGCGCTCGAAGAGCTTTGCCCGATCGTCATCGACCCGACCCGCGCGGAAGGCAGCTCGACCGCCGGGCCCAGGCGACTTGTGCTCACCGAGGCGGGCCAGAAAAGCCTGCTCACAAAACTTGCCGACTCGGCAAGTGAAAACCTTGCGGTCTGGGAGAGCCTGCCGGGTGGGCAGTGGTATGGGCCGGTGCTGCGAGCCAAGGCGGGAAGCGAAGTGCTTGCTGTGCACGAAGATGCCGCGAACGAATATGGCCGCATTCCGCTTTTGATCACCCGCACCTTTGGCGCGGGAAAAGTCCTCTACATGGCCACCGATGGTGCGTGGCGGTGGCGGAAGGGCGTTGAAGACAAATACCACTACCGTTTCTGGGGCCAAGTCGTCCGGTGGATGGCCTATCGCCGCAACATGGCGAAGGGGGAGCGGATGAGTCTTTCGTTTGCCCCGGAGCAACCGCAGCTTGGGCAGTCGCTGGCGCTTGATGCGCGGGTGGCGACGGCGACGGGCGAGCCGCTTTCGCAGGGCGAGGTGATCGCTCGGATCACGCCGCCGAGTGGCGATGTGGAGACGGTGCGGTTCTTGCCCCCGGCGGGCGAAGGGGAGTGGGGTGTGTTTGCTGCATCGTTTACGCCGACGGAGCCGGGCAAGCACGAGGTGGCGATTGCCTGTCGCGAGACGGGCGACACGCTCTCGGCCTCGTTCTTCGTGCAGGGTGTTGCCGCGGAAGGGATCGGGGACGTGGCCCGTCCCGAGGTGCTCACGGAGATTAGCCAGGTGACGCGAGGCCGGGTCGTGCCGACGGAGCAGGTGTCGGAACTTCTGCGAGCGCTCGAGGATCTGCCCGAGCCCGCACCAGAAGTCCGTCGCCTTCAGGTCTGGTGTCATCCACTGGTTGCGGCCACGCTCGTCGCCCTTCTCGGTCTCTTTTGGATAGGACGCAAGCGGCAGGGCCTGGTCTGAGGTTTGGGTCCGTCGGCGGTGCCTGAAGCGACGATTGCCGTGGCTCGGGGTTGCCCGTGCCGCATCGCCGGACGTTCGCTACGGGCATCCTGCCCTTCGCTCACTCGATGCTGCCTGCGCTTCGCCATCCTGGCTTCGCTTGCCAGCAACGGCGACGATTGCCGTGGTTCGGGGTTGCCCGTGCCGCATCGCCGGACGCTCGCTACGGGCATCCTGCCCTTCGCTCACTCGATGCTGCCTGCGCTTCGCCATCCTGGCTTCGCTTGCCAGCAACGCCGACGATTGCCGTGGCCCGGGGTTGCCCGAGCCGATGCGTTCTTCTGGGTTTCGGGTTGGGAGCTCGGTGCCTCAGGAGCCCGTACGCGCCGAAGCCCGGGATACACACTCGCGGGATACACACTCGCGGGATACACACTCGCGGGATACACACTCGCGGGATACACACTCAATAGAAGCCCCTCGCGGCAGCGAGGGGACTGCGGGTCATTGCTCCCCCTCTCGGTATCGCGTAAGCCGTGGACGTAGTGGCGAGGAAAGGCGAAGACCCGCTCAGAACGCCGCGATGTGGACGGTTGGAGACCGAGAAGCTGTGGCAGGTTTTCGATATGGCTTGGAGGGGATGCGTGCAGGAGGCTCACGCCGATTCAGAGCCAGCTCGCATGTGTGTTACCGTGACGAGGAGCTTGCGAATATCCCGAAAAATGCAGCGCTTATTTTCAACATCAAGTACGTGGAGATTGTGGCCTCACCATGCGCCGCAGCGAACAACGGCGGGCCGTCGCGGTGACATTCGCCGCGTCGAGTGGCCGCCGCCGGGTTACCGTGGGCTCTTGTTCCTTCAAGGAGATTGAGATGAAGACGACTTTGTTTTTGGTCGTGCTGCTGATTCTGAGCACGTCGCCGGCGTTCTCGGAGACGAAGGTCTCCATCGAAAAGACCATTGCCGCGTGCAAGGCTGCCGGCGTCAAGCCGAGCGGAAAGCCGGTGCAATCAGAGCTGAAAAAGGAAACCTCGCTCATTGGGATGGCCTATCTGAATTACATCTATCAGAACGACCTCGCCAATGAGCATTTCTGCCAGGCGATGCTCTTGATGCAGGCCCAAGTCCCTGCCGGGACAGACAATCCTTATGTGAAGTTATTCGACAAAGGAATGGGCGAAAAGACGTTGGCCATCTTGGAAGACATCCAGTTGTCGTTTGACTATTCGATTGCGCGGTCCAATCCTTCGGAAGAAAAAATGAAGGCGGCCATCGACAGGATTCGAGCAGCAGTCAAGAAGTAGAGGCGATGCTGGTCAACGTCAGCAGCGCGTCGTAACCCGCGTAGTATCCGAACACGGATATGACGCCTTGGCCTGGTGGCCGTGTCGTGCGGGATGGAGAACGCCGCGAGCCCCGAGCGGCTTACCGGGCGAAGCCGACGAAGAAGCTGAAGAGCTGTTCGCTGTCGAACTCCGACTTGACCACCGGGATGGCAAAGTCCAGCGCGATCGGAGCGGGACCCATCGCCGGCAGCGTGATCCGAAGCCCGAAGCCCGGCGCCACGCGCATGTTGTTGATCGCGACGTTGCTCTCCACCGTACCGAAGTCGGTGAAGACGACGCCACGAAGCGTGTCGTCGGCCGTGATCGGAAAGAGGTATTCGACCGTGTTGAGCCACTCGAACGGACCGCCGACGATCGCCAACTGACCATTGGGACCAGCCTGGCGGGGGCTCGCCCCGCGGAACGTGAAGCCGCGAAGGGTGTTGTAACCACCCGCAAAGAAGTTGTCGTATGCCGGGGTATTGGGGCCACTCAAGCCGAGCACCGACCCGACCGAGAGCACATGGCGGCCCGAACCGTCTGGCCGCTCCCGCATCAGAAAGTATTGCCGACCCTCGAGGATGCCGCGGGGATAGGAATACGTGCCAATGACCTGCTCGAACTCGAAGGTTGCCAAGTGGCCCTGTGTCGGCAGGAAGGGGCTGTCGCGGGTGTCATGGATAAGGCCGGTTGAGAATCCATAGACGGCGTTGGTGCCCAGCATGTTGACGATGTCGGGCGCTTGCACACGAGGATCGAAGACTTCCACGCTCTCGCCGCGGAAGCCCACGTTGACCGAGAAATCCGGGGCAAACGCAAACTGGTAGCCAAAGCCCACGCGGCCACCCGTGCGAGCTTCGGCCCAGTCGAAGAAGAACCGAGTGTAGTACGACGCCGACAGCGTCATGCCGATGCGGGTGTCGAAGAGATACGGCTCCTGAAACGTCGCCATGTAACGTTGGAGCTGCGTGCCGGGGGATGCCTCCAGTCGGAACCGCTGGCCCGCACCACGGAAGGCCACGCCATTCTTGATGTCGTCCCAGCTCTGCGGCAGCCGGAGGATGTCGAAGTTTTGCTCGTCGACGACGATGTTGCCCACGAGGCCGGCATTGGAGTTCACGCCCGCACCGATCATGAGTCGGCCCGTCTGCGTCTCCTCAGCGTCAACGTCGAGGATCACATAGGGCTCGTTGCCGGGATACACCGCAGCAGCAGCACCGCCACCGCCAAAGTCAGGCACCGCCCCTGGCTGAAATCCGGGTGGCTGATTCGGATCACCCTGGAGCCCCTGGAAGGATTGCGGCTGGCCACCGTTCAGCTGTTGCTGCACGGTGTAGACCGGCGGCGGTGGCGCGGTCATGCGCGCGTAATCGAGCGCCTCCGGACCCGCCGGGGCAAGCGGCTGCCCACCCCACGGGCTCGCAACCTGCTGCTGAACAGCCGGCTGCATGAGGGGCTGCTGGGCAAACGGCTGGGCAAACGGTTGGGCCTGGGGCCGAGGCTGAATCATCTGCGGCGCTGCGGGCTGCCACGCCGCCGGCGGCTGCGCGACGAAGGGCTGCGGCTGGGCAGCGGGCTGGGCGTACGGCTGGACGGGTGCCTGCGGCACGGGCTGGGCATATCGTGGCGGCACACCCGGAGCCTGCGGCTGGGCATACTGCGGAGCGGCGTACTGCGGCTGGGCATACTGCGGCTGGGCATAGCCAGGACTCTGGCCACGCCACACGGGCTCATGGACCAAGTTCGAGGCAGGCGAGGCCTGCGGAGACACGGCTTCTGTGGCTGGAATGATGTCGGCGCGTTCGTACATGCCGTTCTTGTCGAACGTGAGTTCGAGAATCGCGTCGTCGGCCTCACCATCGGGGCTCTGGCCACGGAAGCCTGGCCTCGACGCCATCTGCGTGCCTTCATCCGCGTCGGGCTTCGAGAAGCTGATCTTCGGTCCCTCACCCTTGGCGGCATCGGCTGAGAAGAGGGAGCTCGACTTGAGCCGCCGCTCGTCGTCGCGGAGCTTGCGGATATCGAGAATGTCGCCGGGCCTCAGCGAGAGCCGGTTGAGCACGACGCCATGTTTGGTATGCGGATGCTCGCCCCGGATCTTCACGTTGATCTTGCCAACGCGGTACCGCTGCCCCTCGGTGACGTTGTAGACGAGGTCGAGATGGCCCGGCTCCTCGAGGAACCTTGGATCGGCCCGGATATCGGCGAAGACAAACCCACGGCCGCCGTAGATGTCGCGAATGAGGCTCAAATCGGCGTCCATCTTCGACTGATTGAACGGCTCTCCCCCCTTGAGCTTGAGATCCCGCTCGAGGAACTCGGTCTTGAACTTCGAGTTCCCCATGAACGAGACGTTGCGGACGTTGTACCTGGGCCCTTCGCTGATGACGTACGTGAGGTGCGTCCAATCCCGAATGCCTTCGTGGACGACTGTCACCTCGCGGCCCACCTTGGCCTGAAAGAACCCGAGGCTCCGGTAGTACGCGGTCAGCGCCTCGATATCGCCGTCGATCTTCTCGCGGTCTACGTCGCCGCCGAAGATCCAGAACAGCCCGGGCTTCGTCTTCACCTGGGTGAGGAGCCGGCCGTCACTGGCAATCGAGTTGCCGACGAAGCTCGTCCAGAGGGCCTTGCGAGACTGCCCCTCGTCGATGAGGAACACGGCCCCCTTGTCGCCAGGCTTGCTGCCCTCGACGGTCGTGACGCGGGCCGCTTCGTAGCCTTTCTCGTGATAGAAGCTCTCGATCCGCCGCCGTGCCTCTTCGATCACGTAGGGATCCATCGCATCGCCGACATCGATCTCCGCCTTCTTGCGGAGCGTACGGCTGGTGTTGCGCTGGTTGCCGACATACTTCACATATCGGATCGTGGGTCGCTCCACGACCTGGAAGATGACGACCACACCATCGGTGACGCGGACATACTTCGGGTAGATGTCCACAAACTTCCGCGAGCGATGCAGCGAGCGGACGTCTTCCTCGATCGACTGCGGGTCGAAGACCTGGCCGGCACGGGTCGTGAGCTTCGGCAGCTTGGAGACCTCGACCGTCTCATTGCCCTCGATGCGGACCTCCACGACGAGATCAGTCGGCCGTGATGCGGGGAGATTGGCCTGATCGACCGGCGGCAGCGGCTGGATGCCGGCCGGCTGCTGCTGGGCGTGCGCGGCCGGCCCGATCGCCATAAGCACGATCACCGTGAAGGCGAATCGAGTGGCGACCATGGGCGCGGTCCAGCGGAAAAGTGTGGCAGGTGCGGTCAAGGGATCGCTGCCGGGAGGGAGGCTTCGGCGAAGGCCGCGGAGGAATAGACGAGCGGCCCTTTCCCCCACAAGGCGAAAACTGTCCGTGGCCGCAGGTCATCCCGCCGTGGGCATGCGGTGTGGTTGCCCAGCCTTCGATCCTTGACTGGTCGCCGCAAACGGCGTTAGTTTCAGGGTGTCCCCCCCCGGCTGACCGCTCCATAACGCCCATGCTCATCGATCTGCGTCGCACGGAAGATACGCGCGACGTGGTCCACCGGGCCGTGCAGGCGCTTGCCGAGGGGCGGGCTGTCGCGTTCCCGACCGAGACCGACTACGTCGTGGCGTCATCAGCGCGGGAATCATGCGCCGTCGAGACGCTCCTCTCGCTGGCTCCCGTGTGGGGCGATGAGCCGCGGCTCTCCCTCGCGCTCAAGAGCGCCACGGAGGCGCTCGATTGGGCGCCGGGCATCACGCCAGTGGGCCAGCGGATCGCGCGGCGATGCTGGCCAGGCCCGGTCTCGATGATCGTGCCCGACGATCATCCCGAGAGCCTCGTGCGAAGGCTCCCCCGAGCTGCCCGCGAGGCGGTCGTCGGCGCGGGCCGCGTGCGGCTTCGCATTCCCGGCCACGCGATGCTCGCCGACTGCATGCGAATGCTGGCCGGCCCCGTGATGCTCGCCGAGCCGATTGGACCAGGCGGCGCGACGGTCACCGCCGAAGAAGTGATGGCGGTGGCAGGCGATCGACTCGCGCTTGTGCTCGATGACGGTCGTGCCCGCTACGCCCAGCCAGTCTCCACAATCGAGCTCGTGGGTGACAGCTTTCGGGTCGTGCGGCCGGGCATCGTCGCTGACGACACGCTGAAGCGACTGGCGAGCCTCATGGTGCTCTTCGTGTGTACGGGGAACACCTGCCGCAGCCCGATGGCCGAGGCCCTCTTCCGCACGCTCGCGGCAAAGCGGCTCGGCTGCGCGCCCGAGGAGATCGATCGGCATGGCGTGGTTGTGGCGAGCGCGGGGCTGGCCGCGTGGGCCGGCGGCCCGCCGAGCGGCCAGGCGGTGGAGGTGATGGCAGACGCTGGCGCGGACCTGAGCAACCACGAAAGCCAGCCCCTGACCGAGTCCCTGGTCCGCCAGGCCGACGTGATTCTGACGATGACAGCATCCCACCGAGCGGCCCTCCTCACGCAGTTCCCCGAGGCGGGGGGCCGTGTAAACATCCTTTCCCCTGACCGCCGCGACGTCATCGACCCTATCGGCGGCAGCCTCGAAACCTACCGAACCTGTGCGGCCCAGATCCGCGAGCATTTGGATTCCAGAATGGATACACTCGGGTTACCCTCGGCGGGCTGCGATGACCCGACCGGCGACCCCCCCCAGGTCAAGTAGGTGTCCATGCGGCTTGCGATCGGCAGCGACCACCGTGGCGTCCAGGCAAGGCTCAGGCTCGTTGGGCTTCTCGAGCGGCTTGGCAATGAGGTCGTAGACTGCGGCTCGATTGGCGAAGAGCCGGTGGACTATCCCGATGTGGCCGCCGACGTGTCGCGTCGTGTCGCGAATGGCAGCGTTGATCGCGGCATTCTGCTGTGCTGCACCGGCGTGGGCATGGCCATTGCCGCCAACAAGGTGCCAGGCATCCGCGCGGCCACCTGCCACGACGAGGTGACGGCCGAGATGAGCCGTCGGCACAACGATCTCAATGTCCTGTGCCTTGCGGCCGAGATGCTCGGCCAGGATATGCAAGAGAAGGTCATCCGCACCTGGCTCGCCACGCCCTTCGAGGGCGGCCGACACGCCCGTCGCGTCAGCAAGATCACGGCCCTCGAGCCCCACTGCGGCAGTTAGATACACGCGGCGCGGGCCTTCCATGGCCCGCTTCGCTTGCCCGGCCTCCGCCGGGAAGTAGGCGACGCATCCGGCGTCGCAGGCGACGCATCCGGCGTCGCAGGCCACCGGCCTTCGACCTCTGCGACGGTGCCCTTCCATGGCCCCGCTTCGCTTGCCCGGCCTCCGCCGGGAAGTAGGCGACGCATCCGGCGTCGCAAGCGACGCATCCGGCGTCGCAAGCGACCAATCGTCCGACCCCACTTGAAGCCTGGAGGGCTCGGCGGAAGCGGCAAGCTGGGGGGGTGCTGGTGGGCGGCGAAGAGTCGTCCGCTCGTAGCGGTCGTGCTGTCGTGGCCCCTAAAAATTGGTGCAAAAAGCGGGTCCGCTTCGTTGAACGGCGCCGCGTCCTGGGTATCGTCGGAAGCAGGTCGCGGTCGAGCCTGGCGGGTGCCGGGTATCCGCGACCATCCCGAGGCCATCACCCGGCATGCCCCTCGTCCGTCATCCTGATCCCGAAGAGATCGACTGCCTGATCCGCAATGGCGAACTGCGGACGGCGATCGAGCCCTACATCGACGAGTCGATCCACGAGGTCGATTTCCGTCACCTCCCCACGGAGGCGGAGAACCGGTTCCTCGAATCGATGCTCGCCTGGGAGCTCGCCCCGATGGCACCGGTGTCCCGCTGGTTCGATCCGCCGATGGCGATGCAGCCCGTCTGCACGCTCGACGACGACCGGGTGCGGGAGCTGCTTTGGGACGCCATCGAACGGCTTCATGAGAAGCGGATCGTGCTCGACTTCACCGATCATCTTTCGGACCGCGAGCTCTACTCGCTCATCCGCCGCGACATCCTGCCGGCGGTGCTCAAGCGGGTCGATTTGCCCGACAACTTTGTGCACTGGGACTGTAGTGCCACCCTCGATGGCGATGCGACCGTGTGGCTCACCTACTACGCCAGCGACGACGAGCGTGAGGATGACGGCCATCACGTACCAGATGCCAACGATCTTAAAACTCATCGCAAGCCCTCCGAAGAACCCTGCGCCGATCAGCCAGCGGAGCCGATCCGTCTCAAAATAGCGCACCACGCAATACACCCCGAAAGTCGTGAAGAAGAGGATGTACCAGG